>Ga0209382_10000042_pt1 | contig 160120 bp, 155 predicted proteins | sample SoiMetdeltSBSDD5_FD_187599 | JGI IMG/M metagenome (GOLD analysis project Ga0209382, IMG submission 187599) | Bulk soil microbial communities from a Populus tree surrounding site in Tennessee, USA - Soil MetaG P. deltoides SBSDD5 (SPAdes) (version 2) | ecosystem: Environmental > Terrestrial >...
CAACTACGTCAACGACAACAAGCCCGATCACATCATCACGATCGAGGATCCGATCGAGTTCGTGCACGAGAGCAAGCGCTCGCTGGTGAACCAGCGCGAGGTCCACCGCGACACGCTCGGCTTCAGCGAAGCGCTGCGCTCCGCGCTGCGCGAGGACCCGGACGTGGTGCTGGTCGGCGAAATGCGCGACCTGGAGACGATCCGCCTGGCGCTGACCGCCGCGGAGACCGGCCACCTGGTGTTCGGCACGCTGCACACCAGCTCCGCCGCCAAGACCATCGACCGTATCGTCGACGTGTTCCCGGCGGCCGAGAAAGAGATGGTGCGCACGATGTTGTCGGAGTCGCTGCGCGCGGCGATCTCGCAGTCGCTGCTCAAGCGCATCGGCGGCGGGCGCATCGCCGCGCACGAGATCATGATCGGCACTCCCGCGATCCGGAACCTGATCCGCGAAGGCAAGATCGCGCAGATGTATTCCTCGATTCAGACGGGGCAGAAGGACGGCATGCAGACGCTCGACCAATGCCTGCAGGAACTGCTGCAGAAGGGCGTCGTCACCAAGGAAGAGGCGCGCTTCCGGGCCCAGAACAAGGAGTCCTTCTAGTGGAACGCGAACAAGCTATCAAGCTGATGCAGGATCTGCTGCGGCGGCTGGTGGACCGCAAGGGCTCCGACCTGTTCATCACCTCCGGCTTCCCGCCGGCGATCAAGGTCGATGGCGAAATCCGCCCGCAGTCCGAGCGCGTGCTGACGCCCGAGCAGGCGGCGGTGCTGGTGCGCTCGATCATGAACGACAAGCAGACCAAGGAGTTCGACTCCACCAAGGAGTGCAACTTCGCGATCGCGCCCGTCGGCATTGGCCGCTTCCGCGTCAGCGCCTTCGTGCAGCAGGGCCTGATCGGCTGCGTGGTGCGCACCATCAACGCCAAGATCCCGACGCTGGAAGAGATGCAGCTGCCGCCGATCCTCAAGGACATCGTCATGACCAAGCGCGGCCTGGTCATCGTCGTCGGCGGCACCGGCTCGGGCAAATCGACCTCGCTCGCGGCGATGCTGAACTACCGCAACGAGAAGACGCGCGGCCACATCATCACGATCGAGGACCCGGTCGAGTACGTGCACAACCACAAGGGCTGCGTGGTCACGCACCGCGAGGTCGGCGTCGACACCGAGAGCTGGCACATGGCGCTCAAGAACACCTTGCGCCAGGCGCCCGACGTGATCCTGATCGGCGAGATCCGCGACCGCGACACGATGGAATACGGCATCCAGTTCGCCGAAACCGGCCACCTGGTGCTGGCGACGCTGCACGCCAACAGCGCCAACCAGGCGCTCGACCGTATCATCAACTTCTTCCCGGAAGATCGCCGCGAGCAGCTGCTGATGGACCTGTCGCTCAACACCCGCTCGTTCATCTCGCAGCGCCTGATCCCGCGCGAGTCCGGCAGCGGGCGCGTCGCGGCGATGGAGATCATGCTGAACTCGCCGCTGATCGCCGACCTCATCTTCAAGGGCGAGGTGGCGGCCATCAAGGAAGTGATGGCGAAGTCGAACCGCCTCGGCATGAAGACCTTCGACCAGGCGCTGTTCGAGCTGTACGAGACCGGCATGATCTCCTACGAGGACGCGCTGCGGAACGCGGACTCGAAGAACGAAGTGCGCCTGCGTATCAAGCTCGAGAGCAAGCGCGAATCGAAACTGACCGACGAAGCGGGTGCCTCCTTGCGGATCATGGACGAGGAAACCGAAGGCGTAATTGGCAGATAGACCCATGGCAGCAGAAGGCGACGCAGTCGACAACGAGATGAGCGGGGGCGACGACCGGCAGGTCGTCCTCAACACCAAGCCGCTGTTCAAGCTGATGGTGGACAAGCGCGCGTCCGACCTGTTCTTCACCTCGTACGCGCCGATCAAGATCAAGATCGAAGGCCAGATCTTCCCGGTCAACAAGCAGATGCTGACCCCGGAAGTCGTGCGCCAGGCGGCTTACGGGCTGATGACGCAGGAGCAGATCGACGCCTTCAACGACGAGCTGGAGATCGACTTCGCGATCTCCGAGCCCGGCCTCGGTCGCTTCCGCGTCAACGTGTTCCACCAACGCGGCAATCCGGCGATGGTGCTGCGCTACATCACCGCCGACATGCCGCGGCTCGACGATCTCGGCCTGCCGGAGCTGCTCAAGGAGCTGGTGATGCTCAAGCGCGGCATGCTGCTGATGGTCGGAGCGACCGGCTCGGGCAAGTCGACCACGCTCGCGGCGATGATCAACTATCGCAACGAGAATTCCTCGGACCACATCATCACGATCGAGGATCCGATCGAGTTCCTGCACTCGAACAAGAAGTCGATCATCAACCAGCGCGAAGTCGGCCTCGACACCAAGTCCTACGCGCGCGCTCTGCGCAGCGCGATGCGTGCCGCACCGGACGTGCTCCTGATCGGCGAGATCCGCGATCGCGAGACGATGGAGTCGGCGATCATGCTGGCGGGCACCGGCCACCTGGTGCTGGCGACGCTGCACGCGAACAACGCGGCCGAAACGCTCGACCGCATCATCAACATGTTCCCGCGGGACCAGCACACGCAGATCTTCCTGGATCTGTCACAGTACCTGCGGGCGATCATCGCGCAGCGCCTGGTGCCGGGTAAGAACAAGCGCCGCGCGGCCGCGGTCGAGCTGCTGATCAACACTCCGCACGTGCAGGAGCTGATCAAGAAGGGCGACGTGATCGGCGCGAAGGAAGCGCTGCGTACGTCGAGCGAGAAGGGCATGCAGCACTTCGATACTGCGCTGTACGAGCTGTATCGAGCGGGACGCATCACGCTGGAGGATGCGCTGACGTACGCGGATTCGCGCACGAACCTCGAAGCGAAGATCAACTTCGGATAAGGCTGTAGGTCGGGCTTCAGCCCGACCTACTCCGGAAAAACTGTCTTCGCTTCGAACACCGGCCCGTCCACGCAGACGCGTTTCATCGCCGGTCCGGCCGGCGTCACGACCTGCACCGCGCAGCCTGCGCAGCCGCCCACCGCGCACGCCATGAACTCCTCCAGCGAAACCTGGCAAGGAACTCCGTAGCGGCGTGCCACCACGGCGACGGCCTTGAGCATCGGCGTCGGGCCGCACGCGAACATCTCCAACTCCGCGAGCGCGGCACGATCGAGCGAACCGAGCCACGCCGCCGCGAGATCCGTCACGTAACCCTCGTAGCAGCCCGCATAGCCCGCGAGGCTGGTGAGCCGGCTCGGAATGCCCCACTCATCGAGCAGCGGCATGCAGGCGATGACGCCGTCGGGCATGCCCGGCACCAGAATCGTCGAGGGCCGCGCGCGGAACGGAAACGGAATCTCCGAGCCCATCAGCACCAGCGGCTGCCACGTGCCCGCGGCGTCTTCGCGCAGCCGCTCGGCGAGGAACACCATCGGCGGAATGCCGACGCCGCCGCCGACCAGCAGCGTGCGCGGGCGCTCGCGATGCGCGACGAACCCGTTGCCGATCGGCCCGAGTGCGTTGATCGATTCGCCCACGCGCCGCGCCGCCAGCGCGGCGAGCCCAGGCCCGACGATCTTGTACAGCACCTCGATCGAGCCGCGCTCGGGATGCGCTCGCATGATCGACAGCGGCCGGCGCATCGGCACCTGGTCATCGCAGCTCAGGTGCACGAAGGAGCCAGGCGTGGCGGCCTGCGCGCATTTGGGCGCCTTGAGCGTCAGAACGAACTGGTCGCCGGCGAACCGCTCGTGCGCGAGCACTTCGGCGCGCTCTTCGAAGATCGTGCCGCGATGAGGGCGGGCGCGTGCATTCATTGGAATTGCCGCCGGGCCTGCACGTTGCGGACGATCGTGGCGAGCACCGCCATGCGCACGGCAACGCCGTTGGCAACCTGCCGCTGAATCACCGATTGCGGCCCGTCGGCGACTTCGCTGGCGATCTCGACGTCGCGATTCATCGGCCCCGGATGCATCACGATCGCGCCGGCCCGCGCTTTCTTCATGCGTTCGGCGGTGATGCCGAACGCGCGGTGATACGACGCGTCATCGGGCATGTGTGCGCCGCGCATGCGCTCGCGCTGGATGCGCAGCGTCATCACCACGTCGACGCCTGCGATCGCGCGATCGATGTCTTTGAAGCGCGTCGCGCCTGGGAATTCGCGTGGCCCGGGCATCAGGTCCTCGGGCGCGGCGATGCGCATTTCGGCCACGCCCAGTGTCGTGAACGCCTGCCAGGCCGAGCGCGCGACGCGCGAGTGGCTGATGTCGCCGGCGATCAGCACGCGCAGCTGCGTGAAGTCACCTTTCGTCTGGCGCACCGTCAGCGCATCGAGCAGGCCCTGTGTCGGATGCGACAAGTGCGCTTCGCCGGCATTGAGAATGCAAACGTGCGGTGCGACGTGCTGCGCAACGTAGGCGGGCAGTCCGGGCTCGGCATCACGCATGACGAGGATATCGGCGTGCATCGCCTGCAGCGTGTAGATCGTGTCGAGCACCGTCTCGCCCTTGACGCGCGACGAGGTCTGCATGTCGAGGTTCACGACGTCCGCGCCGAGCCGCAGCGCCGCGAGCTCGAACGAAACGCGCGTGCGCGTGCTGGGCTCGAAGAACAGGTTGGCGACCGTGTGCCCGGACAGGCTCTGGTCGCGCGCCGGCAGGTCGCCCGGCTGGCGCACGTAGAACTGCGCGAGGTCGAGCAGACCGGTCAGCTCCTCGGCGCTCAGGCCTTCCAGCGTGATGAGATGCCGTAAGCGCCCGTCAGCGTCGCGCTGCGTTATCGAACTCGGAGAGCTCGGGTCATGAGTCATGGGCGCGCATTGTAGAAGCTTCTGCCTCTCCCGCGAACCAGCGTTCGAGCAGAATCCGGGCCGCGATCATGTCGATGTCGCCATGCGTGGTGCGGCCGCGCTTGAGGCCGGCCGCGCGCGCGTCGCGCAGCTCGGCTTCGGCCTCGCGAGAGCTGAGGCGCTCGTCGACCAACGCGACCGGCTTGCGATAGCGCGCCTCGAGCTCGGCCGCGAACGCGCGCGCGGCCGCGGTGAGCGCCGTGGGCGTGCCGTCCATGTTGAGGGGCAGGCCGACGATCAGCTGCGAGGGCTGCAGGTCCGCGCAAACCTTGTCGATCGCGGGCCAAGGCGTGCGGCCGCCGCAATCGAGCGTCGACAGACCGCGAGCCGTGCGCGTCAGCGTGTCGCCGGCAGCGAGCCCGATGCGGCGGGTTCCGAAATCGAAAGCGAGGATCAGGTGCGGCGAGGGAGGTGCGGGTTCGCCCGCCATCAGGCATGTCCCACGTGGGGGCTGATGGTTGCGAGATCGATGCCGAGCAGCCTTCCGGCAGCGCGCCAGCGTTGCTCGTAGGGCGTGTCGAACAGGATGCGCTCGTCGGCCGGCACGGTCAGCCAGGCATTCTGCGCGATCTCGTTTTCGAGCTGCCCGGCGCTCCAGCCCGCGTAACCGAGAGCGACCAGCGCAGTGTCCGGGCCGCCGCCGCGCGCCATGGCATCGAGGATGTCGGGCGAAGTCGTGACGTGAATGCGCGAAGAGACTTCCCGCGTGTGCTCCCAGCGTCCGCCGCTTCGATGCACGACGAAGCCGCGATCGGTTTGCACGGGGCCGCCTTGCAGCACCGCCTGATCGCCGCTCACGCCCGGTGCGGTAGGCATCTTGAGCTGCTCGAACACGTCGGCGAGTCGCATCTGCAGCGGCCGGTTGATGACGATGCCGAGCGCGCCCTCGGCATTATGTTCCCAGATGAACGTGACCGTTTGCGCGAAGTTGCTGTCGGTCATCGCCGGCATCGCGATCAGGAACTGGTTCATGAGGAAGTCGCCGGACATGGAAGTGAAGGTTACAGCGACCTCGTTACTGCGTCACTCTCGTCACTTATGTCACTTCTCCGCTCCGATGAACTGCCATTCGTAGGCGAATCGCAGCTCGTCGTATTGCTTGCGCAACTCGGCCGGGAACGGATCGAACGGCGACGCCAGCCGCAGGATCGACAGCGCCGCCTGATCGATCTCCTTGCGGCCGCTGGAGCGCTTGACGACCGCCTCGCCGAGGCTGCCGTCGCGGCGGATGGAAACTTCCAGGACTGGATTACCGGCGCCGTTGCGCGCGATCTGCGGAAAGTTCAGCGTGCCGAGCCGCTCGACCTTGCGCCGCCAAGCGTCGATGTACGGCGCCAGCTTCGACTCGCGCGTGTTGGGAACGACTTCGAACGTGCCGTCCGCGCGCTTGCCGCGCAGGCGCAGCGTGTCGTCGGTGGCATTCGTCGCGATCGGCCGCGGTGTAGTCGGCGAGAGCGCCAGCGGCGCCTCGGCCTGCTGCGCCGGCCGGTCTTCGCCGCTGCGATACTCGACTTCGCTGCGCTCGCTGCGGCTGCTGAGGATCTCAGCTGACTGCTTGCCCGCGACCGCCTCGCGATACTCGCTGCTGTTGCCGTCGGCAATGCCGGCCTGTTGCGCGGCGATGGCCGACGACGCGGGATTTGCCGGCCGCACGTGCTCGTCGGTCGTGCCGCTGCCTTGCTGATTGCGCTGTGCAAGGTACTGCGCGCCGAGATTGTCGGCTGCTCGCGTGTCGTCGCCCGTCAGCAGCAGCACGTCGAGCGTCTGCGCCGGCTTCATGTCCATCATCGGCACGGCGAACGTGACGCCGAGGATGACGATGCCGTGGAACAGCGCCGCGAGGAACAGCGTCGTCGTCATCCGATCTTTGACAGGCGCTTGCCCTTCCCGGATATCAGGGAGAAGAGGAGTCGGATCGGGAGGCGCCGCGCTCATGGGCGCATTCTGCGCTCGATCGCATCCATCAGCAGCCCGGCGATCTCGGTGCCGAACTGCTTGTCCAGCTCGCGCACGCCGGTCGGGCTGGTGACGTTGATCTCGGTGACGTAGCCGCCGATCACGTCGAGCCCGACGAACAGCATCCCGCGTTGCCGCAACGTCGGGCCGATCTGGCCGACCAGCCAGCGGTCGCGCTCGTTGAGCTCGCGGCCTTCGCCGCGCGCCCCGGCGGCCAGGTTGCCGCGATGATCGGTCTCCTGCGGGATGCGCGCCAGCGCGTACGGCGCGGGCTCGCCGTCGATGACGAGGATGCGCGAGTCGCCGGTGGCGACGATGTCGGGAATGTACCTCTGCACGATCGCGAAGCGCGTGCCGTATTCGGTCATGGTCTCGAACACCACGTTGGCGTTCTTGTCGCCGCGGTCGACGACGAAGATCGAGCGGCCGCCCATGCCGTACAACGGCTTGCAGACGATGCGCAGGTGCTCCTGCAGGAACGCGTGCATGTCGGCCATGTCCCGCGTGATCAGCGTCGGCGCGCAGCACTGCGGAAACCAGGCGGTGAACACCTTCTCGTTCATGTCCCGCAGGCCCTGCGGCCGGTTCACCACCAGCACCCCCTGTTCCTCGGCGCGCTCGAGGATGTAGGTGGTGTAGATGTACTCCATGTCGAACGGCGGATCCTTGCGCATCAGGATGACCTGGAAGTCCGCCAGCGGACGCGTATGCGCCGTATCGAGCGTAAACCAGTCGTGCAGGTCGTTGCGCACGGCGACCGGGCGCACCCGGCCATGGGCGACGCCGTCCCGCAGCCACAGGTGGCGCTGTTCCGCGTACCACAGCTCCCAGCCGCGCCTCTGCGCGGCCAGCAGCATGGCGAGCGTGGTGTCCTTGACGGGCTTGATCTCGTCGATGGGATCCATGACGACGAGCACGCGGGGCGGCGATTGTGAAGGTCTCGAAGGCATCTGTTCACCAAATCAGCGACGCACTTCACACCGCCGCGGTGATGGCGAAATCACGGCGCAAAAGTCGGTGTGACGAGCTTCATAGTATAGAGAGGTGGGCGATGGCGGCCCTATAACCAATATGTTAAAAGTTCGGCCGTGTTGCGCCGGCCTTCGCCAAGACTCGCCAAGTACACGATTCCAAGCTCCATTTAGTACTTTGCGACGCGCGGTGCGGTGCGTGGATTTCCGTGTGAGGTACCGATGGAGAACCTAGCAACGAACCAGTCCGCCCGGCTCGCAGGCCTGAAGGTGCTGGTCATCGACGACAGCAAGACGATCCGTCGCACCGCCGAGACGCTGCTGTCGAAGGAAGGTTGCGAGGTGTACACCGCGGTCGACGGCTTCGACGCGCTGTCGAAGATCGCCGATCACCAGCCGGACATCGTCTTCGTCGACATCATGATGCCGCGGCTGGACGGCTACCAGACGTGCTCGCTGATCAAGCACAACAAGGTGTTCCGCTCGATCCCGGTGATCATGCTGTCGAGCAAGGACGGACTGTTCGACCGCGCGCGCGGCCGCATCGTCGGCTCGGAGCACTACCTCACCAAGCCGTTCACGAAGGACGAGCTGTTGAGCGCGATCGAGACCCACGTGGGCGCGCTGGCGCGCTAGGTCACTTCAAGGTCCTCCCGAGGAATTTGCAGGCATGGCCGGACAAGCAGCAGTGCGATCTACGCAGGGCACCGCGGAGCAAGGTATGGCACTGATCCTCATCGTCGACGATTCGCCGACGGAAGTTCACGTCATGCAGAAGGCGCTCGAGCGCCACGGCTACAAGACAGCCAGCGCCGGCGACGGCGCCGAGGCGATCCGCAAGGCCAAGGAGATGAAGCCGGACCTGATTTTCATGGACGTGGTCATGCCGGGCGTCAACGGCTTCCAGGCGACGCGCAAGCTCGCCTCCGACCCGGACACCAAATCGATCCCGGTGATCATGGTGACCTCGAAGGACCAGGAGACCGACCGCATCTGGGGCATGCGCCAGGGCGCCGTCGACTACCTGGTGAAGCCGGTGTCGATGGAAAAGCTGATCGAGAAGGCGCAGGCCGCGCTCGCGGGCTAAACGCCTCGGCGCGAACATTCATGACGGGCACCGCCACTCTCAAATCGCTGCGTGACAAACCGTTCGAGTTGCTGCGCGAGCTCGAGCGGCTGGCGCGCATTGCGCTCACTGGACAGGGCCGCGATGCGGGCAGCGAGCGCGAATGGGTCGGCGTGGCGTTCCGCCTCAGCGCCGAGAACTTTCTGGTCGCCCGCGAGGAGACGCGCGAGGTGCTCGGCTTCCCCTCGGTGGTGACGCGCGTGCCGGGCGCGAAATCCTGGATCCGCGGCATCGCGAACGTGCGCGGCCAGCTGCTGCCGGTCGTCGATCTGCGTGCATTCCTCGGCGGCGGTGCGACCAACACCAACCGCTCGACCCGCGTGCTGGTCGCGCATCATCGCGAAGTGCCGGCCGGTCTGCTGGTCGACGAAGTGCTCGGCTTTCGCCGTTTCAACGAAGGCGAGTTCTCCGGCTCGCCGCCGCCGACGATCGCGCGTTGCGAGCGCTACCTGGCGGGCGCGTTCCGCCGCGGCACGGAGAGCTGGCCGGTGTTCAGCCTGCGCACGCTGCTCGAAAGCCCCGAATTTCTGCAGGCCGCCGCTTCGTAGGCGCGCCGGCACAGGTGACACGACAGATGCGCGAAGTATCGAACAACCGTTCCCGGACCGAAGGACAGCGCCATGGCCGAGACTAAGATGTACGGCGTCCGGTTCCTGCCGGTGCTGATGATCATCGCGCTGCTCTGCGTCGCAGCCGCGGCCGGCCTGCTCGCGTTCGGCGGCCAGGACATGGAAGCGGGCCAGAGCTCCGTGCGCAGCCTCAACGAGCTGCTCGCGTTGTCGCAGAAGATGCCGGCACAAGCGAATGCCTCGCTCAGCGGCGATGCCGCGGCGCTCGAAAAGCTGGCGCAGTCGCGCGCGCGCTATTCCGAGCTCGCGCATGCGCTCGGCGGCGACGTGCAGTCGTTCGACGGCTCGACCGAGCTGCTCAAGCAGAGCCAGGTCGTGCTCAGCTCCAGCGAAGCGATCGAAGGCGTCCACAAGGCGGCGGCCGACGTCCGCGCGCTCGTGCCGCAGCTGTTCCAGAGTCTCGGCAACGTCGCCAGTGCCCTGGGCTCGCCGGGCATCGACAGCATGACTCGCCACCTCGAGCGCTTCGAGCTGACAGGGCTGCGGTTGCAGCAGGACATGGAAGCGCTCGCCGGCGGCGTCGGCGATGCGACCGTGATCGCGCGACGCCTCGCCGACAGCAACGACTACATGGGCCAGGTCGTCGGCGGCCTGGGCGGCGAAGATTCCGGTCTCGGCCTGCCGAAACTCACCGGCCCGGACGCGTTGAACCGCTTCAAATCGACCAGTGCGCTATATGCGCAGCTGAGCGAGAAGGTGCGCACGGCCATCAGCTCCGCTGACCGCATCAAGCTCGCACGCGAGGCGGCAGCCGCGCTTGCGACCGCCGGCGATCAGATCTACTCGCGTTTCGACAGCCGCGTCGGCGTGCCGGCCGTGGGCGCTTCCGGCCTGCTGAGCAGCCGGGAGCTGCCGGTCGGCCTGCTGGTCGTGGGGCTCGTGTCCTTGCTCGTGCTCTCGCTGCTGCATGCGATGAGCGGCAACATCCGCAAGACGCTGGAGATGCAGGCCGGCAAGAACGAGCGCAATCAGGAAGCGATTCTGCGGCTCCTCGACGAGCTGTCGAGCCTCGCGGACGGCGACCTCACAGTGCAGGCGACGGTCACCGAGGACATCACCGGCGCGATCGCCGACTCCATCAACTACGCAATCGAAGCGCTGCGCGAGCTGGTCACGACCATCACCGAATCGGCGGTGTCGCTCGACGCATCCGCCAAGCAGACCCAGCACTCCGCGGGCCATCTCGCGAAGGCGTCGGTCGCGCAGTCGAAGCAGGTCGCCCTCGCATCCGAGTCGGTTGCCGCCATGGCCGCCTCGACCGAGGAAGTGTCCGGCAACGCCGAGCGCTCCGCCGACGTCGCGCGCCACTCGGTGGACGTCGCGCACAAGGGCGGCGAGGCCGTGCGGCGCACGATCGACGGCATGAACGCGATCCGCGAGACGATCCAGGAGACTTCCAAGCGCATCAAGCGCCTCGGCGAGAGCTCGCAGGAGATCGGCAACATCGTCGAGCTGATCAACGACATCGCCGAGCAGACCAACATCCTGGCGCTCAACGCCTCGATCCAGGCCTCGATGGCCGGCGAGGCCGGCCGCGGCTTCGCGGTCGTCGCCGACGAAGTGCAGCGCCTGGCGGAGCGCGCCGCCAATGCGACCAAGCAGATCGAAGTGCTGGTGCGCACGATTCAGGCCGATACCAACGAAGCCGTGGTCTCGATGGAGCGCAGCACGACCGACGTGGTCGGCGGCGCGTTGCTCGCCGAGAATGCCGGCGCCGCGCTCGAAGAGATCGAGCAGGTGTCCAATCAGATCGCGAGCCTGGTGCAGAACATTTCCGCGAGCTCGCGCCAGCAGGCCTCGGCCGCGCAGAACATCTCGCGCACGATGGGTGTGCTGCGCGAGATCAGCTCGCAGACCGCGGAGAACTCGGCCGCGACCTCCGGCTCGGTCGGCAAGCTCGCCGAGCTGTCGGCGCAGCTGCGCAAGTCCGTTGCCGGCTTCCGCCTGCCGGACAGCACTTCCGGGGGCAGCGCGGTGCTGACCGATTCCGACAAGAAGGCGGCCCCGCCGCCGCTGGTCACCGCCACCGCCACGCAGGTCCGCCCGGCGACGCCGCCGGCGCCGCCGAAGAAAGTCAGCGGTCTTGCGTGAACAGTGACCCTTGCCCAGTGGCTAAATAACGTCTGACCTCATGGCCGAGCTGTCATCGCAAACACTGCATATCGTTGCGCGCGAGCTCAATAGCGAGCTGAACGACGCACGCACTGCTCTCGAAGCTTTCGGCGAGCAGCAGGACAACATCGCGCTGTTGCGCAAGTGCGGCGAGCACCTGCGCTCCGTGCACGGCGCATTGCGCATCGCCGAGGTTTATGGTGCCGCGCTGCTGGCCGAGGAGATGGGCCAGGTCGCGCGCTACCTGATCGACAACTTCGCCGAGCGGCGCCATCTCGCCGAGGGCCTCGACGCGCTGATGCGGGCGATGGTGCAGCTGCCCACGTACCTGGAACGAGTGATGAGCGGTGGGCGGGACATGGCGCTCGTGCTGCTGCCGCTGCTGAACGATCTGCGCGCCGTGCGCGGCCATGCGCTGCTCTCGGAAGGCACGCTGCTGCTGCTGAACCTCAGCTCGGATCAGCAGGCGAATCCGGTGCCAGCGCCCGGCGAAGTGCTCACCATCGCGCAGTGGGCCCGCAAGCTCCGCACGCGCTTTCAGCTCGGCCTGCTGGGCTGGATCAAGGGCGAGCGCGTCGACCAGAACTTCGAGATCCTGTCGCGCTCCGCCGAGAAGCTCGAGCAGGTAGCGACCACCCAGCCGGTGTTCCAGCTGTGGTGGGTTGTCGGCGCCGTGCTCGAAGCATTGCGCGAGGCCGGGCTCGAAGGCAGCGCATCGATCAAGCGGCTGCTCGGCCACGCCGACCGCGAGATGAAGCGACTGTACGAGCAGGGTGAGGGTCGCTACGCCGATTCGCCGCCGCTCGAGCTGCTCAACAATCTTCTCTATTACGTGGCACGTGCGCGCAGCTCCGGGCCGCGTGTCGCCGCGGTTCGCGCTTCGTTCCGCCTGACCGAGCTGCTGCCGGTCGATGATCACATCGAGCAGGCGCGCGAGAGCCTGTCGGCGCCGTCGGTCAAGCTGATGAAGACCGTCGCCGCCGCGATCAAGGAAGACCTCGGCCGCGTGAAGGACGCGCTCGACATTTTCGTGCGCCAGGGCGGCACGCAGGTCGATGAGCTTGCGCCGCAGCTGGAGCTGCTGAAGAAGATCGGCGACACGCTCGGCGTGCTGGGCCTCGGGGAGCTGCGCGACAAGGTGCAGGGCGAGACCACCGACCTGCAGACCATCGTCAATCAGCGCACCGGGGCGAGCGAAGGCACGCTGCTGCGCATGGCCGCGACGCTGATCAAGGTCGAGGACAGCCTCGACGAGCAGCTGGTCGGCATGATCGTGCCGAGCTCGGACGGCGGCACTGCGCCGGCCAAGCCGACCGGCCCCGAAGATATCGAGTTCCGCCAGGTCACCGAGGCGGTGCTGCGTGAGTGCATCGTCAACATGGCGCGCATCAAGGAAGCGGTTGCGCTGTCGTTCGAGAAGCCGCGCGAGGCACAGGCAGCCGATCAGATCCCGCAGCTGATGCGCGGCATGATTGCCGGCCTGCTGATGCTCGGCAAGACGCGCGTCGTGGAAATCATGGAAGGTGTCGATCGCGCGCTGGGCCAGCTCCTGCGCAGCGACGGCATGACGTTGCCGCAGGAAGCGGTCGACCGGCTCGCCGACGCGATCGTCGCCGTCGAGTACTACATGGAAACGCTGCAGGCCGGCCGCACCGACCCGTGGTACATGCTGGACAACGCGGAAAACTGCCTGCGCTTCCTCGCCGAAGCGCAACCGATCCCGCGTGTCGAAGCGCTGGCGCAGTCCACTGACCATGCGCGCACCGTCGTCATCGAGCCGCTGTCGCAGACCGTCGCGTCGCCGACCCTTGCGCCGACTGAGCACGAGCCCACTGCGGTGCTCGATCCCGCAGCGGTCGTCCGCTCCGCGCAGCCTGCGAGGGCGCCGGCACAGCCCGCGGCCGCGCCGAAGCCGATCGACCGCGAGATCGATCCGGAATTCCTCGAGCTGTTCATCGAGGAGGCGAAGGACGAGATCACCAAGCTCAAGCGGCTGTTCCCGCTGTGGGACGAGAATCCGCAGGACCAGGACTCGCTGGTCAACGTGCGCCGCTCCTTCCACACGCTCAAGGGCAGCGGCCGCATGGTCGGCGCGCAGCTCATCGGCGAGTTCGCCTGGGCGGTCGAGAATCTGCTGAACCGCGTCATCAACAAGACGCTGGAGCGCAGCCCCGAAATGATGACGCTGCTGCGCGAAGCGGTGGCGGCAGTGCCGGAGCTGGTCGAACAGCTGGAGACCGGGCGCGCACCGCACGCCAACGTGACGCGCATCATCGAAGGCCTGAACACCATCGCCGGCGTGCGACCGAGCGCGCCGGCCGCTGCGCCGAGCCCCGCGACGGTCTCGCACACGCAGACCACCACCGTGCTGCCGCCGACTCCGCCCGTTGCTCCCCCGGCCAGTCCGCAAAAAAAAACGGCTCCCGCTCAGGACATAACGCCGCCGCCCGCGCAGATGGATCCCGGACTGCACGAAATCTACGCCAAGGAAACCGCGGGCCATCTCGCGACGCTCCGTGATTTCATCGCGGCGTGCGATGCCGCGACGCCGCCGTTCGTCATCACCGAGGACGTGCACCGCTCCTGTCACACGCTGAGCGGCACGGCCAAGACCGCCGGCGCGCGCCAGGGCATCAAGATCGCCGAGCCGCTCAACCGCTACGTCCGCAAGCTCTACGACAACTCGATCGGCATGCCGGCGGCGGGACTGGCCGTGCTGAAGGACGCGAGCGCCGCGATCCAGCAGGTCGTCGACCACATCGACGAGAACACCGGATTCTTCCTCGATCATCCGCGCATCGCCGCCCGCCTGGGTGAGCTGGAGCACGCGCTCGACGACGAGATCTCGCGCCTGGCGGAAACGGTCGAGTCGACCATGCAGACGCCGGCGATTGCACCCGTCGCCGCGGCTGCTGCCGTGCCCGTAGCGTCCGCCGAGGAAGTTAGCATCGACGTCGTCGAGCTGGAGCCGACCGACGCCAACGCGCTCAGCATGCTCGACTGGAGCTACGACAACTTTCCGCCGCCGCCGGTCGTGGAGTCCGGCTCGCCTTCGCACGACCTGTCGCCGACGATCATGCGTCCGGTGCCGCAGTTCCGCGACGATCCGACCGCGACCGAGGAAGCGCTGACCGATGCCGAGCCGACAAACGTGCAGCGCGCGCTCGAGGACGGCGATACGACCAACGTGCAGTCTTTGCTGGGCGACGGCGCCGTGCTCGCGTCGCTGACCTACGAGGCGTCGCAGGAAGAGAGCGCGCCGGAGAGCGGCATCGTCGTCGAGGAAGCACTCGACGACGACGCGTCGATCGAGATCGAGATCGACGCGCAGGCGTTCGAGCAGTCGCAGCCCGTGTCCGAACCGGAGCCCGAGCCCGAAGCCGCTGTCGTCGAGGACGTGCTCGGCGAAGAGGAAAGCGAGACCGTTCGCAGTCCCGCGCTGGCGGCCGTCGAGCCCCCGCCCGTCGTCGTTGCCACTTCGACGCCGCCGCCGGTCGTTGCGGCTGCGCCGCCGCCCGTGCTGCCGGTCGAGGAGAGCGCGGAGGACGATTCCGACTTCGATCCCGAGGTCGCCGCCATCTTCAGCGAAGAGGCGACCGAGTTGCTGGAGACAGCTGATCAGGCGCTTTCGTCGTGGAAGCAGGATCGAGCGAACAACGCGCTGGTCTTCGAGCTCAAACGCGTCGTGCACACGCTCAAGGGCGGTGCGCGCATGGCGGGCATTCGCGCGATGGGCAATCTCAGCCACGAGCTCGAGACGCTCATGCAAGGTGTCGAAGCCGGCACGGTGCCCGCGGCGCCGGAAGTGTTCGATGCATTCCAGTCGAGCCTCGACGAGCTGCATCGCATGCGCGACGTCGTCAATCGCGGCGAGCGTTGCCCGCAGGCGCACGAGCTGATCAACCGTATCCGTGCACTCGACGGTCAGGCGCCGATCGCTGCACCTGCGACACCCACGGCCGCAGCGCCAGCTCCGGTTCCCAGTGGGTCAGGCTCTAGCCTGACTCCGGCGGAGGCGGAGCCTCACGAAGACTTCGGTGCTGCCACCGGCGTCGTGCCGACGCTAACGGAGTCGTTCGCGCCCGCAGCCTCCGACGAGGAAGCAGCCGAGGACGAAGCGACGCCGGCACTCGATGAGACCGATTTCGACATCGAATTCGACGCCGACGAGCTCGGCGCCGCCGCGCCGCGTGAGGCAGTGCGCGTCGAAGAGCACGCTGCCGCGCAGCCGGCCGAACAGGCCACGCTCGACGTCGCCGCACAACAGCCCGAGCTGCCGCCGGATGCGCCCGAGGTGCCGGAACCGATCGCGGCGGAGCACGCCGCGCCGGTGCTGCCGGGCCGCGAGGCGCAGGTCCACGAGCGCCAGGAATTCGCGCGCGTCGACGCGGACCTGCTGGACACGCTGCTCAACAACGCGGGCGAAGTCAGCATCTTCCGCTCGCGCCTGGAGCAGCAGGTCAGCTCGATCGAGTTCAACCTCGCGGAGCTCGGCCGCACGGTCACGCGTCTGAAGGAACAGCTGCGCAAGCTCGAGCTGGAGACCGAGGCGCAGATCCTGCACCGGCACGAAGAGGAGCACCCGGGCCGCGCCGACTTCGATCCGCTGGAGCTGGATCGCTATTCGACGATCCAGCAGTTGTCGCGCGCGTTCGCCGAGTCGGTCAGCGACGTCGGCAGCATCGAAGGACTGCTGGAGAACCTGACCCGCGAAGCGCAGAACCTGCTGCTGCAGCAATCGCGCGTGGTCACCGAATTGCAGAACGGCCTGATGCGCACGCGCATGGTGCCGTTCCAGCGCCACGTGCAGCGTCTCAGCCGCCTGGTCCGCCAGGTCGCGACCGACACCGGCAAGAAGGCGGAGCTGGTCGTGGTCGGCGCCTCCGGCGAGCTGGATCGCCAGGTGCTGGAGCGCATGCTGCCGCCGTTCGAGCACATGCTGCGCAACTCCGTCGTGCACGGTATCGAGACGCCCGAAGAGCGCTCGGCGCGCGGCAAGTCGGAGAGCGGCACGATCCGCGTGGGCCTGCATCGCGAAGGCTCGGAAATGGTCATCGTGCTGGAAGACGACGGCCGCGGCATCGACGTCAGCGCAGTCCGCGCCCGCGCTCGCGAGCGCGGCCTGTTGCAGGCCGGCCGCGTGCTGTCCGACGAGGAAGCCTTGCAGCTGATCCTCGAGCCCGGCTTCAGCACCGCGTCGAACATCACGCAGCACGCCGGTCGCGGCGTCGGCATGGACGTGGTGGTCAACGAGATCAAGAAGCTCGGCGGCGCGCTGTTCACCGAATCGCAGCCGGGGCTCGGCGTGAAGTTCACGATCCGGCTGCCGTTCACGCTGGCGATCACGCAGGCGTTGATCGTGCGCACCGGCGAAGAGCTGTATGCGCTGCCGCTGCCTTCGGTCGAAGGCGTCGCCCGCGTGCCGCGCTCAGAAGTGCAGAAGTATCTCGGCGAGGACGCGCCGACGTTCACATACGGCAAGCAGGTGTATCGCTTCCAGCACCTCGGCGCGTTCATCGGCGGCGGCGCCTCGGTGCTGCCGGAAGCGGACGTCTCGATGCCGGTAATCCTGATCCGCGCCGGCGAGCACTCCACCGCGGTCGTGACCGACGAGCTGGTCGGCAGCCGCGAGATGGTCGTGAAGTCCGTCGGCCCGCAGATCGCGGCCATTCGCGGCATCGCGGGCGCGACGATCCTCGGCGATGGCCGCATCGTCATCATTCTCGATCTCGGCGCGCTGGTGCGCTCCGAGTGGCGCGGCCGCAAGCACCTCGCGGTCGAGGGTCCCACGGAGGACCGCCGCACGTTCGCGCTGGTCGTCGACGACTCGATCACGGTGCGTCGCGTGACGCAGCGGCTGCTCGAGCGTCACGGCATGCGCGTGATGACCGCGAAGGACGGCGTCGACGCGCTGTCGATCCTGCAGGACCACCTGCCGGACGTGATCCTGCTGGACATCGAAATGCCGCGCATGGACGGCTACGAGCTCGCGTCGCAAGTGCGCGCCGACGCTCGTCTCGCCGACATTCCGATCGTGATGATCACCTCGCGCGTCGGCGAGAAGCATCGCGCCCGCGCCATCGAGCTGGGCGTCAACGACTATCTCGGCAAGCCTTATCAGGAAAACCAGCTGCTGGATGCGATCGAGCCGCTGGTCGAGGCGCGGCGCCGTAAAGCCGCTGCCCCCGCACCCGGTCGCGAGTCGCGCGCATGAGCTCTTCGACGAACGAGGTTCTCGCCCACGAGCTCTACAGCCTGCTGGTGCCGCTGGCGCAGGAGCGGCTGATCGTGCCGCGCGCCTGCGTCGCCGAAGTCATCACCTGGCAGGCGCCGGAGAAGATGGAAGGCGCGCCGCCCTGGTACCTCGGCACGATTCACTGGAGCGGCCGCGCCGTGCCGGTGATTTCTTTCGAAGCCGCCTGCGGACAATCGCCGCCGGCGCCGGGCACGCGCACGCGCATCGTCATCTTCGTCGCGCTCTCAAGCCAGATCGCGGGCGGCTATTTCGGCGTGATCACCCAGGGCTTTCCGCAGCTGGTGCGCGTCAACGCCGACGTGGTCAAGCACGACCCGAGCCGCAACTTCCCGGAGCGCGGCCCGATCCTGTGCCAGGTGCGCATGCTGAACGAATCGCCGCTGATCCCGGACTTCGAGTGCCTGGAGCAGATGATCTCGGAAGAGACGCGGGCCTCGTAGGTCGGGCTTCAGCCCGACAGCAACGCGGAGTCGGGCTGAAGCCCGACCTACTGCAGATCTCCCCACAACGCCTGCAGCACCGTCAGCGCGACCACTGCCGCCGTCTCCGTCCTCAGCACGCGCGGTCCCAGCCGCACCACGGTGAACCCGGCCTTCTGCGCAGCCAGCAGCTCATCGTCATCCAGGCCGCCCTCCGGCCCGATCAGGAGCTCGACTTTGCTGGGCAGGCTGGCCAGGCCCGCGAGCGATCCGGGCGCTGCCGGGCTCAGCGCCAGTCGTAACCCTTCTCTGCGTGTGCCCGCCAGGTAGTCGCGCAGCGCGACCGGCGCCGCGACCTGGGGGATCGTCGAGCGCCCGCATTGCTCGCAGGCGGCGATCACGATACCGCGCCAGTGACCCTGCTTCTTCAGCGCCTGTTTCTCGTCGAGGCGCACGACGCTGCGGGACGTGAGCACGGGCGCGATCGCGGCGACGCCCAGCTCGGTCGCCTTCTGCAGCGTCCAGTCCATGCGCTCGCTGCGCGACACGCCTTGCAGCAGCGTGATTCGCAGCGGCGATTCCGGCGCGCCGGCAGTCGGGTCGCCCAGGCGCACGATGACCTGGTCGCCGGAGACGCGGGCGACCTCCGCGCGGAAGTCCTGGCCGCTGCCGTCGAAGACCGCGAGCGGTGCGCCCTCGCGCATGCGCAGGACGCGCGCAACGTGATAGGCGCCGGCCGGCGGCAGCTGCAGCTCGGCGCCGCTCGCCAGCGGCCCTTCACAGAAGATTCGATTCATTCGCATGGCGCGGGCATCATGGCGCATCGTGAGTACCTCCACCATTGCGTTCGTCGATTCCGCTACCGGCCTGATCGAGCCGGCGCGCCACGTCGCGTCCCCGAACCGCGACGAACGGCCCGCGGGCACGCTGCCCGAGCTGATCGTCGTGCACGGCATCAGCCTGCCGCCGGACGAATACGGCGGACCGTGGATCGATCGGCTGTTCACCAACTCGTTGCCGCCGGACGCGCCGAGCGTGCACCCGTTCTTCGCGACCGTGATGAGCCTGCAGGTTTCGTCGCATCTGCTGATCCGTCGCGACGGCGAATACGTGCAGTACGTGCCGTTCCATCTGCGTGCGTGGCACGCAGGCGCGTCGAGCTACTGTGGTCGCGAGCGCTGCAACGATTTCTCCATCGGCATCGAGATGGAAGGCAGCGACCAGCTCCCGTACGAGCCGGCGCAGTATCGGGCCTTGAGCACAGCGATCCACGCGTTGTGCCGCGCATATCCGTCGCTCTCGCCCGAGCGAATCGCCGGTCACGATGAAATCGCGCCCGGTCGCAAGACGGATCCCGGTCCGGCATTCGATTGGCCGCGGCTGCACGCGCTCCTGCAGCTGCCGCGCGGATGAAGGTCACCTTTCTCCTGTTGTTTGCGGCGTTCGCGGTGCACGCGACGCCTGCGCAGCGCATCGTCAGTCTCGCGCCGCATCTCACTGAGCTGGCGTTCACTGCTGGCGCCGGCGACCGCATCGTCGCGACTGTCGAATACAGCGATCATCCCGATTCGGCGCGCAAGATTCCACGCATCGGCGATGCGTTCCGGGTCGATCTCGAGCGGCTCGTAGCCTTGCGACCCGACGCTGTGCTCGTGTGGGAATCCGGCAATCCCGCACCGATCATCGAGCGCATTCGTGCGCTGCACCTGCCGGTCGTTGCATTCCAGACGCAGCGCCTCGAGCATGTTGCGACAGCGCTGCGCGAGATCGGTCGACTCGCTGGAACGAGCGAGGTCGCAGAGCGCGCGGCATCGGACTACGAGCGTCGCATCCAGGCGCTGCGCGATCGTTACCGCGACCGCGCGCCGGTCCGTGTGTTCATCGAAGTCGGCGAGCGGCCGCTGTACACGGTGAACGGCAAGCAGATCATCAGCGAGATCGTCGCGTTGTGCGGCGGCCGCAACGTGTTCGCCCATCTCAACGAGTTTGCGCCCGCGATCAGCGTCGAGGCGGTGATCGCCGCGAATCCGCAGGCAATTCTCTCCACCGACGACACCGTGCCGGATGCCGCGGCGACCTGGAAGCGCTGGAGCCACATCGAAGCTGTGCGCAGCGGCAACGTTTTTACGCTGCACTCGGACGACATCGCGCGCGCCACGACCCGCCTGACGGTCGCAACCGAGTCGGTCTGTCGCACCCTGGATACAGCGAGGCAACGATTGCGGGCCGCGTCGCAAGGCTGAGCTTTGCGGGTACCCCCGTAGCGGCTTCCCGTGTAGCATCCGCGCTCCCATGACGCGATCCGCCACGGCTCTGCTGACCCTGCTCGCGTTGCTGGCGGCGCTCCTGTCGATCATGACCTGGGCGGCGCGGCGTACGCACAACGCCGCGGATTTCGCCATCGCCAATCGTCGCCTCGGTCCCTGGCTCGTCTCTCTCAGCTACGCAGCGAGCGCGGTGAACGCGTGGATGCTGATGGCAGTAGCAGCCGCGGCGTTCCTGTGGGGCTTGTCCGCCGCCTGGATCTGGGCCGCAGTCGTCTTCGGTTGCGTAGTCAACTTGTGGTTCGTCGCGCCGCGCCTGCGCGCCGCTTCACTCGGCACCGGCGGCGTCACCGTGATTCACTTGCTGAGTGCCGACGCGGGCGATCGGCTGCAGCCGCTCGTGGTGCGTTCCGCGGTCTTCATCGCGGTGCTGACGCTGTTGTTGCAGGTGGCTGCAATCCTGCAGTTCGCCGGCGTCATGCTGAACGACGTGGGCCTCGATACCAGCAAGGTTCTGCTGTTCTCGCTGGTGATGATCACGGCGACCGTGTTCGCGGGCGGCATACGCGCCGCGAGCGTCATCGACACGGTTCAGTCGGTCGTGCTGATTGCCGTGGCCCTGTTCCTCCCGCTGCCCGCGCTGATCGCCGCTGGCGGTCTGTCGGAGCTGCAGCTTGCGTTCATGACGATCGGACCGAACGCCACCGACTGGTTCGACGGCAAGAGCGGCGTGGCGGCGATCGCGTTCGCGGCTGGCGTCGTCGGCCTCGGGCTCGCGATGTGCGGTCAGCCACACGCGCTGTCGCGCTTCATCGCCGCCAAGGACGAGGCGACGCTGCGCATCGCGCGGTGGGCGGCGCCGGTATGGATCGCGATCCTGCTCGCAGCCGTCGTGTTCTGCGGCTGGTGCGCGCGCGTGCTGTACTCAGGGCTCGAGCATCCCGAGCAATCGCTCGCCGTGATTGCGAGCCGCCTGCTGCCGCCGTGGCTGGCGACGCTGATCGTCGTCGGGCTCACTGCGGCGGTGATCTCCGCGATCGCGAGTCAGCTGCTGGTGATCGCCAGCAGCCTTGCCGTCGATCTGAAGCGACCGACCACGCCGCCTTCGCTCACTGCATTGCGCGGCATGCTGCTCGTCACTGGAGTGCTGGTCTGCGTCATTCTGCTGTACTCGCCGAGCAAGGTCGTCGATCACGCGATGTTCGCATTCACGGCGCTCGGTGCGTCGCTCGGTCCGCTGCTGCTGGTGCGCTTGAGCGGCAAGCGCATCCGGCCCGGTTCGACGCTCGGCGCGATGTGGGCCGGCTTCCTGCTGTCGTTGATATTTCATCTGCTGCCGGACTCGCCCGGCGATTTCCTGGAGCGCGTGCTGCCGTTCATCGCGTCGCTCGGCATCGCGCTCACCGGCGGCGAGCGGCGGCGCAATCCCGATCGCGCCGACCGGTCGGAAGAGACCATGCACGACCGGGTGCCGATTTGAGGAGCGGCAAAAAGAAGAAGAAAACGCAGCGGCCAGTGCGCGCCAGGCCGGTGCCGGCTGCCGTCGATCAATCCGTTCCGAAGATGATTCTCGCGGCAGTGCGTCGCATTCCGCGAGGGAAGGTCTGTACCTACGGGAATGTCGCGGAGGTCGCGGGACTGCCGCGCCGCGCGAGACTCGTCGGCACCGTGCTGCGCCAGACGCCGGCGGGGCGCGGCCTGCCCTGGTATCGCGTCATCAACGCCGGGGGTCGGATCTCCTTCCCGGTCGGAAGCGATGCCTACGCGCGCCAGCGACATAAGCTGGAGGCGGAAGGCGTGGTGTTCGTGGGTGGGCGCGTCGATCTGCGTCGGTATGGGTGGCCGCAGCACGAGGAAAGGCTCGACGAGCTGCTCTGGGCGCCGCGCAGCTGAGAGTCAGGCTGAAGCCTGACCTACAACGCCAACCACCTCAGCCGACGATGTGGGTCAGGCTTCAGCCTGACTCTTAACCCGCCTTGCAACTTGCCTCGTTAATAACGGCACCTGGGCGCAGCTCGCGTCCGTAACGAGGATCCTCCATGAAAGGTGCGGTGCGCGGCAGTTCGCTGCTGATCGTGACAGCCATCGTCGCGGCGTGTGCGGCGCGGCGCGACGAGGGCCAGACGCCCGTGGACCAGCAAGCTGCGCAGTCGCCGCAGCCCGCGAGGGAGGAAAGCAAGCTCAGCAAGGATGAGACTGACGCGAGCCGCGCTGCCGACATTCAGGAGGTCGCGGTCACCAGTAGCAGGACCCGCGGCGACCGTCGCCAGCTGCTGCGAGACCAGTCGACACCGGCGAGTATTGCTCCCGTCGCGAACGCCGCCTTCGCCGCGGGCAACGTGTGCTGTGCGCCGGCATATCAGCAGCCGACCAACACCGAGCGCTATCAGCACCTCGACGACAACCCGGTGCACCTCGTCGCCGAGCAGCCGGTCTCCACCTTCTCGATCGACGTCGACACCGGCGCGTACGCCAACGTGCGCCGTTTCCTCAATGCCGGCCAGCTGCCGCCGCAGGACGCCGTGCGCGTTGAGGAAATGGTCAACTACTTCGACTATCGGTATGTGCCGCCGGCGAGCCGCGAGGTGCCGTTCCGCGTGGCCACGGAGCTGGCCCCGGCGCCCTGGAATCCGCAGGCGCTGCTGCTGAAGATCGGCATCAAGGGATTCGAAGTCGCGGCTGCGCAGCGGCCGCCGGCGAACCTGGTGTTCCTCATCGACGTGTCCGGCTCGATGCAGTCGCCGGACAAGCTGCCGCTCCTGAAGAACGCATTCCGCCTGCTCACCGACCAGCTGACGGCGCGCGACCGCGTGTCGATGGTCGTGTACGCCGGCAGCTCGGGCGTCGTGCTGCAGCCGACGCCGGGCGACCAGAAACACAAGATCCGCGAGGCGATCGATCGGCTGGAAGCCGGCGGCTCGACCAACGGCGCCGAAGGCATCGAGCGCGCTTATCAGCTCGCGCACGATGCGCAGCTCAAGGGCGGCATCAATCGCGTTGTGCTCGCAACCGACGGCGACTTCAACGTCGGCGTCGTCGACTACGAAGCGCTGGTCGACATGGCCGAGCGGCAACGCTCCTCGGGCGTGGCGCTGACCACGCTGGGCTTCGGGACCGGCAACTACAACGACCAGCTGCTGGAGCGCCTGGCTGACGCGGGCAACGGCAACTACGCCTACGTCGACACGCTGAACGAAGCGCGCAAGGTGCTCGTCTCCGAGCTGTCCTCGACGCTGTTCACGATCGCGAAGGATGTGAAGATCCAGGTCGAGTTCAATCCGGCCACCGTGCTCGAGTACCGGCTCATCGGCTACGAGAACCGCATGCTGGCGCGCGAAGACTTCAACAACGACAAGGTCGACGCGGGCGACATCGGTGCCGGGCATCGCGTGACCGCGCTGTACGAAGTCATCCCCGCCGGCAAGACGGGACGGCTCGATCCGCTGCGTTACGCTCCGCAGCTTGCGGCCGCGGATGCGGCACGTTCGGGCGACGAACTCGCGAACGTCAGGCTGCGTTACAAGAAGCCGCAGTCGGACACCAGCGAGTTGCTCGAGTACCCGATCAGCAAAAGCTCGGTCGCCACGCTCGAAAGGCTCTCCCCTGACTTTCGCTTCGCCGCGAGCGTGGCGGCCTTCGGCCAGCTGTTGCGCGGCGGCAAGTATGTTGGCAATTACGGCTACGGCGACGTCGAGCGGTTGGCGCGCGGTGCGCTCGGCGAGGATCCGGATGGCTACCGTCGCGAATTCGTCTCGCTGGTGAACCTCGCCGGGACGCTGACGCCGCGCGCGGGCGCGGCGGAGCAGGTCAGCGACATCGCACACTGACTGAGAGGCTCGAAACTCGGTAACCTTGCCTGCATGGTTGGCTCCGTTCCCAGCGTCGATGCGGTCGCCATTGCGAGTGCGCCGGCAGCCGTCGCCGTCACGGATGACGCGACGCTCATGTTGCGCTATCGGGACGGCGACGCGCGCGCGTTCGAGATTCTCTACGAGCGCCACAAGGGGCCGCTGTACCGCTATCTGCAGCGCATGTGCGGCCGGCGCGAAGTTGCCGACGACCTGTTTCAGGAGGTATGGAGCAAAGTGATCGCGAGCCGCAGCCGCTACGAGGCGAGGGCACAGTTCAACACGTTCCTGTTCCGCATCGCCCACAACTGCGCCATCGATTATTTCCGGCGCAGCGGTCGGCCGCACGAGGGCGCGGCGCAGGACATCGACGACGTCGCCGAGCAGATCGGTGGCGGCGAGCATGAGCGGCCCGATGCGGCGCTGGCGGATGCGCAGGTCCGCCGCGACTTCCGCCGTGCGCTCGAACAATTGCCGGCCGAGCAGCGCGACGTGTTCGTGCTGTACGAGGAGAGCGGGTTGACGCTCGAGGAAATCGGCAGGATCACCGGCGTGGCGATGGAAACCGCCAAGAGCAGGCTGCGCTACGCGGTCGGCAAGCTTCGCGCGTCGCTGCAGCAGCACCGTCCGCGGCAATTCGAACCCAGTGTGCAATCGTGAGCGATCCGACTGACATCAAGGCGCTGGACGAGTACCTGAAAGGGGACTCCGACGTTTCGCAGCGCTATCGCGAGCTCGGCTGCGACGAGTTGCCGCCGGAGCTCGATCGTCGCGTGCTCGCAGCGGCGCGCGAGGCCGTCGCCAACGAAAGCACGAAGCGCTCGCGTTCATGGATGCGCTGGAGCGCGCCGGTCGCGATCGCGGCTTCAGTCGTGCTCGTGGTGACGGTCGTCCTGGAGCGGGGCGTGCAGGATCAGACGGTGCTGCCGCCGCAACCTGCCGCCGCGGTCCAACAGGTCCGCAGCGACGTGGCAAGCGACGACAAAGCCGAGAACGCCGTCGAAGCGCCGAAACTGCAGGAGCAATCAACGCTGCAGAAAGTCGACACTCCAAAGTCTCCGGCCCCGGAGGTGTCAGCTGTGTCGCGGCCGGACGAGGAGGCGCTGGCCCAGGCCGAAGCACTGTTGAGGGGCGATCAGCGGCAGGCCGCGATGCAGACGACGCCGGTCGCGATCGTACCGGAGGCTCCCGCTGCCGCAGCTCCCGCGCAGGCGCCGGAGCCGTTCGCCGCAAACAAATCTGTCACACGCAGCGAACCGGAAGCGGATGCCTCTCACGATGTCAGCGAAGTCGCCGTCACCGCCGGCCGCGCGCGTCGTGCACCGGGACGCAGTGTCGGCCCGCGCAACACGATCTCCAACAGCGCTTTCAGCGCCGGGTCGCGGCCGGCCGCGGACGAGCAGCGCGAGCGGTCCGATCCGCAGGCATGGCTCGAAGACATTCGCGTCATGCGCCGCGCCGGCAAGGACGTCGAAGCGGATCGCGAGTGGCAGCGTTTCCGCGAGGCGTTCCCGACTTTCCAGGTCGCCGACGACGACATCGCGCGCGCGACAGATCCAGACCGGAAATAACTCTCGCCAAGGCGCCTTGGCGAGAGATCTTCCGATTCCGGTCGGGCTTCACCCCGACACTTGCTGCTCCGGCGCTGTCCCCGTCGGATAGAACTCCATCGACACCGAGTTCAGGCAGTAGCGCTTGCGCGTTGGCCGCGGCCCATCGTCGAACACGTGGCCCAGGTGGCTGTCGCAGCGCCGGCAGCGGATCTCGGTGCGGATCATGCCGTGACTCTCGTCGACCAGCTCGGCGACGTGGTCCGGATCGAACGGCTGCGTGAAGCTCGGCCAGCCGGTGCCGGACTCGAACTTCGCGTCGGCCTTGAACAGCGGCAGCCCGCACAGGCGGCAGGCGTAGATGCCGTCCTTCTTGTTGTTGAGCAGCGTGCCGCAGAACGGCGCTTCGGTGCCCTGGTGCAGCAGCACGCGCCGTTCCTCGGGCGAGAGTTTTGCGGCGAGCTGGTCGCGCTGCGCCGCGCTCAGGGGGCGGAGGTCGTAGCCGCTGGCGGAGGTGGTCGGGACGTGGGTTGGGCGCATGGAAGGTGCCTCGCTGTAGGTCGGGGTTCAGCCCGACTCCCGGGACGATCGGGATCCTTCCGCTGGATTCAAGAGTCGGGCTAAAGCCCGACCTACTTCCCCGTGGCGCGCATGCGGCTGTTGCGATAGCCGTAGAGCCCGTAGATCGAGAAGCCGATGGCCGACCAGATCGCGAACAGCAGCCAGGTCTCGCGCGGCAGGAAGTAGGTGATGCCTCCGCAGACCACCGCACCCACGATGCAGGTGATGTGCGCCACCGGCACGCGAAACGGCCGGTGCAGGTTCGGTCGCGTGTAGCGCAGCACCAGCACGCCGATGCAGACGCCGGTGAACGCGAGCAAGATGCCCATCGAGATCAGCTCGCCGAGGATGTTCAGCGGGAACAGGCCGGCAATGACCGCCGCCAGGACCGTCGTGATCGCAGTCGCGACGTGCGGGGTGCGGTACTTCGGATGCACCTTGCGCATGTTGGGCGGCAGCAGCCCATCGTCGGCCATCGCCAGGAAGATGCGCGGCTGGCCGAGCATCGACATGAGGATGACGGAGGTCATGCCCACGATAGCGCCCAGCTTCACCAGCGAGCCGAGCCAGGACAGCTGCGGATGTGCGTCGAGCGCCACTGCGACCGGCGCGTCGGCGCCGAGTTTCGGATAGGGCACCATGCCGGTCATGACCGCCGCCATCGCGACGTACAGGATGGCGGAGATGACCAGCGCGCCGAGAATCCCCAGCGGCACGTCGCGCTGCGGGTTGCGCGTCTCGCGCGCGGTGGTCGATGCGGCGTCGAAGCCGACATACGAGAAGAAGATGATAGCCGTGCCGCGCAGCAAGCCGCTGATGCCGAACTCGCCGTCCTTGCCGGTGTTCGCCGGCAGGTAAGGATGCCAGTTGGCAGTGTCGATGTAGCGGATGCCGGCGAGGATGAAGATCACGATCACCGCGACCTTGATCCACACCATGATGCTGTTGGCGGTCGCCGATTCCTTGATCCCGATGTACAGAATCCAGCCGAGCGCCAGCACGATCAGCACGGCCGGCAGGTTGATGATCGAGCCGGTCGTCGTGAGGAAGCTGTCCGCCCCCTTGTCCAGCGGCGCATTGGTCAGCGCCGCCGGGAAGTGAATGCCCCATTCGCCGAGCAGGTTGACGACGTACTGCGACCAGCCGACTGCGACCGCGGACGCGGACATCAGGTATTCGAGCGAGAGATTCCAGCCGATGATCCAGGCGACCGCTTCGCCGAGCGTGCAGTACGCGTAGGTGTACGCGCTGCCCGACACCGGGATCATTGCGGCGAACTCCGAGTAGCAGATCGCGGCGAGGGTCGAGCCGAAGGCGGCGATGAGCAGCGCCAGCGTCAGGGCGGGGCCGGTGTGATTTGCGGCGACCGTGCCGGTCAGGATGAAGATGCCGGTGCCGATGGTCGAGCCGAGGCCGATCGCGGTCAGCGAGCTGGCGGTCAGAACGCGCTTGAGCGGCGGTGCGCTGTCCAGCTCGGCGACGATGGATTCGACGGGACGGACGGCGAAACAGCGGCGCAGTAGGCTCATGGGACCTCGGGTTCCGGCGCGGTCAGCGGTGGCTCGCAGCGGTGCGTCTTTTCGGAATTGGCGTCCGCATTGGGGTCCACAGCCTACAGGGTAGGGGCCGCTGACGGAAATTTCGTATCATCTGCGGCCGATGGCCACGGACGATTCCCCTCCGATTCCGAACAGCTATTGGGTGCAGCCGGGCCGGCTCCTGGCCGGCGAGTACCCCGGCTCGATGTCGCGCGCCGATGCCATGGAGCGCGTGCGCAAGCTCCTGGCGGCGGGCGTGACCAGCTTCATCGACCTGACCGAGGAGGGCGAGCTGCCCGACTACTCACCGCTCCTGCCCGACCTGACCGAGCAACGCGTGCGCTATCGGCGCCTGTCGGTGCTCGATCACAGCGTGCCCGACTCCCCGGCGCACATGGCGCGCATCCTCGACTTAATCGACAGCGAGCTCGGCGCCGGCCAGTGCGTGTATCTGCATTGCCGCGCCGGCATCGGGCGCACCGGGACGGCGATCGGGTGCCATCTCGTCCGCGGCGGGCTGACCAACGATGCGGCGTACGAGCACCTGCAGTCGTTGTGGCAGCAGTGCGCCCGCTCGCGCCGCTGGCCCTCGATTCCGGAAACCTCCGAGCAGATCGAGTTCGTGATGCGCTGGCGCGAGCCGCGCGGGGGCGCGCTCGCGGAGGTGGACATCGGCTCACGCGCTGAAGGGGCGCTGGTCGGTCTCGCGCTCGGCGATGCGCTCGGCATGCTCGTGGCGCAGAGCAAATTCGATGCAGGCACGCTGGTTACGGCGATGCGCGAGCGCGGCGCGTTGCGTACCGGCGCGCTGACCGCAATGACGCGCTCCGTCGCAGAAAGTCTGCTGGCATCGTGCGCGCACAACGCTGAGGACCAGATGCAACGCTACCTGCAATGGACGCGCACCGCGGATGTCGCCGTACCGCCCGAACTGAAGCGCGCGCTGGGTGTCTGGCAGTGGTCGCGCAAGCCGAATGCCGGGACGCACGATCCGAAGAATCTCGATTCGCACTCGCTGCCGCGGACGCTGGCCGCGGTGCTCTATCTGCGCGCCGATCCACAGCGGGCCATCGAGCTGGCAGCGGAAGTGTCGCGAACGACGCAACAGTCGCCGCTCGTACTCGACCTGTGCCGCCTGTGGTCCGCACTGCTGACCGATGCACTGTCCGGCATCGACAAAGCGCGGATCACAGCTTTCGATGGACCGGCGCTCACGCTGTTCCGCCATCGCCAGCTCAAGATGCCGGTCAGGAACCTGGTCGAACGCAAGCCGAAACGCGATGCGGACGCGGTGGGCGAAGCGTTCTCGGTGACTCGGGCAGCGCTCGCTGCATTCGACAGCACCGCGACGGCGTCCGATGCGTTGCTGCAAGCTGCGACGACACATGGCTCGCCGACCGCGGCGGCATTGTGTGGCGCGTTGGCCGGCGCGCACTACGGCATCGAATCGTTTCCCGCCGAGTGGCGTCGCCAACTCGCGGAGCACGCGGCGCTGCGATCGTTGGCGCGGAACCTGCTGGGCTGAGCAGATGGCGGCGCGCTCCCGACGCAAGACCAGAACCCGCCTCCGCCGGCGCGAGCCTGCATGGACTCGCCTGTCGGATGCGGAGCTGCTGCGCACTCGCTTTTGCGACCTACCGCTGACGCTGCGCAAGTCAGTGGTCGAGCGCCACGTGCGCGAGATCCGCCGCAGCCTGGCCGCGCGCGGCATCCGCTTTCAGCCTCACGTATGGCTGTCCGAGGAATGGTTTTCGCCGGACGGCGTGCCCGGTCTGGCGGTGCCCTTCTACATGGCGCATCCGCGCCTGCAGCGGCTGGAGCGGCGCTTCATGGGCGAGGTCGAGGGCGGCAATGCCAACTGGCTGACGCGCATCCTGCGGCACGAGATCGGCCATGCACTCGACAACGCCTACCGCCTGCGACGGCGCAAAGGCTGGGCGCGCACGTTCGGCAAGGCGTCGCGCCCGTATCCGGACATCTATCGGCCGCGGCCGGCGAGCCGCGACTTCGTGCTGCATCTCGGCCACTGGTACGCGCAGAGCCATCCGACCGAGGACTTCGCCGAGACGTTTGCGGTGTGGCTGCAGCCGCGCGGGCGCTGGCGCCGCGAGTATCAGGGCTCGCGGGCGCTGCGCAAGCTCGAATACGTCGACAAGCTGATGGCGCAGATCAGCGGCCAGCGGCCGGTCGTGGACAACGAGGAGCTGATCGAGCCGCTGAGCGACAACACCAGCACACTCGGCCAGCACTACCGGCGCAAACGAGCGCGTTACGAGTTCGACAGACCGGAAGCGTACGACCTGCGTTTGAAGCGCGTGTTCGGCAAGCGGCGCAAAGGCTACCGCGGCATGACTGCGAGCGCCTTCGTGCGCCAGTCGCGGCCGGAGCTGGAACGTCTGCTCATGCGGCGCTCGCGTTTGTACCCTTATCTCGTGCACCATGTGCTGCGCACGGTAATCCGTCGTTGTCGCGAGCTGGACCTGGTGCTCGACACCTCGCAGCGGGAGGCGAAGCGTGCAGTGCTCAAGGTACTGGAGCGGATTCTGATCGATATCCTGAAGCGGGATCGCGAGCGCTACGCTTTATGAAACCATTGCGCGTGCTGGTCCTGGTGCACGAGAGCCTGGTGCCGCCGGCGAGCCTCAAGGGCTACAGCGACAAGGAGATCGACGAGTTCCGGACCGAGTACGACGTGGTGGCCGCGCTGGAGAAGGCCGGGCATACGGTGCGCGCGCTCGGCCTCGGCGACAACCTCGGCGAGCTGCGCACCGCCATCACCGACTGGAAGCCCGACGTCGCTTTCAACCTGCTCGAGGAATTCCAGGGCATCGTCACGTACGACCAGTACGTGGTCGCGTTCCTCGAGCTCATGAAGCTGCCGTACACCGGCTGCAACCCGCGCGGCATGATGATCTCGCGCGACAAGGCGCTGTCGAAGCAGATCCTTTCCTATCACCGCATCCCGACGCCGGGCTTCGCCGTGATCCGCCAGGGTCAGCGCTATCGCGCGCCGCGCAAGATGCAGTTCCCACTGTTCGTCAAGTCGGTGACCGAGGATGCGTCGCTCGGCATCGCGCAGGCGTCGATCGTCGGCGACGCCGACAAGCTCAAGGAGCGCATCGAGTTCATCCACGAGCAGACCAACTCGGACGCGCTCATCGAGGAATATGTCGAGGGCCGCGAGCTGTACGTCGGCGTGCTCGGCAACGAGCGGCTGCGCACGTTCCCGGTGTGGGAGATGGACTTCGGCACCCTGCCGGAAGTGATGGCCGGCATCGCGACCCGCAAGGTGAAGTGGGATCGGCGCTACCAGAAGAAGCACGGCATCCGCACCGGTGCGGCGCAGTCGCTGCCGGACGGCGCCGCTGCGTATCTCGACAAGCTGTCGAAGCGCATGTATCGCGCGCTGTACATGACCGGCTACGCGCGCATGGATTTCCGCATGCGGCCCGACGGCAGCGTGTTCGTGCTGGAGGCAAACGCGAATCCGAACATCAGCCGCGAGGAAGACTACGCGGACTCGGCCAAGGCCGCGGGTGTCGATTACCCCTCGCTGCTGGAGCAGATCATGCGGCTGGGCGGGAATTACCAGGCCGCGTGGCGCGTGGACGAGGCGTGAGGCTTGTCAGGCTTCAGCCTGACCCACTCCAATAGCCAACGCAGGATCGAAGGTGTAGGTCAGGCTTCAGCCTGACTCTTCAAAGCAGACAGTCCGCCGCCGGATCGCGCTCCGTCATGTCAGGCCTCGATCTGCACGCCGAAGGAGTTCAGCGCCATCGACACCATCATGTACTGGCCGACTGCGAACACGAGGTCGATGATCTGGCGCGTGTCGTAGTGCCGGCCGAGGCGTTGCCACGTCTCGTCGCCGATGAACTGATCGGCGTGCAGCTCGTCCACGGCCTGCAGCAACGCCGCTTCGGCCTCGCTCCAGCCTGCTGCACCGGGCGTGCTCTTCAGTCGCTCGATCTCCTCGTCGCTGAGGCCCGCAGCCTTGCCGATGCGCGTGTGCTGATGGAACTCGTATCCCGAGCGGCACAGCCAGCCGACGCGCAGGATTGCCATCTCGCGCTCTCGCTCGGGCAGCGCAGACTTGAACAGCACGTGATTCGCGAACGGCATCCAGCGGCGGTACAGATCCTGGTGCCGCACCAGCGTCGCGAAGACATTGAGCACGCGCGGCGGATTGCCGCGCGTCAGCAGCTCGCGCTGCTCGTCGTTCCACTCGCTCGGCGGCAGCGGCGCGAGCCGCGGGCGTGACAGGCGCATGAGCTCCTCACTTCATTCTTTCGGCGCCGCGGTCCACTGGTCGAGCCACTTCTCGACTTCGCGGTGCCACTGGATGCTGTTCGCGGGCTTGAGCACCCAGTGATTCTCGTTCGGGAACACGATCAGGCGGCTCGGAATGCCGCGCCGTTGCAGGGCGTTGAACATCGACAGGCTCTGCGAGTACGGCACGCGATAGTCGAGCTGGCCGGCGATCACCAGCATCGGCTTGCGCCAGTCGGCGACGTGGTCGAGCGGATTGAACTTCTCGTAGTTCTGCGGCACGTCCCACGGCGTGCCGCCGTTCTCCCACTCGCTGAACCACAGCTCCTCGGTCATGTAGCCCATGCCGCGCGTGTCGAAGATGCCGGCGTGACTGACGATGCACTTGAACGGCTCGTTCCAGTTGCCGGCGATCCAATTCATCATGTAGCCGCCGTACGAGGCGCCGAGCGCGCACATGCGGCTGCCGTCCAGCCACGGGAAGCGGTCGAGCGCCGCCTGCAGGCCCTTCTGCAGATCTTCGAGCGGCTTGCCGCCCCAGTCCTGGCTGATCGAGTCCGTGAACGCCTGGCCGTAGCCGGGCGAGCCGTGGAAATCGATGAAGATCGAGGCGTAGCCGGCGCCGGCGTAGGTCTGCGGATTCCAGCGATAGCTCCAGGCGTTGGCGAACGACGATTGCGGCCCGCCGTGCACGATGAACGCGATCGGATAGCGCCGCTTCGGATCGTAGTTCGCGGGCCGCATCACGTAGCCGTACACCGTCTCGCCGTTCGCGCCCGCGAAAGTGAATTGCTCCGGCTCGCCGATCTGCGCCTGCGCGAAGGCATCTGCATTCATGCGCGGCAGCTCGCGCAAGTCGCCGCCTTTCAGCGTGAGCGAGTACAGCTCCGCCGGCGACTTCAGCGTCGACACCGCGTACACGAGCTCGCGCTCGCCGACGACAAATGAGTCGACGTGGCCGGGGCCGGTCAGCATCGAGGTCTTGCCGGTCTTCACGTCGATCGCCCACACGGGGCGTTGACCAAAATGATCCGCAGCGGCGTACAGCGTGCGGCCGTCAGCTGCGAACTCGATCTGGTCCGCCGAGCGGTCCCAGTCCGCTGCGAGCTCGCGGCGCTCGCCGCTCTTCAGGTCCGCGATCATCACGTGGAAGCGATCCGCCTCGAAACCCGGACGTCGCATCGCGCGCCACGCGAGCATGGTGCCGTCCGGCGAGAACACCGGCTGCGCATCCCACGCGGGATTGTCGGCGGTGAGATTGCGCGGCTCGCCGCCCTCGGCGCTCACTTCGTAGAGATCGAAGTTCGTCGACCACGGCTCCGACTTGTCCTTGATGCGCGCATCGAACACCACTTTGCTGCCATCGGGCGAGAAGATGTATTCGCTCGCGTCGCCGAAGGGTTTCGAGGGCACGTCGGCATCGAGCGCGGCAGTCAGCGAGCGCGGCTCGACGGCGCGCCCGTTCTCGATACGCAGCACGAACAGCTGCGAGATGCGGCCATCGCTCCAGGTGTCCCAGTGCCGCACGAACGTGCGGTCGTAGACCTTGCCGCTCGCCTTCGAGTCAGCCGCCTGCTTGAGACGGTTGGCGCTGCAAGCGAGGTCTTCGCAGTCCGCAAAGACGTCCATCGAAACGGCGAGCCGCGCGCCGTCGGGCGCGAGTCGGAACGAGCCGAGGTCGAGCGGCAAGCTCGTGACTTGCTCCGCTTCGCCGCCCGTGGCCGGCAGCCGCCACACTTGTGCCGAGCCGCTGCGCGAAGACATGAAGTAAACATAGCGGCCGTCGCGCGACCATTCGGGCGCGTTGTCGTTCTCGGGATCCGTCGTGAGACGGCGCGGCTGCGCGCCCTTGGTCGCGAGATCGAGCGACCACAGATCCTGCCGACCGCGGTTCGCCGCCATGTCGGTTTCGCGCACCGTGAACACCACAGTCTTGCCGTCCGGTGACAGCGCAGGGTCGGACACGCGCTTCAGGCGCATCAGGTCTTCGACCGAGAATGGATGACGCTCGGGCGCCGACGCCGCGACGGCGGTGCCAACGGACGCGAGCGCAATCCACGACGCGAACAGCGAGCGTGAGACGTGCATGCAGGAGACTCCGGGTTATCTACTTCTTTTCTCTGAACACAGCAAAGGCGCTGGTGTAACCGTGCAGGTAGGTCGCGTGCTGGATCGGGCCGATCTCGCCGTTGCAGAAGAACCCGCCGAGCGGCACGTCGCCCACCAGCCGCCGGAATGCATTGCTGTCGTGATCCGCCTGGCCGTACAGCCCCATGCCGCGGCCGCTGCATGAGAACAGCAGCGCGCCGGCGTCGGGTTGCAGTGGCCGCGAGGCGCCGTAACTGGTGAGGGTGCGTTCGAGATCGTGCGCCGAGGTCGCCGCGTCGCGCAGATGGAACTGCACCACGCTGTTCGCCGGCACGTTCGCGCTGACCCAGAGCGCGCCGCTCTGGGGATCCATGCCGAGAATGTTGCGGATGAGGAAATCGCCCGGCAGGTATTCGCTGGCGTCGGTGCGCATCGCCAGGCCGAGAAACAGGGACTGGCTGAACAGCTCGCGGTCGCTCGGCGGCAAGCGCTCGAACAGGCGGGCCAGCACCTCGCGCGGCGGGCGGCCGTCGAGCTCCCGGATCAGGTTCTCGTGCGCCATCGTCACGAACATCGGGTCGCCGATCGGCCGGCAGCCCTGCGCGACGACGGCGTCGAGCTCGATGTTGCCGGTCAGCGCGAGCGTCACGCAGCCGGAGTGGTAGACCTGGTTGCCGAGGTACAGCGCCGTGCCGCCGACCTGGCGCGCGCCGCTGGCGAGTCCGCCGATCTTCGGCGAGAGCGGATACACGCGGTCGAGCCCGCGAACGAATGCTTCGGTTTCGAAGCTGTACGGGTCCGCGAGCAGCAGGAACGCGGGTTGCTGATTCGCGGTCATGCGCAGCGTGTCTTCCCAGATGCGCGGCTCGGCGAACACGGGTGGCACCTGGGCAGCATCGATGTGCGTGCCTTTGAATTTGACCCCCGGCAGCACTGCGCCGGTCAACGACAGGCCCGGCCGGTCTTCGATCTCGCGGCCGCCGCCGATCACGCCGCCGGCGCAGCAGCCGAACAGGAAGGCGCTCTCGAACTCGCGCAGCAGCAGGTCCGAGACCGCGTCGAAGCGCGGTGCATGGTCGGCGCCGACGAAGGCAAACAGCAGATCGGGTTCCTGCCGGCCGAGGCCGGCGAAGACGGTGCCGGCGGCACGTTCCACGGCCGAGCTCAGGTTGCTATCGGTATCGACTGCTGACGCCCACCGCATGGCGAGGGATTGTAGCTAGGCCAAGCTGGGTTGTCCGGTCGTTCAGCCGTAGGGAGTTGGCGGACCGCTGCACAGAAGTCAGGCTTCAGCCTGACACTTCCCTCTGTGCGTCTGCGAACCATTCGCGCATCTGGGGATCCTGCAGCCACTGTTGCATGTATGCCTGCGAGTGCGCAGTGAGACCCGTTGCGCCGTAGTGATTGAAGCGCAGCACGACCGGCGCATACATCGCGTCCGCAATCGAGAATTCGCCGAACAGCCACGGTCCGCGGGCGGCGTACTTCGTTCTGCAGTCGTCCCAGATGGCCTGCACGCGCGCGACGTCGCTGCGGCCCTGCGGCGGGAGCGGGACGTGCGGGTTGCTGCCCGTCGTGTGCATGGGCCAGGTTTGGCGCAGTGCCTGGAAGCCGGAGTGCATCTCCGCGCTGACTGCGCGGGCGTGCGCGCGCAGCAGCGGGTCCGCCGGCCAGGCGCGTCCGCCGAGCTTCTCGTTCAGGTACTCGACAATCGCCAGCGAGTCCCAGATGTGCGCGTCGCCGTCGATCAGGACCGGCACGCGCAGCGCCCCTGAATAGCGGACGATCTGCGCGAAGAACTCCGGCGTGTCGAGCGGCAGCTTGATCTCGTTGAACGCGAGCCCGTAATGCTTGAGGACCAGCCATGGACGCAGCGACCAGCTGGAGAGGTCTTTGTTGCCGATGACGAGGGTGAGCATGGGCGGAGACGTTAAACTAACCCTCTATGTCTGACCATCACCTCGCGACCCTGGCCATCCGCGCCGGCCAGCTGCGCACGCACGAAGGCGAGCACGCGGAGCCGATCTTCACCACTTCGAGCTACGTGTTCCGCAACGCGGCCGAAGCGGCCGCGCGGTTCGCGGAGACGGAAAAGGGCAATATCTATTCGCGCTTCACCAATCCGACCGTGCGCTGCTTCGAAGAGCGCCTGGCCGCGATGGAGTGCGGTGCCGCGTGTGTCGGCACCGGCTCGGGCATGGCCGCGATCCTCGCCATGTGCATGGCGCTGCTCAAGGCCGGCGACCACATCATCTGCTCTGACAGCGTATTCGGCTCCACGATCGCGCTGCTCAATCGATACATGACGAAGTTCGGGGTCGCCGTCACATACGTGCGGCCCGACGACAACGATGCGTGGCGCGCTGCGATTCGCGAGAACACGCGGCTGGCATTTCTCGAGACGCCTTCCAATCCGCTGTCCGCGATCGCCGATATCCGCGCGATCGCCGACATCGCGCACGAGCGCGGCGTGCTCCTGTGCGTCGACAACTGCTTCTGCACCCCGGCGCTGCAGAAGCCGTTCGAGCTCGGCGCGGACCTCGTAATCCACTCGGCGACCAAGTATCTCGATGGCCAGGGGCGCTGCGTCGGCGGCGCCATCGTCGGCAGCGAGGAGCTGGTCGGGCGCGACGTGTTCGGCTTCATCCGCTCGGCGGGGCCGAGCATGAGCCCGTTCAACGCCTGGGTCTTCCTGAAGGGCCTCGAGACGCTGGAGCTGCGCATGCACGCGCATTCTGCCGCCGCGCTGGAGCTGGCGCAGTGGCTCGAGCGCCAGCAGGGCGTGCGCAAGGTTCACTACGCGGGGCTGGAATCACATCCGCAGCACGCGCTGGCGCGCCGTCAGCAACGGGCCTTCGGCGGCATCATCGCCTTTGAAGTCGGTAACGGCCGGGCGGGCGCGTGGTCGTTCGTCGATGCCTCGCGGTTGATGTCGATCACGGCGAACCTCGGCGACGTCAAGACCACGATCACGCATCCCGCGAGCACGACGCACTCGCGCATCACGGCAGCCGAGCGCGAGCGCGCCGGGATCACTGAAGGCCTGTTGCGCATCTCGGTGGGCCTCGAGCATCTGGACGATCTCAAGGCGGATCTGCAGCGTGGCCTCGCAGCGGTGCGCGCTTGAAGGTCCGCGCGATCTGCTTCGACCTGGACAACACGCTGTGGGATGTGTGGCCGGTCATCATCCGCGCCGAGCAGAGGATGTACGACTTCCTCGCGCAGCGCTATCCGCGCGTGGTCGCGAGCATGACGCTCGAGATGATGCGCTCGGCCCGCGAGCAGACTGCGGCTGCGTATCCGCGAATGGCTCACGACTTTACGTTCCTGCGCAAGCAGACGCTGCGCGACCACGCGCGCGAGTTCGGTTATGCCGAGGCGATGGCGGAGGAGGCGTTCGACGCTTTCATCCAGGCGCGCAACGAAGTCGACCTTTACGAGGATGTGCTGCCGGCGCTCGACGAGCTGCGTGCGCGCTATCGGTTGTTCACGGCGAGCAACGGCAACGCCGACCTCGGCAAGATCGGCCTCGCACATTACTTCGAGCGCACGATCGCGGCACGCCATGTCGGTGCGCTCAAGCCGGACCCCGCGATCTTTCACAAGGTGATCGAGGGGACCGATCTGCAGGCGCGCGACGTCGTCTACGTCGGCGACGATCCGCTGCTCGATGTGGAAGGCGCACGCGGCGCCGGCATGCAGGCAATCTGGATCGACCGCCAGGGCGCGCAATGGCCCGCCGAATTCGCGCCGCCGGCGCTCACGATCCGCTCGCTGGCCGACCTCGTCCGGTTGTTGTAAGTCGAGCGTATACAGGGATATACGCGAGCGGCAGCTCCGACCGCAGCCCGATTGCCTTGCCAAAACGTTTGGCGTACATTCCGCGCCGTTCGTAGTGCCTTTGCCCGCTTTTTTCTCTGGCTTGGCCAGCCGGGTCATTGAAGACCCACATCCTCCGGCCAACTTCTGAAAAATCCGACGAGACCGCGAACGTTAGGCCTGGGACCACAACCGTTCATTTGTCGCTCCGAAGAGGAACAAGACAGGGGACGGGGGCGGAGCCCGTTTGTAACCAGGCCTCGCAGTGGGGATCTATCCGCGCTCGGGGCTTTTTCAGCAGAGAGAGTTAGTACTTCTATGACGAGGATCTATGTGGGAAACCTGCCGTTCTCGGCAGACGAGGCCGCGGTGCGCCAGCTGTTCGAGCAGCATGGCACTGTGGAGTCGGTGGCGTTGATCAACGATCGTGAGACTGGTCGTCCGCGCGGCTTCGGCTTCGTGGAGATGCCGCGTCCCGACGCACAGCGCGCCATCCAGTCGCTGAACGGTAAGGACATGGGAGGCCGTCCCCTGCGCGTCAACGAGGCGCAGGAGCGTCAAGGCGGCGGTGGCGGCGGCGGTGGTGGCCGCGGTCCCCGTGGCGGTGGTGGTGGCGGTGGCGGCGGCGGACGCTGGTAAGCGCTCCAACGCAGTCCAAAGCGATACGAAGACCCCGCGGTGTGCGAGCGCCGCGGGGTTTTCTTTTTCATCTGGTCGAAATGCGTAATCCGTCACACGCTGCCGTCTTTCAGCACTCGCATGCCGCGGCTGCCAGCACGCGATGCACTCATTTCGCGATTTCCCGCACAGACACTGCACCGGTTTGGCGCGATCACTATGTAACGTTGACCCGCGGCGGAACTCCCGCGCGCTGGTACGAATCCTGAATGTAAAGGACATGGCAATAGTGGGCGTCAAAGAGGTGTCGGGTAATGGAGGAGCGCGAAGCAGCTAAGCCGCTCGTTGCAGTCACCAACCTGCGCGAGTTTTTTCACGACTCGGTGCAGGCTGCGTTGCGCAAGCAACGCGTCGCAGTGGACGATCACACCGAACACTACGTGGTGAACATCCTCACCATGTTTGCCCGTTCGGAAGAGCTCTACGACCTCACGCCCGAGGGCGTCCGGCTCAAGCCGCTCGCGCACATGCTCGCCGACGCCGCCGAGGCGCCATCCCCGCAGCAGCGCGACGAAGCATTGCGCCGGCTCGGCGATGTCTCGCTGTTCGTCGCCGGATTCTTTGCGCAGAGCTTCGCGCGCAAGCTGATCGACATCGACTATCACATCGCTATGGGCGGTCGCGCGTACGGCACGCTCGCCGACAATCTGCGCGGCACGATGCGCGGCCAGGCATTCGCAGCGGTCTTCCTCGAGCTCGCGCACAAGTTCCAGCGTCTCGTCGACGTGCTCAACGACGTCGCGGAAATGGCGCATACCCATACCGACCAGGACATCCTGCGGCTGTACGAGATCTGGCTGAAAACCGGTAGCCCGCGCGCCTGCGCGATCCTGCAGCGGCTCGGCGTAGCGCCCGTCGCCCAGGGCGCGCGCAGGGAGCACTGAGCGTGCAGCTCTTGCGCCGCATGCAGGCATTGCTGGCGCAGCTCTACGACGCACCGGTTCGCGAGGACGTGCAGGACTTCGTGCTCAGCGACCGGCAGCGGCTCTGCGCGGTCGTGGGTGAGCCCGGCGAGCATGCTGGCGACGAACAGGTCTTCGTGGTCGAGGAGGAGCAGGGCGTGCGGCTCGGTCTGTTCATCGATCGCGAAGTGCTGGCGCGGCTCGCGCGGCGCGATCCGCTCGAAGCGCTCGACGAAGACAATCTGCCCGACTACTGCACGGCGCTGGAAGGCGTCAGCCACTTCCACTACCTGGTCTGGAGTCTCGCGCGCGGTCGCAACGTGTCGCTGCTGGAGCTGGAGCTGCAGGCGGAGGTGGACAAGTACGCGACTGCAGTGGCGCTGATGACGCGGCAACAGTCCGGCCGTTTTCCGCAAGCGCTGCACTCCCGGCTGTTCCATGCCGTGAGCTTTCTGCCGCAACTGGACGAGATCAGCCGGCGCCGCTACCAGGAAGCGAACCGGCATGCGGCGCGCTTCTGTCGCACGCTGGAGGAGAGATTCCTGCGGGCGCGCTGCCAGCGGCCGGAGCTGTGGATCGCGGAGCTGCGCCGCTTCTTCCGCCGCGGGCACCAGGAGAAAATCAGACAGCTGGCGGTGTAGGTCGGGCTTCAGCCCGACATCTTCATTCTTCGTGCCCGTCGGGCTTCGCGTTCTTCTTCTTCTCCATCCACTTCGACAGCTCGCGCAGGTCGACCTTCCGGCGCTGCCCTTGCTTCGCCAGCAGGCCGCTTTCATACGGGTTGTAGCCGTTGCGCAGGCCCTTCGGATTGGAACGGATCGGCGCGCTGGCCGAACCTTCGTCCTCGATGATCGCGAGGCCCGGATGGGCAAGAGCCTTGTTACGCGCGCGCTCGCCGGCCTCGCCGTCTGCAGCCAGCTGTTCGTCACGCCACTCGTAGACTGCGTTGCCGCGTTCGTCGAAGGCGATCTGTCCCGGCTGATCCGGCTTCGGCGCGCGCGATTCCACGACACGCGGGCGGATGCGCAGGCCCAGCTTTCTCAGTTCGTCTTTCAGTGCACTTTTGTCCATAAAAACCGGCCCCGCAGGCCTGGTCGCTGATTGCCGCCAATTGTATTTCGCATGCTCGCCGCGCTTTGTGTGCGGCTTCACGGGTGCGAGGAATGCTGTGACGCTATTGAAGTGCGTCACGCCTGGAGCAGCAAGACGCGAAAGTGTGAACTGGTACGCGAATGGCGCAGTGCGCCTGTCAGGCATATCGACAGTGCCCGCGCGCTGTGTCTAGCCGGCGCCGGGCACGTGTGTAGCGGCCCTGAAGACCGCTACGAGCGACTTGCCGTCGCGGAGCTCCCCGGAGCGCGCCATCTGCAGCACGTCTCCGAAGGGCAGCCAATGCACCTCGAAGACTTCGTGCTCCTCGGGACGCTGCGTGAGGTGCGTCAGCCCGGTGGCGAGAAACAGATGAACGACTTCTGTAAAAACACCGGGTGAGCTCAGGTAATCACCCAGCGATTGCCAGGAGCTCGCCGTAACTCCCGCTTCTTCTTCGAGCTCGCGCTGCGCGGTTTGCAGCGGTGGCTCGCGATTGTCGATCTTGCCCGCGGGCAGTTCCCACACCCAGCCGCCGGCAGCGTGACGGAACTGGCGCAGCAGGCAGGCGCGATTCGCTTCGTCCAGGGCCAGCACGGCCGCGCCGCCGGGATGGCGAATGATTTCGAGCGAGGCGGTCGTGCCGTTCGGCAGCTCGACGCGCTCGATGTTCACCTCGATGACGCGTCCGCTGAAGATGTGCGTGACGTCGACGCGGCTCAATTGTCGTCTCCATCTTCGACCGTGGCCTGCCCGGACCAGCGGCGGTACAGGTAGGACCACGACATGCCGACGGCCAGGATCAGCGCCAGCACGACCAGCGCGATCCAGAGAATCGCACCGGTATCGGACAGCTTCACCCAGCCCCACGACACGATGAGCCAGATGAGCGCGGCGAACAGCGCCAATGCGAGCACCATGCCGAATGGACCGATCGAGCTCAGCGTCGCGCGCAGGAACACGAACCAGCCGATCAGCAGCACGACGCCGAGCACCGCTTCGAGCGGGCTGATCGCGGGGAAGCCGGCCTGCAGCATGTGCACGTACGAGTAGCCGCTCGGGTTGTACGTCAGCAGGACCAGCGCGAGCGCGAACGCCACGCGCAACAGGAAGCCGGTGAACGTCAGTTTTTCCACAAGTACCCCGCTGGGAAGTCTCAGCCGCGCGGCGGCGCGTCCTCGTCTTCGGGAGTCGCCTCGTCGTCCGGCGCATCCTCGCCGGCATCGTCGGCGGACTGGATCGCGGCGTCGGACTTCGATGTGGCCGTGCCGATGCGATAGGCCGCGAAGCCCGGCAGCACGACCTGGTTGAGCGCCATCCCGAGCACGCGGCCGCTGATCGGTGCGTAGATGCGATGCTGCTGGTTCGAAATCGGATCGGTGACGACGCCGAGCAGCTCGCCTTCGCTGACGCGCTCGCCGAGCGCGACATCCGAGAACAGGATGCCGCCGTGATCGACGCGGACCCACTTCGACGCGTAGTAGACGGGCTCCGGGTCCCCCCAGTAGCGCCGCTGTCTGGTCATGCCGAGCGAGTACATCAGGGTCTCGATCGCTTTCGCGCCATGCTCGACCTGCTCGGGCTGCACGCGCATCGGCTCGCCCATCTCGAACGTCACGGTCGGAATGCCGGCCTCGCTCGCCGCGCGCCGCAACGAGCCACGCTCGCCAACGCTGTGGAGCACGACCGTCGCGCCGAGTGCTTGCGTCATGCGCTGGACCTGCGGCATGCGCAGGTCGGCGCGCACTTGCGGCAGGTTGGTGCGATTCAGCGAGCCGGTGTGCAGGTCGACCAACGCCGAGCAGTGCTTCACCACGTCGGTGAAGAAGGAATGCGCCATGCGCGTGGCGGCGCTGCCGCGTGGGTTGCCGGGAAAGTAGCGATTCAGATCGCGGCGGTCCGGCAGGTAGCGCGTGCCGCGGTAGAAGCCCTGGATGTTGACGATCGGTACGCCGATCACCGCGCCGTTGAGCTCCTCGAGATCGACGTCGTCGAGCACGCGGCGCGTCACCTCGATGCCGTTGAGCTCGTCGCCGTGGACCGCGGCCGTCAGGCACAGCACCGGGCCGGGACCCTTGCCGTTGAGCACGATGACCGGCACGGGCGTGACGAAGCCTTCCATCCCCTCGCCGCTGGTCCACGTAAGTCGCTTGCTGGTGCCGGGCGGAACTTCGGCGCCGAGCAGGCGGATCTTGCCCTTGGCTTTCAGCGCCGTTGCCGCTGCAGTCTCGGTCGGCGGCTGGGCCGGCTTCGCGTCGGGCTGCTGAGCCTGCGCCGAGCAGGCGAGCACTGCGAACACGATGATCGCGACGCGCCTCATCGTGCGACCTTCACGAACTTCAGTGTGAAGCGGTCGCTCTCGCCGATCGCGGCGTAGCGGTCGCGGTCCACGGCGCCGCCGGCGAAGGTCGGCGGCAATGCCCACACGCCTTTCTCATAGTCCATGGTGTCGCGGGGATTGGCGTTGATCTCGGAGCGCGCCACCAGCTTGAAGCCGACGCTTTCGATCAGGTCGATGGCGTACTGCTCGTGGACGTAGCCCGATGCGGCTTTCGGATCCTGTGGACGCTGCGGATCGCCGCGATGCTCGACGACGCCGAGCACGCCGCCGGGCTTCAGCGCGGCGTGCATCGCTTCGAACGCTTCGCGCTGCCAGCCGAACATCATCCAGTTGTGCAGGTTGCGGAAGGTGACGACCAGGTCGGCGGACCCGGCCGGGGCGATGTCGTTGCGCGCCGGTGGTGCGGCGAGCGTAGTCACGACGACCTTGTCGTAAAGGTCGGGACGCGCGGCGAGCTTGGAGCGGAAGCCGTCGACGGTCCGGCGTGCGTAGTCGCTCGATGCCGGATCGAGATGAGCGACATACAGCCGGCCGTGATCCTTCAACAGCGGCGCCAGGATCTCCGTGTACCAGCCGCCGCCGGGCCACACCTCCACGACCGTCATGTCGGGACGCAGCCCGAAGAACTGCAGCGTCTGACTGGGATGGCGATACGCGTCGCGGGCGCGATTCTCGGCGGAGCGGTGGGAGGCGGCCAGCGCCTGGTCAATGGCAGTGTCGCCGGCACGCTGCGTGGCGCAGCCGCTCGCCAATAAGCCGGCGGCGGCTACGAGCAACGGCACGAGTCGCAAAATCACTTCCACCGATCTCCAGCGCTTCGTTGAGCGCGAAGATAGTGGAATCGGCGGGGCCCGGCTACCCGGGCCCGGCGCCTGCGTCTACCAGCGGTTGTTCTGGCGCGGCGGGCGCGCTTCGCGCTCGCGTGCTTCGTTCACGCGCAGCGGACGGCCGCCCATGTTGAAGCCGTTCATGTGCTGGATCGCGGTCTGCGCATCCGTCGGCGACATTTCCACGAAGCCGAAGCCGCGCGGGCGGCCGGTCTCGCGATCGTTCACCAGTTTCACTGACTGCACGGCGCCATGTTTCTCGAACAACCCGCGCACGTCTGCTTCAGTCGCGCTGAAGGGCAGGTTTCCAACGTAGATCGTCGTCATCGATGTCATCACTCTTGAGGCCAGACAGGAGTTACGCGGCCCGTCGCTTCCAGTGGTCTCGAGAACCCCGGTTTATGGAGACGGACTGCGGGTGTGGTCGCTGACAAGACAACTGTTCCAAACGATGAGAGAGAGCTGCGGAGGGGTTGTCCCGAAGAGGGGCCGAAACGGCTTTCGAAGCGGTCGCTCGTAGTATTAGTTGAGTGCGTAGTCAGCTGACCGCGGACGATGTTACGTCACGGTTTTAGGCCTTGCAACGGACGCCCTCAGGGGAATCCCGCGGAGCGGGCTAGGGGTCTTGTTGCGTTTGCAAAAAGGCTGGTTTACAGGGCTTTCAGGACCGAACGGCTGCGATGACGGTCCAGGCACCGATGACGATGAAGCCCACGCCGGCCACGATCGACAGCATCCGAGTATCGACGTGACGCGACAGCCAGCCGCCGGCCAGTACGCCGAGCCCGGCGGCGCAGACCAGGGCGGCGGAGGATGCGACGAAGATCAGCCAGGGGTTGTGCCTGGCGTCGGCGGCGAACAGCACTGTCGCCAGCTGGGTCTTGTCGCCGAGCTCTGCCATGAAGACAGTCGCGAAGACGGTCAGCAGCGCTTTGAAATCCATCAGTCCGGCTCGAGGTACGTGTAGCCGTTCAGCTCGGACTCGTAGAAGCGGCGCAGAGCCTGGCTCTCCGCCAGCGTCAGCCGGTTCTCGCGCACGGCGCGCTCGCAGTCGCGGGCGAACTGCGGGAAGAGCCGATCGACGTCGTACTGCATGTAGCTGAGCACTTTGCTGGCGGTGTCGCCCTTGACGATCTCTTCGATCCACCAGCCGCCTTCGTCGTGCAGGCGGATGTGCACCACGTGCGTGTCGCCGAACAGATTGTGCAGGTCGCCGAGCGTCTCCTGGTACGCGCCCACCAGGAACGCCGCGAGGTAATACTCCTCGCCGGCCTTCAGCTCGTGCAGCTCGAGCGTGCGCTTCACGTCGCGCTGACTCACGAAGCGGTCGATCTTGCCGTCCGAGTCGCAGGTGATGTCGGCGAGCACGGCGTTGCGCGTCGGTTTCTCGTTCAGCCGGTGGATCGGCATGATCGGGAACAGCTGGCCGATCGCCCAGCTGTCGGGCAGCGACTGGAACACGGAGAAGTTGCAGAAGTAGGTGTCGGAGAGAATCAGCTCGAGCCCTTCGAGCTCTTCGGGCACGCCGCGATCGTCAGTGGCCAGCTTGCGACAGTAGTCGCGGATCTTGGCGCAGGTCGCCCAGTACAGCCGCTCGGCCAGGCCGCGAAACTCCAGGCTCAGCAGGCCGAGGTTGAACATCTGCAGCGCCTGTTCGCGAGCCTGCAGAGCGTCGTGATAACACTCGACCAGGCGCCGCTCCGACACCGTGCGATGCGCCTCGAACAGGTCGAGCACCGGCTGCGGCAGCTCTTCCTGGCCGTTGTAGTCCTCCTCGATGGTGCCGGCGACGCGGAACTGATCGAGCGCCGAGGAGCCGAGCGCGTTGAACACCAGGACGCTGTGATGCGCGGCGGTCGCGCGGCCCGACTCGCTCACGATCACCGGGTGCTCGATCTCGCGCGCGTTGCACACGCTGGCGATGCGGTACACGACGTCGCTGGCGTACTCGTTGATCGTGTAGTTCATCGAGGATTCGAAGTTCGTGCCGCTGCCGTCGTAGTCGACGCCGAGCCCGCCGCCGACGTCGATGTACTTCACGCCAGTTCCCATCAGCTTGAGCTCGGCGTAGACGTGGGCGAGCTCGTTGATCGCATCCTTGACGCGGCGGATGTCCTGCAGCTGGCTGCCCGGATGACAGTGCACCAGCTCCAGGCAGTCGAGCATCTCGTGCTCGCGCAGCGTGTCGACCAGCTCGAGGATCTCGCTGACGAACAGCCCGAATTTGGATTTCTCGCCAGCCGAGTCGCGCCAGCGCCCGGCGCCTTCGCTCGCCAGCTTGACGCGCACGCCGATGCGCGGGCGCACCTGGTACTTGTCCGCGTGCCGCAGCACCAGCTTGAGCTCGTCGAAATTCTCGATCACCGGGATGATCGTGCGGCCGAGCTTGGTCGCGAGGATCACGGCCTCGATGTAGCTGTCGTCCTTGAAGCCGTTGCAGACGATCATGCGCTCCGGCGCATCCTCGGTCATCGCCATGACCGCCAGCAGCTCAGGCTTGGAGCCGGCCTCGAGACCGAAGCTGAACTCCTTGCCGTAGCGATACACCTCTTCGACGACCAGCCGCTGCTGATTCACCTTGATCGGGAACACCGCGCAGTAGCGGTTCTTGTAGTCGTTCTCGGCGATCGCCTGCGCGAACGCCTTGTGCAGCCGCGTCAGGCGGTGATGCAGGATGTCGGAGAAGCGCACCACGACCGGCGTGGTGAGATCGCGCGCCTTGAGGCCTTCCACGACTTCGAGCAGATCGATCTCGCGCTCCGGCGTGCCGTCGGGCCGCACTACCACATGGCCGGCCTCGTTGATGCCGAAGTACGGCTTGCCCCACGCGGTGACCTGGTACAGGTCGAGCGAGTCCTCGGTGTCCCACGAGGGACTCGGCGTGAATTTCTTTGCAGGCTGGTCCAAGGCGGGTGCTGCCTCCATGGGCTTTACGCGCGCGAAAGATAGCAGAAATGCAACTCGCTAGTGACTAGTCGGTTCCTTTCTTGATCGGTCGCGACGGATCGCGAACCCATTCGCTCCACGAACCTGCGTACAGGCGCGCGCCGCGCTTGCCGGCAGCTTCCATCGCGAGCAGCAGATTGCACGCGGTCACGCCGGAGCCGCACATGACAATTGTGTGATCGTCGGCGACGCCGTCCTGCGACTTGGCGAAGCGGCGTCGCAATTCCTGCGCCGACGCGAAGCGGCCATCGCCGCCGAGGTTGCTCGCGAACGGATGATTGCGCGCGCCCGCCACGTGACCTGCGACCGGATCGATCGGCTCGACCTGGCCCGCGAAGCGCTCCGGCGCGCGCGCGTCGAGCAGGCGCCAGTCGTCGCGCTGAACACGTTCGGCGACTTCGCGTGCGTCGTACCACATGTCGCGGTTGGGACGCGCGACGAAGCTGCTCGGGCGGCGGCTCGGAATCTCGGTGGTCGTCGGCAGTCCGGCCGCGGTCCACGCCTTGAATCCGCCGTCGAGGACGGCGACGGCTCCGTGCCCCACCCAGCGCAACAGCCACCACAGACGCGCCGCGTATGCCGAGTTGTCGGCGTCGTAGGCGACGACCTGCGTCGCCGGCGTCAGTCCCCAGCTCGACAGCGTGGCCGCGAATATCTGCGGCTGCGGCAGCGGATGCCGGCCGGTTTCCGGCGTCACGGGCGCTGCCAGGTCCCGATCGAGATGGGCATAAATTGCATGCGGAATGTGCCCGGCCGCGTAGGCGCGCTCGCCGGTTTCCGGCTGGCCGAGCTCGAAGCGGCAGTCGATGACCAGCCAGCCGGGATCGGCGACGTGCGGCGCCAGCTCGGCGGCCGAAATCAGGGTCGTGAAGCGCTGCGGCATGCGAAGTAGTTTGCTCACTGCGCCGCACCGTTACAATCGCGCCCGGCGCAAGCAAGCATGCAGGGACTGGGAGAATCATGGCACTGGAAATCTGGTGGGGCAGCGGCAGCCCGTATTCCTGGCGGGCGCTGCTCGCGCTCGAGTACAAGCAGCTCTCGTACGTGTCGCACCTGGTGCAGTTCGCGAAGCAGGAGCACAAGGCGCCGGCGCTGCTGAAGATGAATCCGCGCGGCCGCGTGCCGGTGCTGAAAGACGGCGACTACGTCTGCTTCGAGTCGCTGGCGATCCTTCACTATCTCGACCGCAAGTATCCGCAGCTACCGCTGTTCGGTAGTACCGCCGAGGAGGCGGGCACGATCGAGCGGGTGATCTGCGAGTACCAGTCGTACGCCGAAGAACACATCATGCGCATCATCCAGGCGATCCTGTTCCAGGGCGTCGAGGGCCGCATGGAGGAAATCGAGCGCGTGATGGGTTTGGTGCTCAAGGAAGCGGCCACGATTGAGCACCGCCTGGCCTCGTCGGCCTGGCTGGTCGGCGAAGGATTTTCCGCCGCCGACATCGTGGTGTTTCCGGGGATCCAGATGCTGCTGCGAAGCCTGGAGCGCCGCGAGGCGCAGGAGCTGCGGGCGCGGTTCCTGCCGCTCGACAGCAACTTCCCGGCGATCGCCGCGTGGATCGGGCGCATCCAGGGGCTGCCCGGCTACGAGCGCACCGTGCCGCCGCATTGGAAAGAGTGAAGAAATCAGTAAACTCCCGCCCGCCGTTTTTCCTCACCTCACTTCGAGAAGTAGCCCGCCATGCCTGATTTTCCGGTCCACGTTCATTTCCCGCACCGTCTCGTCTGCGTCGGCTTCGGCAGTATCGGCCAGGGCGTGCTGCCGCTCGTGCTGCGCCACATCGGCATCAAGCCGGAGCGCATCACTATCGTCACTGCCGACGAGGCCGGCAAAGGCGAGGCCGCGGAGTACGGCATCAAGTTCGTCGTCAAGCCGCTGACGCGCGACAACTACCGGCAGGTGCTCGACCCGCTGATCGGGCGCGGCGATTTCCTGCTGAACCTGTCGGTCGACGTGTCGAGCATCGCGCTCGTCAAGTTCGCGCACGAAAAGGGCGCGCTGTATCTCGATACCTGCATCGAGCCGTGGCCGGGCGGTTACACCGACCCGTCGATCTCACCGGCGCGGCGTACCAACTACGCGTTGCGCGAGGAAGCGCTGGCGCTGCGCCAGTCGCACCCGAACGGTCCGACTGCAGTGTTGACGCATGGCGCGAACCCGGGACTGGTCTCGCACTTCGTGAAGCAGGCACTGCTGAATCTCGCCTCTGACACCGGCGTCAGCGCCGGCAATCCTAGCAGTCGCGAGCAGTGGGCCGCGCTTGCGCACAAGCTGCAGGTGAAGGTGATTCACATCGCCGAGCGCGATACGCAGGTCGCGAACGTGCCGAAGCGTCCGGGCGAGTTCGTCAACACCTGGTCGGTCGACGGCTTCGTCAGCGAGGGCAGTCAGCCGGCCGAGCTCGGCTGGGGTACGCACGAGAAGACGCTGCCGCCGCGCGGCCAGCGCTACGACTTCGGCCCGCAGAGCGCCATCTACATGTTGCAGCCCGGCGCGGGCACGCGCGTGCGCACGTGGACTCCGAAGGCGGGCCCGTTCCACGCATTCCTGATCACGCACGGCGAATCGATCTCGATCCCCACATATCTCACGCACCGCGAAGGCGACAAAGTCGTGTACCGGCCGACGGTGCACTACGCGTATCACCCGTGCGACGACGCCGTGCTCTCGGTGCACGAGTTCGCGGGACGCAACTGGCACCTGCAGGAGCGCAAGCGGATCCTCAACGCGGAGATCATCGAGGGCATCGACGAGCTCGGCGTGCTGCTCGCCGGGCACAAGAAGAATGCGTACTGGTACGGCTCGCAGCTCTCGATCGACGAAGCGCGCAAGCTCGTGCCGCACAACACGGCCACCAGCCTGCAGGTCTGCGTCGCGGTGCTGTCGGGCATGGTGTGGGCGATGGAAAATCCGCAGGCCGGCGTGATCGAGCCGGACGAGATGGATTTCCGCCGCAACCTCGAAGTGTGCATGCCGTATCTCGGACCGGTCGTCGGCGTCTACGGCGACTGGACGCCGCTGAGCCAGCGCGGCGAGCTGTTCGAGGAAGACCTGGATCGCAGCGATCCCTGGCAATTCAAGAACGTGCTGGTGTGAGCGTCCGGGTCAGCTTCAATCTCGACGACGCGGATCTCGAGCATCTCGCTGCCATCGCGCAGCAGACACAGGAGCGGGCCCGCAACGAGCCGGCCGACGCCATCATCGCCAGCGCGCGCGAAGTGCTCGAGAGCGCCAAGCGCGCGCAGCTCGCCGGCTTCGTCAAAGAGCGCTATTCGCGGCTCGAGACGATGCTGCAGATGGTCGAGGATGAGCAGTGGGGACTGAGCGCCGGCGATCGGCAGCGCACGCTCAATGCGCTCGCGTGCTTCGGCTCGTCGACGGCCGCCGCCTCGGCGAGCAGCCTGCTCGACCACGCGATCATGATCGAGCTGGTGAGTCGCGATCTGCATCACGACCTGGATGCGTACCGCAATTTCTGCCGCTTCCGCGCGTCATACGACAAGAAACACGCGGCGCCCGATGCCAACCGCGAGCACTGGCTGAAGGAGCGTTGCGCCAGCCTACAGGAGCGCATGCACGAGCGGCGGCGGCGCGACCTCGACAGTGCCGGCGGCGGGTTGAGAAAACTGCTGTCGCTGTTCGGGCTGTGAGATCTGTGTAGGTCGGGCTTCAGCCCGACTCTGCAGCTGTCGGGCTGAAGCCCGACCTACATTCCTTCGTACCGCACGCTCACGACTACGAACGTCTTCGCGCCGCCCGGCAGCTCGACCTTCACCTCATCATCGAGCCCCTTGCGCAGCAGCGCGCGGCCCAGCGGCGAGTCCATGCTGATGAAGCCCTGCGCTGCGTCGAACTCGTCGGGGCCCACGATGCGGTATTCGGCTTCGATGCCGTCCTCGTCTTCGAGCCTGACCCAGGCGCCGAAGAACACGCGCGAGGGATCGGAGGGCGGCGCGTCGACCACCACCATGCCGTCGAGCCGCTGTCGCAAGAAGCGGACACGCCGGTCGATCTCGCGCAGCTGCCGCTTGCCGTAAATGTATTCGGCGTTCTCCGAGCGATCGCCCTGCGCCGCGGCTTCCTGCACGGCCTGCGTCACCTGCGGGCGCAGCACCCGCCAAAGGTGATCCAGTTCCTGTTTCAGCCGCGCTGCACCTTGGGGGGTGATGAACTTCGAGCCGCGCGGTTGCGGTGTGCGGTATCGCGACATGTGAGCTGGTTTGCTAAGCAGTAATCAGGCGCTGCCTGATATCGTCAAATGGCCTGGAAATTGCGAAATCCTTCACGGTACTTGCGCCGGGGCGTCTCTAGTCTGATGCCCCATGAGCATCAAGTACTACACGCACTTCCTGCTGCAGGAACGTTCCCCAAAGGGCATGAGCGAGTTCCGCGGGGTCGTCGAGGTCAACCGGGTGCTGTCGCGCGGCGATATGAAAGAGGCCGCCTCGGTGCTCGCGAAGAATTTCGAGTGCGAGTCGAAGGATATCAAGGTTCTGCAATGGTCGCGGTTGCATTGATCGATCGCTAGTTTCCTGCGAATCCCCTAGCGGGCTTTACTTCCCTTCAGAAAGTCCGCTTCTCTGCCCCGGGCCACAAACCCGGGGTCTTTTTTTAGGGCACCCCAAAAAATCGCATCATTACCGCCAGGCTTTGGTGTGGCGGTGGAAGCGATTTTTCGGGGACCCCGGCGAGAGAAGAAAAGAAGCAGAACAAGAAGCGCTATTCTCGGCGCATGGGGTTTTCGGAAAAGTTCTTCGGCAGTCGAGACGGGCTGCAACTCTATTTTCGCGATTACGTGGGCGATGAGAGCAAGGTGCCGGTGCTGTGTTTGCACGGGCTCACGCGCAACAGTCGGGACTTTGCGGCGCTGGCGGAGCACATTGCGCCGGCGCGGCGAGTGATCGTGCCGGATCAGCGCGGGCGGGGCAGGTCGCAGTACGACCCGCAGTGGATGAACTATCACCCGGGCACTTACCTCGACGACATGGCGTCGTTGCTGGAGGAGCTGTCGATCAAGCGGGTCGTCGTGATCGGTACGTCGCTCGGTGGGCTGATGGCGATGCTGATGGCGGCGTCGCGTCCGCAGCTGCTGGCCGGCGTGGTGCTGAACGATATCGGGCCGGAGATCGATCCGGTCGGCGTGGCGCGCATTCAAGCGTACGCAGGACGATTGCCGCCGGTGCGCGACTGGGACGACGCGGCTGAGCAGATGAAAATGACGTTCGGTCTCTCGTTCCCCGAGTACGGTGCGCAGAAGTGGCACGAGTTCGCGCGCCTCTCGTTCGACGAGGACGAAGCGGGCGTGCCGCGCCTCGCCGCGGATCCGAAGATCGGCGACGCGATCCGCAGCATTCCGGCACCGCCGAACGCGGTGCAGGGCATGTGGCTGGCGTTCGGCCAGCTGCGCAACATTCCTGCGCTGGGGTTACGCGGCGCGCATTCGGATCTGCTCTCTGCGGCGACGTTCGCGCGCATGCAGCAGGAAGTGCCGAGCCTCGTGGCGGTGACGGTGCAGAACCGCGGCCACGCCCCGCAGCTCGACGAGCCGGACAGTCTGCGTGCGATCGACACGTTTCTCGGCGGCTTGCGCGAGTAGCCAGTCATGGCGTTCAAAGATCATTTCTCCGGCCACGCGGGTTGCTATGCGCGCTATCGCCCGGACTACCCGAGCGAGATGTTCGAATATCTCGCGACGCTCACGTCGCGCCACGAAGTCGCACTCGACTGTGCGACGGGCAGCGGGCAGGCCGCCGTCGGGCTGGCGAAGTACTTCGACCGCGTGGTCGCAACCGACGGGAGCGTGGCGCAACTCAGGAACGCCCAGGTGCATCCGCAGGTCACGTACTTCGCCAATCTTGCCGAGCAGCCGGCGCTGAAGGACGGCAGCGTCGACCTCGCGGCTGCGGCGCAGGCAGCCCATTGGTTCGATCACGCGCGCTTCCATCCGGAGATGCGCCGCGTATTGCGCGCGGACGGCGTACTTGCGCTGTGGACGTATGGACTGGCGTTCGTCGCGCCGCCGATCGATGCCGTGGTCCGGCACTACTACGACGACATCGTCGGGCAGTACTGGCCGCCCGAGCGCCGGCACGTCGAGAATGCCTATCGCGACCTGCCGTTTCCGTGGCGCGAGCTGATCGCGCCGCAGTTTGACCTGCGCCTCGACTGGGACCTGGACGACTTCATCGGCTACGTCGGCACCTGGTCTGCGACGCAGCGGTATACCAAGGTGTCCGGCGCCGACCCGCTGCCGGCGCTCCGTGCTGAAATCGCTCCGCTGTGGGGCGCGGGCAACCGGCCGGTCGTCTGGCCGTTGCACCTGAAAGTCGGGCGACCCTGATCATTTCCGAAGGGCCATCTCTGAAGGATTGCGAAAATGAACGCCAAACCACTTGCCACGCTGTTCACTTGCGCACTCGTCTGCGCGCCGCTGCTGTCGTCAGCCGCGGAGACGGCAGCGGCGCCCGGCGGTGGAGGCCTCGCCGCGCAGGGCATTCTCAAGTCGGGCGTGTACCTGCAGAACCTGGACAAGTCGGTCCGGCCGCAGGACGACTTCTATCGACACATCAACGGCGGCTGGCTGGCGGCGACGCAGATCCCTCCGGATCGCTCGAACTACGGGACGTTCACCAAGCTCGACGACGACGCGCAGCGCGACCTGCGTGCAATCCTCGAAGAAGCGGCGGCCAGCAAGGCCGCGCCCAGCAGCGACGCACAGAAGGTCGGCGATTACTACGCGAGCTTTCTCGATGAAACGGCTATCGAGTCCCGCGGCCTGAAGCCGCTGGCCGAGGAGCTCGCGCGCATCGACGCGCTGCAGACCAGGCAGGACCTTGCCACTTACATCGGCCGCGCCCAGCGCCTGTTCGTGGCGCATCCGTTCGCGTACTTCGTCACTGTCGACGAGAAGAACTCTACGCAGTACGTCAGCACCGTGACCCAAACGGGCCTCGGGATGCCGAATCGCGACTATTACCTTTCGGACGATGCGCGCCTGAAGGGTATCCGCGAGAAGTACCAGCCGTACGTACGCGACCTGCTCGCGCTCGCCGACACACCCGATCCGGAAGGCGCCGCGAAGAAGATCTACGCGATCGAATTGCGCATCGCGACGGCGCACTGGACGCCTGAGCAGAACCGCGACGCGGTCAAGACCTACAACCGCTACGACCGTGCGGCGCTCGCGAAGCTGATGCCCGGCTTCGACTGGGATGCTTTCCTGCGCGGCGCGCAGATTCCGAGCGAGAAAGTTGCGGCCATGATCGTCACGCAGCCGAGCTACTTCGAGGCGCTCGGCAAGCTGTTCGCGGAAGTGCCGCTCGCGGACTGGCGCATCTACTATCGTTACAAGCTGCTCAATACCTACGCGCCGGACCTGCCCGCGAAGTTCGTGCAGCGGCAGTTCGAGTTCAACGATCGCACGGTGTCGGGCATCGAGGAGCTGAAGCCGCGCTGGAAGCGGGGCGTCGACACCATCGAGGGCGCGGTGGGCGACCTCGTCGGCAAGATGTACGTCGAGCGTCATTTCAAAGCGGAGCAGAAGCGGCGCATCGATGCGCTGGTCAAGAACCTGCTGGCGGCCTTCGACGGCGGCATCGATCAGCTGGAGTGGATGACGCCGGACACGCGGCGCAAAGCGCACGAGAAGCTGGCGCTGTTCACGACGAAGATCGGCTACCCGGACCGGTGGCGCGACTGGTCGACGCTCGAGATCCGCCGCGACGATCTGGTCGGCAACGAGATGCGCGCCGCCGCGGTGCAGTTCGAGCGCGGCGTCAAAAAACTGGGCGGCCCGATCGACCGCACCGAGTGGCTGATGACGCCGCAGACCATCAACGCGTACTACTACCCGCCGAAGAACGAGATCGTGTTCCCCGCGGCGATTCTGCAGCCGCCGTTCTTCGACGTGACCGTCGACGACGCGATGAACTACGGCGCGATCGGCTCGGTGATCGGCCATGAGATCAGCCACGGCTTCGACGACCAGGGCCGTCGCTACGACGGTCATGGCAATCTGCAGGACTGGTGGGCGCCCGCGGACAACGAGGAATTCACGCGGCGCGCCACGGCGTTCGGCGCGCAATACGCCGCGTCGAGCCCGCTGCCCGGCATGCCCATCAAGCCCGACCTGACGATGGGCGAGAACATCGCCGATCTCGCCGGCGTGGCGATGGCCTATCGCGCGTACAAGTTGTCGCTGAACGGCAAGGAGGCACCGGTGATCGACGGCTACACGGGCGACCAGCGCTTCTTCATCGGCTGGGCGCAGGGCTGGGCGCGCAAGTACCGCGACGACGATTTGCGCCGGCGCCTGCTCACGGATCCGCACAGCCCGAGCGAATATCGCACCAACGTCATCGTCTCCAACCTGCCGGAGTTCTATCGCGCCTTCGACGTGAAGCCCGGCGACAAGATGTATCGCGCCCCGGCGGACCGCGTGAAAATCTGGTAGTCGTCGGAACTCCGACACGTACTCAGGGCTTTCGGCCAATGCACCCCGCCTGCGGGCGGGGCGCGTCGTGTCGTCTAGCGTATGAAGGGCCCGCGTATGTCATTTTTTCGCGCTGCTGTCCTGCTTCTGCTGACATCCGCGTTGGCGGGTTGCGGCTACAACACGCTGCAAAAGCAGGACGAGCAGGTGACCTCGGCGTGGTCGGAGGTCCTGAACCAGTATCAGCGCCGCGCCGACCTGGTGCCGAATCTCGTCAACACCGTGAAGGGCGCAGTGGCAGCGGAAAAGGACATTCTCGACAGCGTCGTCGAGGCGCGCGCCAAAGCGACTTCGATCCAGGCGACGCCCGAGCTGATCAACGACCCGCAGGCCTTTCAGCAATGGCAGGCGGCGCAGGGCGAGCTCAGCTCCGCGCTCTCGCGCCTGATGGTCGTGGTGGAGCGCTATCCCGATCTCAAATCGATCTCCGGCTTCTCCGATCTGCGCGCGCAGCTCGAAGGCACGGAGAACCGCATCGCTGTCGCGCGCAAGCGCTACATCGACGCTGTGCAGGCCTACAACGTCACGGTGCGCTCGTTCCCATCGAACCTCACCGCGAAGATGTTCGGCCACACGCCGAAGCAGAACTTCACCGTGCAGGACGAGGCGACGATCTCCAAGCCGCCGCCCGTGGATTTCGGCACGCCGGCGCAACCGCAGCCCGAGCCCAAGCCCGAGTCTCCGGGCTGACGCCGCCGCACGATGCTCGCGCGCTGGCTCGCATTGCCGGCACTCACGCTGCTGCTGTTCGGCTCGGGCGCACTGGCTCAGGTCGCGCTGCCGCAGATGCGCGGGCCGGTTACGGATCTCACCGCGACGCTGACGCCGGACCAGATCGACACGCTCGATCGCGAGCTGCGCGAGTTTCAGGCGCGCAAAGGTCCCTACATCACGATCCTGCTGGTCCCGACGACGCAGCCGGAAGCAATCGAGCAGTATTCGCTGCGCGTCGCCGAAGCGTGGAAGCTCAGGCGGCCCGGCGTGAACGACGGCATTCTGATCGTGGTGGCGAAGCAGGATCGCACCGTGCGCATCGAAGTCGACTATGGGCTGGAGGGCGCAGTGCCCGACGTGCTCGCGAACCGCATCATCGAGCAGGTCATCGCCCCGCGCTTTCGGGCGGGCGACTATTTCGGCGGTCTGCACGAAGCAGTGGCGCGCCTCATCGCGCTGATCGAAGGTGAGCCATTGCCGGAGCCCGAGCAGCAGCGAGCTCCCGCCGCTCCTGGAATCGGCTCGCTGCTGCCGCTGCTGTTGATGGTGGTTCTCGTCGGCGGCGGAATTCTCCGCCGCATGCTCGGAACGTTTGGCGGCGCTTCGGTCACCGCCGGCATTGCGGCAGCGATCGTCTGGTTTCTCACGAGCACGCTCGTCATTGCGATCGGTGCGGCGGTCATCGCCTTCATCATTGCGCTGTTCGGCGGAGGCGGTGGCGGTGGCTGGACGTCCGGACGTCGGCGCGGCTGGGGCGGCCTCGGATGGCCCGGCGGAGGCTGGAGCGGCGGCGGATTCGGTGGTGGCGGCGGAGGCGGCGGAAGCTGGGGCGGCGGCGGCAGTGGCGGCTGGGGCGGAGGCGGAGCATCCGGGCGATGGTGAGCGCATCTATCAGGCATCTCTTCGCGACCGGCTGGGGGCTGCGTCGAGCGTTCGATGCAGCCACGCTGCAGGCAATCGAGCAGGCGATCGCCGACACCGAGCGTGGCCACGGCGGCGAGATTCGCTTCGCAGTCGAAGCGAGCCGCGGAGTCATCGACGTGATGCGCGGCGTCTCGCCGCGCGAGCATGCGCTCCACGTGTTCGCGCACCTAGGTGTCTGGGACACCGACGCGAACAACGGTGTCCTCATCTATGTTTCATGGGCGGACCGCGACGTCGAGATCGTCGCCGATCGCGGTTTCAACGGCCGGGTGAGCGAACAGGAATGGGCGCAGGTATGCCGTCACATGGAGCAGGCATTCGCGCGCGGCGCAGCGCGCGAGGCCGTCGTGGCAGGGATCCAGGCGGTCGGCGCGCTGATCGGCCGTCATTTCCCGCATGGCGACCGCGACGAGCTGCCGAACCGGCCGGTGTTGCTGTAGGCGGACAGGAACGCTCATACCCGGAGCGGGCCCAAAAAGGTAATAATGCCGCCATGAATCCGTCGTTTACCGCCCGCCTCGCTGTCGCTGCCTGCCTCGCACTCGGTCTTGCCGGTTGCCAGTTGATGCAGCGGCAGCATGAGCCGCCTCCGCCGCCCGCACCGGTTGTGCCGACGATTCACGAGCCGATGGCGACGCACCTGTTCCAGATCGCTTCGGCCGATGACCAGGTCGTCGGCGAGCTGCAGGTCACGAAGGTGATGGGCGAGGACACGCTCCCCGACATCGCGCGGCGCTTCAACCTCGGCTTCGAGGAAGTTCAGCGCGCCAACCCCGGCGTCGATCCGTGGGTGCCGGGCGAAGGTCGGGAGATCGTGCTGCCGACGCAGTTCGTGCTGCCGGCGGCGCCGCACGAAGGACTCGTGATCAACCTCGCGCAGCTGCGCGTGTTCTATTACCCGAAGGTCAAGGAAGGCGAGCCGCAGACGGTGATCACGCATCCGATAGGCATCGGCAAGGTGGGCTGGCAGACACCGGAAGGTACGACCAAGGTCACCGGCAAGCGCACCAACCCGACGTGGTTCCCGCCGTCCTCGGTGCGTAAAGAGCACAAGGAAGCTGGCGATCCGCTGCCTTCGAAGGTGCCGCCGGGTCCGGACAATCCGCTCGGCGCGTACATGATGACGCTCGGCTGGCCCAGCTACCTGATTCACGGCACGAACAAGCCGTACGGCGTCGGGCTGCGCTCGAGTCACGGGTGCATGCGGTTCTATCCCGAAGACATCGCCGAGCTGTACGGCAAGATTCCGGTCGGGACGAAAGTGACTGTGGTCAACCAGCCGTTCGTATTCGGCTGGCATGAGGGTGCGCTGTATGTGCAGGCGTTCCCGGTGCAGGAAGACGACGACCGCGAGCACCCGCAGGCCGCGGACAAGCTGCTGAATGCCGCGATCTCCGACGACATGTGGAAGAAGGTGAAGGAGCACGGCGCCGCGATCGACCTCGAAACCGTGAATGGCCTGATGGTCCAGCCGCGCGGCATCGCGCTGCCGGTTTCCAAGCCGAAGGGCATGACCCTCGACAGTTACGTCGCGGCCGGACGCCATGTGGAAAATCACGTGCCAGCGGGCGCGAACTGGAACGGCAGCGAAGAGATGTACTACACGGCCGAGGAGTACGAGGCGGCGCGTGACGGCACTCCGTTGCCGAAGAAGGCTGCGCCGAAGTCGACCAAGAAGAACGCCACCAAGCCTGCCGCGACCGCGACCAGCGCTGGCCCCGCGGCCGGCGCGCGACCGACCGCGCTGTAATGTAGGTCGGGCTTTAGCCCGACAACTGCGAGAGTCGGGCTGAAGCCCGACCTACGTCATCGCGCCGTCATCTGCGAGCCCTAGGCTGCGCGGCATGCGCATCTTGATGATCTCGGACGTCTATTTTCCGCGGATCAATGGCGTTTCCACCTCGATTCAGACCTTCCGCCGCGGCCTGCACGCCGCCGGCCACGAAACCGTCCTGATCGCGCCCGAATACCCGGCCGGCGCATCCGACAACGAGAGCGGCATTCTGCGCGTGCCCTCGCGCTACCTGCCGCGCGATCCCGAGGACCGTGCGATGAAGCTCGGCGCCATTCGCGCGCTGCGTCCGCAACTCGAGCGTCTCGAGCCGGATCTCGTGCACATCCAGACTCCCTTCATCGCGCACTACCAGGGAACGGCGCTCGCACGCGCACTGCGCATTCCCGTCATCGAGAGCTATCACACGTACTTCGAGGAGTATCTGCATCACTATGTGCCGCTGATGCCGCGGTCTCTCATGCGGTTCGTCGCGCGGCGCTTCACGGTTTCCCAGTGCAACGTGCTCGACGCGCTGGTCGTCCCTTCCCGTGCGATGGAACAGGCGCTGCTCGACTATGGCGTGCGCTGCCCGATGCACATCATTCCGACCGGGATGGAAATGGAGCGCTTCGCCGGCGGCGACGGCAGTCGCTTCCGCGCGCAGCTCGGCATCGCGCCGGGACAGCCGACGCTGGTGCACGTCGGCCGCATTGCCCACGAGAAGAACATCGAGTTCCTGTTTCGCATGTTCGCGCTCGTGGTGCGCAGCAAGCCCCACGTGGTCTTCATCGTCGCGGGCGAAGGGCCCGCATTGTCTTCCTGCAAGGCGTACGTGCGCTCGCTCGGTCTCGCCGATCATGTGCGCTTCGTCGGGTATCTGTCGCGTGAGCGCGAGCTGCTCGATTGCTACCGTGCCGGCGACCTGTTCGTGTTCTCCTCGAAGACCGAGACGCAGGGCCTGGTGCTGCTCGAATCGATGGCGCTCGGCGTGCCGGTCGTGTCGACGGCGCATATGGGCACGGCAGACATCGTCAACCCGCAGCGCGGCGCGCACCGTGCCCCGGACGACGAAGCGGCATTCGCCAGCATCGTCGTGCAGCTGCTCGATGACCCGCGGCGCCGTGCCGCGATGTCCGCTGAGGCACGCGCGTATGCAGCAACTTGGTCCGCCAGCGCGATGGCCGACCGGCTGTGCGGCCTTTACTCGGCCGTCGTGGGGCAGGAGCCGAGGAACTCGCCGGTCTCGCAACCCGTATAGGGTAGAGTGACGAGGGTCACGAGGGTCACGCGAGTGACGATGCCCTGCGTCGCTCCGTGACCCTCGTCACCCTCGTGACTTTCGTCACTCTCGTCACATCCTCCGAGGTCCCCATGCGTTGGGAAGGGCGGCGCGAAAGCCAGAACATCGAAGATCGTCGGGGCATGCGCTTCGGACGCGCCGGCGGCGTCGGTTTGGGCGCGATCGTGCTCGCCTTGGTGGCGGCCTACTTCGGCGTAGACCCCTCGGTGGTGTTGCAAGGCGTGCAACCTTCGGAGCAGCAAGCGGAGCAGGTGCCTTACCAGGAATCGCCCGAAGAGGCGCAGCTGCGGCATTTCGTCTCGTTCGTGCTAGCAGATACCGAAGACGCGTGGGGCGCACTGTTCACCGCGGCCGGACGTCAATACGAGCCGCCCACGCTCGTGCTGTTCTCCGGCGCAGTCCAGTCGGCCTGCGGCTTCGCGCAGGCTGCAGTGGGGCCGTTCTACTGCCCCGGCGATCGCAAGCTCTACATCGACTTGTCCTTCTACCAGGATCTGCAGAGCCGCTTCGGCGCGCCCGGCGATTTCGCGCAGGCGTACGTCATCGCACACGAAGTCGGGCATCACGTGCAGACGCTGCTGGGCATTTCGGAACGCAACATGGCGGCGCGGCAGCGCGCGAGCGAGGCGGAGGCCAACGCGCTGTCGGTGCGCCAGGAGCTGCAGGCGGATTGCTTCGCCGGTATCTGGGCGCACAACGCCGATCGCTCGCGCCAGGTGCTCGAGTCGGGCGACGTGGAAGAAGGTCTCAACGCCGCCGCCGCCATCGGCGACGACCGCTTGCAGAAGCAGTCGCAAGGTTACATCGCGCCGGAGTCGTTCACGCACGGCAGCTCGGAGCAACGCGTGCGCTGGTTCAAGCGCGGCTTCGAAGCCGGCACGATCGAAGCGTGCGACACGTTCGGCGCAAGGAGCCTGTGACGAGAGTGACGGGAGTCACGAGAGTGACGCTGCCTTCGTGACCCTCGTGACTCACGTGACCCTCGTCACCTCGCTGTAAGCTCCACCGACACTCCTTCCCGCTCACCTCCCTTGTGCTAAGTTACGCGCCAACAAGAAGAGGGGAGGCCAGGTGCCCGAGCGTCCGCTCGAAGGTATCCAGATCACCGAGACGCCGGGTGCGGAGCAACCGATCGCACGTGCGAGCGCGCATCTGACGGCTTTCGTCGGCCGCACGTTGCGCGGCCCGGTCAATCGCGCCGTCACTGTCCACAGCTTCGCGGATTTTCAGCAGGAGTTCGGCGGCCTGTGGCAGCCGAGTCCGCTGTCGTACGCCGTCGAGCACTTCTTCGAGCAGGGCGGACGTCAGGCCGTGATCGTGCGCGTAGCGAATGGCGCGCTGCCGGTCACGCTGTCGTTGCGCTGCGGCCGCGAGAGCTTGCAGCTCGAAGCCCGCGCACCGGGCACTCGCGAATTCCTGCGCGCCTCGATCGACTACGATCACATCGATCCCGACGACGAGCAGCGCTTCAACCTGGTCGTGCAGCGCGTGCGCTCGCCGGGCTCGGAGCGCATCGAGTTGCAGGAAACGTTTCGCGGACTGTCGATCGATCCGGCGTCGCCACGCTTCGTCGCCGGCGCGCTGCTCGAATCCAATCTGGTGCGCGTGCGCGGCGAGGTGCCGGCGGTTCGGCCGGACCGCACGCTGATGCCGGGCACGAACCTGCCGGTCGGCTACGTGAGCTCGAATCCCGACGGCGACGACGGCCGCCCGATCACCGACTATGACGTGATCGGCTCGGCGCTGCGGCGCTCGGGGCTGTTCGCGCTCGAAGGCGTCGACGAGCTGGCCTTCTTATATATACCGCCGCTGACGCGCACGGCCGACATCGGCGTCAGCACCGTGCTGGTCGCGGCGAAGTTCTGCCGCCAGCGCCGCGCGATGCTCATCGTCGATCCGCCTGCCGCGTGGGACAGCGCTGCGGAAGCCGTGCGCGGGCTGAAGCGCCTGAACTTTCACAGCGATCATGCGCTGATGTTTTTCCCGCGCATTGCCGCGACCGATCGGCTGCGCGGCCGGATCGAAGCTTTCGGCAACGGCGGCGCGGTCGCCGGTCTCCTGTCGCGCACGGGCGAGGCGGTTTCGGCGGCGATTGCGGCCAAGGATCCGGAACCACTGCTGCGAGCAGGTGCGCGTCTGGCCCGCGAAGTTGCACCGGCCGACCGCTGGTCGCTGGCAGCTCACGGCGTCAATGTGTTGCAGGCAGTGCGCAGCGCGGACCGCGAGCGTCCGCCGTTGCGAACGCTCGCATGCGGCGCGAGTGCATCATCGGACTGGTCGTACCTGTCCCAGCGCCGGTTCGCGCTGTTCGTCATCAACTCGATCGAGCGCGGTACGCGTTGGTGCGTGCTGCGTCCAGGCGATCCGACGGTGTGGGAGCGCGTGGCGGCACAAGTGCGGCGCTTCCTGAGAGAGCTGCAGAGCGCAGGCGCCTTTGCATCCGTGCCGCCGGATCAGGCTTTCTGCGTGATCTGCGATGAGCGGATCAACGAGGCGAGCGAGCCGCACGTCGTGAACATCCTGGTGCAGTTCGCGGCGACGCACGCGGGCGAGTACCACAGCTTCATGGTCACGCACTCCGTGAGCGGAGCGACCGTACGGCCGGTGGTGGTCAATCGACTCGAAGCCTCGCTGCTGGTCGCTCCGGAGCTCGAGCAGGAAATCACGATCCGCATCGATCCGCGCGACGGATCGCTGCTCGCGAGTCACTGAGGAGGATGTCGGGCTGAAGCCCGACCTACGGGATCGCTGTAGGTCGGGCTTCAGCCCGACTCCACTTCACGTTCTCTTCCAGAGCACTTCCTGCCCATTCTCGTGGCGAGCGAGCACGCGCGCGACGACGAACAACAGATCGGACAACCGGTTGAGATAGCGCATCACTTCCGGCGCGACAGCATCGCTCTGTGCCAGCGCCCAGGTGCAGCGCTCCGCGCGACGTGTGATCGCACGCGCCACGTGGCACGCCGCTGCGGCCGGGCCGCCGCCCGGCAGGATGAATTCCTTCAACGGCGGCAACGGCTCGTTGAAGCGATCCAGGCACTGCTCCAGCTCGTCGATGTGACGGTCGAGAATCGCGCGATAACCCGGCACGGCGAGCTCGCCGCCGAGATCGAACAGCTCGTGCTGGATTTTCGTCAGTGCCTCGCTCACGGCGGGCGGCAATCCCGGCACCGCGAGCACGACGCCGATCGCGCTGTTGGCCTCGTCGACCGTCCCATAGGCCTCGATGCGCCCGTGCGTCTTCGGCACGCGCGAGCCATCGCCGAGGCCGGTCGTGCCGTCGTCGCCGGTGCGGGTGTAGATCTTGCTGAGGCGGTGGCCCATGAGTTGCTCCTGGCGTTTCGGCTACGTTGCACCGCTCAGACGGCGGAGGCAAGCCGCAGCAGGCAGTCGACGTCGAGCGCTGATTCGAGCGCGGCGGCGATCTCGTCGAGCGCGCGGTCGACGCGTTGCGCGTGGTCCTCGCCGATGCTGCGCGCGCCCAGCGTAGTGAGGAAGGCGCTGCGAAAAGCCGCGTCCGCGAACAGTCCATGCACGTGGCAGCCGCCAATACGGCCGTCCTCGGAAACTGCACCGTCGAAGGTGCCGTCGTCGAAACGGATCATCGGCCGTGAGGTTGCAGGACCGACGGTTGCGCCGAGGTGCATCTCATAGCCGGCAATGCGCGCGCCGCTCGCAAGGTCGACGCCGGTCACCGCACTCAGCGTCTTGTGCGCGGTCATCGTCGAATGCATGTCGAGCAGTTCGAGTCCGGTGCAGGAGATTCGCGGCCCTTCGATTCGCTGCGGATCGTCCACGACCTTGCCGAGCATCTGGTAGCCGGCGCAAATCCCGAGTACGCGGCCGCCGCGACGTACGTGCGCATTCAGGTCGATGTGCCAGCCCTGCGCGCGGAAGAACTCGAGGTCGGCGATCGTCGCCTTGCTGCCAGGCAGGATGATGAGATCCGCGTCGAGCGGCAGCGGCGAGCCCGCTGCGACGAATTCGAGCTGCACTTCAGGCTCGAATCGCAGCGGGTCGAAGTCGTCGAAGTTCGCGATGTGCGGCAGATGCGGAATCGCGACGCGCACGCGCGCGCCCGGACGTTCGCGACGACGATGCTCCAGCTGCACCGCATCTTCAGCAGGCAGAGCGCCTGCGGCCTGCAGCCACGGCACTACGCCGAGCGAGGGCCAGCCAGTGCGCGTCGCGATGGTGTCGAGGCCGCCGGCGAACAGCCGGACATCGCCGCGGAACTTGTTGACGATGAAGCCGCGGATGCGCTCGCGGTCCGCAGCATCGAGCACCGCGTGCGCACCCACCAGCGCGGCGATGACGTGACCGCGATCGATGTCGCCGACGAGCACGACCGGAACTCCCGCCGCGTGCGCGAAGCCCATGTTCGCGATGTCGTGGGCCCGCAGGTTGGTTTCCGCCGGGCTGCCGGCGCCTTCGACGATCACGACGTCTGCTTCGCGCTGCAGTCTGCGAAAGCTGTCGAGCACGGTTTGCAGTAACTCGCTGCGGTCCCGCGCGAATGCATCCGCTTGCTGAGTGTCGACTCGCCGTCCGCGCACGATGAGTTGCGAGGTTAGTTCCGATTGCGGCTTGAGCAGCACAGGATTCATGTGCACTGTCGGCGGCGTGCGGCACGCAAGTGCCTGCAGCGCCGTCGACCGGCCGATCTCACCGCCGCTCGTGGTGACGGCCGCGTTGTTCGACATGTTCTGGGGCTTGAAAGGCCGCACGATGCTGCCGCGATTCGCGAGCAGCCGGCAGAGTCCCGCCACCAGCACGGACTTGCCGACATCGGAGCCGCAGCCCTGGATCATCAGCGCAGCCACGATTGCACTCCGACTGCCAATGCCAGCGCGAGCGTCCCGAGCAACGCACAGGACACGAGATAGGTCTGCACTGCACGTCCGAGATCGCTCGCATCCGGATCGCGGCCTGAGCCGAAGATCGGTCGCTCGTGCTGGACACCGTCATACGTCGCCGCACCGCCGAGCTGCACGCGCAACGCGCCGGCCATCGCGGCTTCCGGCCAACCCGCGTTCGGCGAGGCATGTTTCGAGGCGTCCCTCCACATCACGCGCCATCCGCCACCGCCCGCGGCCGCGATGAGCACTCCCGCCAGCCGCGCCGGAATCAGGTTCGCGACGTCGTCCGCGCGCGCCGCTGCCCAGCCGAACATGCGCCAGCGAGGCTCTCGATGACCGATCAGGCTGTCCGCTGTGTTCAGCGCCTTGTACGCGAACAAGCCTGGCAGGCCGCCGACCGCGAGCCAGAACACCGGCGCGACGATGCCGTCGTTGAAGTTTTCGGCGAGGCTTTCGATGGCCGCCGCCGCGATCCCCGACGCAGTGAGCTGCGCAGTATCGCGGCCGACGATTCTGGAAACTGCCACGCGCGCTGCGCGCACGTCGTTTCGCGCCAGTGGTCGCAAGACGTCGCGCACATGCGTGTAGAGGCTTCGCTGCGCGAGGCCCACGGTCGCGATCAGAACCACTATCACCGCGCCGAATGGTAACGGCTCAGCCACCGCCTGCAGCGCGTAGCCCGTCACAGCCGCGACAGTGGCAACGATGATCATCGCGAGGATGCCCAGCACGCGTCGCACGCCATCGCTGCATGCTGGATCGTTCCAGCGGCGTTCCAATGCTTCGATCAGCCAGCCGATCCACACGACAGGATGCGAGACGCGCGCATACAGCGCCTGCGGATACCCGATGCATGCTTCGACGGCGAGCACCGCCGCCGGCAGCCAGGGCTCAACTGGCATGGCGGCCGTGGATTGCGATCAGCGGCACGCCGCGCTCGCGCACCGACAGCCATTGTGCTTCGATCCCGTACACCTCGCGCAGTGTCGACGGCGTGAGCGCAGCTTCCGGTGTGCCGTCCGCGACGATCCGGCCGTGATGAAGAACGACGACGCGATCGGCGATGCGAGCGGCGAGCGCGAGATCGTGAATCGTCAGCAGCACGCCATGGCCCTGCGTAGCGAGCGAGCGCATTAGTTCGGCGGCCTCGAACTGGTGCGCCGGGTCGAGACCCGCGAACGGCTCGTCGGCGAGGATCCAGTCGGATTCCCCGGCCAGGACGCGCGCGAGCAGCACGCGCGCCCGCTCGCCGCCCGAAAGCGTGGTGACGGGTCGCTGCGACCATTGCGTAGTGCGTGTCGCCTGCAACGCGCGCCGCACCGCGGCCTCATTGTCCGCGTCGCTGGCGAGGCGACGAAACGGAATGCGGCCGAGGCCCACCAGCGTGGCCACGTCGACGGGCCACGAGATCTCCGGAATCTGCGGCAGGAATGCGATGCGTCGCGCGCGCTCGTCTGCGGCGAGCGCGGTCAAGGATGTGCCGTCGAGCTCGACAGTGCCGAGCGACGGTCGCAGCAGCCCAGCCATGCAGCCGAGCAGCGTGGATTTTCCTGCGCCGTTAGGTCCGAGCACCGCGGTCACGCTACCCGACGCGAACTGCATGCTGATGGAATCGAGAATGTTGCGCTGGCCGCGCGCGAAGGTGAGCCCGGCGACGCCCAGACGAGAGTCGATCTTCATGTGACCTGCCTGCGCATCGAGTACAGCAGCGCGAAGAAGAACGGCGCGCCGATCAGCGACATCACGACCCCGAGTTGCAGCTCCGAGCCGCCCGGGAGCAGTCGCACCACGACATCGCCGGCGAGCACCAGCACCGCGCCGCCGATTGCGCTCGGCACGAGCAGCGCGGCGGGCCGCGACCCGACCAGCGGACGCAACAGGTGCGGAACGACCAGGCCGACGAAGCCGATGATGCCCGAGACCGCAACGCTGGCGCCGACGACCAGGCCGACGCCGCTGGCGAGCTGCCATTGCGCGCGGCCGAGATCGATGCCGAGTGACCGTGCGCCGACTTCGCCGAGCGTGAGCGCATCGAGTGCACGACGGCTGCTGAAGATCAGCGCTGCGCCGACGACGATCAGCGGCGTCGCGAGCGCCAGGTCATCGAGGCTGCGATCCGCGAGCGCGCCGAGCAGCCAGCGCACGATTTCTCCGGCCGCCCACGGGCTCGGTGACAGCGACAGCACCAGCGCGATGCCTGCTACCGCGATCGCACTGAGAATGACGCCGGAGAGCACCAGCGTGAGCGTGCTCGCCGTCAGGCCCGCGAGCAGGAACAAGGCGAGCATGCCGAGCATCGCGCCGGCGACTCCGCTCAGCGGCAGCACCGACGGATGCAGGCCGGCGAAGCCGAAGAAGATGCTCAGTACGGCACCGAATGCCGCCATCGAAGAAACGCCGAGCGTGCCCGGATCCGCGAGCGGATTGCGCAAGTAGCCTTGCATCGCTGCGCCTGCAAGACCGAGCGCGGCGCCGATGACGACACCGAGCAGCGCACGCGGCAGCCGCAATTCGAGCAGGATCGTGCGGCCGATCGCGTCCTGGTCGAGCCAGACGTGCCAGTCCAGCACGATGCGCCCGATTGCGATCGAAGCAATCGTGAGCACCAGCGCCAGGGCCGCGAGCGTCGGCATGAGCCAGCGATGCGTGCTCATCGCGAAGCCCGCGCCTGCGATATTGTGTAGACGGAGTCGCGCGCTGCCGCGAGCGCAGCGACTTCCTCGACGATCGTCGGTCCCGAGCAGTACATGTATCGCGCCGGAAACGCGCGCCGCATCGAAGGGAGCTTGCGCAGAGCGCGGTGTTGAACGATGCCGGAAGCTTGCGTGCCGGCGGCGGCGGGAATGTCACCGACCAGTAGCACGTCCGGCGGCGCGGCGACGATCAGCTCCAGCGGCATCGGCAGGTGCGTCTCGATGCCGTAGCGCGCGGCGAGGTTGTCGAACCCGACGATCTGCAGCAACTCGTTCGTGACGGTGCTGGAGCCCGCGGTGAGGCCACCAGTCTCATACACCGCAGCAGTCAATCGACGCGCGCCCGGCGGCAATCGTGCCGTCTCGATTGCCCGCTCGATCTTCGAGACCAGCGCCTCTCCTTCGGCGACGTTGCCGACCAGTGCTGCGATCCGGCGGATCTGTGCGATGCTGGCTTCGATGGAGAACGGAACTTCGAACAACTCGAAGTGAATGCCCACGCGCCGCAGCGCATTGCGCGTCGCGATTGCGGAGTGCCGGCTGGCAAGCACCAGGTCGGGACGCAGCGCGACTATCTCTTCCGCGGTCTCGTAGGTGATGGGCAGCTTCGCCGCGAGCGTTGCGATCGGCGAGACGAGCGGATCGCGTGCGTAGTGGCTCACCGCAGCGATGCGCTGCTCCGGCACCAGCTCGACGAGAATCGAATCGAGGCATTGATTCAGCGAGACGATGCGTGAGGCAGGAGCGTGCGGCGTATCCTCCGCTCGCACGTGCGTACTCGCCGCGAGAACCGCGACGCACAGCCATTGCAGATGTCTGCTGAGCGGCTTCAGAACTCGACTCCGCGCTGCGCCTTGAATCCCGCCTGGTATGGATGCTTCGGCGATCTCATCTCGGTGACGAGGTCGGCGATCTCCAGCAGTCGTGCGGGCGCGTCGCGCCCCGTAATACACACGTGCTTGTCGCGCGGACGCTGTTCGAGGAACGCGACCGCTTCCGCCAAGTCGAGATAGTCATTTCGCAGCACGATGTTCAACTCGTCGAGCAGGACGAAGTCGAACTGCGGGTCGAGAATCATCGCGCAGCTGCGCTCCCATGCTTGCCGCGCGGCTGCGATGTCGCGCTGCCGGTCCTGCACGTCCCAGGTGAAGCCTTCGCCCATCACCTCGAACGTCACCGCTTCCGGGAAGCGGCGGAAGAAATGCTTCTCGCCGGTCTGCCACTTGCCCTTGATGAACTGCACGATGCCGACGCGCATGTCCCAGCCGAGCGCCCGCGCCACCATGCCGAATGCGCTCGACGATTTGCCCTTGCCCGGACCGGTGAGCACTATCAGCAGACCGCCGCGCAGCGTCTTGGTCGCACGCTCGGCACGACGCTCCTGCTGCAGGATCTTCATCGCCTGCGCGTGCTGCAGGTCGCGCTCGGCGTCGGTCGATTCGTTCATGCCATGGTGCTCAGTGTGTCGGCGAGCCGGTGCCACTGCTCGCGTCCGTGCGGCAATCCAAAGCGCAACAGCCCGGCATCGAAATCGAACGGACGAACCAGGATTCCAGCCGCGAGCAGCCGGGCGAACCGTTCGCGCGCATCGGCGGCGCGTGCGAGCCGGAATAGCGAAGTTCCGCCGGTGAGCTCGAAGCCGCTAGCTGCCAGCAGCCGGTCGAGACGATGCGCCGACTTCCGCAGGATCAATCGCTCGCGCTCGGTCCAGCGTCGGTCTGCGTAGGCTGCCGTGCCGGCAGCGAGAGCGTCGCTCGACACCGGCCATTCGCCGAGGAGTCCGCGCATGGCGATTGCGATCGATGGCGCGGCAACGATGAACCCGAGCCGCAAGCCGGCAAGGCCGAAGAACTTGCCGAACGAGCGCAGCACGATGAGTCGCGACGCATCCGGGCTGCCAGCTTCGGCAGCGACGCTCGCTTGCGGCTCTGCATCCGCGAATGCTTCGTCGACGATCAGCATGCCGCCGTGGCTGCTCAGCGAGTCATGCAGCGCGAGCACCTCCGTGCGCTCGACGATGTGCCCGTCGGGATTGTTGGGATTGACGATCGTGAGGCAGATCGCTCGCTGCGTGTGAGCATGAATTTCGTTGCGACCGATCGTCTGCGTCAGCGCGCCGGAGCGCGTCCATGCGTCGGCGTGCGAGCCGTACGTAGGGCCGACGATGACCGCGGCCTTCATGTTGAGGATCAGGGGCAGCAGACGCAGTGCGCACTCAGTGCCCGCAGTCGCAACGACACGCGACGGATCGTCCACGCCGAACGCCACAGCGGCGAGCGCTTCGAGACGCGCGAGCTCGAAGGGCTCAGGCAGTCGATTGCGCGCCCGCTGCGACGCGCGTGGCGCCGGATAAGCCCGCGGGTTGATCCCTGTCGAGAGATCCACCCACGGCTGCGGCACGTCCGGAAACAACGAGCGCGCAACGCCGAGCCGCCCGCCGTGATGGGCAAAGCGGCCCGCTGCGATCTGCGCGTCGCCGTCCATCAAAAGCTCTGACGCACTCCTACGAACACGCCGCGGCCGGGCGTGCCATAGCGCGCGATGGTTTCGTACTCCTCGTCGAACGCGTTCTCGAGCCGGCCATATAGCTCGAGATCGTCGCGCAGCGCGAAGGCTGCGCGCAGATCGACGACCGTGTAGCCGTCGACGACCACCGTGTTCTCAGCGTCATCGAAGCTTCGACTGGCATGCATCACGGCGACGGTCGTCGTCAGGCCGAACGCCCAGTCGTACGTCAGCTCGCCGTTGAGCGTCTGGCCGGGACGGCGCGGCAGCTCGAGACCGAAGTTCTCGGCGCCGCGATTCTCGGTGTCCATGTCGGTGTAGTTCACGTCGACGCGCAGCCGCTCGCCAAGATGCGCGACCAGCCCGAGCTCGATACCGTCCGCCTCGGTCTTCGCCACGTTGTCGTAGAAGCCGAACGGCCGCGTGGCGCAGCGCGGATCGAGGGCGGGGAAGCACGAGACGAAGTCGATCATGTCGCGGGTGTTGCGGCCGAAATAGGTTGCCGACAGCACGAGCGCGTCGTTCAGCAGATGCTGCTCGATCCCCGCGTCCCACGCATCCGCGCGCTCCGGCGCGAGGTCTTCGTTGCCGAATTCACTGAACAGCTGGAACAGCGTGGGCGCCTTGAATCCTTCGCCGTACGTTGCGCGCACGATCGTCGTCGGCGTCGCGGTCCAGGCCAGCGTCGCTCGACCGGTGGTCTCGCCGCCGAACGTGTCGTGATCGTCGTAGCGCAGGCCGCCGGTCAGCGACAGCGTCTCGATCGGTGCAACAGTCAGTTGCGCGTAGATACTGTCGAGCCGTGCATCGTGCGCGAGCGGCGCTGGATTCGGATTGAACCTGTCCGGGGATTTCGTGCTGAGCTCCGAGCGCTCGGATTCCACGCCGAACACACCGCCGATGCGGTCGGTGAGCGTCGCCGTGCCCTGGTATTCCCAGCGCTGGTTGCTGCCGTTCGCGTCGAACGTCGTCGGCACCGGCGAGTCCGGATCGATGTTCTGGCGATCCGTGTCGGTGTATGCGAAGCCGAAGCGGTTCTGCAGTGTGCCGCCGAATGTCGTCGCGTTGACACCGGTGTACGCTACGAGCTCGCTGGTGTCGCCGTACTCGCGCGTATCAGTGAGCTCGAAGTCGGGCGGCGGGAAACCGTCGAAGTCGTTGCGTCCGCTGCTGTAGGTCGTGCGAACTTCGGCCGATACTGCATCGCTGATCCGCCAGAGTCCGCGCACGTTGGCGCCGACATTGCGATAGCCGTCCTTCTCGTGGCCGCCGCGATCGTCGTTCAGCGTGGAGATTCCATCGGTCGTGAGGTACTTGCCGGCGACGCGCCAGGCGAAGCGCTCGCCGCCGGCTTCGGCGCGTGCTTGCACCGTCGCAGAGCCGCGCGCGCCGCCTTCGGCAGAGTACGAAGTGAGCAGCGGTCCTTCCGGAACCGTCGTGACGACGTTGATGACGCCGCCGATCGCCTGGCTGCCCCACAGCGTCGATTGCGGCCCGCGCAGCACTTCGATGCGCATGTAGTCTTCAGTCAGCAGGTTGCCGAAATCGAAACCGCCGCCGGCCGAGGATGGATCGTTGAGCTTGACGCCGTCGATCAGCACGACCGTCTGGTCGGACTCCGCGCCGCGAATACGCAACTGCGTCGACGTGCCGAGACCGCCGTTGCGCGTAACGGTGATGCCGGGCGTGGTCGCGAGCAGATCCGAGACCGCCAGCTTCTGGCTGGCGCGAACTTCGTCGGGCTCGATCAACGTGACCGAGTCGCCGACGCGCGAGAGCGGCTGCTCGTCGCGGTTGGCCGTGACGACGACTCGCTCGAGCTCGTCCTGCCTGGGCGCATCGGCGCCGAGCGCAGCGCCCGCAGGTGCGAGCAGACAAGACAACACGAAAGGAATGGAACGCGGTGAAGCGGATGAAGCGGACATGGTGCGAAAGCTCCGGAAAAACTGCCAACCCCTTGCTACCCGCAGGACTCGCAGTGTTTTCGCGGGCGAGCCTGAAGGACCGGTCGCCGCTCGGGAACTCCCGCTCGTTCAGCACACCCCGGCTGAGCGATGGACGACGGCGGCAAGCAGGTCTCCTGGCTCGTGGCTTGGAGTCCGCCGCGTCACCTTCCCGGGCTGGCAGCTTTGCCTTCGGCCCAGTGGTCTCGACGCGCGGCGCACCACTTACAGTTGCGGGGGCAGCCCGGGTTTCACACCCGAGTTCCCATTTGAATCCCACAGAGGGAACTTGTCGCGCGGGCGGAGAATGAGCCGAAAGGCGTTTCTCCGTCAAGAGGAGTGTCAGGCTGAAGCCTGACCCGCTCCTTCGATCCAGCGTCGGCTATTGGTGTGGGTCAGGCTCTAGCCTGACATCTTCAGACTCGCCAGCAGCGCCACGTAAAACCCGACTTCCGTGATCTGCTGAGCCGCGCCCAACGTGTCGCCCGTATAACCGCCGATTCGCTGCGCACACCAGCGGGCCAGCAGCGCCAGCAACACGAGCGCAACAATGACCGCGACGATTGCGGCGCGGCCGCACAGCACGAGTGCAGGCAATCCGAACAGCGCTGCGATCAGCACGTCACCAAGTTTCACGCTGCCGACGACGGGCGCCGCACGCGATCGTTCGAGACTGCCGACGTACCGACTGGCGAAAGTCACCAGCACTGCGCTGAACCGCGAAAACGCGTGCGCAGCTACCAGCGTCGCCATCGCAGTCCATGCCGGCATCAGACTGAGCGCTGAGATCTTCAGGAGCAACATGAGGATCAGCGCAATCGCGCCGAACACGCCGATGCGCGGGTCCTTCATGATTTCGAGCGCGCGCTCGCGAGTCGCGCCGCCGGCGAGCCCGTCGCAAGTATCGGCGAGTCCGTCCTCGTGAATCGCGCCGGTCATGAGCACTGTCACGACCGTCGCGAGAATCGCCGGCAGCGGCGCGGGCAGCACCTGAGCTGCAAGCCACAGTGTGGCCGCGCCGCTCGCGCCGACGATCAGGCCAATGGCGGGAAAGTAGCGAACTGCTCCGGCCAGCTGCTCCTGCGCATGACCGACCCACGCAGGCACGCGAATGCGCGTGAAGTACTGCACGGCGGTGAGCAGCAGACGGATCTCAGTCATCGTGCTTCCTGTCAGCCACGCCGGCCGACTCGAAGCTCGCCATCTCAGTCATCAGTCGCGCTGCCGAATCGATCAGCGGCCACGCCAACGCGGCGCCCGACCCTTCGCCCAGGCGCAGCCGCAGATCGAGCAGCGGCTGAGCCTGCAGATGCTCGAGGAGCTTGCGGTGCCCGATCTCGGCCGAGCAATGACTGAACACGCAATGCCAGCGCACGCGCGAGTCCATTTCGGTCGCGAGCAATGCAGCGACGCTCACCGCGAAACCGTCGACGACCACGATGCAGCGATGCCGCGCGACTTCCAGCATCGCCCCCGTCAGCATCGCAAGCTCGAAGCCGCCGAACTCGACCAGCGTTTCGAACGGCGAGAGCACCTGCGGACGGCGCGCCGAAGCTTCCGCGAGCAGCTGCCGTTTGCGCTCGAGCGCTGTATCGTCGAGGCCAGTGCCGCGTCCGACGCATTCGGCCAGTGACCATCCGGTACGACGATGCAGCAGCATTGCGGCGCACGCGGTGTTACCGATGCCCATCTCGCCGAGCAGCAGCGCATTCGACCCGCGCGAGATCGCACCGGCTGCGAATGTGCGACCGGTCTCGATCGCTCGCGTGCACTGCTCGGCGCTCATCGCAGGTTCCTGCCGGAAATTGCGAGTGCCCGGTGCGATCCAGCTCGGCGGCTGCCCTTTGCGCGAGGCAGTCGCGATGACACCCGCGTCCACGACAGTCAGATCGAGGCCGTGCTGGTGCGCGAGCACGTTGATCGCTGCCCCTTCGTTGCGATAATTCTCCAGCATCTGCGCGGTGACAGCCTGCGGATAGGCGCTCACGCCATCGGCCGCGATCCCGTGGTCCGCGGCGAACACGAACAAGGCCGGCGCGCGCATCACCGGTGTTTCGGTTTGCAGCACCGAGCCGAGCTGAATCGCCAGCGCTTCGAGCGCGCCGAGCGAGCCCTGCGGCTTGGTGCGCGTGTCCAGCCGGCGCTGCAGCGCCTGCGTGGTTATCATTGCGATCATGGAAGCCTTCCTGACTGGTCCGTCGTCGCGAGCGGGCGCCCATAATGCCTGAACGACATCTCATTCTGGGCGGCGCGCGCTCGGGCAAGACAAATCATGCGATTAGCCTTGCCACGAGCCTGGCCGCGGTGCACCGGCTCGGCGTCGTTTACGTCGCGACCGCCCAGGCGCTCGACGATGAGATGCGGCACCGGATCGATCGGCATCGGGCGCAGCGGCCGCACTCCTGGCAGACGATCGAAGCGCCGAGCGCCTTGGCGGCGGCGCTGCGCGCACAGCCGCCTGCGATCCTGGTGGTCGACTGCCTGACGTTGTGGCTCTCGAATGCGTTGCTGCTCGATTTCGACGAAGCGCAGCCGACTGCAGCCGCGCGATGCTGGGATGAAGAGCGCACCGCTTTGCTGGACTGGCTGGCGGATTACCGCGGCACGGCGCTGTTCGTCTCGAACGAAGTCGGCTCAGGCATCGTGCCGGCGTCGGCGCTGGGGCGCCGCTTCCAGGATGAGCAGGGACGTCTCAATCAGGACATGGCGGCGCGGTGTGACTCGGTGACGCTGGTCGTTGCCGGGATTGCGATGCCGATCAAGGCTCACTAGAGTCGTCACGTGGCCCACTCAGAGTTTCTCGCAACCGCGCTCGACGCTGCCCGCGCCGGTGCCGAAGTGATCCGGCGCTACTACCAGCGCAATCTGCAGGTCACGCTCAAAGCGGACAAGTCTCCCGTCACCCAGGCGGACGTCGAGACCGAGCAGGCGATTCGCGCCATCCTCGGTGCACGGTTTGCCGATCACGGCTTCTACGGCGAGGAAACCGGCCAGAGCGCGCTCGACGCGGAATACCTGTGGCTGGTCGATCCGATCGACGGCACCAAGGCGTTCGTGCGCGAGTATCCGTTTTTCTCGACGCAGATCGCGCTCATGCACCGCGGCCGCCTGATCGTCGGCGTTTCGTCCGCGCCGATGTACGGCGAGCTGGCATACGCTGAGATCGGTCGTGGCGCGTGGCTCAACGACCGGCCGATCAAGGTGAGCGACATCGGGACGATCGAAACAGGCGCGATTTCCACCGGCAATCTCAAGACGCTCGCGAGCGGTGCACGCTGGGCGTCGTTCGGCAAGCTGGTCGCGCGTGCGCAGCGCATTCGCGGCTACGGAGATTTCCTGCACTACCACTTGCTGGCGGCAGGGAAGATCGATGTCGTGATCGAATCCGACGTGAACATCCTGGACATCGCCGCGCTTGCGGTGCTCGTCGAGGCAGCCGGCGGAAGGTTCACGGATCTGGAAGGGCGGGCGCTGAGTCTCGATACGACGTCGGTGCTTGCGACCAACGGCAAGCTGCACGACGAGGTGTTGCGGGGGATGTCGGGCTGAAGGCCGACCTGCAAGAAAGCTACTCGGCAACGAACGTGCGGCCGCCGGGCCAGGCGATTTCGCGCACGGCCACGCTGTAGAGCTTCGTCATCGTTGCCGGCGTGAGCACTGCGGCGGTCGGCCCGCTCAGCCACTCGCCGTTTCCGAACAGCAGCAGCACGTGATCGGAGAAGCGCGCCGCGAGGCCTGCATCGTGCAGACTCATCACCACCGTACGTCCTGCGTGCGCCTTCTCGCGCAGCAACTTCAGCACGTCGAGCTGATGATGCGGATCGAGATGGTTGATCGGCTCGTCGAGCAGGAACACATCGGGATTCTGCGCGAGCAGCGCTGCGAGTGCGACGCGACGACGCTCGCCGCCCGATAGTGTGTCGACGTCGCGATCTGCGAGATCTTCCAGCGCAACCGATGCAAGCGCAGCGCACGCAATTGCGCGATCGGCATCGCTTTCCCAGCGCCAGAAATCGATGTGCGGATGACGGCCAACGAGCACGCTGTCGAGCACCGTGGAAGGGAACGGATCTTCGGTTGTCTGCGTGAGCAAACCGAGCCTGCGCGCGAGCGCACGCCGCGGCCAACTTGCGAGCGATTGGCCATCGAGCAAGACACTGCCGCGAGCCGGAGCGCGTAATCTAGCGAGCGTGTGCAGTGTCAGCGTCTTGCCCGCGCCGTTGCGGCCGAGAACTGCAGTGACGGTGCCGGCGGGGACGGCGAGCTCGAGATCGCGAACCAGCGTGCGCCCGGTCACTTCGACCGTCAGCTGCGTGCACGCGAGCCCGTTCGCTGCGAGCTGCGGCAACGCGCTCATCGCTTGCTCCAGCCGATCTCGTTCGCAGTCTTCGCGCCGACGATGACCTGCCGCAGCGACTCGGGTGTCGTCGACTGCGTGTTGGAGAGGGGCACGCGTCCGCCCATCAGCTCCGCGAACGACTGCGGATACAGCGGCTGGCGATCCGGCTCCGCGAAGCCGTCCGGCAGATTCGGTTGATTCGTTCGCAGATCGTACTTGTCGGTTGCGCCGAGCGTGTGCAGCAGCTCATGCGCAATCACCGTGTCGTTCGAGCCTTGCATCGTGGCGTCCGCGAAGACGTGCACGACTCCGAACAATCCTTTCTGCACGCCGAGCGAATGCGGAATCGCAGGTGAGATCGCCGGATCGTGATACAGCACGAACAGCTTGATGTCCGGCGCGGGCCCGGGCGGCGCGTCGACTCGCCATGCCCAGAATCGCATTCGCAAACTCCACAGCGCGGCGCTCAGTGCGCTCGGATCACGTGCGAGCTCGGGCGGCGGCTGCGCGAGCGGCGCTGCGCGCGTCAGGCGGATCGGCCGCTCCATCTGCAGTCCGTACTCCTTCGCCTCTTGCTCGAAGAACGTCTCGATCCGGGCAAACGCGTCCGCCGGCAGTTGTTGAATGTAGCGCTCGGTGACTGCGCTGCCGTCGGCATTGATCGGAAATGCGGCGACGCGCAGCGGAATATTCCAGTCCGTCGAATACACACGATCGAAGTACGTGTTCAACGCCACGAACAGCAGGATCACGAGCAGCAGCGCGATGCGCAGCCGTCGCCACATCAGCCGGCGGCCTCGACGCTCACTTCTGCGAGCTCGCCGTCCTCGGCGCGGTACGAGACGGTCATGGGCTGGCAGCAGACGCTGCAGTCTTCGATGTACGACTGCGATTCGACCGACAGGTCGAGCAGCAGCGTGATGAGCTCGCCGCAATACGGACAGACGACTTCGGCCGTGGTTTCGAGCATGACGTCAAAGCGTGAACGCGCTCCTGATCCAGTCGATCCTGCGCTCCGGCGCGGCCGAGATCGCCACGACGTCGAAGCGCGCCGGGTAGCGGCGCAGCTCGCGATGCGCAAGCAGCAGGTATTCCGCTGCGTTTGCCAGCCGGCGCTGCTTGCGCCAGTCGACCGACGCGGCGGCGCCGCCAAACTGCTCGCTCGAACGATAGCGCACTTCGACCAGCGCGAGTGTCGCGCCGTCGAGCATCACGAGATCGATCTCGCCGGTTTTGCACCTGAAATTGCGGAGCACGAGCTGCAAGCCCGCGCGCTGCAGGTACTCGAGCGCCGCCGCTTCGCCCGCGCGGCCCGCTTCCTTGCGTAGCCGATCGTCCATGATCGGGGTCTCCTGTTGCTGGCGGATTAATTCGTGGCCGCTGTCGCAGCAGCCGCGGTACTCAATGGGCTCGGTTTGCCGCCGGCGACCTGTGCCCAGTCGAGCTCGCGGCGGATGCGGCCCTTGCTGTCGACCGACAGCAGGCCGGTCATTCCGGGCACGGCGTGCGCGGTGCCGAACTTGCCGGCTTTCAGCAACGGCACCAGCCGATAGGCGTCGAAGCCGAATGCATAGAGGCGGCCGCGGCCCTTCGCGCGCACCGGCCAATGCTTGCTCAACGCCGTGCGCAACTGCGTGGACACGGCATCCGGCGAAATCACCCAGGGCATGTCCGGAAAGATCACGCCTTCCAGATCGCTGTTCGCTTCCGCGTCGGGCTCGAAGATGTCGGACGTCGCGTAGACCGGCAGATCCTCGGCGAGGTGAAAGCGCAGCGCCGGACGTAGCGAGCGGCCCTGCACGGGCTGCGCGCCGATGAAGACGAACTGCGCGTCACCGCGGCGGCGCGGCTCGAATTCCAGGTGCGTGCCGAGCGTCGCGCCGAGAGAGTTGGCGCGCGCGCGGCTTTCGTCGATCAGCAGCAGCTTCGTAATCGGCTGCGAATAATCGCGCTCGGTGGGATCGTAAAACCGCATCGAGGCGATCGTGCCGCCGAGCGTCTTGAGCTCCGTGTCGAACGCTTTGAACACGCGCTGACCCCACTCGTTGTTCGGCAACAGCAGCAGGCCGCGCATGCGGCCGTCCGATGCGACACGCTGCGCGACCTGGCGAGCTTCGTCTTCGGGATCGAGCGCGAACTGGAACATCAGCGACGGCAGGGTCGCTTCGTCGCCGGTCTGGTTGAGCGCAAGCGTCAGCACTGATGTTTCGCCGGAGGCCGCGATGGCGCTGACATCGTCCTTGGTGAGCGGCCCGACGACGAATTGCGCGCCGTCGGCGATGGCGCGGCGATAGGCGGTCGTCGCGCCCATCTCCGCCGAGTCGTAAACGTTGATCACAGGCCGCTTCGCCGGCTCCTGCTGCAACAGTGCTGCGAGAAATCCGTCGCGCACGGCGACGCCCGCACCTTGCTGGCGACCGGACAGCGGCAGGATGAGGCCGATCTGCGGCGGATAGTCGAGGCCGACGCCGAGTTCCGGCAACACGTCCTCGTTCAGCAGGGCGTTCGCCGGGTGCGACGGATAGCGGCTGCGCCAATCGGCGAGGTCTTCGTTCGCAGTGAACGGATTGCGCGCGGCCGTCAGTGCCGAGCGGCCGAGCTCGAGCCAGCCCGTGACCGTCGCACTCGCGCCCGGCGGCGCGGAAAAGTCGGCGTTGCCGGCTGCGCTTTGTTGCAGGCCCTGCCAGATGAGCCGGCGATTGGCGCGGACTTCGTCCTGGTTGTCGAGGCCGCGCTCGCGCTCGAGCGCTGTCGTCACGCCCGCTGCCGGACGATTCATCGCAAATTGCGCGCGCGCACGCAGTGCAAGCAGATCGGAGACATCCTCGCGCGGCCACGGCTGCGGAATGCGATCGAGCTCCGCCAATGCGCGTTCCGGCTTCTGCTGCTGAAGATCGATCTCCGCGGCGACGGCCGCGCGCAGCGCGAAATCTGCACTCGGCAGCGACGTGCTGACTTGCTTCAGCAGTGCGCTCGCCTGGTCGACTTGATCGGCGCGCACGTACTCGCGCGCGGCGCGCAACAGAAATCGATCGCGCAGCTCACCCGGTGCCTGCGTTGCGGCTTGCTCGAAGGTCTGGGCCGCGCCGCGATGATCGCCGTCACGCGAGAGCTTCTCGGCTTGCGTGACGAGCTTGCGATCGGTCGGCTCGCGGCCGGGCTGCGTTACCGGCACCTGGCAGGCGCTCACGAACAGCGCCGCGAGCAGCGCGGCGCCCGCCAGCTTCAGCCATTTCGACCTTCCTGCCATCCAATGTCTCTCCGTCGGTGCGGCCGCCATTATAGGATCTCTCAATGCCCGGCATCCTCTACGTCGTCGCCACGCCGATCGGCAATCTCGGCGATCTCACGCCGCGCGCCCGCGAGGTGCTGGCGAGCGTCGCGTTGATCGCGGCGGAGGATACGCGCCATACCCGCCAATTGCTGCAGACCTGCGGCATCGGCACGACGCTGACGTCCCTGCACGAGCACAACGAGGCGCAGAAGAGCGCAGAGCTCGTTGCAAGACTTGCACAAGGCGACTCGATCGCGCTGGTGAGCGACGCCGGCACGCCGCTGGTGAGCGATCCCGGCTTCGACCTGGTCGCCGCCGCGCGCCGGCAAGGCATTGCAGTCGTCGCGATTCCGGGCGCATGCGCGGCGATCGCGGCGCTGTCGATCGCGGGCCTGCCGACGGATCGCTTCGTTTTCGAGGGTTTCTTGCCTGCGAAAACCGCGGCTCGGCGCGAGCGCCTCGGACAGCTCGCGCGCGAAGAGCGCACGCTGATTTTCTACGAAGGGCCGCATCGCCTCGCCGAAGTCTTGCGCGACCTGACGCAAATATTCGGCGCAGAGCGCCGCGCTTCGATCAGTCGTGAGCTCACGAAACGCTTCGAGACGACGTACAGCGGCACGCTTGCAGAGTTGAGCACAGCTGCGGAGAACGACAGCGATATGGCGCGCGGCGAGATCGTGATCGTCGTGAGCGGCGCGCCGGCGGCTGCCGCGCCTCTCGAGCTCAACGCCGATGCGCTACTGCGCGCGCTACTGCAGGACTTATCGCCGTCGCAGGCCGCGAAGATCGCCGCGCACCTGACAGGCGGCAAGCGCAGCGAGCTGTACGAAGCAGCGTTACAGATCGGAAAGGTGAAGGGCTCCAAGAAGGGCTAGAATCGGCGCCGGAGTCGGCCAGGCAATCGCTGCGCGCAAGCGTGGAGGAAAGTCCGGGCTCCCAGGGCAAGGCGCCAGGTAACGCCTGGGGGGCGCGAGCCCACGGAAAGTGCAACAGAAAGTAAACCGCCAACCCCCCTGTAAAGGGGGCGGCAAGGGTGAAACGGTGCGGTAAGAGCGCACCGCGCCGGTGGCAACATCGGTGGCACGGCAAACCCCGCCCGGAGCAAGACCAAATAGGGGAGCAGGCGGCTTCGTCCTCGTGATGAGGCCGCGCGTGTGGCCCACACGTGCTCCCGGGTAGGTCGCTGGAGGTACGCGGCGACGCGTATCGCAGATGAATGATTGTCCTCGACAGAACCCGGCTTATCGGCCGACTCCTTTTTCTTAACAATTAAACCCCGAACACGCCGCAACTCAGCCGGCGTGTATACCAAAAGTGTCCGGTGTGCAGGGATTGTGCGGACCCGCGCGCACCTGCCCGGATTCGCCTCGATTCATCGTCAGCCCGCCACCCTGCCGTCCTTCCGCTGCGCAAATCTGCGCGCACCCTGATCCTGAGCGGCGAAACGCCCGCTGCCGGCGCTCACCGCGACCGTATGTGCTTCCACGTCAAGAAGCTTTCATAAGCGGTTGATTTACGTCAGACCGCTTTGTCTGCAATTCTGGCAAGGACTGGATATCCATCCTAAGTCCCTGTCGCCAAACAGGAAACTTCCCAGATTTTTTTGACTTGCAGCTTTACCGATACCTATAGTGCAAAAAGGTGGGAAAAGGTGGGAACTAATGGGAGCAGACGCTACATAAAGCCGTCTGCACCCAGTCTTTTGAGCAGGGGGGTTCGTCGGTCGTGTTCCGCGGTGCAAACAAGGTGACGCTCGATGCGAAAGGCCGGCTGGCCATGCCGACCCGCTATCGCGAGCGCATCGTCGAGCGCTCCAACGGGCGCCTGATTGCCACCGTGGATCGCGCGGACCGCTGCCTGCTCATTTATCCGCTGCCGGAATGGGAAGAGATCGAGCTGAAGCTGCGGCGCCTGCCGACGCTGAACCCGCTCGCGCGGCGCTTGCAGCGCCTGATGATCGGTCACGCCACCGATCTCGACCTCGACAGCAGCGGACGAATCCTGATCCCACCGAGTCTGCGCGAATACGCGGGGCTGTCGCGCACCGCAATGCTGATCGGACAGGGCAATCGCTTCGAGCTCTGGGACGAGACGCAGTGGAACCAGAGCTGCCAGCAGTGGCTGAAGGCCGACGAAAGCGCCGAGCCGCTGCCGCCGGAGCTCGAATCGCTGTCGCTGTAGGCGCGCGCGATGGGGCGACACACGCCGGTGCTTCTGCGGGAAGTGCTGGAGGCGCTCGCGGTTCGCGCCGACGGTCGCTACGTGGATGCGACGTTCGGCCGCGGCGGCCACACGGCCGCGCTGCTGGAGCGGCTGGACGCGCAGGGCAGGGTGGTCGCGCTCGATCGCGATCCGGACGCGCTGCGCGCAGGGCGCGAGCGCTTCGCGAGCGAAGCGCGGTTGACGTTGAGGGCCAGTCCGTTTTCGCGCCTGGCGGCGCTGATCGCGGAGATGGGACTGACCGGGAGAATTGACGGCGTGTTGCTCGACCTCGGTGTGTCTTCTCCGCAGCTGGACGATGCCGCGCGCGGCTTCAGCTTCGCGCAGGACGGGCCGCTCGACATGCGCATGGATCCTTCGGTCGGGCCCAGTGCAGCAGATTTCCTCGCGCGCGCGCCGGAGCACGAGCTCGCACGCGTGATCCGCGAATATGGTGAAGAAAAGTTCGCAAAGCGGATTGCGCGCGACCTCGTCGCGGCGCGGCGCGAGGGACCTCTCGAGCGCACCAGTCAGCTCGCCGAGCTGGTGGCGCGCGCAGTGAAGACACGCGAGCCCGGCAAGCATCCTGCAACCCGCACTTTCCAGGCGATCCGCATCCACGTGAACGACGAGCTCGGCGAGCTGCAGGCCGCGCTGCGCGGCAGCCTCGAAGTGCTCGCGCCCGGCGGCCGCCTGTGCGTGATCTCGTTTCATTCGCTCGAAGACGGCATGGTCAAGCGCTTCATGCAGCAGCACTCGCAGGAGGATCCGATCTACGCCGGCCTGCCGCAGGTTCCGCAGCATGCGCGTCCGAAACTGCGGCGCATCGGCCGCGCAGTGCATCCGTCGGCTGAAGAAGTCGCCGCCAATCCGCGCGCACGCAGTGCCGTGCTGCGCGTCGCCGAGAGGCTCGCCGCATGAGTATCGCAATGCGTGCCGGAGTCGCAGTGCTCGCGCTGGCGCTCGCCGCCACCGGCATCGGAGTCGTGTTCACCAAGCACGAGGCGCGCACGCTCTTCGTTCGGTTGCAGGGCCTGAACGGCGACCGCGACGCGCTCGAGATCGAGTGGGGCCAGCTGAAGCTGGAGCAGAGCGCGTGGGCCACGCACGGGCGCGTCGAGCAGACGGCGCGCGTCGACCTGCGCATGGTGATTCCGCGTCCCAACGAAGTCCGCATCGTCAAGCCGGTGCCGGTGAGCCAATGAGTGCCGATCGCAAGTGGCGATGATCCGCAACGATCAGAACCGTAGCTTTTCGCAGGAGCAGTTCCGCTCGCGGCTGCGACTGGTGCTGGGCGCGCTCGTGCTGATCGCGGTCGCGCTGGTCGCGCGTGCCGTCGACCTGCAGCTGCTCGACGAAGGCTTTCTCGAAGGCCAGGGCGATGCGCGCTTCACGCGCGTCGCGAAGCTCTCCGCAATTCGTGGCGGTATCTATGACCGCAATGGCGAGCCGCTCGCGGCGAGCACGCCGGTCGACACGGTGTGGGCGTGCCCGCCGGAAGTGATGCGTGCGGCGGACCAGATTCCGCGCCTCGCCGAAGCGCTCAACCGCGACCCGAAGTGGCTGGCGCAGGTCATCACCAGCAACCTCGACCGCGAGTTCGTCTACCTCGTGCGCCACATGCGCCCGAGCGACGCGCAGCAGGTCAAAGACCTGAAGATTCCCGGCGTGTACCTGCTGCGCGAATACCAGCGCTTCTATCCGGCGGGCGAGGTCACCGGCCACCTGCTCGGCTTCACCAAGAAGTACGACGACATCGGCCAGGAAGGTCTCGAGCTCGCCTACGACCGCTGGCTCGGCGCGCAGGCCGGGGCCAAGCGCGTGATCCAGGACCGTTACGGGGCCACGGTCGAAGACGTCGAGAGCATTCGCCCGCCGCGGCCGGGTCAGGATCTGGTCACGAGCATCGATCTGCGCATCCAGTACCTCGCCTATCGCGAGCTGAAAGCGGCGGTGCAGGAACAGCAGGCCAAGGGCGGCTCGGTCGTCGTGCTCGACATCGACACCGGCGAAGTGCTCGCGATGGTGAACCAGCCGGCGTACAACCCGAACGATCGCGATCAGGTCGCGGCGTCGCGTTATCGCAATCGCGCGGCCACCGACATCTACGAGCCGGGCTCGGCCATCAAGCCGTTCATCGCCGCAGCGGGCATCGCGACGGGCCGCTATCACCCGGACACTGTCATCGACACCTCGCCCGGCTTCGTGCAGGTCGGCATCAAGAGGATTCCCGATCACAACAACCTCGGTCCGATTTCGCTCACGACCGTGCTTGCGAAGTCGAGCAACGTCGGCATGACCAAGATGGCGATGACGCTGTCGCCACAGTCGATGTACAGCATGCTGCGTGCGTTCGGCTTCGGCGAAGTCACGGGCAGCGGCTTCCCTGGCGAGTCCGCGGGACTCCTTTACGACGTGTCGCACTGGCGGCGGATCGAGCAGGCGACGATTTCCTATGGCTACGGGCTATCCGTCACGCCGCTGCAGCTCGCGCGTGCGTACGCAATTCTCGGCGCCGGCGGAATTCGCCGGCCAGTGACCTTGCGTCGCATCGAAGGGCCCGTGCCCGGCGAGCGCGTGATCGACGCGCGCGTCGCGCGTGAGCTCCTGCAAATGATGGAAAGCGTCGTCTCGCAGGAAAGCGGCGGTACCGGCTATCGCGCTGCGCTCGTCGGCTACCGCGTTGCCGGCAAAACCGGGACAGCGTGGACCGCCGACGCGGGCGGATACTCGTCGAACCGGTACAAGGCCTCGTTCGGCGGCGTCGTGCCCGCCAGTCATCCGCGCCTTGCCGCACTGGTGGTCATCGACGAGCCCGGCGGCAAGCTCGTCTACGGCGGCGACGTCGCCGCGCCGGTCTTTGCCAACGTCATGGCAGGCGCGCTGCGTCTGCTCGGCGTGCCGCCGGACGGACTCGATCGCGTGCCGGCGACAACGCTCGTGCAGGCGAGCCGAGTGCCATGAGAGCGACGGCGCTATCCGGACGCAGCACGATGCAAACACGCTCAAACAATAGTCGCGCGAAAGATCTGCGGATGCTGCTCGCAGGATCCGCCATCACTGTGCCTGCGGACGTAGGCATCGTCGATCTCACGCTCGACAGTCGTGCCGTGGAGTTCGGCGGCGCATTCATCGCGCTGCCTGGAACGCGTACGCACGGTATCGGCTTCGCAGCTCAAGCGGTGAACGCCGGCGCACGAGCGATCCTGTGGGAGCCGACACCGGGTGTCGCCGCGCCCCGCGTGCCCGACAACGTGCTGCTGCTCGCAGTGCCGAATCTCACCGCGATACTAGGCACGATCGCCGATCGCTTCTTCGGTGCGCCGTCACAGGCCGTGCGCACGGTCGGTGTAACTGGCACGAACGGCAAGACGACAACGGCGTACGTCATTGCAACTGCGACGCAGCTGCTCGGCACGCCTGCCGCGTACGCGGGCACGATCGGCTTCGGTCGCATCGATGCGTTGAAGACAATGACGCACACAACCCCGGATTCCATCACGGTGCATCGTCAGCTCGCTGAGCTGCGTGCCGAAGGTGTGCGAAGTCTCGCGATGGAAGTGTCATCGCACGCGCTCGACCAGCATCGCGTCGCCGGCGTGCGGTTCGATACTGCTGTGTTCACCAACCTGACGCGCGATCACCTGGACTATCACGGGACTTTCGAGAGCTACGCCGCGGCCAAGGCCAGGTTGTTCGTGTGGCCGGATCTGAAGCATGCAGTGATCAACGCGGACGACGCGTTCGGCCGCACGCTGCTGGCGCCCTCGCAGGCGTCGGCGCGTGCCGAAATGCTCACGTCATATTCCCGCTCGGCGTCGCTGCCTGACATGCGCAACGGCGTCCGTCACTTGTTTGCAGTTCGCGCGAATCCCGGCGCAACCGGCCTCGACATCACGGTTGACGGGAGCTGGGGCGTCGCGACGCTGCACTCTCGCTTCCTCGGCGACTTCAACGTCGAGAACCTGCTCGCCTCGCTGGGTGTGCTGCTTGGCTGGAACGTGCCGTTCCATGCGGCGCTCGCGGCGCTCGAGCGCTGCAGCCCGCCGCCCGGACGCATGGAGACGCTCGTCGCGACCGGAAAACCCCTCGCAATCGTCGACTATGCACATACACCCGATGCCTTGGAGAAACTGCTCGTTGCCGCCCGCAAGCACACGACCGGTAAGCTCATTTGCATCTTCGGCTGCGGCGGCGATCGCGATCCGGGCAAGCGACCGGTCATGGCTGCGGCCGCCGAGCGGCTCGCCGATCAGGTGATCGTGACCGACGACAACCCGCGCACTGAAGATGGCGACGCGATCGTCGCCGACATAGTGAAGGGATTCGCCGCGCCGGCGCGCGTGCTGATCGAGCGCGACCGCGCAGCGGCGATCGCACAAGGCATTGCCTTGGGCAAGCCCGGCGACGTCGTGCTCATCGCCGGCAAAGGTCACGAGGAGTACCAGATCGTCGGCACCGAGCGCCGCCACTTCAGCGACCGCGAAGTCGCGCGTGCTGTGCTGGAGCGGCGCCCATGATGGCGTGGCGCCTGAGCGAGCTGGTTCGCTACACGGCCGCGCAGATCGTCGGCAACGACTGCGCGTTCAACAGCGTCTCGACCGACTCGCGCACGCTCAAGCCGGGCGCGCTATTCGTCGCGCTCAGCGGCCCGAGCTTCGACGGCCACGACTTCGTCGCGACCGCGGCGGAGCGAGGCGCGGCGGCGGCACTCGTCGAGCGGCCGCTCGCTGCCCAGATTCCGCAGGTCGTGACGCCCGATCCGCTGGGCGCACTGTCGGCTTTTGCGCGCGAGTGGCGGCGCCAGTTCCACATCCCGCTGGTCGGTGTCACCGGCAGCAACGGCAAGACGACGACCAAAGAGCTGATCGGCTCGATCCTGTCGCGACAGGGCAAGACGCTGGTCACGCGCGGCAATCTGAACAATCACATCGGCGTGCCGCTGATGCTGCTGGAGCTGACGGCCGAGCATCGCTACGCGGTCATCGAGATGGGCGCGAATCACATCGGCGAGATCGCGCATCTCGCCGGCCTCGCCGAGCCCACCGTGGGCATCGTGACCAATGCGGGCGCGGCTCACCTCGAAGGCTTCGGCAGCCTCGCGGGCGTGGCGCAAGGCAAGGGCGAGATGTTCCGCGCGCTGCCGCCCGAAGGCGTTGCGATCGTGAATGCGGACGACACGTTCGCCGCGCAGTGGCGCGATTCGAGCACCGCCGAGCGCGTGCTGACGTTCGGCTTCGAGCAGCCGGCCGACTTCATGGCGCACAAGGTGCGCTCGCAGAGCAGCGCCAGCGGCTTCCTCACGGAGTTCGAGCTCGTCACGCCGTATGGCAGCCGGCCGGCGACTCTTGCGCTCGGCGGCTTGCACAACTTGCGCAACGCGCTCGGTGCGGCTGCAGCGGCGTGTGCAGTCGGCGTCGAGATCGACGAGATCGTCGCGGGTCTCGCAGCGATGAAGAGCGTTGCAGGCCGGCTCGAGCTCAAGCCGGCGCTGAACGGCGCGTTCCTCGTCGACGATTCATACAACGCCAATCCCAGCTCACTGAAGGCCGGCCTCGATGCGTTCCGCACCTTCGGCGGTGTGCGCTGGCTGGTGCTCGGCGAAATGCGTGAGCTCGGCGCGAGCGCCGATGAATTGCACGCCGAAGTCGGACGCTACGCGCGCCAGGCCGGAATCGAGCGTCTGCTCGCGGTCGGCGAAGGCTCGCGCTTCGCGGTGGAGGCCTTCGGTCGCGGCGGCCAGTGGTTCGCGAGCATCGACGCGCTGATCGCCGAAGCGAGCAAGTCGCTCACGAGCGGCGTGGCGGTGCTGATCAAAGGGTCGCGCGCCAATCGGCTGGAGCGAGTGGCGGCGGCGCTGGCGCTCAGCAAGGGGGAAGGCAATGGACATTGAGCAGAAAGGAGTCGGGCTGAAGCCCGACCTACAGGGTAGGTAGCGGTGCTGCTTTATCTCACGCAAAAACTCACGGCGCTGGAGGGCGCGTTCCGGCTCTTCGGCTACCTGACGCTGCGCGCGATCCTGGCCGCGCTGACTGCGCTCGTCATCTCGTTCCTGATCGGTCCGTGGATGATCCGGCGCCTGTCGTACAACCAGATCGGCCAGCGCGTGCGCGACGACGGTCCGAAGTCGCACCTGCCGAAGGCCGGCACGCCGACGATGGGCGGCGCGCTGATCCTCGTGGCGATGGCGCCTCGACGCTGCTGTGGGGCCGATCTCACCAACCGCTTCGTGTGGATCACGCTCGGCGTGACGCTCGCGTTCGGACTGATCGGCTTCTGGGACGACTACCTGAAGCTGGTGGTCGGCAACAGCCGCGGACTGATCGCGCGCTACAAATATTTCTGGCAATCCGTCGCGGGACTCTGCTGCGCGATCGCGCTGTTCGTCACCGCAAAAGCGCCGGCAGAGACCGCGCTGTTCCTGCCCTTCTTCAAGACGGTGATGGTGCCGCTCGGCTACGGCTACGTCCTGCTGACTTATCTGGTCGTGGTCGGTTCCAGCAACGCGGTGAACCTGACCGACGGGCTCGATGGGCTCGCAATCATGCCTGCCGTACTGGTCGGCGGAGCATTGGGGGTGTTCGCGTATGCAACGGGCAATGCGGTCTTCTCGGGTTATCTCGGTATTCCTTTCATCGAAGGAACCGGTGAAATCCTGGTGTTCTGCGCGACGCTGGTCGGCGCCGGGCTCGGCTTCCTCTGGTTCAACACCTATCCCGCGCAAGTGTTCATGGGTGACATCGGTGCGCTCGCGATTGGTGCGGCACTAGGAGTCGTCGCCGTCATCGTGCGGCAGGAGATCGTGCTGCTGATCATGGGCGGCGTGTTCGTGATGGAGACGGTGTCGGTGATGCTGCAGGTGGCCTCGTACAAGCTCACCGGCAAGCGCATCTTCCGCATGGCGCCGATCCACCATCACTTCGAGCTGAAGGGCTGGGCCGAGCCGAAGGTCATCGTGCGCTTCTGGATCATCTCCGTGATCCTGGTGCTGGTCGGGCTCGCGACGCTGAAGGTGCGCTGAGGATGCCCGAGAGCGCACGCAGCATCGTCGTAGGACTCGGCCGCACCGGGCTGTCGTGCGCGCGCTATCTGCACGCGCGGCGCGAGAGCTTCGCGGTCACCGACAGCCGTGCTGCGCCCCCGGAATCGGCAGCGCTGCAGAAGCTCGCACCAGAAGCGGAAGTGCGCTTCGGCGCGTTCGACGAAGCGCTGCTCGATGACGCCAGGCGCGTGATCGCCTCGCCGGGCGTATCGCTGCGCGAGCCTTTCATGATGAGTGCCGCGATCCGCGGCGTGCCGATCATCGGCGACGTCGAGTTGTTCGCGCGCGAAGCGCAGGCGCCGATCGCGGCCATCACGGGAACCAACGGCAAGAGCACGGTGACCACGCTCGTCGCGCGCATGGCCGAAGCGGCAGGCAAGCGCGTGCTCGCCGGCGGCAATCTCGGCCGTCCGGCGCTCGACCTGCTCGACGACCCGGTGCCGGAGTTGTACGTGCTGGAGCTGTCGAGCTTCCAGCTCGAGACGACGCGCTCACTGCGTACTGCGGCGGCGGTCGTGCTCAACGTGACGCCCGATCACATGGACCGCTACGAGTCCGTCGGCGAATACGCGTCGGCGAAGGCGCGGATCTTCCAGCACTGCGACGCTGCTGTGATCAACCTCGACGATCCGCTGGTCCACGCGATGACGCATCGCGCGCCGCGTGTCATCACGTTCACGCTGCGCGCCGATCGCGGTGGTGACTACTACGCGATCCACATCGGCGACGACGTTGCGCTCATGCACGATGGCCGTCAGTTGTTGGCGATGTCCGAGATGAAGATCGCCGGCTTGCACAACGTCGCAAATGCGCTGGCGGCGCTGGCCATTTGCGACGCGCTGCAGCTCGCACAGGACGCTTGCGTGCAGGCACTGCGCGAGTTCAGCGGATTGCCGCATCGTTCGCAGTGGATCGCGGACGTGCGCGGCGTGCGCTACGTGAATGATTCGAAGGGCACGAACGTCGGCGCCACGCTCGCGGCCGTCGCCGGCATGCCCGGCTCGCTGGTGCTGATCGCCGGCGGGCAGGGCAAGGGTCAGGACTTTTCGCCGCTCGCTGCCGCATTCCGCGGCAAGGTCCGGCATCTGGTGCTGCTGGGCCAGGACGCGAAGATCCTGGCCGCCGCGCTCGAAGGCGTCGCCAGCATCGAGTTCGCGAAGGACATGGACGACGCCGTGCAGCGCGCTGCCCGCGCTGCACACTCCGGCGAGACGGTGCTGTTGTCGCCCGCGTGCGCGAGCCTCGACATGTTTCGCGACTACGCCCACCGCGGCTACATGTTCGCGGCGTCAGTGCGGAGGTTGGACGCGTGAACACCGCGGCCCTTGCCTTCGCCCGCTCGAGCGCCCGCCCGCGGCGCTTCGCGTTCGACACGATCCTGATGCTGACCGTGGCGGCACTGCTGCTGCTCGGGCTCGTCATGATGACGTCGGCGTCGATCTCGATCTCCGACCGCCAGCTGCACGAGCCGCTCCACTACTTCGAGCGCCAGATGGTCGGCGTGGTGCTCGGACTGCTCGCGGCGGCGATCGCCATGGTGATTCCGACGACCATCTGGGAACGGCTCGGCCTGCCGTTGCTGCTGCTGGCGTTCGTGTTCCTGTTGATCGTGCTGATTCCCGGCATCGGTCACGAAGTGAACGGCAGCCGTCGCTGGCTGCGCGCCGGCTTCATGAACTTTCAGGCGTCCGAGCTGGCGCGCGTGCTGCTGCTGACGTATCTCGCGAGCTACATCGTGCGCAAGCAGGCGGAGCTGAAGCAGGATCTCAAAGGATTCCTGAAGCCGCTGAGCGTGCTGATGGGCGCGGCCTTACTGTTGCTGCTGGAGCCGGACTTCGGCGCCGCAACGGTGCTGATGGCAAGCGGCCTCGCGCTGCTGTTCCTCGCGGGCGTGAAGCTGCGGCATTTCCTCGCGCTCGTGCTGCTCGCTGCCGGCGGCATGGCGATCATCGCGGTGACCTCGGCGTACCGCCTCAAGCGACTCACTGCATTCATGGATCCGTGGGCGGATCCTTTCAATTCCGGTTTCCAGCTCACGCAGTCGCTGATCGCGATCGGCCGCGGCGAGCTGTTCGGCGTCGGGCTCGGCTCAAGCGTGCAGAAGCTGTTCTATCTGCCGGAGGCGCATACCGACTTCGTGTTCGCCGTGCTCGCGGAGGAGCTCGGTCTCGCCGGCGTCGTGGTTACGCTCGCACTGTTCGTCGTGCTCGCGTGGCGCGCGTTTCACATCGCACGTCAGGCCGCCGAAGCCGGCTTGCCGTTCCAGGCGTATTTCGCCGCGGGCTTCGGCCTGTGGCTCGGCCTGCAGACGTTCATCAACATCGGCGTCAATCTCGGGCTGCTGCCGACCAAGGGACTGACGCTGCCGCTCATGTCCTACGGCGGCTCGAGCATTCTCGTGACGCTCGGCTGGCTCGGCGTGCTGATGCGCATCCACCACGAAGCGAGCGTCGCAGGCCGGCTCGCGGTGCCGCGGCGGGAGCGTGCGCAATGAAGCGCGGCACCGTGCTCATCATGGCGGGCGGCACCGGCGGACACGTCTTTCCGGCGCTCGCTGCTGCGCGCGTCCTGCGCGAGCGCGGCTACGAGCCGGTGTGGCTGGGCACGCAGCGCGGGCTCGAGGCCAAGCTCGTCCCGCCGCAGCACATCGAGATCGAGTGGATCAGCGTGAGCGGATTGCGCGGCAAGGGCTTCGCGACCTGGCTGGCCGCGCCGTTCAAGCTGTCGCTCGCGATCTGGCAGAGCCTGCAGGTCATGCGTCGCCGCCAGCCGAAAGTCGTGCTCGGCGCGGGCGGATTCGTTTCGGGACCGGGCGGCGTCGCCGCGTGGCTCACACGCCGGCCGCTGGTCATTCACGAGCAGAACGCGGTTGCCGGCATGACCAATCGCCTGCTGTCGCGTCTCGCGCGACGAGTGCTGGAAGCATTTCCGGCGAGCTTCCCGCCGGGTGCTCACGCCGAGCGCGTCGGCAATCCCGTGCGGCGCGAGATCGCCTCGCTGGCGACGCCGGCAGAACGGTTCGGACAGCGCAGCGGGCCGTTGCGCCTGCTCGTGTTCGGCGGCAGTCAGGGCGCGGCGCGTCTCAATGCCGTCGTCCCCGCCGCGCTGGCGACAATCGACGCCGCGTCACGGCCGGTCGTGATTCACCAAGCTGGCGAGCGCCATCTCGCGCAGGCGCAAGAGCTTTACGCGAAGCACGGCGTGCAGGCGGACGTCCGCGCTTTCATCGACGACATGGCGCAGGCCTACGACTGGGCTGACCTCGTCGTCTGCCGATCCGGCGCGCTCACGGTTTCCGAGCTGGCGGCAGCAGGGCTGCCCGCGATCTTCGTGCCCTTCGCGGCGGCGGTCGACGATCACCAGACGCTCAACGCGAAGTTCCTCACCGATGCGCACGCTGCGATCTCGATCGCCGAAGCGCAATTGACGCCGCCGCGGCTCGCGGAAGAGTTGCAGAAACTGCTGCGCGGCGGGCGCCAGCTGCTGGCGACCATGGCCGCACGTGCGCGTGCAGTGGCCATCGTCGACGCCGACGTGCGGCTCGCGGATGCATGCGACGCCGTCGCAGGAGGCGCGCGATGACAGATCGCATGCGCCGCATCAACCGCATCCACTTCGTCGGTATCGGCGGCAGCGGCATGGGCGGCATCGCCGAGGTGCTGCTGAATCTCGGCTACCAGGTGCAAGGCAGCGATCTGAAGGCGAACGCGGTGACGCAGCGGCTCGCGCAGCTCGGCGCACAGATCACGCTCGGACACGCCGCGGCCAACGTCGGAAAGGCCGACGTGCTGGTCGTGTCGAGCGCGGTGCAGCCGGACAACCCGGAAGTGATCGAGGCGCAGGAGCGGCGCATTCCGATCGTGCAGCGCGCGCAGATGCTCGGCGAGCTGATGCGCTTTCGTTACGCGATCGCGGTCGCGGGCACGCACGGCAAGACCACGACGACCAGCATGGTCGCGTCGATTCTCGCCGAGGGCGGGCTCGATCCGACGTTCGTCATCGGCGGGCGGCTCAAGAGCGCGGGCAGCAATGCGCGCCTCGGCACCGGCAACTATCTGGTAGCGGAAGCGGACGAGAGCGACGCCTCCTTCATGCACCTGCATCCGATGATGGCGATCGTCACCAACATCGACAACGATCATCTGGCGACGCATGACGGCGACTTCGAGGGGCTCAAGCAGAGCTTCATCGACTTCCTGCACAACATGCCGTTCTACGGCGTCGCTGTCGTTTGCGCCGACGATCCGGTGGTCGCGAATCTGTTGCCGCGTATCGCGCGGCCGGTCGTCACGTATGGCATCGAGGCGGACGCCGATGTTCGTGCGACCAACATCGCGCGCCAGGGCAGGCAGACGCGCTTCGACGTGAAGCTGCGCGACTCGCGCTCGGTCCTGCCCGTACAACTGAATCTGCCGGGCACGCACAACGTGCTCAACTCGCTGGCGGCGATCGCGGTCGGGATCGAGCTGAACGTTCCGGACACCGCGATCCAGGCTGCGCTCGCGAATTTCCACGGCGTCGATCGCCGGCTGCAACAGTACGGCGATGTGCAGACTGCGGTCGGCCGCGTGACGCTGATCGACGACTACGGTCATCACCCGACCGAACTGGCTGCCACGCTCGAGGCAATCCGCCAGGGCTGGCCGGAGCGGCGCATCGTGCTGGCCTTCCAGCCGCATCGCTACACCCGCACTCGCGATCTGCTCGATGACTTCGCGCGTGTGCTGGCGAGCGTCGATGCGCTCATCGTGACGGAGGTGTATGCGGCCGGCGAAGCGCCGATCGCCGGCGCCGACGGCAAGGCGATCTGCCGCGCGATCCGTTCGCATGGCCGGGTCGAGCCGCTGCTCGTCGAGAAGATCGAAGACCTGCCGCGGGCGCTGATCCAGATCGCGCGCGATGGCGATGTAATCGTGACGATGGGTGCAGGCAGCATCGGGGCTGCGGCGGCGGAGCTGCCGACGACGCTCGCCTCGCTGCAGCCGGCGCCGTTTGTCGACCGGAGGCGGCCATGAACGCGCTGGCGCTGCCTCCAGATGTCGCTTCGCGCGTGCGCCGCGACGAACCGATGTCGAAGCACACGTCGTGGCACGTCGGCGGGCCCGCCGACATGTTCTTCCGGCCGCTCGACGTCGCCGACATCGCTGCGTTCCTGCGCAGCCTCGCACCCGATACGCCCGTGATGTGGATCGGGCTTGGCAGCAATCTGCTGGTACGCGACGGCGGCATCCGCGGCGCAGTGATCGAGACGCACGGTGTGTTCGACGAGCTCGAGCGTCTCAGCGACACCGAGATCCGGTGCGGCAGCGGCGTTGCGTGCGCGAAGCTCGCCAAGCAATGCATCAAGTGGGGCCTCGGTCCCGCGGAATTCTTCGCCGGCATTCCCGGCACGCTCGGCGGCGCGCTTGCGATGAACGCCGGCGCCTTCGGCGGCGAGACGTGGCGCCATGTGCTGGGCGTCGCGACGATCGATCGCTCGGGCGACAGGCATGACCGGCCGGCGAGCGATTACGTCGCGAGCTATCGCCACGTCAGCGGCCCGGCCAACGAGTGGTTCCTCGGCGCGCGCCTCACCTTCGAGCTGCGCCCCGGCGTGAGCAACGAAGACATTCGCCTGCTGCTGACGCGCCGCAAGGCGACGCAGCCGATCGGCGAATGGTCGTGCGGCTCGGTGTTCACCAATCCGCCCGGCGATCACGCGGCGCGTCTGATCGACAGCGCCGGCCTCAAGGGTTTTTCGCTCGGCGGTGCGCGCGTCTCGGAGATGCACGCGAACTTCATCGTGAACGACGGCACGGCGAGCGCTGCAGATATCGAACAGTTGATCGGCTACGTGATGGCGACAGTCGAGCGAGTACACGGCGTGCAGCTCAAGCCCGAGGTGCGCATCGTGGGAGTGGGACGATGAGCAGGCAGACGACGGATCCAAAGGATTTCGGCCGCGTGGCGGTATTGCTGGGCGGGACTTCCTCGGAGCGGGAGGTGTCGCTCAACTCCGGCCGGAATTGTCTCGATGCCTTGCTTCGGCGCGGCGTCGATGCGCATCCCGTCGACGGGATGCCGGCGCTGCTCGCCGACATCAACGCGAAACGCTGCGACCGCGTGTTCAACATCATGCACGGCGGCGACGGCGAGAACGGTGTCGTGCAGGGTCTGCTCGATGCCCTGCGCGTGCCGTACTCGGGCTCGGGTGTGCTCGGCTCGGCGCTGACGCTCGACAAGATTCGTACGAAGCAAGTGTGGCTGTCGCTCAATCTGCCGACGCCGCGCTATGCACGCCTGTCGCGCACCGACGATGTGACAGCCGCGGCGCGCTGGCTCGGACTACCCGTGATCATGAAGCCCGCTTGCGAAGGGTCGAGTGTCGGTGTGAGCCGCGTCTTCAAAGAAGCGGATCTGCCGCAGGCCGTCGCGCTCGCCGCTCGCTACGAAGGCGAATTGCTGATGGAGCAACTCATCGAGGGCGAGGAGTTCACTGTCGGCATCCTGCACGACGAAGCGCTGCCGACCATTCGCATCGTTCCGCCCGGCGAGTACTACGACTATCACGCGAAATACGTGTCGGACGACACGCAATACATCTGCCCCGGCCTCAGCGGTCAGGCGGAGATCGAGATGCGCGCGCTCGCCCTCGAAGCATTCCGCACGGCTGCGTGCAGCGGCTGGGGACGCGTCGACCTGATGCGCGATCGCGATGGCGCGAACTACCTGCTGGAAGTGAACACCACTCCGGGCATGACCAGTCACTCGCTCGTGCCGAAAGGCGCGCAGGCGTACGGCATCGAGTTCGACGACCTGGTGTGGCGGATTCTCGAAACGAGTCTCACCCGAGGCACTCAGCCATGATCTTCGCCTCTCGCAAACGCAATCGTCGCAAGCCGGAACGCTCCGGCGGCGGATTCTCGCTCGCCTGGCTCAAGCCGGCGCTGACGGGCGGTTTGCAGTCCGTGCTCGGCGTGACCGGGATGCTGATCGGCATCGGCATCATGCTGTGGGGACTGGCGCTCGCGTTCGATCGGCCGATCGGCAAGGTCGAAGTCGGCGGCAGCTTCCAGCGCGTCGCGCCGGTGCAGATCGAAGAAGTCGTTGCGCCGTTCCGCGGCGCCGGGTTCCTGTCGGTCGACCTGGACAGGCTGCGAGCTGCGCTCGAAAGCATCCCGTGGGTCGATCGTGCGCGTGTCGAACGGAGCTGGCCGAACGGCGTGCGCGTGTTCATCACCGAGCACGTCGCCGTCGCGCGCTGGGGCGAGGACGGCCTGATGAACACGCGCGGCGAATTGTTCCTGCCGCACGCGCGACACATTCCACCGGAGCTGCCGCAGCTGATCGGTCCGCCCGGCACCGAGCCCGAAGTCGCCCGGCTCTACCTCAAGACCTATCCGCGGCTGCTCGGCGTCGGCATGCGCTTGTCGAAGGTCGAGCTCGATGCGCGCGGCGCGTGGCAGCTCACTCTCGGCAACGGTGCGCAGGTGCGCCTCGGCAGACAGGACGTCGCGACGCGCCTGGAGCGCTTCATCGCCATCGCCAGCTCGGTCGTCGCGGCGCGCTCGGCCGAAATCAATTACGTCGACCTGCGCTACAGCAACGGGTTCTCGATCGGCTGGAACACGCCCGCGCGCTTCGCGCACGGCGCCGAGGATGCAACGCCAGATGCCTAGAAAGAATGACCGCAACCTGATCGTCGGCCTCGACATCGGTACGTCGAAGGTGGTGGCGATCGTCGGGGAGATGACTCACGACGGCCGCATCGAAGTGGTCGGCCTCGGCTCGCATCCCTCGCGCGGCCTGAAGCGCGGCGTCGTCGTCAACATCGAATCGACCGTGCAGTCGATCCAGCGCGCGGTCGAGGAAGCGGAGCTGATGGCCGGTTGCGAGATCCATTCGGTGTACGCCGGCATCGCCGGCAGTCATGTACGGAGTCTCAACTCTCACGGCATCGTCGCGATCCGCAACAAGGAAGTGACCTCGGAGGACGTCGACCGCGTCATCGACGCGGCGCGCGCCGTGGCGATCCCAGCTGATCAGAAGATCCTCCACATCCTGCCGCAGGAATTCCTGATCGACAGCCAGGAAGGTATTCGCGAGCCGATCGGCATGTCCGGCGTGCGCCTGGAAGCGAAGGTGCACATCGTCACGGGCGCCGAGAGCGCCGCGCAGAACATCGTGAAGTGCGTGCAGCGCTGTGGGCTCGCCGTCGAGGACGTCGTGCTCGAGCAGCTCGCGTCCAGCCACGCGGTGCTCGCCGACGACGAGAAAGAGCTGGGTGTGTGCCTGGTCGACTGCGGCGGCGGCACAACCGATCTCGCTGTGTTCTCCGGCGGCGCGATCCGGCACACCGCTGTGATTCCGATTGCCGGCGACCAGGTCACGAACGACATCGCTGTCAGCCTGCGCACGCCGACGCATCACGCGGAAGAGATCAAGCTGAAGTTCGCGTGCGCGCTGTCGCAGCTGGCGAACTCGGACGAGACGATCGAGGTGCCGAGCGTCGGCGATCGCCCGCCGCGCCGGCTGGCGCGCCAGACGCTCGCCGAAGTGGTCGAGCCGCGCTACGAGGAATTGTTCGCGCTGATCCGCGAGGAGCTGCGCCGCTCCGGCTTCGAGGAAGTGATCGCCGCGGGCGTGGTGCTCACCGGCGGCAGCTCGAAGATGGAAGGCGCGGTGGAGCTGGCGGAAGAAGTGTTTCACATGCCGGTGCGGCTCGGCATTCCGCAGCACATCACCGGCCTCGTCGACGTGGTGAGCAATCCGATCCATTCGACCGGCGTCGGCCTGCTGCTGTACGGCCGCGAGAACTACCTGCGCGGCCGCCGCGGCGAGCCGCTCGGCCAGGTGAAAGGAGTATGGGACCGCATGAGAGCGTGGTTTCAGGGAAATTTCTGATGACCGTGACAGGGTCACGAGGGTCACGAAAGTCACGAGGGTCACGTGGGCCAGAAGCCTTCCTGACCCTCGTGACTCACGTCACCCCCGTGACCCACGTCACTTGTCTTTGTTGTCGAAGGGCTGCGACCTCGATTGTGTCCTCTGAGCACAACCGAAGCCGCAGCGAGTGAAGTGATCGAATGATGTCTCGCAGACATCGAGGGGACTAACGATGTTCGTACTCGCTGATACAGAAAACCAGGGCGCCGTGATCAAGGTGATCGGTGTGGGCGGCGGCGGCGGTAACGCCGTTGCGCACATGATCTCCGCCGGGATCGAAGGCGTCGATTTCATTTGCATCAACACCGATGCGCAGGCGCTGAAGCACTCCAAGGTGAAGGTCGGCCTGCAGATCGGCTGCAACATCACCAAGGGCCTCGGCGCCGGCGCCGATCCGGAGGTGGGCCGCCAGGCGGCGATGGAAGACCGCGATCGCATCATCGAGATGATCGAGGGCTCCGACATGCTGTTCATCACCGCCGGCATGGGCGGCGGCACCGGCACCGGCGCGGCGCCGGTGGTCGCGCAGGTGGCGAAGGAGCTCGGCATCCTGACGGTCGCGGTCGTGACCAAGCCGTTCGACATGGAAGGCCGCAAGCGCCTCGGCTCCGCCGATACCGGCATCGCCGAGCTCGGCAAGCACGTCGACTCGTTGATCACGATCCCGAATCAGAAGTTGCTGACAGTGCTCGGCGGCGACGTGACCTTGCTGGATGCGTTCAAGGCAGCGAACCAGGTGCTGCAGGGCGCGGTCCAAGGTATTGCCGAGCTCATTACGCGGCCGGGCATGATCAACGTCGACTTTGCGGACGTCCGCACGGTGATGGCGGAGACCGGCATGGCCATGATGGGCTCGGGCTCGGCGCGCGGCGACAACCGGGCGCGCGAGGCTGCGGAAGCGGCTGTGTCCAGCCCGCTGCTGGAGGACGTAAATCTTTCCGGCGCGCACGGCCTGCTGATCAACGTCACCGCCGGCATGGACCTGCGGACCAGCGAGTTCAGCATGGTCGGCGACACGGTGAAGCAGTACGCCTCCGAGGACGCCAACGTGGTCGTCGGCTGCGTCATCGATCCGGAGATGCGCGAGGAAATCCGCGTCACCGTGGTCGCGACGGGAATCGGCCGACCGGTCGCTGCCGGACAGCAACCACACGTGGACGGGCGACGCATGACAGCCATCGCGGGCGGACGCAACCACCGAGTGCCGACGCTCGATGACCTGCACGTGCCGACGTACATCCGCAACCAACGGGACCCGCAAGCGGTTACGCCGAGGCGGGCCGTGGGCGACGGGCTGAGCGCCGAGGACACCTCGATGCTCGACATCCCGGCGTTCCTGCGGCGCCAGGCGGACTGACCGGTTCGGAGCTGTATCGCGAGGGGCGCGTCGCTGCGAAGGTGCGCTCGAGGCGGGCCGGCCGGCGCCCAGGGTAGGGCGCCGCCGCAAAAACAGCGGCGAGTCAGAGGCTTGCCGCTGCCCTGCGGCGATGTTAGGGTCTGCGCCCGCTGCGGGGTCTCCGCGGGCAGTTATGGAGGGGCGGTTTCGTAAGAGGTCCAACGAGAATGCTGCGACAACGTACGCTCAAGAACATGATTCGCGCCACCGGCGTCGGACTGCATTCCGGCAAGAAGGTGTTGATGGTGCTGCGCCCTGCGCCCATCGACACCGGTGTCGTGTTCCGTCGTACCGACCTCGACGAGCCCGTCGATATCCGCGCTTACGCCGAGCACGTGGGCGACACGACGCTCGGCACGACACTCGTACGCGACAACGTGCGCGTGTCGACAATCGAGCACCTGCTGTCGGCGTTCGCCGGGCTCGGGCTCGACAACGCCTACGTTGACCTGTCAGCCGAAGAAGTGCCGATCATGGACGGCAGCGCCGGCCCGTTCGTGTTCCTGCTGCAGTCGGCAGGCATCGAAGAGCAGCCCGCGCCGAAGCGCTTCGTGCGCATCCTCGAATCGCTCCTGGTGCAGGACGAGGACAAGTGGGCCCGCTTCGATCCGTACAACGGCTTCAGGGTGAATTTCGAGATCGAGTTCAATCACCCGATCTTCAAGAAGCGCGCGCAGAGCGCCTCGATGGATTTCTCGACGACCTCGTTCCTCAAGGAAATCAGCCGCGCGCGCACCTTCGGGTTCATGCGCGACCTGGAATTCCTGCGCTCGAAGAACCTGGCGCTCGGCGGCACGATGGACAACGCGATCGTGCTCGATGATTACCGCGTGCTGAACGAGGACGGCCTGCGCTACGAGGACGAGTTCGTCAAGCACAAGATCCTCGATGCGATCGGCGACCTGTACCTGCTCGGCCGCAGCCTGATCGGCGAGTTCAGCGGCTACAAATCCGGGCATGCGCTCAACAACAAGCTGCTGCGCACGCTGATCAACACGCCGAGCGCGTGGGAAGAAGTGACCTTCGACGACGTGAAGGATGCGCCTATTTCTTACGTGCCCGCAGCCGCGATGGTTACGGCTTGAGGTTTGCAGTTAACTAGCCGCAACCGTCAGCTGCTTTTTCTTCCGACCTTGACCTTCAATTTTGTGAACCGCGTCTCGCCGCTGGCGCGCAGCGCGTCGAGCACTTGTTGCTGGGCATAGCGGATGCGAGGGCACCAGGCGGCGGAATCCGCCAGCACAACGAGCGTATCTTCCCGACAAGTGACTGAAACTACGTGGTCTTTCTCGGCGCCCTGCAGAGCAGTACGAACCTGTACGGTCAAATCGACCGTCGACTGCACGCGCCGTTCCAGGTCCGCGAACAGCGGCCCGAGGTTTTCCGCGACGTGTTTGAATCGGTCAGACATAAACTGAAAGCATCGTTATGTGAGCGCTGTCTGCTTGATCTTTCGTCGGGCGATTCTGCATATTCCCGCCGGAAAGCACGCACTGCTCAGGGCAAACCCGTCGAAAGGCGGGGACGCAAAGCCACCGGTCTAAGGATCGATCGATTGCTCGATCACGATAGCGGGGTTGCCAGGATGTACAACACGAACTTGTCGGTTCTACGTCCAACGCCTGTCGCGAGTTTTGAACTCGGCAGCGCCGCCGCTCATTGTGAGGTGGGGTGCGCTCGCCGGGACGAGACTGCGCTGTGATTCATTTGCCGGCAAGAGGCTGATCGCATGAATGTCATCGTCTTCTCGAAGAGGCACGGGAGAGCCCGCCAGATCGAGCTCGGCCGTCCTCTCGCATTGACGGTGACGATCAGCGCTGTACTCGCAGTGCTCGCCGGCGTGCTGTTCACCGGCATCAAGCTCGGCAGCAGCGGCTCGATCAGCGATCCCAGCAAGCAAGTGGTCGAATGGGGCGCGAAGCTCGAAGAGCAGCGCGCGCAGGTGCTCGCCACGCGCCGCGAGCTGCAGGATCGGCTCGATGCGCTTGCTGGCCGCGTCGGTCAGATGAATGCGCACGTGATCCGCCTCGACGCGCTCGGCCGCCGTCTCACCGAGATGGCGAAGCTCGACAAGGGCGAATTCGATTTCGAGAGCGAGCCGGCGGTCGGCGGTCCCGAGGGCATCGTCGACGGCGCGGTTGCGGCGGCGCCGGAGCTGACGGCGATGCTCGACGACCTGGCTAACCAGATCAAAGACCGCGAGCGACAGCTGGGCGTGCTCGAGAGCCTGATCTCGACGCGCAACCTGAGCCGGCAGATCGTGCCGGGCGGCCGGCCGGTCATGCAGGGCTGGATCTCTTCTTATTTTGGTCACCGCGCCGACCCGTTCACCGGGCGCAACGCGTTCCATCGCGGCCTCGATTTCGCCGGCCCGGCCGGCTCCGAAGTGGTCGCGGTCGCCTCCGGCGTCGTGACGTATTCGAAGGAGCGCTTCGGCTACGGCAAGTGCGTCGAGATCAACCACGGCAACGGCTACGTGACACGCTATGCGCACAACCAGCGCCTGCTGGTGCAGCTTGGTGACACTGTCCAGAAGGGTCAGCCAATCGCGCAGATCGGCTCGACCGGCCGCTCGACCGGTCCGCACCTGCACTTCGAAGTGCTCAAGCAGGGCCGGGCCGTCGACCCGATGAGCTTCGTCCAGCGCTAAAATTTCCCGACTCCGGGTTGAAATTCGGGCCGCGTGTACAATAACCGGCCTTTTCCCCCCTCCATCCGGAGTTCGCTGACGTGGCCAATTGGCTTGCCCAGCTGTTCGGCAGCCGTAACCAACGGCTTCTGCATGGCTATAACAAGAGCGTCGCCCGCACCAATGCGCTCGAAGACTCGTTCAAGGCGCTGAGCGACGAGCAGCTCAAGGGCAAGACCGAGGAGTTCCGTCAGAGACTGTCCAGCGGCGAGGACCTCGACCAGCTGCTGCCGGAGGCGTTCGCGGCGGTCCGCGAGGCGGCGCGGCGCACGCTGGGCATGCGGCACTTCGACGTGCAGCTGATCGGCGGCATGGTGCTGCACCAGGGCAAGATCTCCGAGATGCGCACCGGCGAAGGCAAGACGCTGGTCGCGACGCTGCCCGCCTACCTGAACGCGTTGCCTGCCAAGGGCGTACACGTGGTCACGGTCAACGAGTACCTGGCGCAGCGCGACGCGGACTGGATGGGTCCGGTGTATCGCTTCCTCGGCCTGACGGTCGGCGTGATCAAGAGCGGCCAGACGCCCGACGAGAAGCGCGCCGCCTATGGCTGCGACATCACCTACGGCACCAACAACGAATTCGGCTTCGACTACCTGCGCGACAACCTCGCGTTCCGGCTCCCCGACCGCGCGCAACGCGGCCTCGCTTACGCGATCGTCGACGAGGTGGACTCGATTCTGATCGACGAAGCGCGCACGCCGCTGATCATCTCCGGTCCGGCGGAGGAGAGCACCGAGCTGTACGTGCGCATCAACCAGCTCGCGCCGCGCCTGAAGCGGCAGGAGAGCGAGGAAGGCGCGGGCGACTACTGGGCGGATGAGAAAACGCGCCAGGTACACCTGTCGGACGCGGGCCACGAGCACGCCGAGGAGCTGATCGCCGAGGCGGGGCTGCTGCAGGAGGGCGAGAGCCTGTACGACGCCGCCAACATCCGCATCATGCATCACCTGAACGCGGCGCTCCGCGCGCATGCGCTCTATCACCGCGACGTCGAGTACATCGTGCGCAACGGCGAGGTGATCATCGTCGACGAGTTCACCGGCCGCACGATGCCGGGCCGGCGCTGGTCCGACGGCCTGCACCAGGCCGTCGAAGCGAAAGAGAACGTGCGCGTGCGCGAGGAGAACCAGACGGTCGCCTCGATCACGTTCCAGAACTACTTTCGCATGTACTCGAAGCTCTCCGGCATGACCGGCACCGCCGACACCGAAGCGTTCGAGTTCCAGAGCATTTACGGGCTCGAGGTCGCCGTGATTCCGACGCACCGGCCGATGATCCGCCAGGATCACTCGGACTTCGTGTACCTGTCGGCCAAGGACAAGTTCGACGCGATCCTCGAGGACATCAACGACTGCGTGAAGCGCGGCCAGCCGGCGCTGGTCGGCACGACCTCGATCGAGACTTCCGAGTTCCTGTCGGGGCTGCTGCAGAAGGAGAAGATCGCGCACGAAGTGCTGAACGCCAAGCAGCACGAGCGCGAGGCGCACATCGTCGCGCAGGCGGGTCGTCCAGGCGCGGTGACGATCGCGACCAACATGGCCGGCCGCGGCACGGACATCGTGCTCGGCGGCAATCTCGAAGCCGAGCTGCACCAGATGGATCCGGCCGACGAAGCTGCGCGCGCGCGCGCCCGCGAGGAATGGCAGAAGCGTCACGACGCCGTGATCGCTGCCGGCGGCCTGCACATCGTCGGCACCGAGCGTCACGAATCCCGGCGCATCGACAACCAGCTGCGCGGCCGTTCCGGCCGCCAGGGCGACCCGGGCTCGAGCCGCTTCTATCTCTCGCTCGAAGACAACCTGATGCGCATCTTCGGCGACCCCGAGCGCACCAAGCGCTGGCTGCAGACGGCCGGCATGAAAGAAGGCGAGGTGATCGAGAGCCGGATGCTGTCGAAGCAGATCGAGCGCGCGCAGCGCAAGGTCGAGGCGCACAACTTCGATGCCCGCAAGAACCTGCTCGAGTACGACGACGTCGCCAACGACCAGCGCAAGGTCATCTATCAGCAGCGCACCGAGCTGATGGCGGCGGACGACGTGGCTGACGCCGTGGCCGGCATCCGCAACGAAGTCGTGAACACGATCATCGACCGCTTCATCCCGCCGAAGAGCCCGGAAGAGATGTGGGACATCGCCGGCCTGAACCAGGCGATCGAGCGCGACTTCGGCGTGCCGGTCGACGCGAAGCGCTGGCTCGAGGCCGACGAGAACATGGCGGAGGACGGCCTGCGGCAGCGGATGTTCGAGGAAGTGGACCGCGCCTACGAAGCCAAGGTGCAGATGTACGGTGCCGAGCTGGTGCGCCCGATCGAGAAGTCGATCATGCTGCATCAGCTGGATTCGCACTGGCGCGAGCACCTCGCGGCGATGGATTACCTGCGCCAGGGCATCCACCTGCGCAGCTACGCGCAGAAGAATCCCAAGCAGGAATACAAGCGCGAGGCATTCGAGCTGTTCACCGCGATGCTCGATCGCATCAAGCACGACACCGTGTCCGTGCTGTCACGGATGCAGCTGCGCACGCAGGCAGAGATCGACGCGGAAGAGGAAGATCGGCAGCGGCGCCTGGCGCGCGCGATGCAGTTCCAGCATGCCGCGCCGGAACAGATCACCGCGCCGCCTGCAGCGCAAGGTCCGGTCGCTGAGCCGCAGCAGCGTGCAGCTCCCGAGCCGGTGGCGCAGTTCGTGCGCGAGACCAAGAAGGTCGGCCGCAACGAGCCGTGCCCCTGTGGCTCGGGGAAGAAGTACAAGCACTGCCACGGGGCGCTGGCGAAAGAAGGGTGATCCACGTCGTTGCCGGTGCGCTCTTCGACGAGCGCGGTCGCGTGCTGATCGCACAGCGACCGGCCGGCAAGCACATGGCGGGGGGCTGGGAGTTTCCCGGCGGCAAGCTCGAGCCCGGCGAAACGCCGCGCGCAACGCTCATCCGTGAGTTGCGCGAGGAGCTGGGCATCGAAGTTCACGAAGCCGCGCCGCTCATCGCGTACGAGCACCAATATCCGCACCGTCGCGTGTTGCTGGACCTGTGGGTCGTGAGTCGTTACACCGGCGAGCCGCAGCCGCTCGACGCGCCGGCGCTGCAGTGGACTGCGATCGATGACCTCGAGCGCGTGGGACTGCTCGAAGCCGATCTGCCGATGATCGGCGCGCTGCGCGACTACAACTCGCGCTCGAAATAGCCCAACACCATTTCGTAAAAATGTCTGCCCTGCTGCGGCATGCGCACCAGGCCATGCTTGCTGCCGGGATACGTCATCAGCTCGAACTGGCTGCCCTGCGCCTGCAGCGCCGTCATCAGCATCGTGCTGTTGGTGAACAAAACGTTGTCATCGGCCATGCCGTGCACCAGCAGCAGCTTCCCGTGAAGTTTGCCGATGTGCGATAGCACGCCGCTCGCGTCGTAACCGCTCTTGTTCTCGGCAGGCGTGCCGAGGTAGCGCTCGGTGTAGTGCGTGTCGTAGAGCCGCCATTCCGTAACGGGCGCACCTGCGATGCCCGCTTTGAACGCTTCGGTCGTGGTGAGCACCATCAGCGTCATGTAGCCGCCGTAGCTCCATCCCATGACACCGATGCGCTGCGGATCGACGAACGGCAGCGTCTTCAGGTACTCCACGCCGCGCAGCTGGTCGGCGACTTCGACTTTGCCGAATTGCCGCGCGAGCGCCGTCTCGAACGCGTTGCCGCGGAAACCCGAGCCGCGATTGTCGAGCGTGAACACCACGAAGCCGTGCTGCGCGAGGATTTCGCGGAAGTAGCCGCCGCCCATCCAGTCCTTGCGGATGTACTGGTTGTGCGGGCCGCCGTAGACGTCGATCACGACCGGATAGCGCTTGCCTGCCTGCAGTTTCGCCGGTTTGGTCAGGCGATAGTTCAGCTGCTGGCCGTCCTCGGCCGGGATCGAGCCGAACTCTTCCTTGACGTGATCGGCGAGGAACTCGTGGTACGGGTGTGATTCGTCCAGTGCGTTGCGAATGAGCCAGTGCTGCAATGTGCCGTCGAGCGCATGCAGGCTCGCGTTTGGCGGCTGGTCTGGCGACGAAAACAGATCCAGGTAGCCGCTCGCTCCGGGCAACAGCTTCACTTCGTGCACGCCTGCTTCCTTGGAGATACGTCGCGGGGCGGCAGGTTCGTTCGTCTCGAGCGAAGCGACGTACAGCTGGCGCTCCAGCGTCGAGGGCATGTTCGCCGTGAAGTAAACCTCGCCGCGCTTCTCGTCGACGCCAACCAGGCCGTTCTCGGTGTTGTAGCCGACGACCATCCATTCGCCCGCGGTGAGCGGGCGGAGCAGCTTGCCGTCGAGATCGTACAAGTACAGATGCTTGTAGCCCGAGCGGCGCGAGCTCCAGACGAACGCCGGTCGCTTCTTCAGGAAGTGCAGGTCGTTGTGCAGCTCGATCCAGTTCGCGCTCTTCTCCGTCAGGATCACGCGCGTGCTGCCGCTGGCGGCGTCGACCTTCAGCATCTCGAGCTGTTTCTGATCGCGTGTCTGCCGCTGGACGGCCAGGTGCTTCGAGTCCTGGAACCAGTCGACGCGCGCGAGATAACCATCGCCGAGCTGCAGATCGACCGGCATCACCTGGCCCGAGTCGAGCGCCAGCACCTTCAGCTCGACGTGCGTGTTCGGCGTACCGGCCGCGGGATAGCGCTGGCGATACATCCGCGCGCCGTCGGCGTTGATCTCGAAGCGCTCGACCTCCTGCACGGGCGAGTCGTCGATGCGCGAGAACGCGATGCGCGAATCGTCCGGCGCCCACCAGTAGCCGGTGTCCCGATCCATTTCCTCCTGCGCGATGAACTCGGCGACACCGTTCTGCACCAGCCCGGCGCCGTCCTTGGTCAGCGCTCGCTCCTGGCGCGTGTGCAGGTCGATTGCGAACAGGTTCTGATCGCGGATGAAGCTGACGTAGCGCCCGCCGGGCGAGAAGCGCGCATCTGTTTCGTAACTCTCGCTGGAAGTCAGGCGAGTCACCGGATTGGCGCCGGCATTCAACTCGTACAAGTACAGATCGCCGCCGAGCGGAATCAGCAGGCGCTGGCCGTCGGCCGAGAACTGGTACTCGACGATTCCGCGCAGCGAGGCCGTGCGCTGCCGCTCGCGCCGCGCTTCCTCTTCCGCGGACAAGCGCTCCTCGTCGCCGACCAGCGCGCGGGAATCGACCAGCAGGCGCGACTTGCCGCTGCGCGTGTCGAAGGCCCACAGGTCGAACTGGTCCTTGTTGTCGGACTTACCCTGCAGATAGGTCACATAGCGGCCGTCCGGCGAGAATTTCGGCTCGCGCAGCTTCGGGCCGCTCAGGTCGGGCGCACCGAAGATGCGTTCCACCGTGAGGGGTGCTGCTGTTGCATGGATTGCGACTAAGGACACGAGCAGAGCCGTTGTATACCGCATGATGAGCGCCACTGATTCTTCCGCCGCAATCATGACATTAAACTAGCTCCCACAAGCACAACTCCCCAGGGGCTCGCATGCACAAGGTTCCCGCGCTCTCGCCGCTGTTGCTGCTGCTCGCTGCGTGCAGCACGGATTCCAACCGGCACGAACCTGCGCCGGCCGCATTTGCGTATCCGCCGGCCGCGCGCGTCGAGCAGGTCGACGACTACTTCGGCACGCGCGTCGAGGATCCGTATCGCGGGCTGGAGCGCGTCGACGATGCGCAGACGCGTCAATGGGTCGGCGCTGAGAACGAGCTCGCGCAACCCTACCTGGAAGGGATCCCGGCGCGCGAGACGATCAAGAAGCGGCTGACGGAGCTGTGGAACTACGAGCGCTACGACATCCCGGTGCAGCGCGGAGGTCGCTACTTCTTCTCCCGCAACGACGGTCTGCAGAACCAGAGCGTGCTGTACGTGGCAGACAGCCTGACCGCGCAGCCGCGCGTCTTGCTCGATCCGAACGCGCTGAGCAAGGACGCGACGATCGCGCTGGGCGAATTCGTGCCGAGCCCCGATGGCAAGCTGCTGGCGTACAGCCTGTCCGATGGCGGCACGGACTGGCGTACCTGGCACTTCCGCGAAGTCGAGAGCGGCCGCGACCTGCCGGACGTGTTGCGCTTCATGAAGTTCGCAGACGTCGCCTGGACGCCGGATTCGCGCACCGTTTACTACGCACGCTATCCGTTGCACGCGGACGGCTCCGGTGACGATACCAAGCAGCGCGAGGTCTACTGGCACAAGCTGGCCACCGCGCAGGATGCCGACGAGCGCGTGTTCAAGGTCGTCGACCATCCCACGCGCAATCCGTACGTGCAGATTTCGGACGACGGGCGCTACCTGATCATCTGGGTGTACGACGGCTCGAAGCAGACCGGCATCTATTACCGCACGCTTGCGCAGGACGGCTCGCCGTCGAGCGAAGTCGTGCGGCTGTTCGACACGTTCGACGCCGACTTCGAATTCATCGGCGAGGTCGACGACACGTTCTATGTGCGCACCAACTCGGGTGCGCCGAACTCGCAGCTGATCGCGGTGCCCGCGACGTCGGCCGAGCGCAAGAACTGGCGCGTAGTGATTCCGGAAAGCCAGCACGCGCTCATCGCGGCGTCGATCGTCGGCAACCGCATGATCCTGCAATACCTGCAGGATGCGCACTCGGTCGTGCGCGCGACCGACCTGGACGGCAAGGCGCTCTATGACGTGAAACTGCCGGGCTACGGCCAGGCCGCCGGATTCTTCGGCGACATCAAGGACGGCGAGACGTTCTTTTCGTACACCGATTTCCTGACGCCGACGACGATCTCGCGCCTGGACATCGCGAGCGGCGAGGTGAGCGTGTTCCGTGCGCCGAAGGTTGCAATCGACACCAGCGCGTACGTCACCGAGCAGGTGTTCTATCGCAGCAAGGACGGCACGCGCGTGCCGATGTTCATCTCCAGCAAGCGCAATCTGGTGAAGAACGGCCAGACGCCGGTGATGCTGTACGGATACGGCGGCTTCAATATCGCGCAGCAGCCTGCCTTCAGCGTGCCGGTCATGGTGTGGCTGGAGATGGGCGGAGCGTTCGCCGTCGCCAACCTGCGCGGCGGCTCAGAGTACGGCGAGGCATGGCACACCGCAGGCACGAAGCTGCAGAAGCAGAACGTGTTCGACGACTTCATCGCGGCCGCGCAGTGGCTGATCGACGAGAAGTACACCTCGACGCCGAAGCTCGCGATCCGCGGCCGCAGCAACGGCGGGCTGTTGGTCGGCGCGGTGCTCACGCAGCGGCCGGATTTGTTCGGCGCGGCGTTGCCCGGCGTCGGCGTTCTCGACATGCTCCGCTATCACACGCCGAGCGCGAATGCGCGCCAGTGGTCGGGGGACTACGGACTGAGTGAGAACCAGGACGAGTTCCGCGCGCTGTACGCGTACTCGCCGGTGCACAACGTGCGGCCCGGCACCTGCTATCCGCCGACCCTCGTCACGACGGCCGATCACGACGATCGCGTCGTGCCCTGGCACAGCTACAAGTTTGCAGCCCAGCTGCAGCGTGCGCAGAGCTGCCCGAACCCGGTGCTGCTACGAGTCGAAACGCGCGCCGGTCACGGCGCTGGCAAGCCCGTGTGGATGCAGATCGAGGACTTCGCCGACCAGTGGGCGTTCCTGGTGAAGACGCTGCACATGGAAGGTGAGCGGGTGGCGGCGGCGAAGGAGTCGGGCTGAAGCCCGACCTACACTAGCGCTTCCCTCGTAGGTCGGGCTTTAGCCCGACTCCTCATCGCTATCTTTCGGCTTGTCCTCGGTCTCGACCGTCTCGCCCGGGATCGAGTGCTGCTCCGACGCCCAGGCGCCGAGATCGATCAGCTTGCAGCGCTCGCTGCAGAACGGTCGCCACGACGAGCCTTCGTGCCACTCGACGCTGCGCCCGCAGGTCGGGCATCGAACCGCGGTGTTCACGTGCAGACGGTCAGCTGGAACTTGACGTCTTCGCTCGCCTGCGCGGGGCGCGCGTCCGGACTGGTCCAGCGCAGGAAGCGGATGCTGCAGCGATGCTGGCCGCCGCTCACTTCGGGGAACAGGTCCGTGCCCGCCGGCAGCGCGATGCGCAGCAGCTGACTGGGGTTGTCGCGTTCGAACGCGAGCTGGAAGTTGCCGCCGATCGCGACTTCGGGACGCGGCCGTCCGGCCTCGCGCGTCAGCCACAACAGCTCGATGACGGCGTCGCACAGCGGCCGGATCGTCGTCATCCACTCGCCGTAGTTGGCGGAGCGCGCGGCGAAGGGCTGATCGAGCCAGTGGCGATAGTCGGGCAGGTCGAACTCGCAGGTGCCGCCCGGAATCGTGCTGCGATGCTTGATCGCGTTGAGGAACTCCGAGTCGCGGAGCCTCTGCATGAATAGCGCGCCGGCCGAGTTCAGCTCGCTGCGCAATCGCTCCAGGTTCGTGAGCACGGCGCGCAAGCGCCCGCTGTCGACGCCGGGCCGCGCCTGGAAATCGCTCATGACGCCCATCTGCCGCTCGAGCTCCTTGAGCACTTCGCTGCGCACGTCGCCGCGCGCGGTGATTGCAAGAATTTCCAGCAACGAGCCGACTGCGGCACGCGTCGACCAGGCGTCTTCGCGCTCTTCGTGAAACAACGCCTGGCTGTAGAGGAAGTCGAGGCGCAGGAAAGTCCGCATCCGTTCGTTGAGCGGCTGCTCGTACACCGGACCGGAAGGGTTGCGGTCACGTGAGGTCATTGCGCGAATTGTGAATCACCTGCGCGCCGTTGAAAAACCCTTTTTTCGCCCCGCGGCGTTCGACCGCTGCAGGGCGTAGCGGAATTGACGGCAACGCCTCGGGCGCGCACGCTGGCAGCGACCCTCGGATTTCGATCTGTCATGGGCACGGCAGTACTCACACTCACCTTGCTGACCGTCGTGGCCTCGCTGGCAAGCTGGCTATTCGGCCAGTGGTTGGGCAAACGCGCGCGCATCTCAGGTCTTGCGCTCGCAGCCGGCGCCGCGGGAACAGTGCTGCTGACCGGTGCGGTCGCGGTCATCATGGTCGCGGCGTCGACGGGGTGGCAACACCTCATACCCGCCCCCGATTCCTCGCCGATGATTTCGCCTGCGCCGACAGCGCCTCGTGTCGCAGAGAGTCCGCCGGCCGAGCCAGAGTCCGGTTGGTTGCCGCAACCCGAGCGCTATGTGGCCTCGGTCCCGGCGCATGCCCCGGTGCAGATGGGGTCGAAGGAGGAGATGCTGGCGGCCGCCGAAGGTCATCTCGAGCGCAGCGAATACGCTGACGCGATCGGCGTTGCGCGACGCTATCTCGAGGACCAGCCCGGCGACGCGGAGATGCGCTCGATGCTTGCCCGCTCGCTGTTTGCAGCCGAGCACCCGGGCTCCGCTGCAGTCATCCCAGCAGTCGTCGTTGCGGAATGGCCGGCGACGAATTGTGTTCTGTCGAAGCATTCGGACGAGTCTTCGCGCTGGGTGCTCGACAACGGCTGCGGGCGCGTCGTCGCGGTGCTGTTCGCATCGTGCCAGCTCAGCGAGACGGCCTGCTTCACCAACGCGCTGGTCTCGCAGGGGTGGAGCTACGAGCCGGCCGGGATCCTGCTGACTGCCGCGAACGACAGGCCGGTGCCGCTGCGCCTCGGCAAGGAAGGACCGCTGGTGGCGCCGATCTTCACTATTCGCGACTCCGCGAACGTGCAGCGCCAGATACGCTATCTTGCCTGCGAGATCACGGCCCCTGGCGTGCTTCAGTTGCTGCACACTTCGGGCGGGGACGAGCAGCGGCTCAAAGACGAATTGCGTGCCGACGCCTGCTATGGGCAGGTGCTCGACTGGACGCGCAGCGGCCAGCGGCAGGGCAGTTCTCCGGACGCGCTCCTGCGCCACGGAATCGATTGAACGTCGATTGAACCTTACGGGACACCAACAATGAACGACCTGTTCTCACTGCAGGGCCGCGTCGCCCTGGTCACCGGCGGCTCGCGCGGCATCGGCAGGATGATCGCGCAGGGGTTTCTCGCGCAGGGCGCGCGCGTCTACATCTCGTCCCGCAAGGCGGACGTGTGCGAAGCCACGGCGAAGGAGTTGTCGCAGGGCGGAGCCAAGTGCTTCGCGCTGCCGATTGACGTATCGACTATCGAGGGCGTCGCGGCGCTGGCGGCCGCGTACGGCCGGCACGAGTCGAAGCTCGACATCCTCGTGAACAACGCCGGCGCCGCGTGGCTCGCGGATTTCGATGCGTTTCCGGAGAAGGGCTGGGACAAAGTCGTCGACCTGAATCTCAAGGCGCCGTTCTTTCTCACGCAGGCGCTGCATGCTTCGCTCAAGGCCGCTGCGAAGGCGGATCGTCCGGCGAAGGTGATCAACATCGCGTCGATCGACGGCGTATCGGTCAATCCGCAGGACACGTACTCGTACGCGGCGAGCAAGTCCGGGCTGATTCACCTGACGCGGCGCATGGCCGTGCGGCTGGCCGAGGACAACATCGTCGTGTCCGCGATCGCCCCGGGCGCGTTTGCCTCCGACATGAACACGCTGGCGCGCGATCACGCGGACGAGGTGGCGAAGCGCATTCCGGTGAAGCGGATCGGCACCGACGAAGACATGGCCGGCGCCGCGATCTATCTGGCGTCGCGCGCGGGCGACTACGTGGTGGGCTCGACGCTGGTCGTCGACGGCGGTGTGACCTACACGCGCGGCTGGTCGGGCGGGTAGGTCGGGCTTCAGCGCGACGCCGGTTGCTGTCGGGCTGAAGCCCGACCTACAGCACCATCATCGTTTCGCGGTCTTTCTCTCGGCGGTCGACTTGTCGACGAGCTGACGCGCGATCTTCAACATGTCCTCGTGCGTCTTGCCGAGCGCGATGTATTTCCCGTCGACGATCACCGTCGGCACGCTGTTGACCTTGTACAGGCGCGACAGCTCCTCGGCACGCATCGTTTTCGCGGACACTCCCGGCGACTCGAACGCGGCGCGGAACTTCCCCGCATCGACGCCATGCTCGCCCGCCCAGACGGCAAGGTTGTCTTCGTCGAACAGCGGCCGACGATCCTTGTGGATGCCGTCGAACAACGCGGTGTCGAGACGGGAGAGATCGCCGGTCGCTTCGAGCGCGTAGAACGCGCGGCTCAGCTGGCCCCACTCACGTCGGCCGAACGAAACCGGAACGCGGATGAAGCTCACGTTCGCCGGCAGCTCCGCTGCCCACGGCACGATGTGCGCCTGCATCTCGTAGCAGTGAGGACAGCCGTACGAGAAAAACTCGATCACTTCCACCTTGCCCGGCGTCCCGCCCGGCTGCGGCGGGGCGAGGGTCCGGTAGTCCTGGTTCTCGACTTGCGCGTAGGCCGGCGCGGCCAGCACCACCAGCAGGACAGCGAGGATGCGAAACACGGTCATGAGCTACTCCGCCGGAAAATTTCAGCCTTTCTTCTCGGGCGCCGCCGCGGGCTTCTCGATGTCGAGCAGCTCGACCTCGAAGATCAGCGTCGCGCCCGGCGGGATCTTGCCTTGCGCTGCGCCCCGCTCGCCGTACGCGATGTCGGAAGGACAGACCAGCTTGCTCTTGCCGCCGACCTTCATCAGCTGGAGACCTTCGGTCCAGCACTTGATCACGCTGTCGAGCTGGAACGAGACCGGCTCGCCGCCGATCGAGGTGTCGAAGACCTCGCCGTTCGGCAACGTACCCTTGTAGTGCACCTTCACCGTGTCCGTCGCCTTCGGCGCCGCGCCTTTGCCTTCCTTGAGCGGCGTGATGACCAGACCCGACGCGGTGCGCTTCGCGCCTTTCTCCGCCGCTGCCTTGTCGAGCACGGCTTTGCCGGCCGCGGCCTGGCGGGTCTTCTGCATCTCCTGCAGCTTCGGGAAGTATTGCTGCGGGTCGAACTTCGGCGTCTTGCCCTTCGCACCGTCGGCCATACCCGCCTTCACGAACTCGAGCTCGGCGTCGCTGAGATTGAACGAGACGATGCCCTGTGACATCGCAACGCCGAGCGCATACAGAGCCTTCTCATCCTCGGTCTGCGGCTCGGCCGCCCGAACCGCCGTGGATGCGGCAACGCAGAGCGCGAGGGCGGCTGTCAAGGCAGGCAAGCGGCGCGTGAAGGGGCGCATGGCGGTTCCTTGCTGGAATTGAGCGGGCGCCAAGCATACCTCAGCGCCCGTTGCTTGCTCAGCGCCCGGAATGCTCCGTGCCGCTGACCAGGCCGCGCGCCTCCAGCAGGGGACCGATTTCCGGGCCCTTGCCATAGAAATCCCGGAACAGCGTCAGTGCATCGGCACTGAATCCGCGCGACAGCACTTTCTGCCGCAGCACGTCACCGTTCTCGCGCTTCAGGCCGCCGTGCGTGTCGAACCAGTGCTCGGTATCACGCGCCAGCACCTCGCTCCAGATGTAGGCGTAGTAGCCGGCCGAATACCCGATCGGGCTGGCGAAGACATGCGAGAAATAGCTCGATCGATAACGCGGCGGCACCGGCGCGAAATCGATGCCGGCGGCCTTGAGCGCGTCGCTCTCGAACTTCGCAACGTCGGCTTGCGCGGGCGTCTTGTCCGCCGGCAGCTGATGCCACGCCTGATCGAGGATCGCCGCTGAGAGGTACTCTGTCGTCGCGTAGCCCTGGTTGAACTTGCGGGCGGCCAGTACCTTGTCCATGAGCTCCTTCGGCATCTGCGCGCCGGTCTGGTACTGACGGGCGTAGTTCGCGAGCACGCGCGGATCGGTCATCCACATTTCGTTGTACTGCGAGGGGTACTCGACGAAGTCGCGCGGCACGCTGGTGCCGGAGAACTGCGGATACTGCACGTCGGAGAACAGGCCGTGCAGCGCGTGGCCGAACTCGTGGAACGCGGTGTTCACTTCGTCGGAGGTGAGCAACGTCGGCTGGCCCGCGGGCGGCTTCGGAATGTTGAGATTGTTGACGACGACCGGTTGTGTGTTGAGCAATCGTGCCTGCTCGACGAAGCTGTTCATCCACGCACCGCCGCGCTTATTGCTGCGCGCGTACCAGTCGACCAGGAACAGGCCTTGCCGGGTGCCGTCGGTATCGAACACTTCGAACACGCGCACGTCCGGCTGGTACGTCGGCAGATCCTTGCGCTCCTTGAAGCTCAAGCCATAAAGCTCGTGCGCCGCGAACAGCACGCCGTCGACCAGCACGCGGTTCATTTCGAAGTACGGCCGCACCTCGGACTCGTCGTAGGAGTACTTCGCCTTGCGCACCTGCTCGGCATAGAAGTCCCAATCCCACGGCTCGAGCTTGAACGACGCCGTGCCGTTCGCCTTCGCCTGCGAGTCGATCAGCGCCTGGATGTCGGCGGCCTCGCGCTTGGCGTTGGCGACAGCCGGCGGTGCGAGCTGCTTCAGCATCGCGTTGACTGCGCCGGGGTTGAGTGCAGTTTCGTCTTCGAGAACATACGCAGCGTGACTTGCATAGCCAAGCAATGCAGCGCGTTCTGCGCGCAGCTTCACGATCTGCGCGATCAGACCGGTCGTGTCGAACTCGCCGCCCCAGCCGCGGTTGCTGGACGCGCGATAGATGCGCTCGCGCAGCGCGCGATTCTTGAGCTGCGAGAGGGCGGGCTGCGTCGTGGTATTGAGCAGCGCGATCACGTACTTGCCGTCGAGCTTGCGCTCCTTGGCGGCTTCGGCAGCGGTTGCGATCTGCTCGTCGGTCATCCCATCCAGTTCCGCGCGATTGTCGACGACGACCGCCGCGGCGTTCACGCCCTTCAGCACCGTCTGCCGGAACTCGGTGGTGAGCTTCGAGATCTGCTCGTTCAGCTGCTTGAGCCGCGTCTTGTCCGCATCGGACAGCTGCGCGCCGGCGCGCACGAAATTCGTGTGATAGCGCTCGAGCAGCCGCAGCGATTCGGGATCGAGCTCGAGCGACGCGCGTTGCTGATACAGCGTCTGCACGCGGGCAAACAGCGCTGAATCGAGATAGATGGAGTCGTTGTGCGCCGACAGCTTCGGCGACATCTCGGTCTGCAACGCCTCGAGCTGCGGATTCGTGTTCGATGCACTGAGGTTGCCGAACACCGAGCTCACGCGCGTCAGCAGTTCGCCGGACCGTTCCATCGCGACGACGGTGTTCTCGAATGTCGGCGCCGCGGAGCGCTTCGTAATGGCGTCGATCTCCTTGCGTTGCTCGGCCATGCCGGCGAGCAGCGCCGGCTGGAAATCCGCGTCCTTGATCTTGTCGAACGGCGGCAGGTGATAGGGCAGGGTGCTTTCGCGCGCGAACGGATTGTCGGACGGCAGCTTGGCGTCGTTCACGGGGCTTCCCGAGGCGGTGGTGGCCGCCAGCGCGAGCGCGGCGACGAAAAGGTTGCTGGATCGCATTGCATGTCTCTATGTAGGTCGGGCTTCAGCCCGACATCTTAAGCGAGAAACTCCGCCAGGGCGGCGGACACTTCCTGTGGACACTCTTCCGGCAACCAATGCCCCCCGGGCAGGGCGCTGCCGCGCGCGTCGGGTGCTCGCGGTCGCCAGGTCTCGAGCACGTCGAACAGGCGATGCATCGCGCCGTGTACTCCCCACAGCACCAGCGTCGGGCAGCGAAGCTGCGTCGCAAGGTCCGCTTCGTCGTGTTGCAGGTCGATGCTCGCGCCGGCGCGATAGTCCTCGCACATCGCGTGCAGCGTCTGCGGATCGGCGAAGCAGCGCACGTATTCCGCGAACACGGACTCGTCGATCGCACCGGGAATCAGGCCGCGGAAAGCGAAAGTGCGCAGGAAGGGCTCGGCCTGGCCGGCGAGCAGCATTTCCGGCAGCGGCGCCGGCTGGATCAGAAAGAACCAGTGGAAATACCAGGTCGCGAGATTCTGGCTGACCTGCGCGTAGACGGTGCGAGTCGGCACGATGTCGAGCAGCGCCAGGCGCGTCACGATGTGCGGATGATCGAGCGCCATGCGGCACGCGACGCGGCCGCCGCGATCGTGCCCCGCGACGGCAAACTGCTCGAAGCCGAGCGCGCGCATCACCTCGATCTGATCCTGGGCCATTACACGCTTGGAATAGCCAGCGTGATTCTCGCCTTCGGGCGGCTTGCTGCTGTCGCCGTAGCCGCGCAGGTCCGTCGCGACGACGGTGAAGTGTTGCGCGAGCACAGGAGCAACGTGTCGCCACTCGAGATGAGTCTGCGGCCAGCCCTGCAACAACAGCACGGGCGGTCCGCTGCCGCCGACGACACCGTTGATCTCGGCGCCCGCCGTGGCGATGCGAAACGGCCTGAAGCCGGGAAAGAAGCCCATGGGCGGATGCTACATCAGGCTGTAGGTCGGGCTTTAGCCCGACTCTGCGCTGCTGTCGGGCTAAAGCCCGACCTACTGTGCTGGCAGCGTGTACGTCGCCTCGATCAACTCCCGCATCTTCCGCCGCGACACCGCCGCGTCGAGCTTCTCGTTGCGCTCGATCGCCGCGATCTGCGAGGCGAGCGTGTCGTCCTTGATTCCCTGGCGCAGCCAGCGCGAGATCTCGCCGCGACGCAAATGGAACAGCCAGGTTTCGTCGTCGACGCCGTCGGCCAGGTCCATGAACAGGATCAGGTTGTGCGCGCGCAGGTTCAGCTTCCCCTGCGGTCCGCGGAAGTAGAAGCTGCGGTCCTCGGGCAGCTCGCCTTCCGCGTATTTCCGCAGGTGGCGCCGCCGCTCGGTCCGACTTGGCTCCAGTCGCACGAGCGTTGGCTCGCCGCCGGCGGTCCTGTTCCACAGCAGCGCCGTACCCGCCTGGAGCGCTTCGGGCGCGCCTTCCACCGGCGCGGCACGATTTGCGTCGGTGAATTCGCGCAGCATCTCTCGCGGGCGGTCGCCGAGCACGACGATCGTGTCGAGCGCGCGCAGCAGCGAGGGTGCAACAAGGTTCGGCGACACGCTCACGATCACGACGCCGTCGAGGCGCTCCGGCAGCGTCTGGTCGGTGGGCCGCCAGTTCGCCGGCATCGCGTGGTGTGCTTCGTCGACGATCAGCCAATGTGGCCGCCCGGTGCGGGCACGCAGCTCGCGAATGCGTGCGAACAGCGACAGAAAGAACAGCGGGCGGTCGTTGAGCTTCACGCCGAGCAGGTTGATCACCGCGTTCTGGTCCGGCTTGTTCAGCAGCTGCACGCATTCGTCGATCGTCGGTGCGTGCTCGGGACTGCCGAGTACGACGGCCGATTCGACGCCGTCGTAATCGCCTTCCGGGTCGATGATGCAGAAGTTGTAGTGGGCGGCGCGCAGCCGCTCGACGAGGCCGGCCACGACAGTGGACTTGCCGCCGCCAGAGCTGCCGACGACCAGCGCACTCACACGAAACGGCGATAGCGCGATGCGCTTGCCGTCTGGGCTCTTCCCGAGCGTGATGTCGTGACGCGCGAGCGATCCGCTCTCGCGGCTCGCCAGATCGTCCGCGAGCATCTCGTCGATGAGCTGGGCGACGCCGGCGCCATGATCCGCGAACGTCACGATGTCGGCCTTCTCCTTGACGGCCGGCAATGCGTTCGACACCGCGACGGCGCATTCGCAGATGCCGAGAAAGGCGTGATCGTTTTCCGCATCGCCGACGCCCACTGCGTTGCGCGCTGAGAGATTCAGCTCGGCGAGCGCGGCTCGCAGCCCGGTCGCCTTGTTGACTCCGGCGGGCAGCACCATCACTGCGCCCTTGTTGAAGATCACCTGCAGCTCGAGACCGCAATCGCGGATCGTCTCCAGCACGGTCTTCTCGTGCGGCTCCCAGGTGGCGACGATCACGCGGCCGACCGAGATCGGCCCGACACCGCGCTCGACCAGCTTGTCGACGAAACTCTGCGGCGGCGCTTCGTCGAGCGGCAGTTCTTCGCGAGTTTCCGGCCGGTACAGCAAGGCACCGTTCTCGGCGACGACACGCGCGAACAGGTCGATGCGCGGGAGAACTGTCTGCAGCTCGTCGAGCTCACGCCCGGTGACGAGCACCAGCTTGCGACCCGACTCGCGCAGGCGCTCGAGCGCGGCGATCGTCGCTTCGTCGACTCGGCCATGATGAGCAATGGTGCCGTCGTAGTCGCAGCACAGCGCGAGGTAGCGCATCAATAGGGGTCTCGGCGTTGCAGGGGCCGACCTGTAACGCCGTGCAACTTTGACCGGTTCCCTACTTCTTCAGGTAGGCCTTGGACTGTGTGCGCACCAGGTCGATCAGGTTGCCCATGGCGAGATTCGCGTCGATGAGATGCAGGCCCCAGTCCTTCAGCACCTGGTTGTTGACCACGACGTCGCCGACGATGTCGTCGGTGCGCGCGTCGTTCGGATCGGCGTTCACGCGCACGGCGAGATAGGTGCCGGCATCGTTCGACACGCACTGCGCACTCAGCAGCCCTGGGACGCTGACGAACGGCGTTGTGACCTTTTTCTCGGGCATCACCCACGGCTTCGGCGCCGCCGCAGACGAAGCGATGAAGCGGCCGTTCGAGAGGTATGCATGCAGCTCGCCGCTGCCGCCGCCAAGCGCGGCCGGATTGGCGCACGCTGCAGCCATGTTCTCGCCCTGCGCCTTGCCGAAGCGCGAATTGGCCGGCGGCGGCACGTCGTCCCTGAAACTCGCGTACGCAACCGCGCAGCCCGTCTGCGAAGCGGACTTGCACAGCGGGATGTGCTGGAACGCGCCGACGTCCTTGCCTTTCTCGACGGGCAGATTCGTGCCGAGCAGCAGCGCCGAGATGATCTTCTCCTGCACCGGCTTGCCGTCGATCTCGCGCTTGATCAGCTCCGTGAGCACGCCGGAACCTTGCGAGTGACCGACGAGCACGACGCCGCGGCCGCCGTTGTCGTTCTTCAGATAGTAATTCCAGGCATCGAGCACGTCGTTGTACGCGAGCATGCGATCGATGGGGATTGTCTTCCCGGCAATGATCGAGCGCAGCGCCGTGAGCGTGACCTGGCGATACAAGGGCGCATACACGCGGCACACGGAGGAGAAGCGCGCGAACTGCTGCAGGATGACGCCGTGCTCTTCCGGCCCGGCGGTCATGTCGCTGTTGCCGGTCTGATCGAGCGAGACCGTCGGATAGACGTAGAAGCAATCGACCGGAGGATTGCGCGCGGCTTTGAACGACTCCTTCTTCATCTTGCCGTTCGCCGCGACGATCGTCGTGGAGAGATCGACCGCGCACGAATCCTTGCGGCCCGGCCGGCACAGCCAGGTTTCGGGTTTGCTGTAGTCGTTGGGTTGTGCAGCGGGCGCAGCGGCAGGTGCCGAATCGGCCGGCGGCGATTGCGCCAGCGTGGTGGCCGATGACAGCAGCGCGAAGGCGCTCGCGAAGCCTGCGATGAGTCGCAACATGGTCCGCTCCCCCGATCAGAGAAATGGTTTCCGTCCGAGCGCGAGAGTCTGCCACGGCACGGCTGGCGCGGGAGCGGAGATGACAGTCCTTTGCGTTGCGACCCGCGCTGCAGTACTCCTGTGACTATCTCTCTGCTGCTCGCATGCGCAATCTCGCGCACGGTCCTCTTTGCTGGCGTGGCGTTCTTGTACTTTTCGGGGCTGAAGCGCCATCGCTTCATAGAGAGATCACGAGAACGTCATCCCGGGCGTTGACGCGCCCTGCCGCCGATTTTCTTTACGCCGCTTCGCGACATAACTTCTGCGCGACCACCACTGAAGCGCGACGCAGTCGACACTTCTCGTCGAGCTGCTCGGTATCCACCCAAGTCTGCGCAACGACTGAACAGGTTTTCGCTGCGATTCGTCGCACGCGTTTACAGCGTCGTGCTGCGCTCGCAAAAATCACGCGAGAAAAGAAGCGTTGGACCGCTGCTTGCATCTCTTCCGCACCAGGACCATTCAGACGGATGACGACGACGATGATGCGAAGAGGCCGAATTGCACTGCTTGCGATCTTGATTCCCGCGACGATTGGTGCCGCGACTTACGTTCTGTCCAATCGCTCGGAGCCCAACGAACAGTCTCCGCCGCTGCCGAGCAGGATTGCGTCTGCGAAACCGCAGCGCGCAGTCGTCATGCCCGACGTCAGTACGGTCGCGCAGATCGTTGAGCCTTCTGCGCCGTCGCAAGCGACGTCGCCGAGCAGTCGTGCGGAGGTTCCGGATCCGCCGGCAGTCGCAAGCAGCGGCGCCTCGAAGGTGACCGCCAACGCAGACTCGTCCTCCGAAGGCGCAATCGTCCGTCTCGCCAATACTGCCGATGTTGCTGACACGGGTGGCGCACGCGATCGCAATTTCGCTCCGGCTGGCTTCGGTGGCGGGTTCGCGAGCGCGGGGGGTGGTGGTGGCGGCGGCCGTGTCGGCTCCGGCGACACTTCGCCGAAGGGCAACACCGGTTCTTCGACGTCGTCTGGGTCCTCGAACTCATCCAGCTCACCCGGCGAGAATGACGTGCAGGCGCCCTCGAGCGATTCGAACCGCGATACCACGAGTACTGACGACGGCGCCGGCAAGCAGCCCGACGAAGGCGCCGACACCTCCAGCGGTGGCGCCAATGACGACACCACCGCCAAATCCAACGACTTCCCGCAGGGCGCGACGAATCCGCCCGTGGAAGTGCCCGAGCCCGGCACTCTGGGCCTGCTGCTCGCTGGCCTCCTGAGCTGCGCAGCCGCGCGCCGCAAACGCTGAAGACTGCCGCCGCACGGCGCTCCCAATGATCTCCCGTCGAGACATAACCAGCGGCGGCGCTGTCGCCGCCGCTTACAGCGCTTTCCGTAAAGCCTCGAAAGCGGGCCACAACCCACCTGGACCGCCGCTTGCATCTGTTTCTGCACGGGACCCTTCCGACGACAACAACACAATGCAAAGACGCTTAGGGCTGCTGCTGATCCTGATCCCCATGATCGCGTCCGCGGCTTTCATGCTGAGCGACTCGGCGGAGCGCGCTCGCCCCGAGCCCGCGCCGAAAACCCTCGAGACGCCCAAATCGAAACCCGTCGAGCGCGACGACGCGCAGTCGCAGGCTCCGCAGCCCGCAGCGGCCGGTGAGGTGATCGGAACGCCGATGCTGGCTTGATCACGATTTGGCCGGCGGTGCCGGCTCCGGTCGGATCTCGTTGCTCGACCGGGGCATGAAGGGCGGCACCGTCGGCCAGCCCGCGCCTCCACAGTCATTCCCGACAGCCGCGAGCACGATTCGACACCTGCGCCCGGTGCGCGTGCGCGACCTGACTTCCGTCACTGGCGTACCATCTGCCTCCGACCCAGGATTGAACCGTACCCCGCAGGGAGCGGACGTACTGGCACATTCAGAGGGTGTTGTCGGGCTGAAGCCCGACCTACGTTTGGAGGCGTTTATGCGAATCGTGGCAATCGGCTTGGGCGTGCTGGCGGTAGCGCTGGGTTCGGGTGCGGCGTTCGCAGCCGGCGGCGGCGGCGCGCCCTCGGGCGGCGGCTCGTTCAACATGCCCGAGCGGCAGATGACGCCGGAAGAGCAGGCGAAGTCCGCTTACAACCAGGGCGTGCGCGCCGTGAAAGCGGCGGACAAGCTGACGAAGTCCGCTGACGAGGCTACCGACGACAAGAAGAAGACGAAGGCGCAGGACAAGGCCAAGCGTCAGTACGAGAACGCGCGCGGCTATTTCGCGGCGGCGCTGCAGCGCAAGCCGGACATGTATGAGGCCTGGAACTACGTCGGCTACACCAGCCGCAAGCTCGGCGACTACGACAAGGCGCTCACGGCGTATGACGAAGCGCTGCGCCTGAATCCTTCCTATGGCGAGGCGATCGAGTATCGTGGCGTGGCGTACCTCGGCCTCAATCGCATCGAGGACGCGAAGAACGCGTACATGCAGCTGTTCCAGAGCTCGCGTCCGCTGGCCGATACCTTGATGGCGGAGATGCAGAAGTGGGTCGCGCAGCGGCGTGCGTCGGGCAATGCGGCGGCGGAGGTCGACTCGCTGGCGCAGTGGATCGACGAGCGCTCGAACATCGCGCGGCAGACGGCTTCGCTCGCGACCGATGCGCCGGCCGTGCATTCCTGGGACTGACTACGACGACGCGGATCCTGCTGATTGTTTCGTGCTGGCTCTGCAGCTGGAGCGGGATCGCACTGAGCGATCCCGCCAGCAGCGAGACGCACTACGACTGGCGGTTGCCACCGGGTTTCCCGCCGCCCGCCGTCCCCACCGACAATCCGATGTCCGACGCGAAGGTCGCGCTCGGTTGTCGGCTGTTCTTCGAAACGCGGCTGTCCGTGACCGAGACGTACTCGTGTGCGAGCTGTCACCGGCCCGAGCTCGCATTCACTGATGGCCGCGCGCTCGCGATCGGATCGAAGGGCGACAGCATGCGCCGCGGCGCGATGACGCTCACCAACGTTGCGTACAATCCCGCATTCACGTGGGCGAGCGGCAGCGTCGTGACCTTGGAGCGTCAGATGGAACAGCCGCTGTTCAACGAGCATCCGCTCGAGATGGGCTTGAAGCGCGACGATCGCGACCTGCTCGCGTGGTTCAACGGGCAGGAGAGCTACGCTGCCGCGTTCCGGGAGTCGTTCCCGCAAGAAGCCAAGCCGATCACGATTCCCAATCTGCTCAAGGCGATCGCATCGTTCGAGCGCACGCTCATTTCCGGACGCTCGCCGTTCGACCGTTACGTCTACGACGACGATCGCGCGGCCTTCTCCGAAAGCGCGCGGCGCGGCATGCGATTGTTCTACTCCGATCGCAGTGGCTGTGCGCGCTGTCATTTCGGCGTGAACTTCTCAGGGCCCATCGTCCAGCGCGGCAAGTCACCACCGCCGCTGTTCGCGAACAACGGTACGGCAGTGAAGGGCGATGAGGGGCTTTCAGCGGAAACGCAGCGTGAACGCGATCGCGGGCGCTTCCGCGTGCCGACGTTGCGCAACATCGCGCTGACTGCGCCGTACATGCACGACGGACGGTTCGCGACGCTGGACCAGGTGATCGAGCACTATGTCGCGGGCGGCAGGCACGCGGAGTCGATCGGAGCGGTCGACTCGCAGATCAAGCCACTGGATCTGAGCGCGGAAGAGCAGGGCGATCTCGTCGAGTTCCTGAAGAACCTGACCGACACGGAGTTCGCTACGAAGCGTGCCTGCAACTTGTAGGTCGGGCTTCAGCCCGACATTCCTTGCTGTCGGACTAAAGTCCGACCTATGACCTACGTCGAGTGCGTTCCGCCGCCGGCGCCGCGATTGTCCGCGGCTCGGCTCAGCACCGTCACGCGCTGTCCGTGCTGCAACCTCTCGACGCCGCGCACGACAATGAGATCGCCGGCCGCAACCGCGCCGTGGATCGTGACCAGATCGCCGTCGGTCGCCACGGACGTCACCGCAACTTTCTCAGCCGTGTTATCCGGCCGCACGCGCATCACGTAGTTGCCGTCCTGGCGCACGGCGATGGCGTCACGCGGTACCACGAGCGCCTCGGTCGCCTCCCGCTCAGGCAGGCCGACTTCGACCGCGGTACCGACGCTCAGCGCGTTGTTCGCCAGCGTGAGTCGCAGCTCGAACTGGCGTGAACGCTCCTCGCCAACGGGCACCACGGTGCGCACGCTGGCCTTGATCTGCCGGTCCGCTATCTTGACCGGCAGCTCCATGTCGGGCCGGACGAGCCCGACCAGAGTCAGCGGCGCCTGCACGCGCGCCTCCAGATGCACGGTATCGACCAGGTGCGCGATCGACGCACCGGTCGCGACATACTCGCCACGCTGCGCCAGGCGCTCTGTCACGATTCCCGCGAACGGCGCGCGCACCTCGGTCTGATCGAGGTCGTGCTGCGCTACACGTTGCCGCACCTGCGCCTGTTGCAGCTGAGCCGTCAGCACTGCGAGCTGCGAGCGAACCTCGTCGAGCTGCGTCTGCGAGATCGTGCTGCCGACTTTCTCCAGGCGCTGCAGCTGACGCTCTGACATCGCACGCTGCGAGTCGATGCGAGCAACTTCTGCCTTCGCATCGTCCACGCGCAAGCGGACAGCCTCGTCTTCGAGCTTCGCGATCCGCTCCCCTTGCTTGACGCGAGTGCCGACTTCAGCGACGTATTCGAGACGGCCCGCGCCACTCGTCGCGAGCCGCGCATCGTTGCGGCTGACGACGCCGCCGGGCACCCAGCGCCGCGGCGCCACGCGCGCGACCGAAGCTTTCGCGACTTCGACGACGACGCCCGGGTCCTGCGCCGGCGGCGACTGCGCTCCGGCACTGCAGGCGAAAAACGCAACGGTGGCCGTGAGCGCCAGCGTCGAAACTCGTGACTTGAACATCCTCATCCCCTGGTTGAAAGGTGTCGGGCTGAAGCCCGACCTACGGCCGGACCTCATGCAGTTCGGGCTCTAGCCCGACCGGCGACGCTTCCTCGACCTGCACACGCCGTTCATAAACCAGTCGCAGCAGGCTCGGCAGCAGCACGATCGAGAACACCATGCTGACGATCACACCCGCGACGTTCACGGCTGCAAGGCCGCGATAGATCGTGCTCGCCGGACCCGGGTTCACGACCATCGGCAAGGCGCCAAGCGCACCTGTCAGCGTGCTGGCGACCATTGCGCGCAAGCGCTGGTTCAGCGCCATGCGTAATGCTTCTTCCAGACCGTGCCCGTGATTGAGCGCGTCGCGCGTGCGGTCCACCAGCAGGATCGCGTGGTTGACGATGATGCCGATCATCATGATGAAGCCGATCATCGTCAGCAGGTCGAGCGGCTGGAACGCGACCAGGCCGAGCGCGCGAATGCCGAGCACGCCGCCCGCGAGCGCCAGCGGCACCGTCAGCACCACGACAGCGGCGTCGCGCAGCGAACGGAACATCGCCGCCATCAGCATGAACAGCACCAGCAGCGCCAGCAGGAAGTTCGTGCCCATGGTCGAGATGATCGCGTCGAGACGATCGGCGCTGCCCGCGAGCCGGATGTTCGCGTCCGGCGGCAGTTGCGCGCGCAGCGTCGGCACGATCTCGCTGTTGATCTTCGCGAGCATGTCTTCCAGCGACAGCGTCGGCGGCGGATCGATCGTCAGCGTCACGGTGCGGTGATGATTGATGCGGCGGATCTGCTCCGGTGCGACGGCCGTCTGCAGATTCACCAGCTCGCCGAGCGACACGATTTCGCCTGAGGGCGTCATCAGCGGGGCCTGCGCCAGCTCTTCGGGTGTTTCGCCCAGCTTTGCACGCAGCATGACGGGCAGCCGCGTCTGGCCGTCGAAGTATTCGCCCAGCCATGCGCCGTCGCCGAGTGCCCGCACGACAGTGCCTAGCGATGCGCGATCCCAGCCGACCTCGGCGATGCGCCGGTCGTTGGGCTCGGCGCGCAGCTCCAGCGCCTGCACGTCCGCGTTCGGGAACGACTGCACGTTGGCGCCGGCGAATGACCGCTCCAGGAGCTTGCGCCCTTCCTCGGCTGCTGCATTGAGCGCTGCGGTATCGGTCGACTGCAGGTGGATCGCAACCGAGCGCGCGGAGCCGCCGAAACCGCCGAACAGCTCGCCCTCGTTCACGAACACGCGCGTGTCCGGAAAGCCGACGACGATCTCGTCGCGCACGATGCGCTCCAGCTCGCCGATCCGGTCTTCGTCGACGACGCGGGCACCGATCGTGCCGCCGCCCGGCCACAACAGCAGGTACCAGTTCTTGAGGCCCGGCTCCTTCTCGCCCTTCATGTAGGGCTGCATGCGCTCGAGAATCTTCGGCGCGATCTCGCGATTGACCGCCTCCGGGCTCATGCCTGGCGGGAAACTGAAGTATGCGTCGATCGCGGCGCGCTTCACTGGCGGCAGGTAGTCGAGTTTCGGCAGCAGCAGCCAGGACAGCAGGAGCGGCGCGACCAGCAGCGCGCCGACCCAACCGAGTTGCTGTCTGCGTGTGCGGGTCCACGCAATGACGCGGTCGGTGAGTTTTGGCCAGCCCTCGCCGTAACCGGAGTTCGTCGAGTGCGTGCCGAGCCAGCGGCCCGCTGCCGCCGGTACGACCGTGATCGCGACGATGATCGAGAACGCGACGGCGATCGAAATCGTCAGCGCCAGGTCCGCGAAGATCTGTCCTTCGACGTCCTTGAGGAACAGCACCGGCAGGAACACGGCGATCGTCGTCGTGGTCGAAGCGAACAGTGCGGGCACTACCTGGCGCGTGCCTTCGTTCGCCGCCTGTGCGATCGGCATGCCTCCTTCCTTGAGCCGGATGATGTTGCCGGAGACGACGATCGCGCCCTCGACGACCATGCCGACGGCGAAGGCGAGGCCGGCGAGCGAGATGACGTTGATGCTGCGGCCGGCGAGATCGAGCGCGCAGAACGTTGCCAGCAGGCACACCGGGATCGTGCTCGCAATCACGATGGTCGCGCGCCGATCACGCATGAACCACCACACGCACAGCAGCGCGAGCAGCGCACCGACCACGAGATTTTCGATCAGCAGGTTGACCGCGCGCTTGATGAACAACGATGCATCGAACGACTGCTCGATGCCCAGGCCGCGATCCTTGAGCTGGCCGTCACGCAGCTCAGCGACGACCTCCTTCACTTGATCGAGCGTGCTGAGCACGTTCGCGCCCGGCGCGCGGATGATGCGCAGCCCGATCGCGGGGTTGTTGTTCTGATACGAGAAGAAGCTGCGCTCGGGCGGCCGCATCTCCACGACCGCGAGATCCTGCAAACGCACCGGCTGGCCGTCGCGCCACGCCAGCACGAGCTGACCCAGTTCCCGGGCGTCATAGCGTCCGGTGTAGCGCAGCGAGTACTGGCGGCGGCCGACGTCGAGTTGGCCGGCGGACACGTTCGTCGCGCTCGCGGCCTGGCGAGCGATGTCCGGAATCCCGATGCCCAAGGCGGCAGCGCGCGCGAGATCGAGCGTGATCCGCACATCGTCGGGCGGACCGCCCTGCACTTCGACTTGCGCGACACCGGGCACGGACTCGATGCGCGGCTTGACGACGTCTTCGACGAACCGGCGATAGCGGTCGATCGGACCTTCGGTGCCGGGCAGCAGCTGCACGAAAAAGAATGACAATTGCTGGTTCGAGTCCCCGTCACCGCCGAGCTGCACGAACGGCCGGTCGGAGTCGCGCGGCAGGGGCGGCAGCCGGCTCATGCGGCCGATGACGTCGACCAGCGCCGCCTTCATGTCGGTGCCGATCGCGAACGTCAGGAAGACCTGGCTGCCGCCGGAATTGGCGTTACCGTTGACCTCCTCAACGCCGGGCAGGCCCTGCAGGACCTGCTCCTGCGGCTCCAGCAGCTCGGCCTCGACTTCCTCGGGCGAGGCGCCGCGCCAGTTCGTGAAGATCGAGATCGTCGGCCGCTCGATGTCAGGGAACAGCTGCAGCGGCAGGTGCCGCAGGCTCAGCATGCCGAACAGGGAAATAAGTAAAACCGTGACGCCGATTGCGACGGGATTGCGAATAGCGCCTGCAATGATGCGCACGGCAGTGACCCCCTGAGTCTTGGTTGGCCGATTGGACCACCAAGCCCAAAGCACGTTCGGCTGGCTGAGACCAAGCGACCCAAAAGCGCGATCAGACGAGGTACCGGCCCCGGCGGCTAATCGCGCTTCCTCGATGGGATGCCGCGCACGCGTCGCGGGTTTAACCTGAATCGCCTGTAAGTAGTTGGTGCTCAAGAATCGTCAACGGTCGCAGCCATCGCTCGCACGCCGTGTGGTGACCGATTAAGCTGTGCCCCGCTCGAAAAAACGCGCCGCACCAGCTCATGCGTGTGGCGACGCGTCCAGTCACTGCTCATGGGGAGTCCAGCCAATGTCCACATTGCGTCTCGTCTTCGTTGCGGTTGTCGCATCGATTGCTGCGGCGTGCACCACGACGCCTTCGCAGCAGACCGCGCCGCCGCCCCCGCCCGCCGCCAAGGTGACGGATGTGAGTGGCACGTGGGAGCTCAACGTCGAGAGCCCGATGGGCTCGCGAGCTTCGGACGCGATCTTCACGCAGACCGGCGAGACACTCGGCGGCAAGATGGTCAGCTCGCGCGGCGAGGTGCCGCTCACCGGCACGGTCAGCGGCGACTCCGTCAAGTTCGGCATCAACGTCAATGTGCAGGGGCAGAACCTGCAGATCGACTACAGCGGCACGGTGACCGGCGACACGATGAGCGGCACGGTCCAGTTCGGCTCGTTCGGCGACGGCAAGTGGACCGGCAAGAAAAAGCAATGATCGTATGTAGGTCGGGCTTTAGCCCGACAGCGCGTTGTCGGGCTGAAGCCCGACCTGCAAGTTGACTGAGATTTCCATTACTCCCGCCGAGCGGCGGCTGACCCTGGCCGCCCTCGCCGTCGTCGTCCTGCTGAGCGCGATGGACCAGACGGTCGTCTCGACCGCCATGCCGCGCATCATCGAGCAGCTGCAGGGGCTCTCGATGTACGCGTGGGTGACCACGGCGTACATGCTGACGTCGACGGTCTCCGTCCCGATCTACGGCAAACTCAGCGATCAGTACGGTCGCAAAGGCATCCTGATACTCGGTGTCGTCGTATTCCTGGCCGGCTCTGCACTGTGCGGACTCGCCGGTGAGTTCGGCGATTTAGCCGTCGTCGGCGGCGGCATGATGCAGCTGATCCTGTGCCGCGCGATCCAGGGCCTTGGCGCTGGCGCGCTGATGACGGTGTCGTTCGCGATCATGGCGGACCTGTATCCACCGCGCGAACGCGGCCGCTTGTTCGGCGTGTTCGGCTCGGTGTTCGGCATCGCCACCGTCATCGGTCCCTTCATCGGCGGATTCCTCACCGACCACGGCACGTTCATGCTGCTCGGTCATGAGGTCGCGGGCTGGCGCTGGGTGTTCTACGTCAACCTGCCGCTCGGCCTGCTCGCGCTCTTCATGATCATGTATCGCATGCCGGTGCTGCGGCATGGCGCGGGCGGTCGCATCGACTACCTTGGTGCGGTGCTCGTGGTGCTGACGGCAGCGACGACGCTGCTCGGTCTCACGCTCGGGGGTACGAGCTATCCCTGGAATTCGCCGAACATCCTCGGTTTGTTTGCGGTCGGCGGCGTTTCGCTGGTGATCTTCCTGTGGGTCGAGATGCATGCGACGCATCCGATCCTGCCGCTGCACCTGTTCCGGATCCATTCGTTCCGCGTCACCGCGCTCGCGTCGTTCGTGATGAGCACGGCGTTCCTCGGCGTGGTGATGTTCATGCCGCTGTACATGCAGGTGGTGCAGGGGATCAACGCGACGCAGAGCGGCTTCGCGCTGTTGCCGCTGATGGGCGGCCTCATCGTCAGCAGCATCGTTTGCGGCAGGCTCGTCTCGCGCACCGGACGCTACAAGCCGTTCATGATCGTTGGCGGTTTCGTGCTGATCGGCGGTGTGATCGCGCTCACCGGCATCGGGCCGGACACGACCAGCGCAGAGTTGACGTGGCGACTGATACTCACCGGTGTCGGTCTCGGACCCGCGCAGACGCTGTTCAGTCTCGTGATTCAGAACTCCGCGCCGCCGACCGAGATCGGCGTCGCGACCAGCATGGGACAGTTCAGCCGCCAGATGGGTGCGACGGTCGGCGTCGCGATCTTCGGCACGTTCCTGACGCACGGTTTGACCGAGGAGCTGCCCAAGCACGTGCCGATGCTGCCGGGCGTGAGCGAGCGGCGCCTCGATCTTGCGCATGCGCAGAGCCAGGCGATGAACGCGAACGTCATTCGCGCGCGCGTCGACGGCGCACTCGAGGAACGCTTCGCCGTGCTCGAGCTGGCGTATCACGAAGACGCGGCGGCGGTGTCCGAGATCGTCGGCGATCCACGCATGCCCGAGCAGATCAAAGCATCATTGCGCGACGGCGGCGTGCGCGGCCGCATTCATCGGCAGCTCGTACAGCATGCGGACACGATCGAAAGCGAGCTCGCGGCAGGCGAGGAGGGGCGCGAGCGGTTGCTGCAGGATCCCGAGCTGCCCGCGAGCCTCAAGCAGCAGCTGGCCGATATTCCGGCGCGCGCGTTGCGCGAGCCGGAGCTGATCGCGAACGTCACGAAGCTGTTTCGTGACGCGATCCTGTCGAAGGAAGATGCTTTGGTTGCTGCGAGCGTCAAGCAGTCGCTGCTGACAGTGCGCGCCGCGATGTCGATCTACGGCAAGCAGCTGGTCGAGAGCATTCAGCGCGGCATGAAGGTCGCATTCGCGACGGCCATCGTGCACATGATGGAGCGCGCGCTGTGGATCGTCGGTCTCGCCGTCGCGATCGTGTTCTTCATTCCTGAAGTGCCGCTGCGAGCGCGAGCAGCGCCCGCTGCCGTTACAGCGGATTAACCTGGGTTACTTTTTCTTCTTGCTGCTGCGCCGGCGGCTCGTCTTCCTCTTGCGAGTGCTGCGCTTCTTCGGAACTTTGGCGCCGGCGCGCCGCGCTTCCGACAAGCCGATCGCAATCGCCTGTTTGCGACTCTTCACTTTCCTGCCCGAGCGTCCGCTGCGCAGCGTGCCGCGCTTGCGCTCGTGCATTGCCCGCTTCACCTTTCGCGATGCCTTCTTGCTGTACCGGCGCGCCATGGCGCACTCCTTACACTTTAGTCCCGCGGCTGGAACGCGCTGCCGACGCCGGGTGTTCCTAGCAGCATGCATGACATGATCTGCCAGGCCATTCGCGAGAAGCGTCTGCTGGAGCTGCAACACGACGGACAAGCATTGCGCGTAGCGCCGCACGTTTACGGCATCGATGCTGCCGGCGAAGAGCTGCTGAGCTGCTACTTGGTGTGGGGCAGCAGCGACGGCGAACCGGCGGGCTGGAAATCGCTGCACTTGAACGACATCTCGCAGCTCAAGCTGACGAGCAAGCGCTTCGCGCCGCGGCCGGAGCATCAGCGTGTCGACGGGGCGATTGCGCGGATTTATTGTCAGATATGAGAGGAGAGAATTTCTCCGGCTCTCTTCTCAATACAACAGAAACGGCGCGCGCTCCTGCTCCCAGTCGCGCTCATCCTTGCTCGCTGCTGCTTCGAGATCGCCGACGCTCGCACTCGCATCGTCGGCCCATTCGCGCAGCAGCGGACTGCCGTTGATCACGTCGATGGCGAGTCGCGTCTCGTACTCGTAGGCGAAGTCGCGCCACAGCGGGTAGTCGGGCCGCAGTTGGCGCAGCGCCTTGAAGGCGAGCGCCTGCAAGCGCCAGGGACGGAATGCGTCGTGATCGTAGCCGGGATCTTCGACATGAATTTGCAGGCCGGCGCACAGCTTGCCGACGTGCTTGTGGAACGTCGGCTCGAACCAGCACGTGCGCAGCTTGCAGCCGCGCAGCCATTGCGGCGCGAGCCTGTGCATCGTCACGAGCAGCGCACGCGCGTCGATATCCGGCGCGCCGAACAGCTCGAGCGGGCGCGTCGTGCCGCGGCCTTCAGAAAGCGTCGTGCCTTCGACCATGACGGTGCCGGCATAGGCGCGCGCCATCCAGAGATTCGCGGCATTCGGGCTCGGATTGATCCACGTGCGCTCGCCGAGCGGCCAACCGAAGCCCGGCGGCACGGCAGGCTGCCAGCCCTGCATCTCGATCACCTTGTAGTCGACCGAGAGCCGCAGCGTGCCGACGAACCAATGCGCGAGCTCACCGAGGGTCAGGCCGTGACGCATCGGCAGCGGTCCGGCGCCGACGAAGCTCTCCCAGCCGGCGCGCAGCCGCAGGCCTTCGATCGGCCGGCCGGCGGGATTCGGACGATCGAGAATCCACACGCTCTTGCCGTGCGCAGCGGCTTCCTGCAGAACGTAGAGCAGCGTCGTGATGAAGGTGTAGATCCTGCAGCCCACGTCCTGCAGGTCGACCAGCAGCACGTCGAACGTGTCCATCATCTCCGCGGTCGGCCGGCGTACTTCGCCGTAGAGACTGAACACCGGAATGCCGTGCACTGGATCGTTGAATGTCGGCGACTCGACCATGTTGTCCTGCTTGTCGCCGCGCAGGCCGTGCTGCGGCCCGAACGCCGCGCTCAGCGCGAGATCGTCGAGCCGCGCGAGCGCGTCGAGCGAATGCGTCAGATCGGCTGTGACGGATGCGGGATGCGCGAGCAACGCAAGCCGCTTGTCGTGCAGCTCGCTGCGCAGCGCGGGCTCGGCGAGCAGGCGATCGATGCCGAACTTCATTCCCCGTCTCCCGTGGGCGCCAGCGGCAGCACGAAGCCGGCGTCATGATGGAAGTCTGCGTTCCCCGGTGCGTGCGCGAGCGCCCAGTAGGAAATTCGTCCCTGCAGGTCTTCGAGCACCGCTGCGAGGCCCAGGCGCAGCTCCGTCCGCGGCATGAGGCCGCTGAGATGTACGTCGACGTCCGCTTCCAGCCGATTCTCGCGGCGCCGGCAAATGATCTTCGGCGCATGTTGCGGCTCGATCGCGCTCATGCCGCGCCGGTAGTCGTCGAAGCGATAGATCGCCCATTCGCTCGACGGCGCGAAATTGAGCTCGACGTAGTTGCGTGCGCCGCTGTCGCGCACGAACGCCTCGAAGCACGTGTGCTGCCACAGTCCGTCCGTGTGCGCCGAGCGCCGCTGCGGCGGCAGCTGCAGCTGGTCGATGTCGCCTTCGACCTGGTAGTAGATGACGAGCAAATCCGAGCTCAGCCGGTCGACGCGCGCCGTCACCGCACTGACGTAATCGCACGGCGTCGCCGGATGGCACACGAGAGGCAATGGTTCCATCGCCCGGATTCTAGAACGGTGCCGGGAGAGGAAAACAGGGAAAACTGAGCAGCGCAGCACAGGCCGTGCAAAATTGCTGCGCCGCTGAGTTTTCCCTCGATTCTTCTCCCGGCACCCGCTATTGCCACTGCGCTGTTTGCGCGACTTGCTGGCGGAATCTGGCGCGGACGTGCCAGAGCAGGATGGCGGCGACGGTGCCGGCGAAGACGACGACGATGAGCAGGCCCCAGCGCAGCTGGGTCGGATCTCGCAGGATGTAGTCGCTGATGAGCGGCGGGATGTATGGGCCGAGCCCGAGACCGATGAGATTGACCGTGAAAAGGTATACCGAGGAGACCTGCGCCCGCATCTGATTCGGCGTGACCTGATTCACCGCCATCGGCCCCATCGCGACGTAGCCGTGGAAGGGGAAGCCGGCGACGCACATCATCACCAGCCCGACGGTCGCGGTCGGCATGAACGCTGGCAGCGCGCTGGTCACGACCACCGCAATGGCGACGCCGAAGCACACCCAGATCGGCGCGTCGCTGTGTCCTTTCGAGTGCAGGCGATCGCAGATGCGGCCGGCAACGAAGATGCCGATCGTGTTGACGATGATCGTCGACGTGCCGAGCACCTGCCCGACTGTGCCAGGCTTGATGCCGTAGGTGCGTGCCATCACCTCGGGCAGCCACGCACCCACTGCGTAGCCGAGCATCGCCATCATCGCCATCGCGATGAAGTGCGGACTGTAGAAGTGACCGTTCTTGCGCATGAACGCCAGGACTTCGCGCAGCGGCAGCCGATCCGGCACGACGTTGTCGGCGGTCCTGAACATGCCGCGGCGCTTCGGATCGCGCACAGTGAGCAGCAGCAGCGGCAACAGCAGGCCGGGCGCGCCGGTCACAATGAAAAGGAACTGCCAGCCGCGCACTTCACCAACGAGCGGCAGGTCGAAGGTCTGCCCCGGCGCGGACACGGCTACGGCCACCGTGCCACCGACCAGCAGCGCCGTGCCGGCGCCGATCGAAATCCCCATGTTGTAGACGCTGAAGGCGCGCCCGAGCTTCTCGCGCGGGAACGCGTCGGTGATCATCGAATACGCAGCCGGCGAGAGTGTCGCCTCGCCGACGCCGACACCGATGCGGGCCAGGAACAGCTGCGCGAAGCTCTTCGCGAGGCCGCACAGCGATGCCATCAGCGACCAGAGAACGACGCCGACCGCGATGATCTTCTTGCGATTCATCCGATCGGCGAGCCGGCCGATCGGCACGCCGCACAGCGTGTAGAAGATGGCGAACGCCGGGCCCTGCAGCAGCCCGATCCAGGAATCGTTCACGCCCATGTCGCGCTTCAGCGGCCCGACCATCAGCGAGATGATCTGGCGGTCGATGAACGAGAAGATATAGAAGATCAGCAGCGTGCAGACCAGGTACCAAGCTCGCGCCTCCGACTGCTCGGCGACACCGTCGCCCGCCGGCGTGGCGAGCACGGCGCTTTGTTGATTGTTCAAGCGACCCCCGAATGGCCTGCCCGGCTCGTCGGCCGCGCAGTGCGGTTTCATTGTGACGCGGTAAAAGTAGCAGAGGGCGCAGAGCGCGGACAGCGAAGTTTCCTGTAGGTCGGGCTTTAGCCCGACAGTTCTGCAAGTCAGGCTGAAGCCTGACCCACAAGAGCCCGACCTACAACAGAGCTTTCTTCGCTTCGAGCGCCTCCCAGCGCGCGAACTTTTCCGCAAGCTGGCGTTCGAGCTCGGTCACGAGCTCCCGGTCCGCCCTGATCTGCTCGCCGCCCTGTTTGTGATAGTCGCCGCTGCTCATGCGCGCGGTCAGCTCCTGTTGCTGCTGCTCCAGGGCCTCGATCTCCGCGGGCAGCTGCGCCAGCTCGCGGGTCTCCTTGTAGGTCATCTTCGTCGGCGCCGCGCGCCGTGCGTCATCGACGCGAGTCTCGGCTCTTTGCTTCGACGCCACCGGCGTTTCGAGCTGCCGCCGCTGTGCGAGCCAGTCGGTGTAGCCGCCGACGTATTCCTGCCACTTGCCGTTGCCCTCGGCAACGAGCGTCTGCGTGACGACGTTGTCGAGGAATGCGCGATCGTGGCTCACCAGTAGCAGCGTGCCCGTATAGTTCTGCAGCGTCGCTTCCAGCAATTCGAGCGATTCGATGTCGAGGTCGTTGGTCGGCTCATCCATCACCAGCACGTTCGCCGTGCGCGCGAACAGTCGCGCCAGCAATAGCCGATTGCGCTCGCCGCCCGAGAGTGCTTTGACCGGCGAATTCGCGCGCTGCGGAGCGAACAGGAAATCGCCGAGGTACGTCATTGCATGCTTGCGCTCGCGGCCGATGTCGATCCAGTCCGAGCCGGGGCTGATCGTCTCGATCACGGATTTCTCGGGATCGAGCTGCTCGCGCATCTGGTCGAAGTACGCAACCTGCACGTTGGCGCCGAGCCTCACGGTGCCCGCATCCGGCTCGAGCAGCCCGAGGATGAGGCGGATGAGGGTCGACTTGCCGGCGCCATTCGGACCGATCAGTCCGAGACGGTCGCGACGCTGCAGCCGCAGCGACAGTCCCTTGACGATGCGCCGCTCGCTGAAGCTCTTGCCGACTTCGATCAGCTCCGCGACCAGCTTGCCGGAACGCTCGCCGGCATCCAGTGTGAGCTTCAGGTCTCCCAGCTGCTCGCGCCGCGCCGCTCGCTCGGCGCGTAACGCTTCCAGCCGGCGCACGCGTCCTTCGTTGCGCGTGCGGCGCGCTTCGATGCCGCGGCGGATCCAGACTTCTTCCTGCGCCCAGAACTTGTCGAACTTGCGATTCGCGATGTCTTCGGCGGCGAGCTGCTCGCTCTTGCGCGCCTCGTAGGCCGCGAAGTTGCCCGGAAAGCTGCGCAGCAGGCCGCGATCCAGCTCGACTATGCGCGTCACGACGCGGTCGAGGAACGCGCGGTCGTGTGTGATCACGATCGACGTCGGGCCCTTGAGCAGCAGTTCTTCCAGCGCTGTGATGCCGTCGATGTCCAGGTGATTGGTCGGCTCATCGAGCAACAGCAGATCGGGCTGCAATGCCAATGCGAGAGCGAGAGCTGCACGCTTGCGCTCGCCGCCCGACGCTGTGTCCGGCGTGCGCTCCGCATCGACGCCAAGGCGGTGCAGGAATTCCGTGAGCCGCGCATCCACGCGCCAGCGCTCGCGTTCGTCCGGCACGCGCTCAATGTGGCCGCGTGCGATCAGGCTTGCGCGCAGCGTCGCCGCGGCCGGCAGCTCCGGTTCCTGTTCGACCAGCACGATGCGCAAGCCGTCCTGGCGCGCGATCTCGCCGTCATCGAGCGCGACCTTGCCGGCGATCGCCTGCAGGAGCGAGGACTTGCCGGTGCCGTTGCGGCCGATCAGGCCGACCCGCTCGCCGTCATCGACCGCCAGGGTTGCTCGGTCGAGCAGCGGGTGCAGGCCGTAGGCGAGCTCGGCGTTGCGCAGGGTGATCACGGGCATGTGGGCATGATACCCACAAAGCAGACAGGCAACCGCCGGGTTGCATTTTGCAACGCGTCGGCTATCATGCAACCCGGAGGTTGCCTATGACACAGAGTACCGATCGCATCGAACGCAAGGTCCTGCTCGGAGCGCCGCGGGCGCGCGTGTGGCGGGCGTTGTCGAACGCGGAAGAATTCGGCAGCTGGTTCGGCGTCAAGCTGCAAGGCAAGACGTTCGCGCCCGGGCAGCGCACGCACGGGCAGATCAGCTATCCGGGTTACGAGTACCTCGTCTTCGAGGTGTGGATCGAGCGCATGGAGCCGCAGCGACTGCTGTCGTGGCGCTGGCATCCGGCGGCGATCGAGAAGGACGTCGACTACTCGGCCGAGCCGACCACGCTCGTCACCTTCGAGCTCGCGGACGCGGACGGCGGCACGCTGTTGACCGTCGTGGAATCCGGCTTCGACAATGTGCCGCCGCACCGGCGCCTGGGGGCCTTCCGCATGAACAGCGAAGGCTGGGAGGAGCAGATGAAACGAATCGAACAGCATGTCACTGCGAGTTAGTGCCCCGCTGCGCAGCGCGGGGTTCCGCAATGCTGCACCGGTGTTCGCCGCGCTCGGTGACGAGACGCGACTGCGGCTCGTCGCATTCCTGTGCAGCAGCGGCGCGAAATCGATCGCGCAGCTGACGTCGGGCACGGACATCACGCGCCAGGCCGTGACGAAACACTTGCAAGTGCTGGCGAACGCCGGCCTGGTGCGCGACCTGCGCGCCGGCCGCGAGCGCTTGTGGGAGCTCGAGCCGTTGCGCATCGAGGAAGCGCGACGCTCGCTGGAGCTGATCGAGCAGCAGTGGGATCACGCCCTCGGCAAGCTGAAGCGCGCGGTGGAGGGTCCGCCCTGAAGCGCGCTATCCTTGCAGCGTGAGAATCGGCAAACCGCTCCTGTTGATCACGACGCCGATCGGTCTCGCGATCGGCCTGTATGAAGGCTGGCGCCTCGCCGGGGGCCTGGTTTTCCTGATGGCCGCGTTCATCGGACTGCTGGCGTTCGCGTTCCTGACGATCGTCGTGACGATTCGCAGGGAGCGGGCGCAGGAAGAAGAGAAGAAAAAGAAAGAGTCGGGCTGAAGCCCGACCTACGAGCCCGACCTACACCCTCGGCTCGATCACCAGGCTCTGGATTGCGCGGCCGAAGTAGCCGCGGCGGTCGCCGAGTTTCGCGAACGCGATGCCGGAGCCCTGGTCGCCGAGCCAGGTGGTCGCATCGAGCAGGATCCACTCATCGAGCGGCAGGCGTGCCAGGCTGATCGTCAGATCGCCGTTGATGAAGGTCCACTTGTGCCACTCGAGCACGGTCGAGACACCATTGCAGAAGTCGCCGACCATCGCTGCGCGCTGCAGCGGCGTCACCGCGCGATCCTCGAACAGCGGCCGATCGACGCGGAACCAGATCGCAGCGGGGCCGGGCGTGCGAAAATTTCCCAGCACGACGCGCATCGTCATGCCGCGGATCAGCGCATTGGGATTGGAGGCCGGCACGTCCACTTCGCGACCGCCTTCCGGACCCGGCAACGTAATCGGTTCCTCGACTGCAGTCGGCGGCAGGCTCAGCGCAGTGCTGCGAATCTTGAGCACGGTCGCGCGCACGACCACCACGTTCTCGTGCAGCAGCGTGACCGCACAGAGCTGGATCTTGCGTCCCTCGCGCACGACCTCGGAGCGAAACTGCAGCGGCGCGATCGGTACCGGCCGCAACAGGTCGACAGTGATGCGCACGACCTGCATCGGCTCGCGCGTCGGGATGCTCTCGGCGATCCACGAGATCAGCGCAGTCGGCGCGCCACCGTGCTGCAATCCCGCGCCCCACGGGCCGGCGGTGAACTCGGTGGCGAATGCGGTGTCGTGCTCGACGCGATAGAGAAAAGTCATACCTGCGCGAGATGTCGTAACGCTGCCGCTGTCGCGGGATCCGCCGGGAAGAAAGATTCCAGCGCCAATTCTGACAGAGTTACGTCGACCGGAGTGCCGAAAACCGTGATCGTGCTGATGAAGCTCAGCACGCCGGCATCGGTCGCGAGGCGGAACGGCACGGCGTACGGCACCTCGCTCGTTCTGAATTCTGCAGCGTGAGCAGGCGCGGGATATTCGCTCAGCTCTTTCAGGAGCTCGGCGAGCGTTGCGTCCGCGGAAATCTCGACTTGCCGCCGCAGGCGCGCGAGCAGGTGCGAGCGCCACTCGGCGAGATTCACGATGCGCGGCGCCATGCCGTCGGGATGCAACGTGAGACGCAGCACGTTGAGCGGCGGTCGCAGCAGCGCCGGCGCCACGCCGCCCATGAAAGCGTTCGCCGGAGTGTTTGCCGCGACCAGGTTCCAGTGACGATCGACCGCGACGGCGGGATACGGCTCGTGACCTTTCAGTACGAGGTCGATCGCTTCTCGCGCCGGCTGCAACGCCGGATCGTTCAACGCGTGCTCCTTGAACATCGGCGCGAAGCCCGCGGCGATCAACAGCGAATTGCGCTCGCGCAGCGGCACGTCGAGCAGCTCGGCGAGATGCAGCACCATTTCGCGGCTCGGCTGCGAGCGGCCGGTTTCGAGGAAGCTCAGGTGCTTCGAGGAAATCTCCGCTTCCACCGCGAAGTCGAGCTGGCTCATGCGGCGCCGCTGACGCCATTCGCGCAGCAGGTCGCCGACGGGACGCGGGCGCAGGGATGCCCGCGCGCTGGGACTGGGCATGCTGGTATTCATGGCAGCGACGATAACGCAGCTGCCGCTGCCTTCTCCATTACCTCCCAGGTAATCGACTACGCGCCGCCGCCGCCAGCATCATGGCCACGCTTCCCAACATCCATACGAGGACCGCGCCATGACTTCGATTCGTGCTTCTGCTCTCCTGCGACGCGTGCTGATCGTCGATGCCGTCACCAGCGGCGCGAGCGGCATCGCCATGATCGTCTTTGCCGAGTTGCTGGCGAACCTGTTGCAGCTGCCGGTGGATCTCATCAGCGAGGCGGGCATCGTGCTGTTGCCGTTCGCCGCCTTCGTCGGATTCGTCGCCTCGCGCAGCGAGCCGGCGCGCTTTGCCGTGTGGGCCATCATCGCGTTGAACGTCGTGTGGTTCGTCGACAGCATCGGGCTGTTGTTTACGGGTTGGGTTACGCCGAACGGGCCGGGCTACGCGGTCGTGATCGCGCAGGCGGTCGGCGTGCTGGTGCTGGCGGATCTGGAATATATGGGGCTGAAGCGCTCGCGACCGGTCGGGGTGGTCGCTGTGTCGGGCTAAAGCCCGACCTGCTGCCCAACGTGCAAGGTAGACTTGGCGCCCTCGGTGTTTGCGAGGGCGCCATGACTTCATCGGCTCTGTTTGCTTTCCTGCATCACGCGGCGGCGTTCCTGCTGGTCGCAGTCGTCATGGTCGAGCTCGTGCTGGTGCGCGGCGAGATCACACTGGCTTCGGCGCGCAGCTTGTTGCGCATGGATTCCGTGTATGGAGTCTCTGCCACCGTGTTGCTGATCGTCGGCTTCATCCGGGTGTTCTACACGGAGAAGGGCGCGCAGTACTACTTCCACAGCGGCACTTTCCTGGCGAAGCTCACGCTCTTCGTCATCGTCGGCCTGCTGTCGATCGTGCCGACGGTGCAGTTCCTCGGCTGGCGCAAGGCGCTGAAGGCAGGTCAGGTGCCGGCGCTCGACGACGCCGCGCGGCGTCGCATCCGCATCATCATTCACACCGAGCTGACGCTGCTGTTCCTGATCATGCTGTGCGCTGCGCTAATGGCGCGCGGCATCGGTTTCATCGGCTGAGCGGCCGACCCCGTCGTTGATCACCTTCATGACCAGGATCGCAAGGCAGAGCACGGCGGTGATCGCGTTGGCCGCGATGATCACCCAGTCGTCTCTGAGGTATCCGTAGACCCCCCACAGCACCACGCCGGTGGTGAATATCAGGTACATGCCGAGGGACAGGGAGTGCGTGTCCCTGGAAACGAGCACCTTGTGGGCCTGCGGCACGAAGGCGAGGGTCGTCAGGGTCGCAGCCACGGCGCCGATGATTTCGGTAGGGGTCATGCTCGTACAGAACCGTTTTCCGGTACAGTCCCTCTTACTAGGACGCCAAGGTATCTGGACATGAGAGCCGCGATTATTGCATTCATCGTGCTGGCCAGCAGCGCCGCCGCGGCTCCCGCTCGCGCCGCCGAGCTGGGCATTTACGCGGGCGTCTCCTACTCCATGGTCGAGAAGGATGCGGATCGCGCCCCGTTCGAGCGCACCGCCGCGAACATCTACAACTTCATCGCCTTCGAGCCGCAGACCACCTCGGTGACGTTCGATACCAAGGACTCCGCCTACGGCTTCGTGGTCGGCTGGCGCTTTTCCGAGCACTTCGCCGTGGAAGGCGGCTACCTGGACCTCGGCGATGTCACCTTCAAGGATCACAGCGACGGCCAGTTCGTCGACCCGACCGATCCCACGAACGTGCGTGCGGCCACCCTGCAGCAGAACATCGAGTCCGGCACCAGCGGCATCCAGGTCTCCGGGCTGGCGATCCTGCCGCTCAGCTACCGCTGGGAGCTGTATGCGCGCGGCGGCCTGCTGATCGCGAACAGCACCGCGGACGTGTTCGTCACGGACGGTGTGACCAGCGACCGCGCGGACACGAACAAGAGCGGCTTCGATCTGCTCGCCGGCGCCGGCATCAGCTTCAGCATCGCCGAGATCTACAACGTGCGGCTGGAGTATCAGCGCGTATTCGATGCCGGCGAGCAAGACACGCTCGGCGAAGCCGACGTGGACATGGCAACGCTGAACGTCACTGTATCGTTCTGACGACTTCGACCGGGCGGTGCGCGCCGACCTCGGCGCACAATTGCTCGGGATGCCGTACTCGCCACACGACCAGATCCGCGCGCATCCCCGTGCGCAGCATTCCACGATCGTCGCCGAGCCCGAGCGCGCGTGCCGCATTGACCGTCACGCCCCGAAGTGCCTCAGCCGCGGTCATGCGGAACAGCACGCACGCCATGTTCATCGCGAGCAGCAGTGAAGCGATCGGCGAAGTCCCGGGATTGCAGTCCGTCGAAACAGCCATCGGGATCCTCAATGCGCGCATCTGCTCGATCGGCGGCAGCCGCGTCTCACGCAGGAAGTAGAACGCGCCGGGCAGCAGCCCCGCGACCACGCCGCGCTCGGCCATCATCTGCAGCGACGCGGCCGACGTGTATTCGAGATGGTCGGCGGACAGTGCGCCGTAGCGCGCAGCGAGTTCGCCACCGCCGCCATCGCTCAATTGGTCGGCGTGCAGGCGCAGCGCCAGTCCGAGACTGCGCGCGCGCTCGAACACGCGTTCCGTTTGCTCGCGCGTGAACGCGATCCGCTCGCAGAAAACGTCAGCGGCGTCGGCGAGGCGTTCCGCTGCGACTGCGGGCAACATGTCATCGCAGACGTGCCTTACATAGTCTTCCTGACGATTCGCGAACTCCGGCGGCAGCGCGTGCGCGCCGAGAAAGGTCCTGACGACGTCGATGCCGAGCTGCTCGCCGAGCCGTCGCGCAACACGCAGCATCTTCAGCTCGCTGTCGAGATCGAGCCCGTACCCGGATTTCACTTCGAGCGTCGTCACGCCTTCGCTCGCGAGCGCACGAGCGCGCGGCAACGAATGCGCCAGCAGCTCGTCCTCGCTCGCGGCGCGCGTGGCCCGCATCGTCGACACGATGCCGCCTCCGGCGCGCGAGATTTCCTCGTAAGTCGCGCCGCGCAGACGCGCCGCAAACTCGTTGCTGCGATCTCCCGCATACACGAGATGCGTATGGCACTCGATCAAACCGGGTGTGATCCACAGCCCGTGCGCGTCGGTTGCCACTTCCGCGGACCATTGCAGCGAATCGAGCTGTGCCGCCGTGCCGACCCAGGCGATGCGGCCGTCGCGAATCGCGAGCACGCCGTCGGGCACGTGGCCGATGCCGCCATCCTCGTCCATCGTGGCGAGGTCGGCGCCGACCCAGATCCGGTCCCACTGAGCGTTCGTCTCTTCCGTCACTCCCGTCACTCCCGTCGCTTCGTGACTTCGTCACTCCAGTCTTATACTGCTCCCATGTCCCTGCAATCCCGCTACCGCTTCACCGCCGCCTGGTTGCCCGGCGGCTGGCGGCGGAACGTCGTGATCTCGGTCGACCCGGCGGGCGACATCGTCGACGTGTCGCCGGACGATGTCGTCACCACCGCGCGCCTGGTCAGCGGCGCGGCGATTCCCGGCATGCCGAATGTACACAGTCATGCTTTCCAGCGCTCGATGGCGGGCCTGTCCGAGCGGCGCGCGGACCGGGGTGACAGCTTCTGGACGTGGCGTGAGACCATGTACGAGCACGCCAGCCGCATGTCGCCGGAATGCCTGAACGCGGTCGCGGCGCAGTGCTATGCGGACATGCTCAAGGCCGGCTATACGGCGGTGTGCGAGTTTCACTACCTGCACAACCAGCCGGACGGCGCCGCCTACGGCGAGCGCTCCACGATGTGTCAGGCGCTGATTGATGCCGCCGCAACGTCCGGGATCGGACTCACGCTGCTGCCGACTCTGTACCAGACAGCCGATTTCGGCGACGCGCCGCCGACGCCGCGGCAGCGCCAGTTCGTGCTGGCAACGGATCAGTATCTCGACCTGATCGATGAGCTGTCGCGTTTCCAGTCGTCGCAGGTCGAGATCGGTATCGCGCTCCACAGCCTGCGCGCCGTGCCGGCACAGGCGCTGCGAACCGTGCTCGATTCGCTGCCCGCGATCAAGACGATCCACATTCACATCGCCGAGCAGGAGCAGGAAGTCGCGGCTGCGCAGCAGCACCTTGGCGTGAGACCGATCGAGTGGCTGATCGAGCATGCCCGCGTCGATCGGCGCTGGTGCCTCGTGCACGCGACGCATGCCACGCACGCGGAGCTCAAAGCAGTCGCGGCTTCCAGCGCAGTGATCGCGTTGTGTCCGACCACGGAAGCGAATCTCGGCGACGGCGTGTTTCCGCTGCCGGTGTGGCTCGCAGCGGGCGGCGTGTTCGCGATCGGCTCTGACAGTCACATCTCGCTGTCGCCGATCGAGGAACTGCGTTGGCTCGAGTACCAGGCCAGGTTGCACAGCAAGCACCGCAACGTTCTCGCGACCGACAGCGAAGCATCGACCGGCTCGATGCTGTGGCGGCACGCTTGCACCGCCGGCACTAGGGCAACCGCTCGCAACATCGGCGCGATCGAGGCCGGCAGACGCGCCGACATCGTCGTGCTCGACACCAACGGCCCGCTGTTCGTAGGCCGCGAGGACGAAGAGCTGATCGATACGTTCGTATTTGCCGGCAGCGGCCACGAAGTGCGCGACGTCATGGTCGCGGGCCGCTGGCTGGTGCAGGAAGGGCGGCACTTCGCCGAGACTGCGATCGCCGCCGGCTACAAGCGCGCAATGAACAGGATTATGGAGTGAGATGCAGATGAACGCCCGCACCCGACCCACCACAGAAGATCGCAGCCACGGTGCACGTCCCGTGCGCGCGCCACGCGGGACGCAGCGTACGGCGAAGAGCTGGCTGACCGAAGCGCCGCTGCGCATGATCATGAACAACCTCGATCCTGAGGTCGCGGAAAATCCCGACGAGCTGGTCGTGTACGGCGGCATCGGGCGCGCCGCGCGCAACTGGGAGTGCTTCGACCGCATCGTCGAGACGCTGCGCGCGCTCAACGCGGACGAGACGCTGCTGATCCAGTCGGGCAAGCCGGTCGGAGTGTTCCGCACGCATGAGGACGCGCCGCGCGTGCTGCTCGCGAACTCGAACCTCGTGCCGAAGTGGTCGACGTGGGAGCACTTCAACGAGCTCGACCGCCGCGGCCTGATGATGTTCGGCCAGATGACTGCCGGCTCGTGGATCTACATCGGCAGCCAGGGCATCGTGCAAGGCACGCACGAAACCTTCGTCGAGATGGGCCGCCGACACTTCGGCGGCAATCTGCAGGGCAAGTGGATTCTCACGGCCGGGCTCGGCGGCATGGGCGGCGCGCAGCCGCTAGCAGCGACGATGGCCGGCGCCAGCATGCTGTGCATCGAGTGCCAGCAGAGCCGCATTCAGAAGCGGCTCGATACCCGCTATCTCGACGCGCAGGCGCCCTCGCTCGACGCAGCGTTGAAGATGATCGCGGACGCCAAAGCTGCGGGCCGCGCGCTCTCGGTCGGCGTGCTCGGCAACGCGGCCGAAATCGTCCCCGAGATGGTTCGGCGCGGCATTCGACCCGATGCCGTCACCGATCAGACCTCGGCGCACGATCTGGTCAACGGCTATCTGCCGATCGGCTGGAGCGTGGAGAAGTGGCTGGAGATGCGTACCCGCGATCCGGCGGCAGTGACCGCTGCCGCGCAGAAATCCGCGGCCGTGCACGTCAAAGCGATGCTCGAGTATCACGCGATGGGCGTGCCGACCTTCGACTACGGCAACAACATCCGGCAGGTCGCGTTCGACGAGGGCGTGAAGAACGCGTTCGCGTTCCCCGGTTTCGTGCCAGCCTACATCCGGCCGCTGTTTTGTCGCGGCGTCGGTCCGTTCCGCTGGGTTGCGCTGTCCGGCGATCCGGAGGATATCTATCGCACCGACGCGAAAGTGAAGGAGCTGATTCCGGACGATCCGCACCTGCATCACTGGCTCGACATGGCGAAGGAGCGCATCAGCTTCCAGGGCCTGCCGGCGCGCATCTGCTGGGTCGGCCTCGGTCAGCGGCATCGGCTCGGCCTCGCGTTCAACGAAATGGTCGCGAGCGGCGAGCTCAAGGCACCGATCGTGATCGGCCGCGATCATCTCGACTCCGGCTCGGTCGCGAGCCCGAATCGCGAGACCGAGGGCATGAAGGACGGCTCCGATGCGGTTTCCGACTGGCCGCTGCTGAACGCGCTGCTCAATACTGCAGGCGGCGCGACGTGGGTTTCGTTTCACCACGGCGGCGGCGTCGGCATGGGCTATTCGCAGCACGCGGGCGTCGTGATCGTGTGCGACGGTACGCCCGCGGCGGCGAAGCGCATCGAACGAGTGTTATGGAATGATCCGGCGATCGGCGTCGCGCGCCACGCGGATGCGGGTTACCAGGAAGCGATCGACTGCGCGCACGAGAACGGTCTCAAGCTGCCGATGCTATGAACCTCTACGATTTCCATCCCGGCTCGACGCCGCTGCTCATCAGCATTCCGCACGCGGGCACGGAAGTGCCCGAAGCGCTGGCGCAGCGCTTCACCGTCGTCGGACGCGGCCTGCCGGACACCGACTGGTACGTGCACTCCCTGTACGAGTTTGCGCGCGGACTCGGCGCGTCGATCATCAAGGCGAACTATTCGCGCTATGTCGTCGATCTGAATCGCTCGTCGGACTCGGCGTCGCTGTACGTCGGCAATCCCACTTCGCCGGTCTGTCCGACCGAGACGTTCGGCGGCTCGTTCATCTACATGGCCGGGCACGAGCCGGACGAGCATGAGATCGCCGCACGCATCGAAGAGTACTGGCGCCCGTATCACGAGCGGATCGCGACGGAGCTCGAAGCGCTGCGAGCCGCGCACGGCAGAGCGTTGCTGTGGGACGCACACTCCATCGCAAGCGAAGTGCCGGGGCTGTTCGAAGGCGTGCTGCCGGAGTTCAATTTCGGTACGCGCGACGGTGCGAGTTGTCCGCGCGCAGTGAGCGATGCGCTGCTGCAGACCGTCGCGCGCGATGGCGAGTTCGGCGCGGTGCTCGATGGCCGCTTCAAAGGCGGCTACATCACTCATCACTACGGCAGGCCCGCGAACGGTGTGTACGCGGTACAGCTCGAGCTCGCTCGGCGCGCATATATGAACGAAGCAGCTGAGCACATTTGGGATGCGCAACACGCCGAACGCGCGCAAGCGCTGATATCGCGATTGCTGCAGAAGTACTTAAGTACTTGATAAGAAATAAAAAATAGCCTCAGTTGCGCCACTCGGGCGAGCAGGGACCTTGCGGGCTGCGCTGCGCGTTGCATCGACGAGGCCCTACTTCGGCCGATTGCTCGTCAGGAGGCACCGCATGTGCCTGGCAGATGTTTTCGGAACTCACGAAGTCATCACCGCGGCGGCCACGGCGGAAGTGCCGGACCATCAGCCGGCGATCTGCGGGACAGTCACTCTCCACTGCGTAGACGGCAACGACACGCTGCGCCTGACGATGCCGATGCTCGACGCGCTCCTGCTGCTCAACTCGCTGCGCGCGATCGAAGAGGAGTTCGAGCTGCAGACCTGGGCCAACCAGATCGGCTGCAGCGCCTTGGCGATGGAAGAAGTCGCCGCCGAGCTCGCGCAATTCTCCGAGGACCTCGCCACGCCGAGCACTTCGCTGAACTGAAGACCGAAAGACCGGTGCCGGGAGAACAAAACGGGGGAAACTGAGCAGCGCATCATTCACGCTGCACTGCTCAGTTTCCCCCGTTTTGTTCTCCCGGCACCACGCTCTTCACTGCCCGTTCCACTGCTTGCAGCACTTCGGCCGGCAGGAATGGTTTGCCCAGGAATGCCAGCGGCTGCAGCGCTTCGGTCTGTGCGCGGGTCGCGGGGTCGAGGTTAGCGCTCAGGAAGATCGAGCGCACGCCCCAGCATTCGTACAGCATGCGCGCCGCTTCGAGGCCGCTGGTGCCGCCGTGGAGGCGGATGTCCATGAGTGCGAAATCGGGCCGCTGCTTCGCTGCGGCCTCCATAGCCTCGGCAGGATCGCGGGCGATGGCCAGTACCCGGTGGCCGGCCCCTTCGACGAGATCGCTGAGGTGCCACGCGATGAGCACCTGGTCCTCGACGATCAGTACGGTGGCCGCCATGACACGGCTGACTGGAGCGGAAAGGTGACGTGCACGGCGTAGTTGCCGGCGGCGCGTTCGATGCTCACCGCTCCATTCAACTGCCGCGCCAGCATCCGGATCAGCTGCGTGCCGAGGCCAGAGACCTCATTCGCCGACTGCTCCGACGCTTCACCGTTGTCCGATACAGTCAGGCGCACCTGCCCGGCGCCATGGCGCACGAGCCGCACGCTGATGACCGCCGGACCGTTGGCCGGCTGTGCATGCTTGAGTGCATTCATCACGAGTTCGTTGACCACGAGCGCCACCGCGACGCCGTGCTCCGTCGGCAATCGCATCTCCTCTACTTCGATCTGCAGGCTCGCCCGTGCGTTGTCCTCCATGCCGGCCGCACGCACCAGCTCCGCGCACAATCCCGTGAGATATGTATGCATCTCGACGGTGAGCGGATCCGCGTCCTGGTACAGCCGTTCGTGAATCGCAGCGATCGCAGTCACGCGCGAGATCGCCTTGGTGAACAGCTCCCGTGTCTCGGGCTCCTTGAAGCGATGGCCCTGCAGGCTGAGCATGCTGAGCACGAGCTGCAGACTGTTCTTCACGCGATGATTCACTTCCTTGAGCAGCAGCTCGCGCTCGGCAAGCGCGCGACGCAGCGCTGACTCACTGCGATGCAGGCGCAGCAGGGCGCGCGAGACGGCTTCGAGTTCCTCGGGCTCGACCGGCTCCACCAGGAAGCTGTCCGCGCCGGCGGCGAGCGAGTTGACGCGATCGGTCACCGCGATGTTGGTCGCCGACATCTGCAGCACCATCGTCGAGGCGGTCAGCGGATCGGCTTTCAACCGCCGGCAGACCTCCACGCCGCTGATGTCGGGCAGATTGATGTCCATGATGACGAGCGGCGGCAGATCCTCGCGGACGATCTGCAGTGCTTCGTTGCCCGTACCCGCTTCCAGCACCTTGAAACCGGCGCGATGCAGGATGCGGCTGGTTGCGTAACGGCTCGCCTCGTTGTCGTTGACGTTGAGGATCGTCTCAGGCGTTTCTGACATGGTCGGCCTCCCTCTCCCCGCAGACCCGGTGCATCGTGTCGATCACAGTGTCCCGCGACAGGTCGCTCTTCAGCAGCAAGGCGTCGGCCGCCGCCGCCCGCTCGCGGTCGCTCTCGTTTTCCAGGCGTTGCGACGTGAACAGCACGACCGGAATGCATCGGGTGTCTTCGATCGCCTTGAGCATCTTGAGCACTTCGAAGCCGTGCACGTCCGGCATCATCAGGTCGAGGAAGATCACGTCCGGCCGCGCCTGGCGCGCCAGCCGCAAACCCTCGTAGCCGCCGATGGCCTCGATGACCTCGTAGCGGCTGGTCGAGAGGAACTGACGCAGCGCGTAGCGCTCGATCTCGTTGTCATCGATGATCAGCACGCGGTCCAGCGCCATCGGCGTCGCCGGCTCGGACGCCACACGCTGCTCGACGCCGCGCTCGGCGTCGACGCGCAGCGGGATCGCGAGCGTGAACGTCGAACCCTGGCCGAGCGCGCTGCGGATCTCGATGCTGCCGCCGAGGAGCCCGGCGAGCCGCTGCGACAGTGGCAGGCCGAGGCCGGTGCCCTTCACCGATGTCTGCAACGGGTTGTCGACCTGCGAGAACTCTTCGAAGATGCGGCGGTGATTCTCCGGCGCGATGCCGATGCCGCTGTCGACGACTTCGAACAGGATCAACTGCCGATCCTGCGACAGCCGGCACGAAACGCTCACCGAGCCGCGCACGGTGAACTTCAGTGCGTTGGACACGAGATTGCGCAGGATCTGCGCGACCTTGCCTTGATCCGTATGGAGCGACGGCAGCTCGTGCGGCTCGTCGATCACCAACGCGACGTTGTCGTTGACCAGCGGCTTGAACATGCCGCGCAGCGCGGCGAACAAGTCGGTGACTGTGAAGCTCTCGACGCGCAACTGGATCTTGCCGGCTTCGACCTTGCGCAGGTCGAGGAGGTCGTCGATGAGCGTCGAGAGCTGATCGGCCGCCTGGCAGATGTAGCGCACCTGCTTCTCCTGCTCCGGCGTGAGCTCGCCATCGAGCCGGTGCAGCAGGATCTTCGACAGTGCCAGGATCGAGTTCACCGGCGTGCGGAACTCGTGGCTGACGCTGGACAGGAAGCGCGTCTTGGTCTCGTCGGCGGCGCGCAGGTGCGCGGCGCGCTCGTCGAGCTCGGAGTAGAGCGCCATCACGCCGCGGTTGGTGTCCTCGAGCTCGGCGTTCAGCCGCGTCAGCTCTTCCTGGCGCAGCCGCAGCTCTTCCAGGCTGCGCAGCAGGTCGCGATTCTGTTGCTGGATTTCGACATTTGCATCGCCGGCTCGATGCGCGGCGACGGCGCGTATGAGCGCGTCGACGCGCGCTCTGGTAAGCGGCTCGACACGACGCGGCACATGCTTGCGCAACGTGATCGAGGTGCCGCGGCGGGGCGCGGACTGGATCTCGAAGCCGTCCATCAGGCGTCGCGCCGTCACCAGCCCGAGCTTCGGCTCGCCAGTCGGCGTCGTGCCGGCCACGGCGGTTTCGAAATCGGCGATACCCGGGCCGTCGTCAGCGATGGCGATCGACAAGGAGGTGTTGCGACCAGCTTCCTGTTCGAGCGTGAACTCGATGCGTCCGCCGCCGCCGTGCCGGATGGCGTTGCGCGCCACCTCGGACACCGCGGTCGCTATGCGAACCTGGTCCTGTGCATCGAACTCCAGCAGGGCGCTGACCTGTCGCGCGCGCTGGCGGGCGGCGATCATATCGCGATCGTTGGCGAGCTCCAGCTGCAGCAGTGGATGTCTCATGTCGTCGCCCGGCGCAACGCGACCACGAGGGAGTCGTCGCGGCCGCGCTTGCAGTCACGATACAACACTCCGGCGAGCGCAGCGCAGGAGTGTTGCATCAGCCCGGGATAGCGTTCGGGCTGCCATGCGCCGCTCAGCCCGTCCGAATGCAAGACGATCGCCGCCGACGGCGCGATCGTGTAGCTCAATTCGCGGATGCGCGGCGTCGCGTGTCCTACGATGCCGTTGTAGGACGGGATGCGTTTCGCCGTGTTGCTCTCGACGATTGCCGCCACCATGTTGCCGATGCCGGCCGCCAGCAAGCTGCCGTTATCCCAATCAACTTCGATCACAATGATCGCTGCGCCGCGCGTCGTGCGCAGCGCGCCGTGTATCCGCTCGAGGACCGCGCCTGGTGCGCGCGTCTTCTCGGTGAGAAAGACCTCGCAAGCGGCGTTGGCCGCCTGTGCGGCGCCGAGCCCGTGCCCGAGCCCGTCGACGCCCATGACCAGTGCGCCGCCTGCACGTTCTACATAGCACCAAGTGTCGCCGCATTCGACTTCACCTGACTTGGGCACGACGATCGCACCCATTTCCAGGCGTTCACCGTGCGGCGCGCGTCCTTCCGGCCACACCTCAGCATGCACCGCCGTCCCGCGACCTGGCTGCGAGTACACGTCGAACTGCTGCGACATGCGTTTGATCGCGCCGAGCCCGGTGCCAGGACTGCCGCCGGTAGAAAAGCCGTCGCGCAGACACTTCTCGAGATCCGCGATGCCGGGGCCCTTGTCGAGGCCGATCAGCCCGAGGCCGCGGCGCTCCCCGTGCTCGAGCGGTTGCGCGATCAACTCGCCGCCGCCGCCGTGCTTGACCATGTTCGTGCAGATCTCCATCGCGACCAGCGCCGCGCGCCCCGCATCTTCTTCGTCGAGGCCCTGGCGTGCCGCCAGCGTTGCCACCGCGCGGCGCGCCTGCGCGACTTCGCTCGATTCGGTGACGATCAGGCTCTGCACTTCATCTCCAGCGCGTGATCGTGACGCGAGTGCCCTCGCCGGGCTTCGACCAGATGTCGAACTCGTGCGAGAGCTTGCGGGCGCCGTTGAGCCCGAGACCGAGGCCGGTGCCGGTCGTGAAACCGTCGCGCAGCGCCAGGTCGATGTCCGGGATGCCCGGCCCGTGGTCCTCGAAGGTCAGGCGCAGCCCCCTGCGCTTGGGGCCTTGGAGCAATCGCTCGATGCGCATCTCGCCGCCGCCGCCATAGATCACAGTGTTGCGCGCCAACTCGCTCGCGGCGGTGACGATCTTGGTCTGCTCGACCAGTGTGAAGCCGGCGTCCATCGCGCGGCTGCGAACGACTTGCCGCGCCTTGACTACGTCTTCACCAGACCGGACTGGAAAGGTTTCGACGTCACTCGCCATTGCCCGGCTCGTCCGGTCGCGCCATCGATTCGCGCAGCAGGGCCAGACCCGCGTCGACGTTCAACGCAGTGCGAATGCCGGGCAGCGACAGGCCGAGCTCGACGAGCGTGATGGCAACCGCAGGGCGCATGCCGACGACGACCGTCTGGGCATCGAGAATTCGCGACATCGACGCGATGTTGCCCAGCATGCGACCCATGAACGAGTCCACCATCTCGAGCGCCGAAATGTCGATCAGCACGGCGTGGGCGCGGGTGGCCACGATCCTCTGCGTGAGGTCGTCCTGCAGCGTCAGCGCCAGCTGATCGTGCATGTCGACCTGGATCGACACGAGCAGAAAGTCTTCGAGTTTGAGAATCGGGACGCGATCCACGGATCAGCCCCCGGGCGCGGCGGCCCGCCCCACCGCGAGGCCGCGTCGTCTCAGCGCCAGACCGAACGCGTCGGCCAGGCTCGCCTTGGTGGCGACCGATGACAGGTCGATGCCGAGGTGCACGATCGTCTGCGCGATCTGCGGACGGATGCCGCTGATGATGCAGTCTGCGCCCATCAGCTGCGCCGCCGCGACGGTCTTGAGCAGATGCTGCGCGACCAGCGTATCGACGGTGGGCACGCCGGTAATGTCGATGACGGCGATACTGGAACCCGTCGCGACCAGCCGTTCCAGCAGGCTCTCCATCACGACCTGCGTGCGCTCGCTGTCGAGCGTACCGATGAGCGGCAGCGCCAGGATGCCGTCCCAGAGCTGCACGACTGGCGTCGAAAGCTCGATCAGCTCTTCCTGCTGGCGCGCGATGACCGACTCGCGGGCCTGCTGAAAGACCTCGGTCGTATACAAGCCGAGCGCATCGAGCAGGATGGTCGCCTCCCAGAGCGTGCTGGCGAGTCCCGCCGGATCGTTCTTCAGGCTCTCCGTCGCGCGTTTGAACAGCGCCTGCTTCAGGGAAAAGACGAACGTGGCGACCTGCGAGGGCGTGAAACCCTGCGTCGCCCGGCCGCGCGAAAGCTCGTTGAGAAACTCGCGGATCTCGGCCCACTCGGGGCTGCGGGTATCGAACTCGATCGATTTCTGGATCGTCTGGGTCAGCAGCGCCAGGAAACGCTGCGACTCGTCCCGTACCTGGGACTCCTGGATGCGGCTGGAGCGCGAAGAGCTGGCAGATGTCTGCCCGCTCAGCCAGTCAGCGAGGATTTCTTTTTGATGCTGCTCCACGATCGCCGGCAGGCGACTGACAGGTCGGTTCACGAGGACGACTCCTGGCGGGTACGAGAAAGAATCTAGTTCTAAGAGGGGTCCGCTGTGACCCTAAACGACCGAACCTTACGCAGCAGGTGGATCGTTGGTTCCGCGAGGAGGCAGAATTTACGTGGCCCGCCGCCGGAACTGGACGAAGGGACTCAGTTCGGCCACCTGGTGGTAGAGGTGCTGCGCGCGCTCGTTGGTAGTTTCCGTATGCCAGTACACGCGCTCGGCGCCGTCCGCGTCGGCGGCCTGGTACACCGCTTCGATCAGGCGGCGGCCGATTCCCAGCCCGCGATAGCCGGGGTCGACGAACAGGTCCTCCAGATAGCAGTAGCCGACGCGCGCCCAGGTCGACCCGTGGACGTGGAAGTGGACGATGCCGTCGATGCGCTCCGCAGCGGTGACGGCGACGAGGCCCTGGAAGGGATGGGCGGGGTCCAGCAGCCGGCGCCAGGTCAGCTCGGTGATCTCGGCCGGCAACGACTCCCGATAGAAATCGAGGTAGCCGCGCCAGAGCTCGTGCCAGCGCTCGCTGTCGCCCGCGCGCAAGGCGCGGACCTGGAGTGATTGAGGTGTCATGGTGTCAGGCTAAAGCCTGACCTACACCGATGCTAGAGCCACTTATCCGGTCGAGTGAGGGCCGCGCGATTTCTTCTCATCTTTGTCCTGGTCCTTCTTCTCGTCCTTCTTGTCGTCGCCCTTCTTGTCGTCGCCATCGGCCTTCAGGCTCTGCCGCACGCTGCGCACGGAGATGCTGCCTTCCAGCGAGCGCGCGAACGCGCCGACGAACGCGTTGCGCATCACGCTGCCGATCGTTGCCAGCAGGTCGGTGTTGGGCTGTTCGATCGTGCCGCTGATCGGAATGCGCGCCGCGACCTGGTCTTCCTGGTGGTTCTCGAAGATGTCCGCCGCGAGGTCGATGATGCCTTCCCACAGTCGCTTGAGCGGATTCTTCTCAGGCTCCGTGCTGCTGTAGATGTTGACGTCGCGCATCACCGGCTTGGCATAGCCCTTGAACTTGCCGTTGGCCGCGGCCAGCTCCGTGTACAGCTCGAACTCGCCGCCCTCGGCGTCCGCCTTGATGAAGCGCGTCAGCCACGGATTCACTTGCGGCAGCTGCACGTTCTGGACGCGCATGTTCAGGTCGAACGTCGGTTTCGTCGCCAATGGATTGACGCTGCCGTCGATGCGCGCCGAGCCGCCATCGAGCACGCTCGCCTTGAACTGAAAGCCCGCGAACGTTTCCTTGTTGCTGTCCGCGACGTTGGTCAGGTTCGCGAGCCAGCCGTCGATGTGGCGCGCCGTGAGCGCGTCCTTGGTCTGAATGCCGGGCGCGCGGAATGTCACCGTGCCGTCGTGAACGCGCACCGTGTTGAACCGGAACGGGAACAGCTGCTTGAACTGCTCGACCCAGTTCACCTCCTTGCCGAGCTGCGACTTCTGCTCCGTCTCCGCCTCCACCAGGTTCGCCTGCGGGCGGAACAGATCGGCTTCGGCAACGAGCTGACCATGCAACAGGCTGCGCCATTCGACGGTCGCCTCGATGCGCTCGGCCTTGAAGAACGGCACCGGCTGGCCGGAGCCGGTCTTGACGATCTCGATGCCCTGGATGTCATAGCCGCCACGCAGCAGCGCCAGATCGAGATCGTCGATGTGCCCTTCGTACGCGTTGAGCGCATCGAGCTTCCTGTTGGCGTAGTCGAGCAGCACCGGTTCGAGCGACAGACGGATCGCGACCAACAACAGGACGACGATGCCGAGTGCGAGCAGGTACTTGTTCCTACGTTTCACGGCGGACACCTCCGAAGCACGCGGTGAACTCCGCGCCGAGCAGAAAGATCTGCGCGGAGTAGTACAGCCACAGCAGCATCGCGGCGAACGAAGCGGCGGCGCCGAACGCAGAGGGCTGGGTCGAGCGGCCCAGGTACCAGGCGATGCCCCAGCGGCCGAGGTGAAACAGCAGCGCGGTGACGAGCGCGCCCCACAGGATCGGGCGCCACTCCATGCGGCGCGCGGGCATGTAGCGGTAGATGAGCGCGATGAGTCCGGTCACGAGCGCCGTCGAAACTGTGAAGTCGAGCACGCCGGCCAGGACGACGAATTCCTTGAAGCGCCGCTCGATCGCGTCGCGCAGTACGGTGAGCGCCGTCGAGAGCGACAACGAGACCAACAGCAGGAATCCGACGGCCAGGATCAGACCGAACGACAGCACGCGAGTCCGGATCCAGCCGTGCACTCCTTTCGGCACGAGATCGCGTGCGCCCCAGATCTGCTCCAGCGCTGCTTCCAATGCGTTGAAGACGGTGCTTGCTCCAATCAGCAGCGTGACGACGCTGACGATCGTCGCAGCGTGACCGTCGGCATTCTGCGAGGAACGCATCGCGTCGAGCAGGACGTCGGCAGTCGCTTTGCCGAACAGTGCGGTGAGCTGCACGCTCAAATGTCCGTACGCTGCTTCCGCGCCGACGATCCAGCCAGCGACGGCCAACAGAATCACCAGCAGGGGGGCGATCGAGAAAGCGCAGTAAAAGGCGAGGGCGGCGCCGATCGTCGGCGCCTGGTCTGCGCTCCAGTGCGCGACCGCGCATTTGACGAGCGATGTCGGAATGGCGGTGCGCATGTAAATGCAACGCCTCCCGTCCGACGCAGGTTCTGTTGCTTACGCGCGCCCCGCTCAGGGTGCGTGCGTAAGGCGAACACGCACACGCGAAATGACTTGAAGCAAGGACTGGAACTATTTCACGGCACACGCGCTTTCAGTTCGTCCCAGCAAGGACGGCAGAGAATGTCCACCGCGCCCCGCGTCCTGATCGTCGAAGATCAATACTTCGTTGCAGTCGATTGCGAGCTGCAGTTGCGCTCCGTCGGCATCGAGTGCGCAGGGCTGGCGACCACCGCGGCAGAAGCGCTCGACATCGCCGAGCGCGAGCATCCCGATTTCGCGCTGATGGACATCCGTCTTGCGAGCGTTGCCGATGGAGTCGAGGCGGCTATCGTGCTGTACGAGCGCTTCGGCATCCGCTGCATCTTCGCGAGTGCGCACGCAGATGCTGCCACCCGCAAGCTCGCCGAGCGAGCGCATCCGCTCGGCTGGCTCGACAAGCCCTATACTGGCGGGCAGCTCGTCGCGACCGTGCGCGAGTGTCTGGGTGCACTGCCGCCGCTCGCTCCCGAAGCGAGCCCGGCTCACGACTCGTCACGGGCTGTTCACTGATCCTGCTATCGGACGCGGCGGTCGCCCGAGCAACTGCCGGATAATCGCCGGATCGCCGCGATCGCCAGCTTCCAGCATTGCCAGTGTCTCGTTGTCGAGCGGCGACATCGGGCTGAATGCAGCGACGTGCGCGGCGGCACGCACGATCGGCATCGGCACCGACAGGAAGCGCGGCGGACTCAGATGCTTCGCAGCGCGCAGCCGCTCGAGCAGTTCGCGCAAAGCCAATGATTGCGGCCCGACCAGCTCGACGCGCGTGCGATGCGAGCTAGCATCCCCCAGCAAGTGCACCACCGCTTCCGTGAGGTCGTCGATGTGCAGCGGTTGCACGCGCTGCTCACCGCGGCCCGGCAGCGGCACCAGCGGCAGACCCGCGAGCCTGCCGAACAGGCGCGTGTTCGATCCGCCGGCGCCGAACACCAGTGCTGGCCGCACGATCGTCCACTCCAGCGGCAAAGTCGCGAGATAGTCGTCCGCCGCACGCTTGCTGAGGAAATAGCGCGTCACGCCGCGGTCGGCGCCGAGCGCCGAGATCTGCACGATGCGTCGCACGCCCGCCGCAACGCATGCCGTGAACAATGCCTGCGGCGCGCGCTTGTGGATGCTTTCAAAAGTCTGCGTGCCGTGCTCGCGCAGGATGCCGACGGCGTTGATCACTGCGTCGATACCCGCGAGCTTCGGCAGCCAGTTGCGAACGGATAGGTCGCGCGTGAAGTCGGCGCACACGGACGCGGTGCCGCTGTTGACGTCGCGACGCGCTTCGACGACCACCTCGCCGGCGGCGCGCAACGCGCGAGCCAGGTGACTGCCGATGAATCCGCTTGCTCCCGTCAACAGAACTTTCATGCAGGCTGCGACCGTGCCGTCGGAGCCCGAAATGGTAGCAACGGGAATTACGCAGCCGAGTCGTCAGCAACCGCAGGGTGCAGCCGCCCGGGTCAATCAATCCTGGTCGATCAATCCTGCTCGCGGCCCGCCTGCCGTTGCGCGAGGTCCTCGTCCACTTCTTTTTCGGCGGCCAGCCAATCGTCGAGCTCCTGGCCGGCAGCGAAGCCGCGACGCTCCGCGCGCCAGTAGGCAGCTTCCGCAATCCGCGCTTCGCGACTCTCCGAGAACGAAGGGATCTCGCGCCGCTCGAGGCGGGACGCAGTGACCTCGGTCGGGTTCGGAGTCGGCGGCTGAGTTGCGACGGGCGGCGTCGTCTTCTGTTTCGTCCGGCCGGTCCCGGTCCGGGGTCGCGTGGGCATGGGGGTCTCCGTGATGAGCGCGATGACTCGAGCGGATTGTGCGCTCGCGATGTTTAAGAAAATAACGCGCGCAAAGGTTCCACAGCCGCAGCGCCACCGGGTTGACGGCGATGCACCTACAGCTGCCATGTCGTGAACGCACGCTGCATTCCGATTACCCGGATATGAGTTGCAGCAAGCAGCAGCGTGTCCGTGCCAGCACGGCACGCACCGATGGGTATTCGCGTCGTGCGTTCCTGCGCGTGGTGAGCGGTGCGCTCGGCAGCGCGTGGTTGACGCTCGAGCTGTCGAAAGTGGCCGAAGCAGCTCACGCAGCGCAGCGTGCCCAGGAATCGCCGGGCGAGCCGGCCACTTCGTTCCTGAGCCGGGCCGAACTAGCCGACGTCGATGCGATCACCGCGCAGATCATTCCGAGCGACTCGACGCCCGGCGCGCGCGAAGCGGGCGTCGCGCTGTTCATCGACCGTGCGCTGGCGACGTTCTTCGGACGCATGGCGCCGGATTTCCGCAGCCAACTCGCCGCGTTCCGTCTGCACTGCCAGTCGCGCTATCCGGATGCTCCGTCGTTCGCGGCGCTCGCGGCGGAGCAGCAGATCGAGTTCCTGAAGCTCGTTGATCGCACGCCCTTCTTCGAGCGAGTGCGCCTGCTGACCCTCGTAGGCATGTTCGCAATGCCCAAGTATGGCGGCAACCGCGATGGGATCGGCTGGAAGCTGCTCGGTTTCCAGGATCAGCACATGTTCTCACCGCCGTTCGGCTACTACGACCGCGACTATCCGGGCTTCGCCATCGAAGTCGTCGAGCGGCAATGAGCAGGACCTATCGGCTCGCGCAGCCCGTCGATTTCGCGATCGTGGGCTCGGGCGCAGCGGGCGGCGTGCTCGCGCGCGAACTGTCCCAGGCCGGCTTCTCGGTCGTCGTGTTCGAGCAGGGCCCGCGCCTGACGCTCGGGAATTTCGAGCACGACGAGCTGAAGCACTGGTTCAACGCCGGCATGACCAACGATGTCGTGAAGAATCCGCAGACGTTCCGCGACGATCGCTCCAAGCGGGGCGAGCGTAACCTGGTGCGACCCTCTTTGACCTATGCGCGCACCGTCGGGGGCAGCAGCGTGCACTACACCGCCAACTACTGGCGCTTCCACGAAGTCGACTTCGACGAGTGCTCGCGCCTCGGCCCGATCTCCGGTACCGGATTGGCCGACTGGCCGATCAGCTACGCCGAGCTGGAGCCGTACTACACCAAGGTCGAGTGGGAGATCGGCGTCAGCGGACTCGCCGGCGCGAGCCCGTTCGATCCGCCGCGCAGCAAGCCGTATCCGATGCCGCCGTTGCCGGTGAAATCATCGGGCGTGCTGCTCGAGCGCGGCGCGCGCAAGCTCGGCCTGCATCCGTTTCCGGCGCCGCTTGCAATCAACTCGCAGCCGTATCGTGGCCGCCCGGCCTGCATTCACTGCGGCTTCTGTCACGGCTTCGGTTGCGAAGTGGGCGCGAAGGCGTCGTCGCTGACGACGATGATTCCGGAGGCCGAGGCCACCGGCCGTTGCGAGGTCCGTTCCGAGAGCTACGTGGTGCAGGTGGTCACCGATCAGCGCGGCCGCGCGACCGGCGTGCGGTATTTCGATCGCGACAAGCGCGAGCGCTTGCAGAAGGCGAAGGCAGTCATCGTGTCCGGAAACGGCGCGGAAACGCCGCGCCTGCTGCTGATGTCGGCCAACAGCATGTTCCCGCAGGGGCTCGCGAACTCCAGCGGCCTGGTCGGCAAGTACCTGATGTTCAACTTCACCATGCGCACCCACGCGGTGTTCGAGCACGAGCTGAACGAATTCAAGAGCGTGCAGTGCTCGCGCATCGTGCACGACTTCTACGACAGCGATCCGCAGCGCGGCTTTTACGGCGGTGGCGGCATCGACTCGCGCATCGGACCGCAGCCGATCATCTGGGCGGATCGCGTCGGCGACGACGAGCACTTATGGGGCAGCGCCTACAAGGCGCGTCTTGCCGAGTTTCCGCGCACGATGCAGGCGGCGTCGCACGGCACATCGCTGCCGCTGGAATCAAACAGCGTCGAGCTGGACCCGGAGCTGAAGGACGCGTGGGGCATGCCGGCGATGCGCGTGACGTACAAGGATCATCCCGACGATCTCGCGACGATGCGCTTCCTGCAGGCTCGCGCCACGGAAATCATGGAGGCGGCCGGCGCCCTCAAGGTGACGAACGGCCCGGCGAAGCCGCAGACGAGCTCGGTGCACATGCTAGGCACGTGCCGGATGGGCGACGACCCGGCGAAATCCGTGATCGATCGTTACCACCGCTCGCACGACATCCCGAACCTGTTCGTGTGCGACGGCAGCAGCTTGGTCACGTCGGGGCGCGGTCAGCCGACGCTTACGAT
>Ga0209382_10000043_pt1 | contig 158370 bp, 152 predicted proteins | sample SoiMetdeltSBSDD5_FD_187599 | JGI IMG/M metagenome (GOLD analysis project Ga0209382, IMG submission 187599) | Bulk soil microbial communities from a Populus tree surrounding site in Tennessee, USA - Soil MetaG P. deltoides SBSDD5 (SPAdes) (version 2) | ecosystem: Environmental > Terrestrial >...
AGGCGCTATTTGCTGCGTTTGCAGCCATCGCAGTACCCGCAAGTTGCTGGGCGTCACGGCCCACCACGCCAGGCGGGTAAGGATTCTCCACGGCCAACGCACGCCCGATCTGCGCCTCGCCGGCAACGCTGGTAGGTACACCATGATCGCCTCCAACTGTTACAGTTGCTGAGGTTATAGGCGCGAGATCAAGCCCACATTTAGGCCCGGCTTTGGCTACCAATCGGGACCTAACTGTTACAAAACTTGGAGAAGTGTAACAGTCGATTAGCCCTCGATCACCGGCTTGGCATCGTACGCGCGCAAGGCTGAGAGCGTGTATTCGAGGACTTCGCCGGCTGGGCGTTGATTGGCGTCAGGCAATGCCTCTTTGATCGCGCGAAATATCTCCATGTCCTCCGAGCTCAAGCCGCCGATATGGCGCGCCTCCAAGCTCAGGGTTACGTCTCTCGGGATTAGCCGGCTGCACAGATCGGCAAAGCGTGTCGGCTCTTTTGTGGCCATCTTTTGCAGGACCGCTGATCCGTGCTGCTCCCAGGTCAGCGAAACGTCGGCAATGAACCGCTCGGTTAAACGACTGCGAGCTGTCGGCCGTCCATTCGGATTGCCAGTCTGACCCTGGTGCCAGGGCCGCAAATTCTTCAATGAGTTTTCATGCATCACTGTTTTCTCTGTTAATCGGCATTATTGAGAGTTTGGGGGAAGCGATTCACCTGATGAAGGGGTCGGCCGACGGAGGGTGCGTCGCCTTAATCCACTTAATCCAGCCGAGCCCTGCTAAATTTATTCCTCGTATTTAAGGAAGGCCCTATGAACGACAAACCGGAAACGACTAGCCACTCTCTGCCGCCGGGCGGAAAAATAAGTTTGCGCTGTAAGACGGATGGCTGTGGCTTTGAGATCCTCAGTTCGGATGGAATGAGCGTCCGATTTAATCTGGTCGGAGGAAATTCGGCGTCGATAACAGCCGGTACAAGCAAGATTACAATCAATCTGAACGGACCGTATGATGATCTGATTGGCCAGCCCGAATGACCGTTACGGTCGTTACGTTACGGTTACGGTACGGTTACGTTACGGGTCGGCAGTCTTGTTACGTTACGTTACGCCCCCCCTATAGGGGCGTACGTACGTAACAGCCGTAACGTTCCTGGGCGAACCGATGAACTGGGGCAAAGGCGGCATCGTTTTCTTCTTCGTAGTCATGATTGCGGTTTGGCTTGCTGCCGTTTGGTTCCTTTTGTTTGGTCCGCCTGGAGCTTCGTTCTGGCCGTCGTTCTAGTGCCGCCGCGCTTAATCAGGGCAAGCTGCCGTTATTCTTTTCTCTTGCTGTCTCATGTCAGCAACGACCGATTGTATTTCATCTCCCTGCTGGATTCGATTTGCAAAAAATCTCAATAGATCAGCTGTACGCCGTATTTCCTTTTCACAGTTTGGCGTTGAGCCGCGCTTGCCGCTGGACTCATCGCGCTGCGGACCAGCATCGTTTCCCTTATCGACGACGGGTGCTTTCTGTTCCACAGCGACAGGTGGCTTATCGACCACGGGTGCTTTTTCTTCCACAGCGACACGTGGCTTATCCTCGATAGCTACTGGCGGTCCGCCCGGTTTAGAGAACCAGAGATAGATCAGATTTAAACTAAGGGCGCAGGCAATGACAATTACACTCCAGAAAGCGTCTCTTGGTATTTGCCGAGTAATTGCTTCGTATAGAAGATAAGCTAAAACGCCTGCCGACATCACCAGTAATAAGATACGAAGCACCTGCATTGACCCAGCCCCCGGCTTCCCCCTTTGGAAATAATCTATCACGTCGGCTGTTTGACTGCCCAACCGTTCATGGTTTCGCTAACCAGGCCCTTGGCCTTCAGCGCCATGCGAATGTCGAGCAATGTCGCAGGACGCTTGGTGCCTATGCCGACTGTCCTGGCTTGTTCGTTCCAATCTTCTAGGCTTAGACCGCGATTTCCCGCCGCGTGGAGGATCGAAAACATCGTTTGCTGGTTGGGAGTCAAGCGGGCTTCTGACCCTGCCGCTATCGGCGCAACGTCTACCGGCTCGATAACGCAAGAAGTTATGGGTTCGCCGTCCTGATCCCTGCCAACATCTACTTGCTTTAGCCGACTGCCAATTATGTCGCCGGCAGCTCCATCCTTCATGAACTCCACTTCGACAATAATGGCGTCGGAAGCATCGCGTTTGACAGATAGCTGCGCGTCCACTGCGCCCGTCAGAGCGGTTGACCCCCTGGGACGCGTTCCATCAATTCCGCAATGGTGAACGATCACCACCGAGCAATGAAAGGCTTCGCGGATAGCGTCGGCGGCACTGATGTAGGCCGACATGTCCTTTGAGTCGTTTTCCGAACCACGCAATGACCGGTTAAGCGTATCCAGAACGACTAGAACCGGCGGAGTCGCTCCTAGCTGCTGCCCAATGACCGCAATCAACTCCGCATAATCGGCAACGAGATCGAGCGTGAGCGGCTCCAGATAGAACGGCACCGGATCGCTGGTTTCTATGGGAAACGTCTGGCGGAAGGCCTCTGCGCGGGCTTCGAATCCATTTTGTCCCTCAAACGCGCAATAGACTACCGGTCCCTGTTGTACCCTTCGTTCGCGATAGGACCAGTTAAGGGCGACATGCATTGCAACGTCGAAAGTCCAAAACGATTTGCCGCATTTGGGCGGTCCCCAAACCACGGCCAAGCTCTCGCGGGGAATGATGCCCTTGACCAGATAACGCGGCTCCGTCCCCAATTTGATTTTGTCGAATGGGATAAGCTTGATCCGCGATTCCGTTTTTCGCGCAGTCAGTGCTCCACCGGGAATAACTTCAAGCGTGGCGGGTGATCCATTGCCCTTGGATACTGGTCTAGGATTTTCCCTATTGTACTCCGCTATACGCGCCCTGAATTCTTCTTCGCTCGGTGCGTAGCTCATGCCCCGCCCCCCGTTTTGGAGGGCGGCCCGAACTGCAGTAGATCCAAGATCTCTTCATCTTTCGCCCACCGCATTGCGTCTTCGACGCTGATGGCTTTTTGCCGAAGCGCCACACCAATGCTTTCCAATGTGTTTGAGATTAGTTTTGCTCGTGCCGTGGCAGCCCGCAGCACTTGCATCAAGTATTCCCTGTCGCCGTTGGTCTCGCCCATTCTGGGCTTGCCCTGGCTCGCGGGATTGGGTAGTGAAGACACGTCAAATGCTCCTCATGTTTTGGACGCGGCGGTGCCTTGGCGGGGCCGCCGTTTCCATTTCAGGTTTCAGGTTTTCGAGATTGAGATTTCCGCCGAGGCAGAAATCGGTTAGCCAACGCGGCTAAAATCCTTTACCGATCAATGTCGGCATTTAGGTTTGTTAGCCACGATAAGCCCTTGATTAAGTTCAACGCTGATACTTCGGGCGGGATCGCCACGAGCGGCGGCGTGCGATTCCTCGGGCAGCGCCGATCCTATTGGCGATTGCTTATTCGGGGCGCCGCGCTTTTGACGGTCACGCTCGGCATATACCGATTCTGGCTGGTGACCGATATCCGCCGATTTCTCTGGTCGAACACCGAAATCGCCGGCGAGGCCCTCGAATATACCGGTACGGCGCTGGAGCTTTTGCTCGGCTTTCTCATCGCAATCGCCTTGCTTATTCCGGTCTACACCGCGTTCTTCTTGGCGGCACTCGATCTGGGGGTCCTCGGACAATTATCCGGGCTGATCGCCTTTGCAGCGCTCGCCGTGCTCGGGCAATACGCCATCTATCGCGCTCGACGCTATCGCCTCACACGAACGGTTTATCGCGGCCTGCGCTTTCATCAGAAAGGCTCGGCCTGGGCCTACGCTTTCCGCGCAATAGCGTGGTGGATCGTGACTGTACTGAGTTTCGGTCTCGCTTATCCGTTCCAGCTGGCGAGCCTCGAACGCTACAAGATGAAAAATACCTTCTACGGCGATCTTGCCGGCCGCTTCGAGGCGTCTGGCTTCGTGTTGCTTCTGCGCGGGTTGCCGATGTGGGTGTTGTTTTTTGCGCCGCTCGCGCTAGCCGTCAGGGTTTTGGTTGGCCTGGACTGGCAAGCACTGCTTGATGCGCTCGCGCAGGGCGGCGATGACGTCATGGGCAAGATTGAAGGCGGCAATCCGGGCCTGGGCAGCGCCATTGTCTTCGCCATGCTGATGGGAGGGATCAGCATCACGCTCGGTGCCCTGCTCTATCCCGCTTTCCAGACGTTGATTCTGCGCTGGTGGTCGTCAGGTCTCCGTTTCGGCGACCTGGAAATGCGCTCGCGCTTGCTCTTGCGCCATGTCTATGGTGCCTACGCCCGGTTTATCGGTTATGCGGGCCTGTTCGGCCTTGCGATAGCAATTGCCGGGACGGTGGCTCTGTTGTTGACGGATGCCCTCGCGGGGTCGGACGCCTCGGGTCAGATCGCGACAACGCTTGTCCTGCTGATCGGCTATGTGATCACCGTGCTCGGTATCTCAACCATCTATCGCGCTACGGTGCTCTTTTCGCTTTGGCAGCTGGGCATGGAATCGCTGCAATTGTCGGGCCTCTCGGCGCTGGAAAAGGTCAAAGCCAGCGGCCGGCCCAGCTCGGCCTTCGGCGAGGGTCTAGCCGATGCCCTGAACGTGGGCAGCTATTGAGTCAGGACAGGCCGAAGGACGGCAATCAATGAATTCCGGCACCGGAACCTACTTCGATGGCGTTACGAGCGCTCGCCACGAGGCCGTCGTGGAGCTCACGCCGGCGGCTCTGAAGATTTCCGGCCCCGACGGACATCTGTGGGGCGAATGGCCTTACAACGAGATTGAGGAACTCGCCGCGCCCGATAGCATGCTCCGCCTGGGCCGTCTGGGCAGCCCGACATTGGAACGTCTGGAAATTCGAGATCCCGCCTTCGCCAAGGAAATCGATGCGCTCGCGATTCATGTGGACCGCACCGGCTTGCTGCAACGCCGGCAGCGGATGCGCGTCATCGGCTGGACGTTCGCGGCAACTGCGTCGCTTGTGCTCGTTGCCTGGTTTGGCTTGCCCGCGATTGCTGCACGTCTGGCGCCAATACTGCCCGCAACAGTCGAGCGCAGGCTCGGGGATGTGGTGGACCTCCAGCTACGCGGCATGTTCGACACCGGCAAGGACGGTGCCCCGTTCGAGTGCGGCACAGCCGGGGCGGAAACGGCGGGACGCGCGGCACTCGACAAATTGATGCACCGGCTCGAAGCCGCGGCGACACTGCCGATCCCGCTGCGCACCAGCGTTGCGCGGCGGGACGAGGCCAATGCGATAGCGCTGCCAGGCGGGCGCATCTATGTCTTTCGCGGGCTCATCGACAAGGCTGACAACGCCGATCAAATTGCCGGTGCGATTGCGCACGAAATTGGTCATGTCGCAAATCGGGACGGCACTAAGGCTATGCTGGAAGGTGCAGGCCTGTCGTTTCTGTTTGGCATGCTGCTCGGCGATTTCGTCGGCGGTGGCGCTGTTGTGTTGGCGGCAAAGAACGTGCTGCAATCGTCCTATTCCCGCGAGGCTGAGGCGGCGGCGGACACCTATGGCACCGAACTCATGAACAGGGCTGGCGGCGACGGTCGGGCGCTCGGGGTTATTCTGGAAAAGACAGGGGGCGCTACCGAGCCGGGCATGACGATCCTGATGGACCATCCTGAAACCAAGGCGCGCATTGCATCCATCAACCGACTGGCCGCGGCGCGGCCATCGGTGCCCTTCCTGGAAGCGAGCGAATGGGCGGCGCTCAAGCAAATCTGCGCTGGATCATGAATATGGGGCGTCGCTCGCTTCACGATCTACCGATGTCGAAGGTGGCGATCTGGTCAGCCCGGATCGGCTGGTTCGCTCTCGCGGTCGCCGTGCTTTCGATCATCATCGTGCGTTCCGGCTTGCTGGAGATCGTTCCGGCGCTTGCAACCTTTGCTGCGGCTTTGGCTTTCGCCGGTCTCGCCATATTGCTCGCCTTTGCAGGCTTCGTTGTTATCTGGCGACAGGGACTTGGCGGGCTCGGCCGCGCCCTGCTCGGCCTGTTCCTTGGACTCTTGCTGCTTGCCTACCCCACCTACCTCGGCATCCGCGCAACCAGGCTGCCAGAGATTGCGGATGTCACCACTGACGCGAGCAACCCTCCACGCTTCGACGTTCTTGCGCGCCTGCGGCCTCGCGGACGCAGTGACTATCCAGGGGCTTCGGCAGCTGCGCTCCAGCGTGCCGCCTACCCCGATGTTGTGCCACTTGAACTAGATGTCCCGACCAAGGCTGCTTACGACGCCGCACTCGCGCTCGTAACCAAGCGCAAATGGAATGTCGTCGATTCTCGATCACCGACACTGACGCGCCGCGACGGCGTCATTGAAGCAGTCGCGCGCACGCCTATCATGGGATTTCGTGACGACGTCGTGATCAGAGTAAGCCCGCTCGGCCAGGGCACGCGTATCGACATGAGATCGGCTTCGCGCTTCGGCAGCCACGATCTCGGGGCCAATGCCTCGCGCGTCCGAAGTCTGCTTGAAGACCTCGATGATGTCATCAGTTCGACGCCTGAACCGCGTTCGTTGCCCGAGAAGAAAGCGCTGCCCGCGAAGAAAGGCCAACCCGATAAGCGTCAGCCGGCCAAGCGGTAAACGCTGTCGATCGCCGGCTGACCATCGGTTTCGACGAGGCCGCGCGCCACCAGATCTTCGAGATGCGCAAGAACCGAAAGAGCGGCCGCGCCGGTCAGGCGCGGATCAATGCCGATGTAGATTGCGCGCACGATGGTTGGAATGTCGGTCGCACCCTTCGACAGGCGATGCAGGATCGAATCCTCACGCGCCTTGCGGTGCAGGATGTAATAGTTGACGAACCGCGGCGCGTCCGAAATGGCCGGCCCATGGCCGGGAAAATAAATGGCTTCCGTACGCCGCGCGAGCTTGGCCAACGAATCCATGTAGTCGCTCATCGCTCCATCAGGCGGAGCTACAATTGAAGTCGCCCAGGCCATGACGTGATCGCCTGCGAACAGCGTATTTTTCCCTTTAAGGGCATATGCCATGTGGTTGGCGGTATGACCGGGCGTCGCGACCGCCTCGATTTCCCATGCAGCGCCCGTCACAACAGCACCATCCTTCAACGCGACGTCCGGCTGAAAGTCGCGGTCGGCGCTGGCATCGAGCGGGTTAAGCTCGCCAATATGGAGAGGGCGAGCGGCCCGGTGAGGGCCCTCGGCATACACAGTTGCACCGGTCGCCTTTTTGATCGCCGGCACTGCCGGTGAATGGTCGCGATGAGTGTGGGTGACGAAGATATGCGTCACCGTCTCGTTGCGCACGGCATCGAGCAGCGCGCCGATATGCGCAGGATCGTCCGGACCCGGATCAACGATCGCCACTTTGCCGCGGCCGACGATGTAGCTGATTGTGCCTTTGAACGTGAACGGTCCCGGATTGTTGGCCATGATCCGGCGCACGCCCGGCACTGGCTCGTCCGCCAAATCGGGCGCGAGCTCGAGACGCTTGTCGAAAGGAATGTCATCGTTCATGACGTTCGCATCCATCGCCGCCGGGATTTCCTCGCCGTTTACGCCTCCGTTGCCCGACTATCTAAAGACGTGGACGCCCGGCACAAGGCCGGGCATGGCGCCGTGTGTAGTTCAGCGTCGGCAAAATTTCAATGAATCTCGGGTTCAGGAATCGAGCCCGGCGCTGCAAGAAAATCAAAATCGCATCCTTCATCGGCCTGGCCGATGTGCTGCGAGTACAGCGCGCCGTAACCGCGCGGGTATCGCGGCGCGGGCTGCTTCCAGGCGGCGCGGCGACGGGCAATTTCCTCTTCGGCCACGTGAAGATGGATTCGACGCGCGGGGACGTCCACCTCGATCTCGTCGCCGGTCCTGACGAAGGCAAGCGGCCCGCCGACGAAGCTTTCCGGCGCAACATGAAGAATGCAGGCTCCATAGCTGGTGCCGCTCATGCGCGCGTCCGAAATGCGCAGCATGTCATGAACGCCCTGCTTCAGCAGCTTTTTCGGGATCGGCAGCATGCCCCATTCCGGCATGCCTGGGCCGCCCTTGGGGCCGCCGTTCTTAAGCACGAGAATATGGTCGGGTGTGACGTCAAGATCATCGCGCTCGACCTCGCGCGCCATATGATTGTAGTCGTCGAAGGCGATGACTTTGCCGCGGTGGCGCAGCAATCGCTTGTCGGCCGCCGAGGGCTTCATCACGCAACCGCGCGGAGCCAGGTTTCCGGTGAGCACGGCAGTTGCGCCTTCGCGCGACACCGGATCTGAGAGCGGATGGATGACTTCAGGCTTGTAGACTTCCGCGCCGGCGATGTTTTCGCCGATGCTTTTTCCGGTAACGGTAAGGCATGATAGGTTGAGGGCGCTGCTGAGCTCCGCCATCAGCGCCCGCGAACCCCCCGCATAAAAGAAATCTTCCATCAGGAATTGGCCGGAAGGCCGCACGTTGGCGAGCACGGGAATTTCCCGGGAAATTTCATCGAAACGATTCATGTCGAGCTTGATCCCGGCGCGGCGCGCCATCGCCACGAGATGGATGATGGCGTTGGTCGACCCACCCATGGCCATGTGCATCCGAATGGCATTATCGAAAGCCGCCGACGTCAGTAACCTTTGCGGTATCAGATCATCCCACACCATGTCGACGATCCGGCGGCCGGCGGCTGCGCACATGCGTGGATGGGCCGCGTCGGCCGCGGGAATCGAAGATGCACCCGGCAATGCCATGCCCAGGGCTTCCGTGATCGCCATCATGGTCGCAGCCGTGCCCATCACCATGCAGGTGCCGAAACTCCGGGCGATGCCGCCTTCGAGCTCAGCCCACTCCTCATCGCTGATGCGCCCTGCCCGCTTTTCATCCCAGTATTTCCAGGCGTCCGAGCCGGAGCCAAGCTGCTGGCCGCGCCAGTTGCCACGCAGCTGCGGCCCGGCGGGCACATAGATTGCCGGCAAACCCATGCTGATAGCGCCCATAACGAGAGCGGGCGTGGTCTTATCGCAACCGCCCATCAGGACGGCACCGTCGATCGGATGGCTGCGCAGAAGTTCCTCGGTCTCCATCGCCAGAAGATTGCGATAGAGCATCGTTGACGGCTTCACGAAGGGCTCGGCCAGCGACATCGCCGGCAATTCGACCGGAAACCCGCCAGCTTGCATCACGCCACGTTTGACGTCTTCGGCGCGATCGCGAAGGTGCGTATGGCAGAAATTGATGTCGCTCCAGGTATTGATGATGCCGATCACCGGCTTGCCGCTGAAGTCGGCCTCGTCGTAGCCGCCCTGGCGCAGCCGCGCGCGGTGACCGAATGCGCGCAGGTCGCTGACGCCGAGCCAGCGATGGCTGCGCAGCTCTTCGGGACGCTTACGTTTGCTCATTCGTGTCGACGATGAAATCCGCTAGTTGATCGACAGGTCGGCCGCGCGCACCACCTTTTCCCATTTGGCGGTTTCGTCCGCGACAACCTTGCCGAAATCGGCGGGCGATCCGGGAATTGGCGTGCCGCCGAGCTCCTTCAGCTTGGCCAAAATGCCTGGATCCTTCAGCGCCAGGTTGATCTCCTTATTGAGGAGATCGACGATTTCCTTCGGCGTGCCTTTCGGAACGCCAAAGCCGAAGAACGCGCTCGCCTCGAAACCGGGCACGGTTTCCGCAACGGTCGGGACATCGGGCAGCTCTTCCGAGCGTTTAGCCGTTGTGACCGCCAGCGCCCGCAACTTGCCTGCCTTGATGTGGTTGATCGACGACGGCAGGTTGTCGAATGTCACCTGCACCTGCCCGCCGAGCAAATCGGTGAGCATGGGCGCCGATCCCTTATAGGGTACGTGCGTCATATTCGTGCCGGTCATCATCTTAAAGAGCTCACCGGAGAGATGAATCGACGTGCCGTTTCCGGACGAGGCTATGTTTACCTTGTCCGGATTGGCCTTCACGTAGGCGATGAATTCGGCCACCGTGTTGGCCGGTACTGACGGGTGCACTTCCATCACGTTCGGCACGCGAATGAAGCCGGCGACCGGATCGATGTCGCGCAGAAAGTTGAAGTTGAGATTCTTGTAGAGTGAAGCGTTGATCGCGTTAGCCGGGTTGACGAGGATTATGGTATAGCCATCTGGCGTCGATTTGACGACGGCTTCGGTCGCGAGATTGTTGCCCGCGCCAGGGCGATTCTCGACGATGAATTGCTGGCCAAGCCGCTTGCCGAGCCAGTCGCCGAATATCCGCGCAAGGATGTCAGTCGAACCGCCGGCCGGATAGCCGACGATGATGTGCGGCTGCCGAGCCGGGTAGTCGGCGGCGCCTGCTTGATCGGGCAGCATAAGCGTAAGGCAAGCCGCCCCAAGGGCGGCTCGTGAAACGAATGCCGAAATCCGATGCATGACTGTGATCCTCCCGTCTGGCCGGCTTTTTTGCCGTTCGACTGTTTTCCGTCGCCGACGTTACGCGGCGCGGGAGGGATCGTGCAAGAGAGGTCGATTGGTCGCCCAACGGCATTTTTCCGCTACCAGGGCCACCCAAATGTCCGATTTGACGCAGCAACCAGCACCCCGAGCGCGACCGTCCAGCGACCAAATCTGAACGATCTCTTAACGATGGTCGCCCTAGATTCCCGATGGTGTCCGGAGTCATTATTATGTCCGCGCGCGTGTCGTCCCGCCGACGTTGGTTCTTGCGCGATATTCCGCGAACCTACGTTCTGTTCGTCTGGCTGGCCTTTGGCCTCGCCATATTTCTGTACGCCTATGACTGGCGTCCGAGCGGCTGGTCGGTGCTTCGACAGCAGGAGGCGGCGGCAAAGCCGCAGCGGAGGGACGCCGAATATTACACCGGCGCTATCGTCATCGTGCCGGCGCGCGGCGATTACTGCTGGCAGCGAATGATCGACAACCGCACCGGAAAAATGTGGGACAAGGGCTACGTCAATTGTTACGAAGCGGTCTCCCCGATGGAGAAAGATCAGCGCGTGGGCATGAGTTCGGCGCGGATCAACGCGATCGGCCGGGCTTTCAATCACATCAACGATAACTAGACGCGCATGGACTTGTGCACTCAGCACTCCGATACCTCAGGCCTACTTGAGTAAGCCGACACGTTCGTATAGGCGTCGCGCCGTTTCCGATAAGCGCACCTTACGCAAAGACAATTGAGCGTAGGCGCTGCGCGACGATACTCCTGCCAAGTCTACCGTGATGGGCCAAGGTCCATCTCGACTCGCGTCCTTTGCGGACGAGAATCTCATTCAGTCACGAATGCGGGAGTACAAGGCATGGCCACTAATATCGTATCAGTCATCATGAAATTTCTGACGCCCGACATGATCGGGCGCATCGCAAGCGCGCTCGGCCTTGATCGTAACGATGCATCCTCCGCTGTCGAAGCAGGCGTGCCGGCGTTGCTGGCTGCCTTCGCCGGTGTGGCCGCCAGACCAGGCGGTCCGCAAAAACTTGCCGATGCTGCGAAGCAGGAGATCAATACGCTCGACAAATTGCCCGGGATGGTTGGCGCCGCGGGACAAACAGTTGCCGAGCGCGGAACAAAGATGCTCTCGTCGCTCCTTGGCAGCCGGGACCAGACCGCACTTGAAAGCGTGATCGGGAAATATTCCGGAATAGGATCGGGAGCGAGCAGCTCATTGCTCGGTGCATTGGCCCCGGTTGTCATGGGCGCGATCGCTCAGCAGCAAGGCAGCCGCGGACTCGATGCAAGCGGCATTGCGAATCTTCTCGAAAGCCAGAAAGATAACATCGTCGATTCCATTCCGTCCGGCTTCGGTCGATTGCTTGGCGGTACAGGCCTCGTCGATTCGCTGGGAGATTCGGCAAAGAAGGCGATCATGGCAGGCAGCGAAACCACACGGGCTGCCGCCGCCTCGGTCGCGCGGACCATCGATGATACGAGACGCTCTGCCGTCGCTCAGGCTCCATCCTCGAGCAACTGGCTTCTCTGGATCATCCCAGCGCTGGCGATTGCGGCGTTGCTCATCTATCTGCTCGGCCGGCCGACGGAACAGGTCGTTCAACAGGGCGTCAACGCAGTGCAAAGCCTGACTGTCGGTGGAATCGATCTCGGCAAGCAGGCCACCGACAGCATCAGCAGCCTGCGCACGGCGCTCAGCGGGATTACCGATACCGCTTCGGCGCAGGCGGCGCTGCCAAAACTGCAGGCGGCCACGGCTCAGATCGACAAGGTCAGCGGGATGGTTGGTCAATTGTCGGACACGCAGCGCAGGACGCTCGCCGGATTGGTCACTCCGGTCATGCCGGCGCTCAACCAGCTGCTCGACAAGGTGCTGGCGATTCCCGGCGTGGCCGAGATCATCAAGCCCACGATTGACTCGCTGAGAACGAAGCTCGCGACATTGACCGCCTGAAGCCTGCGATCAAAGGCATCGACCGTCGGCCTGAGCCGACGGTCGATGCAGTACGCCGACCACCTTCAACTCGGCCGGAGCAATGCCATGCAAGTTCACAAGAATCATCGAGGACATCAGAGCGAACCGCACGCCGGTTCACATGCCTGGCGAGGATCGGGCTCCGACTTTGTCCTTGTCGAGGAACGCCAGCCGCCACCGCGCATCGAAATGGCGCGAGAGCGCATGCTCATGTGTCGCCTCTATATTGGCTTGATCCGGACCCTGAACGAAGACTACGGCGCCGCATTTGGTTCCCCGAGCGACAGCGCAACAGCCCGGACCATCGGCATTTATGTTTTTCTTCGAACGATGATGTGCTCGCCGGTAAGCGCGAGCAAGATCGCAAGCTCGCTGAAATTGCCCCGCGTGACCGTGGTCAGACGGCTGCAAGAAATGGTGAAGCACGGCTTTATCGAAAGAGTCGGCAATGCTTACCGAGTTACCGACAAAGTGAATCTTCCTAATCTGAATATCAGGCTGCGGCGACGAATAGATATGATCGTGGAAACTGGAAAGAAATTGTCGGAATTGGAACAGCAACGAGCCGCGTGATTTCAACCGCTATCGCAGATTTCAACGGTATTAGCCGTTTGTATAGGCCAGCCATCCCTTTCGATTGAGGGCGCGTACGCAAGTACAATAGAGCGTCGGTGGAGGCGCATTGATACTTACTCCGTCAATCGCAAATTGCCATGGACGGAAAACGCAGATGCGAATACCGGTATTGCGCTATTTTCTTGTTGTCGGTTCGGTACTCTTCGGATTGCTGATGCTGGTGAACAGCAGGACCGAATCCAGTGGCCCGGCTGTGAAGACAGCGCAAACGGTCGGCCTCCCGCCGCCAGTCAAGGTGCGACCCGAGCCGCCGTCGCAGGTGACCGCCGTCAATTTCGCCGCCGAGCAAGAGCTTCCACAGGCAAAACCGGTTGAGACCGCAAACGCGCCGAAGGCCGTCGAAAAGAAACGCAAGGAAAAAACAGCCAGCAAACATCGACCAACATGGCATCGGTACGTTCAATATCCATTCGGCACATTCAACATTCGCTAGAAGTCGGACTCGTCGCCAGCGTGACGCGACGCAGCTTGAAGCGAATACTTTAGCGGCGGGAAGCAATGGCGTGAGCGCGCTGCGGTGAAAGGCGGTACGCCATGCGCGCGTGCCCTGCGCAATAGGACCACCCCTCCGCAGCGATGTTGTTGCAGAAGGTCAAGTCGGGCGCATCCACGACGCTGATGGGCCAGCGACACTTGCGCGGCGCGAGATTGAGCAGCGAACACGGCTCGGCGCTCACCACATGATCCGCAATGAGCTCGGAGGCGAATACTGCTTTGAGCGCCAGCCTTTGCGTCAGCACCTGCGGTCGCGCCTGGTGCCGTCGCACGGTGGCCGCGCGCGGTCCCGCCCCGCCCCTGCCGCGCGAGAGGCCGAGCCGGTTTAGCTTGCCTATAACGGCGTTGCGGGTCACTCCGATCTCGGCGGCGATTTGTGCGCAGGACAGCCCGGCATTGGCGTAGCTCCTGAGAAGAGCCACCCGTTCCGCGTTCCAGGTCATATTGAAATTTTTGCTGGGGACTTCGATGTCGGTCATGTTGGCCTCGTGACCGGTTGCTGCGGCCAGCTGGGCCGCCGGACAGGACGAGGTCGCACGAACGCGCACGACGCGTTGAACCGGGATGCCGGGCCACCGCTGACCGCGAAAATCGGTGCCGTTCGGCACGCATTGCCGTGGACACCGAGCCGCATCCCGCGATCGGACTGCAAGCCCGCCATTCTGATTTCGATCCCAGGGTCCGCGCTTTCGGCCGAACGACGACCGGTCTGCAGTCAGACGCCCCGCTTCAGGGGTGCCCTGCCGACCGGCTTTCTGCCGGCCCGAAAGCGCGGGTCCCGCTTTGGTGTCGAAGCGAAAACCCTCGCCGAATCAAGCGTTCCACGATTCGATTCGCACGGCAAGGGTTATAATGCCATAATAACGCCGTTGTAATTGTGAGGTGTAGTCCATGGCGCGACCCGAAAACCGCTCGGAAGCGCGGGCGCTTAGTCTGACGCTCCCAACCGAAACATTTAATTACCTGGTGCTTCTTGCGACTCTCGGAAAGCTTGGGCGCACCGAAAACGAAGTCGCGACCCACATCCTCGTCCGCGAGGCCTATGCAATGTACGAGCGCGGCTTTCATGAGCAACGTATTCCGGCTGCCGACGTGGAGTAGCCGCGATCGCACGACGGACCTTCGGCAAAGAGTCTTTTCGCTGACCCAACAGAAGGCTTCGACAATTATCTCTTCGATTGAAGGTAATCGAGTGCCTGCATTTGAGACAAAGAATTCCGTTTCAGCCGAGGCAAGCGGAACGATATGTCAAAAAACACATTGTAGCGGTGGGGACCGGTGGAGTTTGTGGTCGGGGATGACCCAACGAGAAGAGTATCTGTTGAGGGCGGCCGAGCTCAGCGCAAGGGCTCAGGCAGAGGGGGATAGCGCGCGAAAAGTTGAATTCGAAAACATGGCTCGCGCCTATCTGCGTCTCGCTGAACAAGCGGAGCGAAATAGCCTCACGGATATCGTCTACGAGACTCCGCCAAAGAAAGATCGCGATCAGGCATAGCTGCTACCCCACACGAGCATATCACAATTCACATTCCTCACGGTTGCCGCAGAATCCGCCCGCAACCGCTCACATAGATTTCCGGAAAATTTGATCAACCGCGTGCATTAGCAAATAGGCGAATTTGCGGAACGATTGATTGCCGCATCTGTTGGGGCGACGTCTGTCGTCGATGCAACCATAACTAAAAAGGGCGATGCACGGCGGACAGGAAAACGCGACGGGCGGGCTCCCAGCACCATCAAAAAAGGAAGACCCATGAGAAAGACTCTCATCACTGCGGCTGCTCTGACTGTCATCGCAATGCCGGCCTTCGCGCAATCCTTCGATCCCGATGTCGGCACGGGGAATATTCTCCCGTTCGTCAACAATCAGGGTGGTGCAGGCGCATACGCCCAGGCGCCCAACTACGAGGCCCGCTATAGCCGCGGGCAAACCGTCCGGCATGCACAAAGCGGTCGCCGGATGCATCAGCCGACGCACAGATCAGGCAGTCCGAAAGTCATCCATAGCGAGGATGGCAACGAGTAGCCCGGGCGGCAAAGAAGGCCTCGAACAGAATCGGGGCCTTCTTCCTTTCACGCCACTTCCCGATCCAAAGCGCTGCGGGGGAGCCATGGGTCACGCCCATATTCAACGGCCTTCCCGACCTCCTTGCGCTCGCACCGGACATCTGCGCAAAAGCGGGAATGGTCGCCGAGACTGAAGATCATCCCTCCGAAACCGTGCCGGCTGCGATGTGGACTGGTTTCGCCATGATGTGCGTCGGCATGTTCATGGCGATTTTGGACGTGCAGGTGGTCGCAACGTCGCTGGCTACCATCCAGCAGGCACTGGATATCGCTCAGGATCAGATGAGCTGGATCCAGACCGCATATCTGATCGCAGAAATCATCTCGATTCCGCTCACCGGATTCCTGACCCGCTTGCTGACGATGCGGTGGCTTTTTGTTGTTGCCGTCTCGGTTTTCACGCTTGCGTCGATCGCCTGCGCCGCAAGTACGAGCTTTTCGTCTCTCATTACCTTTCGCGTATTGCAGGGGTTTTCCGGCGGCACGCTGATTCCGCTCGTTTTCTCGGCCGTTTTCCTGCTTTTCCCGGTCCGGCTTCAGACACTCGCGACCATGATCGCCGGCGTGCTGGCGGTTCTCGCGCCGACCGTCGGGCCAGTCGTCGGAGGCTGGATCACCGAGACGTTTTCATGGCACTGGCTTTTCCTGATCAATGTTTTGCCCGGTGCGGTTGCTGCCCTGGCCGCGTCGGTGACGCTGCCGAACGGACAGGCATCGTTTGATGAGGCGCGCCATCTGGACGTGATCTCATTGGCACTTGTGGCTGTCGCCCTCGCCGCTCTGGAAATCGCAATCAAGGAGGCGCCGAAGCAAGGATGGACTTCGCCGGTGTCTGCCAGTTTTCTCTGCTTGTGCCTGATCACCGCGGCAGCATTTACGGCGCGGACCGTGCGCTCGGCGAGGCCGTTGGTGAACCTGCGCACCTTTCGCGATCGGAATTTCGCAATCGGCTGCCTGCTCAGCTTCGTACTGGGGATGGGACTGTTTGGATCGATCTATCTGATGCCCGTCTTTCTGGCCTACGTGAGATCTCACAACGCACTCGAAATCGGCAAAATAATGCTGGTGACGGGCGTGGCACAGCTTCTCGTTGCCCCGCTTGCGGCTTTTCTGGTGCGACGCATCGACGAACGACTTTTGACGGCATTTGGTTTTTTGCTGTTTGGAATAGGACTGGCGATGGGCTCCGTTCAAACCAAGGCCACGGATTTTGACGAAATGTTCTGGCCGCAGTTGGTCCGCGGCTCCGCCATCATGTTTTGCATTCTGCCCCCTACGCAGCTTGCCCTCGGACATTTGGCAAAGACCGCCATCGACGATGCCAGCGGATTGTTCAACCTTATGCGCAATTTAGGCGGCGCCATCGGAATTGCGGCGATCGACACCGTCATCTACACGCGCGCGCCCGAACATGCGCAAGCCATCGTGAGCCGCCTCATCGCCGGCGATATGGATACCGTGCGGTCGCTCGATATTCCGCCGAACGTTCTGGCCTCAGCGATGCTCGACCCCGGCAAGCAGGCCATGTTGGCCCCGTACATTGAAAAGGTCGCGTTTGTCGATGCCATCAACGAAGCCTGGGCTCTCGTTGCCGTGCTGACAATTGCAGCCCTTGTTTCTCTGCCGCTGGCCAGGCGTGCGCCAAAGGCCGGGACCGTCCACCCGTAGAGCTCAGCCATTTCTTTCTCTGGTCCGGACAGCGCCGCCTGGCTTCATGCAGCAACTCGCGCATTTTCGGAAAATACAGCTCGTCGAAAGCCTGACTGGTGTCCTCGCAAATAAACCGAAGGTGATACTGAAATTCATCGTTAAAGCTTTTTCGCCATTCGGCCGTATCGTAGACAGTCAAGATCTCATCGTACGCGAACAGCATCTGTCCGACGAAATTCTTGTAGCGAATATATTCGATCGGATCAGATTTGATCTTCTCCAGGGTTGGTTGCGAAAGCTCGGGGTACTTCAGCGTCGCTTCGCTGTAAGACATGTACACCTGCCGGGCGCTCGCCTCTTTTGCGTTGCTACGGATCAGGTAGAGCTGAACAATCACTCCAACCACCGCGCAGAGTGCGGCAATGGCGGAAACCATCTGCGCGACATTTCCCCATCGTTGGTGCCACGTTGGCGAGTCTTTGTTCATGTTCATGCGGAGGTTCAGGACGCTCATCAAACGCTTGAACTGGCTCGCGAAGCCATCAGCCGAGTGTGCGTTTCCGTCGTTCAACCATTGAAATCTTTGAGATTTTCGAGCGTGGGTTTCGATTTGTGTACTCGCCTTGTGTGCCTGCATCAAGGCGCCGGTCTGTGCGTCTGGACGGTTCAAGTTCTTGGGATGTGCCCGGATTTCAAGTTTGCTGGAATTGAAACTTTTGCTGACGAGGCAGCCTATAAGCGGCATCGTTGCCGGCACTACCTGTCGGCCGTTCCTCATGTCGTCGAACTAGTTGCACCGCCTTTCAGCGCGCGGGTTTGTCATCAATGGCTTTCGCTACGACGGTGTCGCGCCTGTTTGTCTGCGCTGGGTCCCCGGCCAACCTGTTCGGCCTATCTCGGGCAGCTGGTTCGGCGATTGCGACAGCGCCACGTTTTACAATGTGTCCACGCGCACCACGTGCCAGACATTGTGTCGAGGACGCGGGTGGTTGTGAAAGTGCGTTAGCAGAGAGCTCCCGCGTCACGCGGCGCACGCTTGCGGCGGCTCGCCTTGATGTTCTTGCGAAGCTTCAGGAAGTTCACTAAGCGCTTGAACCGCTTCGTGAAAGCGGATGGTCGGAATGGCAGGATTTGAACCTGCGACTCCCGCCGCGATTGCGGCTAAAATGCCGCATGGTCCACGCGATCCAGTTCGCGCTTTTCATCGCGTTCATGTTGGCAAGCGGCGCGGCCAATGCTGCCGACGAGAGTGCTGCATGGAACGCGTTGCGCGCCGACGGCAATGTTGCGTTGATCCGCCACGCCTCGGCGCCTGGCCCGGCCGGCGATCCGGCTGACTACAGGCTCGATGATTGCGCGACCCAGCGCAACTTGAGCGAACAAGGCCGCACGGAGGCGCGCACTCTCGGCGAACGCTTTCGCACGCAGCGGGTAAAAGTCGGCAAGATTGTCAGCTCTGAGTGGTGTCGGTGCCGGCAGACCGCTGAATTAATGAATATAGGTCCGGTCGAAGTTGCACCCACATTCAACAATGCCTTCGTATTGAACGTCATGCGCGACGCGCTGACCGCTGGCGCGCGCTCGACAATCGGCGCGTGGCGTGGGCCGGGCACGATGGTGGTGGTCACCCACGGCCAAAACATTATGGCAATGCTCGGCATCCACCCGCGGGAAGGAGAAGTCATTGTGGTGGCGCCGGATCCAGCCAGCGAGAATAAAATGAGACTCATCGGCCGGATTGGGTCGTCCTAAGTGCCGTCTGTCTGGCCAACATATCGGGTGCCTAAGGAAAACGCTCGGTAGTGTCTATGGGGTCGGTTTGAAGGCGACATCGTCAGCGTCCGCGACTGGAGTTTCGTTGCGTCTTCGGCTCGAGTCTGTGTGTATCGAAATAACATCCGAGGGTCGCGGTGCGCGGCCGATAAGAGCGGCCTGCTGATCGCCTCGTGGCACAGTTCGTGAAACCTCAGGTCGACCGGCCCCGCCCGCTTCAGCCCTTTCCAACCCGCCTTCGCTGCATTCTCCCGTGATCGGCAGCAGGATGCGTTCGCATCCTGGATCTCCACCATCAGTTAAGGTTCGAAAAATCGGGCGCGCGGCTCACGGCGCGCTCCACTGATCCTCGTGCCTCGCGCGATAGATGGGCCGCATTTGCCACAACCAAAAACGTCGATGATGTTGTTGGCCTCAAGCATGTCACCCTACACGCGTACCGCTTGCGTGCGGGTCTTCAGAATTTCTGAACCTCCAAGTGGTCCGGCCGCGTCTAACTTGCAGCCACAAAAGTCTACAACTAGAGTACGAATTTGCGCGGGACGGCAATTGTGCCGGACCCCCTTCGTGAAGGAGGGCTTACCGTGGCCATTTTCAGGGAAAAAACAAAAGAGGCGATCGCAAAAGAGTTGGACCAATTAAGGGTGGCGGCGGGGGCCACAGCCCCAGAGCCAGCCAAGCTCGAGCAGGTAGCTGACTTTTCTTATGCTCCCAGTGAGCCACTAGCACAATTGATCGTCGACGCTTGGCTCAGTCAAGAATTCAGAGATCAGCTATTGGGAGATCAGAATCGGCGAAAAGCCAAAGAGGAATTGGCGACACGAGGCTTCTTTCTGGCGAACCCAGTCGTGATCTCGGAACAAGATTACAAAAACCATTATACGATTAAAGACGACACTGAAACCGTCTTTGTATTGCCAGACCCAAGGCGCGCAACGACGAGCGAACCGGGCCAACATCTTCTCGAGACGGCTCGCCTGCTGATGGCCATTACACCGAACGGAATCTAACGCTAGTGCGACTGGTTACTGTGGCGAGGCCATCGTCTCTAACTTGCCCCGCAAACCAGATCGCATCTTCTGAAAATAATTGCGGGCGAGCAATCGGCATACGGGAGGCTTCGAATGGCACAGGTCACGGAGTGGGTCAATGTCACGGGCAATACGATTATTGCCCGTGAGTCGGGAGAGGTTTGGTTTCATACTTTGCGGTCCACCAACGTGGATGTAGATCCATTTGCGACCCCGATGACGGGCAGTGGTTCGTTAGGCAGCACGAACGGGCTCCTCGATGGCGCCATAAATCTCGGATTTAGCCGAATTGAAAGCCGCCTCGCGCGCCCGGAGCCGACGCTCGCCGGCTACATCGTCGCCTTGGTCGGCGCCTATCACACATCTGTCGACACGCCTCGAAATCTCCGGCGCGCCGCCAACCGCTTCAATGAGCTCGGGAGGCCCGAGGTCGCGGCCTACCTTGAAGAACGTGCGCGCGAGGAGACCGGTCACGACCGGCTCGCACTCAAGGACCTTCGTGCGCTGGGTGTGCCGGGCGAGCGCCTCGTTGCCAACTTCATCCCGGAAGGCATCAAGCCGCTTTGCAAACGTTTCGATGACCTCTGCGCCGAGGACTATCCGATCGGCTGCATCGGCTATTCGTACTGCCTTGAGCGCATCGCCGCGCTTAAGCAGAAGACCGATATCGAGAGGGTTCGGGCGCTGTGCCCGGATGGCGTCGATGCGACCCGTTTCCTTAGAAGTCACAGCTCCCTCGGAAGCGAGGCGTCGCACGTCGCAGAAACGATCGAGTTCGTCGCGTCCCTTCCTGCAAAGGACCGTATCAGGGTCGTTCAGGAGACGTACGAATCGTCGTTGCTGCTGGCGGAGGGATATAATCACGAACTTCTCAAATCCGAGGCCGAGATGCTCGAGGAGATTCGGCAGGCAATCGGAGAGGCGCTCCCATACCGTTGCCGTTCAGCTCCTTTGGACATTGAAGAGCGCGGCGCTCGGCCCGTGGCGTGACCGGAATAGCGCGATAGTCATCGCAGCTTGGGAGCGCGGTGAGGTCGCGTCATTTCAAACGGGGACATCCTCGTGAGCGGGCCGGCATGGTCAGCGTCGCAGGCAGCCGCCGCTGGCGTCCAGTAAGGTCAATTGCCAACTCGATGTCTTCAGTCAAACGGGTGCTTGTGTGGTATTCTTTGTCGAAGGTCATTTATATAGCAACTAGGCGGCCATAGTGGGTCTCGAGCCCGACTTCCTTTTAGTGAAACGCGGTCGTAGGTGAGGGTCTCTGCAATGGCGAGGCCAACTCTAGCCGAGTGGCTGGGTAGACACGGTCTAGGCCAGTACGCCCAAAGGTTCGCAGAAAACAATATCGACTATTCCGTCCTTCCGGATTTGACTGAAGATGATCTCGAAAAACTCGGGGTCTTATTAGGCCACCGCAAAAAACTGCTCAGAGCCATCGGCGCAGTGAGGGCACGGAGTCAAACGCGCGACACATCCAAAGTTTCGCTCGCCGGCACGGAAGCAACCCCTCCTGCGCAACGTCGCGACGCTGAATTCCGTCAGATTACAGTGATGTTCTGTGACCTCGTGGGGTCTACGGAGCTTTCGGTGAAGTTAGACCCTGAGGATCTCCAAAAACTCGTTGACGCGTATCGGCGGGAGTGCAGCACTGCGATTAGGCGCTATGGAGGCGAGGTCGCCCGATATTTCGGCGATGGCGTTATGGCATTTTTCGGGTGGCCCCGCGCACACGAGGATAACGCCCTTCGAGCCGTTCACGCAGCCCTGGAGATTGTTTCTGGAGTGACGAACATCTCAGGGCCAGTTACCTTGGCTTGTCGGGTGGGTGTTTGCTCAGGACCGGTTGTTGTTGGCGACATTGGAAACAGCGCTAACTCTTTGTCGTTAGATGCGGTAGGAGAAACGCCCAATATTGCCGCGCGCCTACAGATCCTTGCCGCCATCAACACGGTAGTCATTTCTGAATCGACAAGGCGTCTTGCATCAGCAGCTTTCGATTTACAGGACCTTGGGCGACAGGAACTCAAAGGTGTAACTGAACCTGTTCACGTGTACCGCGTACTTGCGGCCAAAAATGCCTCTAGCCGGTTCGAGGCTGCACATCCGGGATCTCTCACTCCACTCGTCGGACGTTCAAGCGAACTAAGCTTGCTTCTCGACAGGTGGGAGAAAGTCAAAGAAGGTGATGGTCAAGCGATATTGCTTTCGGGCATTCCCGGGGTTGGAAAATCACGGCTCCTCCACGAATTGAAATCGCGGATTCAGGAGGAACCACACCTCTTGTTGCACCACCAGTGTTCGCCTTATCACACTCAGAGCGCATTCTTTCCGGTGATTGAGCAGATCGAACAAGCGGCCCAACTAACCGCTCGTGAGGCCGACGCAGACAAGATTGCAAAGCTTCAGGCGTACCTTCCGCGATTGACTGATGGTTCCATAGAGCCACTCCTGTTGATTGCCAAATTGTTATCGATAACCACCGAGAACCGCAAAGAACTGTCAGAACTGACCCCGCAACAAATAAAGAACAGAACGATAAGTACGCTTGTTGACATGCTCTTAGCATATTCTATGCAACGACCCACGCTCTGCATCTTCGAGGATGCGCACTGGCTAGATCCATCGACCCTTGAACTAGTTGAACTGATTATTAGCCGAATCGGCCACGCTCGTGTGATGCTCATTGTCTCATGTCGGCCCGAGTTCCGCCCCACGTGGTTAGCTCACGCGAACATCACCACACACTCGCTCACTCGATTGTCGCAGACTGAAGTGAGGACGATGATTCGAGACGTCTTGAGAGGCGGGAGCATCCCCCAACAGCTGGTCGACCAGATTATCGAAAAGGCCGATGGCGTCCCGCTATTCATCGAGGAACTGACCAGCAGCACACTGAGTGCGCCGTTACGAACGCGAGGCACTTTCACAGCGTCGCTCAGGGTTCCGGAGACGCTAAGTGACGCATTGATGGAGCGACTCGACCGCGTTGCACCGAGTCGCCGAGTTGCACAGATTGCGGCTGTGATTGGACGCGAGTTCTCCCATAATCTGTTGTCTGCTGCATCGCAAGTTGACGAAGACAACATGCAGTCGGCCCTCTCGCTACTCGAGCAAGCTGACATCATCTATCGAGTCGGCGTTTCGCCTTTCGTCCGTTTCGCCTTCAAACATGCGTTGTTGCGTGACGCAATCTACGACACTTTGCTTAGGAGCAAGAGGCAGCAGATCCACGCGGACATCGCGGCGATCTTGCAGCGCGACTTTCCGCAGCTGGTCGAAAATCAACCCGAAGTCCTGGCCTATCATTATCAGGAAGCAGGCAATCACCAGTTGGCCATTCGTTGCTGGTTCGAGTCTGGGCAACGCGCGGTCGCACATTCCGCCAACGTCGAAGCGATTGCTAATTTTCGAAAGGCCCTTCAGCTTCTAAACGCTTTGCAAGAAACGCCTGAGCGGACCAAACAAGAGATCGACATTCAGCTGGCGCTGGGAATCCCGCTTATCGCTGTTCAAGGGTATGCCGCCGCGGAAACCCGCGAAGCGTTTTCGCGGGCGCGCGCGCTATGCCTGCGGCTCGGCAACATCCCCGAATATTTCCAAGCCCTGTTTGGGAGTTGGGGGAACCTATGGATGGGAGGAAACAATCGTGACGCGCTCGGCATGGCCGACGAATTTCTGACACGGTCACGAGCGTTGTCCGACCCCGTTCTGCTAATGGTGGCTCATAGAGTGATAGGCAGCACGTTATTGACCCTTGGGGACTTCCAATCGTCATCGAGCCATTTTGAGGAGACAATTAGGCTTTCGACTGGAAGAGAAAAACAACAGCTGTACAACCTCTACATGGTTGAGCCCCAAGCGGCTTCGCTGCTGCTCCTATCTTGGGACCTGTGGTTCCTCGGCCATCCGGACCAATCCCTTTCCCGCGTTTCAGAAGCCCTCGCCTTAGCTCAAGATCTTGGCCAACCTTACACTGTAGCATTCGCTCATTACATGACTTCTGTTGTGCATCTCCTGCGCGGGGATGCTGCTCGCGGGTTAGAAAGCGCCGGAAAAAGCTTCGAGATATCACAAGAACAGCGGTTTTCGCTGTACGTGACTTTGTCGAGGATTTCGCGAGGCCGGGCAATCTGCGACCTAGGACGGCTTGAAGAGGGCCGGGCCGAAATAGAACTGGGGATCGATGAAGCACGACGTAGTGGCGTGGGCTTCATGCTTCCAATGATGGATAGTTGGTTGGCGGAGGTGCACGCCAAGATTGGCGAGAATGAACGCGCGCTAGCGATTGTCGAGCGAGCCCTGACCGATATCGGTGACGTGACAGGTCGGGCCTGGGAAGCGGAACTGCATCGCCAGAGAGCGCAAATTCTTCTAGCATTTGACCCATCGAAGGTTACAGAGGCTGAGTCTTATCTTAAGAAGTCTATTGAGGTGGCGCTTGGTCAAAGCGCCAAGTCCTTGGAATTACGGGCCGCCACAAGCCTCGCAGAATTCTGGCGGATGCAAGGAAGGGCTGATGAAGCTCGCGCTCTGCTAGAACCAATCTATCGTTGGTTTCGCGAGGGGGCCGAAACGGCTGACCTCCGGCGGGCCCGCGCCACGCTCAATTAGATTTACCCAAGCGCTAACGAATGGGTTGCGACCAGGCAGCCAGTGCGTTCGGCCGCACTTTCAAGTTACGTACATCTATTGAAGGGCTGCAAATTTTCCTCCAACCCAAGCTGGCACAGGTGCTTGCCCTTATCTTCCACGAAGTCACTACAAATGCGGCGAAGTTCGGTGCGCTTTCGCAGGGGTCCGATCACGTCTCGATCCGCTGCTCGATTAGTCGCGCTAACGAATATCCGCTTTTGGCCGGAAGACCATTTCCAATGCTGATTGGTCGTCCCTGTTGCATTTCGCGATAATTGCCGTCACTGCTGTTGTCGTTGCCTCCGTCGCCAACATAGACGCTAACGTCCTTAGCTTCCTTGAACGCAACCGACGGCTGGTGTTTTGGTCCTGTCACAGCGCAAATATGGGCGCTTGCAGCGTTGGGGAGTTAAAAGTGCGCCTTCTTTGAGGGCAAGTCGTAATATGATATTGACGTACAATGGCAAACGCTACATCAGGGCAACCTCAAGGAAGTGCGACCGTCACAAAGAATATTGGCGAGTGGCTCGCTTCAATCGGCCTGGCTGAGTACGCCGACCGTTTCACAGAAAACGCAATTGATCTGTCGGTCATCCACGATCTGACGGACCAAGACCTCAAGGAACTTGGTGTGCTGCTGGGTCACCGCCGCAAAATTTTACGAGCCATCGCAACTCTTAATCAGGCCCCTCTTGCGTCCGCTGCCGTTGTCCGCCCCTTGCAGGCGGAGGAGGCGGAACGACGTCACCTGACCGTAATGTTTTGCGACTTGGTCGGCTCGACAGCCCTTTCGGAACGTTTAGATCCGGAGGAGATGTGGCGGTTGATGGGGTCTTATCATGCCTGCGTCGCTGAGATCGTGAAACGACATCAGGGTTCGATAGCTCGATACATGGGTGATGGGGTCCTCGCCTATTTTGGCTATCCGCGCGCGCAAGAAGATGATGCCGAGCAGGCAGTACGTGCCGCCCTTGCACTTGTCGATGAAGTAACGAGTATTAATACCGAACCGAGGCTGAAAGTTCGAGTAGGCATTGCAACTGGTACCGTCGTTGTCAGCGAGCTTCTGATCAATGACACCTCAACGGAGCAGGCCGTCGTTGGCGAAACGCCCAATCTAGCTGCGCGCCTGCAATCGGTCGCGGAGCCCGGAACGGTGCTGATCTGCCCGAACACGCACCAACTTACTGCAGGACACTTCAACTACCGCGATCTTGGGCCTTCATCGCTGAAAGGCTGGGCCGAGCCGATGTCCGTCTGGCAAGTGCTGGGGACGAGCGGCCTAGGACGCTTCGAAGCGATGCATAAGACCAAGCTGCCGCCGCTGTTCGGTCGCGAGGAAGAACTGGAGCTGCTGTCGAGACGGTGGGGTCTCGCCGCGCAAGGGGAAGGCCGAGTAGTTATGCTCACGGGGGAGCCGGGTATTGGCAAGTCGCACATCGCGTTCGCCTTTGGCGAGCGTCTGCACAAACGACGCCACATCACATTGAGCTATTTTTGTTCGGCGCATCACACCCATAGTGCTCTTTTTCCATTCATTGGTCAGCTCGAGCGGGCTGCCGGATTCCAGCGTGGCGACACACCGAAGAAGAGGCTGTCCAAACTTGACCACTTAGTTGCAAAATCCACGAGAGATCCGGAACACATAACGGATCTAGCCTACCTTCTCGCCTTACAGGCCGGTGATCCCGGCCAACTGGAAGCGCTGAGTCCGCAGAAACGGAAGGAGCGAACATTTTCGGCAATATTGGCTCAGCTCGATTCGCTGGCGGCAAGCCAACCAGTGTTCATTGTTTTCGAAGACATCCACTGGATCGACCCAACCTCGCTCGAGCTGCTCGCCGCCATAGTGGAACGTGCGCCGAAACTTCGGTTATTGCTGGTCATCACTGCCCGCCTCGATTTCGCCCCGCCATGGCCAAGCTATCCGCATGTCACAACGATCCCCCTCACACGTCTAGACCGACGGTCCGGTGAAGCACTGGTCGAACGGGTGGCGGGCGGCAAAACCTTGCCGAAAGAGCTGGTGGACGAGATACTCGCGCGCACTGATGGCGTACCTTTGTTTGTTGAGGAATTGACCAAAACGGTATTGGAAAGCGAGCTGCTGCAAGAACGGGACGGCCGTTTCGTCCTTCAGCGTCCGTTGCCGCAGTTGGCGATCCCTACAACGTTACACGCGTCGTTAATGGCGCGGCTTGATCGATTGGCAGCGGTGCGAGAGGTCGCACAGATTGGTGCCGTCGCGGGACGCGACTTTCATTTTGAACTCCTGAATGCTGTAGCCGGGCTGTCAAAGCAGATACTGGAAGAGGCGCTTGAGCAGCTGGTGCGGTCGGAGCTTGTTTTCCGTCGGGGTGAGATCCCACACGCGATTTATACCTTCAAGCATACGCTGGTAAGGGACACAGCATACGCCAGCCTCCTGAAAAGTCGGCGGGCGCGACTGCACGCTGCCATTGCGGATGCACTCGAGCAACGGTTTCCGGAGATCGTGCAAACGCAACCCGAAACGCTGGCACACCATCTCACCGAAGCCGGAACAACCGAAAAGGCGATCGGATACTGGCTGCAGGCTGGAAAAAACGAGGCCTCACGCTCGGCCAATCTTGAGGCCATGGCGCACCTGGAGAGAGGTATCGAGCTTGCCAGCCACTTGCCTGCCTGCGAGGTAAGGGACAGATTAGAACTCGACCTTCAGCTGATCCTGGGGCCGTGTCTCATCGCCACGCAAGGGCCAGCAGCTCGCAACGCCGTAGCGACGTTCGCCCGGGCCCGTGAACTGTGCGAGCGGCTCGGACAGCCCCCGGAATACCTTCAGGTAATTTTCTGGCTGGCGACCGCAAGCGTCGTGCGCGGCGAGCTGCCGCAGGCGCTCGAAGCCATCGCCGGGTTGCCGAGTGCCGCGGAAGCGCGCGGCAATCGGCCGGCCTTGCTTAATGTCATACGCGGGCAAGCGATGATTTGCATGTTCATGGGACAAATCGTCAAGGCCCGCGAAACGCTCGAACGCGCTGCCCAAATATTCAGCACCCTGGATGAGGCAAACAGGACGGAGGCTCGCACAGCCGGTCAGGATGCTGGGGTCTCCATTTTGGTTCTCAGGGCGTGGGTGCTGTGGATTGGCGGCCAGGTTGACGAGGCAGTCTCGCAAATGACTGCGGCCCTTGAGCGCGCCGATGTTGTTCGCCATGCACATACCTATGCTTACGCTTGGTATTACGCCTCCGTTCTGCACGCGCTGCGCGGCGAGCCGGCAATCGCTCAGGACTATGCGGATCGCTGCCTCGCAATATCGGAGCAACACGGATTTCGCCATTGGCACGGACTATGCCGCGCCATACGGGGCACCTGCGCTGCTCTACGTGACTCCTCAGCCGGACACCTCGAGGAAGTGAAAACTTCATTGGAGGAGTACCAGCGCGCCGGCTATCAGGTCGGGCTCACGGTCCAGTTCGTGCTGCTCATTTCGGCCTTGCTGCTCCGCAACCAGGCTGAGGCCGCGCTGGAAGTGATCGATCAGGGACTCTCAATCGTCACTCACAATGATGAACGATTTTTTGAAGCCGAAATGTATCGCCTGAAAGCCCGCGCGTTGCTCATTCGTGGCGCGCCGGAAACTGAGTTGACATCATTGCTCGAGCAGGCCCTTCGAACCGCGCGCAGTCAGAAAGCGCATTCGCTGGAGCTGCGGGCGGCTACAGACCTTGCGCAGCTATGGATGAATCAAGGCAAGCGCACGGAAGCGCTCGACGTCCTGTCATCTATCTATGGCCGCTTCAGCGAAGGATTCGAAACGCCGGACCTCAAGAACGCAAAAGACATGCTTGCTCGTCTGCAGTGATAGGCTTTCCGGTACAATTCGCTTTGCTCGTTTCCGCGCTGCTGCTCCGCAGCTAGGCGGAGGCAGCGCTGGAAGTCATCGATCGCGGGCTCTCGATCGTCGAACACAATAGCGAGCGATTTTTTGAGGCCGAGCTGTATCGCTTGAAAGCGAGTGCGCTGCGCATTCGTGGCGCGGAAGATGCTGAACTCGTTCCACTGCTTGAACGGGCATTACGAACGGCACGCAACCAACAGGCACATTCACTCGAGCTGCGCGCGGCGACCGATCTTGCAAGACTGCGGATGATGCAAGGCCGTCGCACCGAGGCGCTTGACTTGCTTCTATGGCCGATTCAGCCAGGGATTCGAAACGCGAGATCTCAAAGAGGCTAAGAAGCTGCTCGGAGCGCTTTAATCTGCTCTCTAGCGCGCTGACTGCTTTTCCTTGCTTGTTCTATCTCGTCGGGGGGTGCTTTAATTATTGGCTGAAGATTATTTTTCTCTTTCTCGTAGCGCGCAAACGCCTTTTCCGCCGCCTGTTCGCCGTTCTCTATTCCAAGCTCAAGATTCGAGTGCGACCATTCAAAATTTATAGCGCTCACTGGAACTTCGATGATTTTTTTGCCTTGCCACTTTGGCTCAGCCTTAAATCGGTCAAGGAATATTTTAATGTCGTCTTCGCCAACGGTTGCAGCGAATAGTTCGCATAGATTTGCCTGCGCGTCATATAAATTCTGTTGCGCCGGAATTTTCTTCGCATCAAGAAGCCGACTGATCCAAATCTCCTCCACGTCGGGATTATCTTCCAAAAGCCTGTCAAAGTTAACAGTATCAATCAGCGCCCCTTCGCAATAAGTGTCTCCATCAATCTTTACTGTCTGCTCAATAAACGGAAGAGCCGAGCAGGCGCACAAGCTGGCGGCGTTAATCGGCTTGTAGTCATGGATTTTTTTACCATTGGTGGACACGTCTGTCCTGTTGGCAAAAAGAGCAAGCGTCTTGCTCGTTAGGTTCCAGGCGTTGTGATAGATAAACGGTTTTGTATTGGCTTTGTCGTTCAGCTTTTCCCATTTTATGTCATTCAAGAAACCGCTGTCAGGATAGTAAAGTCTGGCTAACCCGGTCACGTGCGATTTGTAAATCATCGCGGTCCAAAACCGAACCACTGGATTCACTGCCAGCACGTGATTGAGTGTCCATCGATTAAAATCTCCCTCGCTAAAAAGATCTCCCGATTTAATTCTTCCCCCTATCGCCTTAAGTGTATAAAGAAAGGATTCTACTATCTGCTTAGGCACAATTGCGTTTCTATAATTCCGCGGCTCAAGCATGAAATTCATCATCGCTTCAGCATTTCCGAACCAGTCCGGCGCAAAGATTGTATTCGTCGGAAAACTTTCGAACGATTTGTCATCACGAAACACATTTTTGAAAAACTTGATGGTCTCCGCAATTTCATTGCCTTTTTCGGCCTGGTTGTAGGCCACACCAACCCACGCACCTATGCACGAGAGCGCCCACACATCGTCTTTACTATCGAAGCTAATGCCGGATTTCTTTAAACCTTTAAGAACGCCAATGTGCAGTCCTGCGGCCGGTCCCCCACCAGCAAGGCAAATCGCTCGCTTTTTTTGCATTTGAATTCCCCCACAGTTTGGGATCACTGAAAAAGCATTTCCGCCAAAGCTTCGGCGCCTGAAAGCCGTCAACCGGACATCGCGACTTGGCCACGCAAGTCATCCGACGGTTGCATGGTACAATGCTAACCGCTCCGGTCAATGTCCTGCCAATCTGCCCCGCACGCAAATACCGTCGTCACCATGCCGTTTCGCTGCCGACTTGCCTGTGTGCTTCATTGACTTGCATTTCCCGATTGATGACGTCGTGGATGAACGCGACGTCATCCACGACGGCGAAGTGCGCGCCCTCCCGGATGTGCACCTGAAGGCGCAAATTGGTGAAACGCCCCCAACCCAAAGCGTGCTTGCGAGATACATATGGATCGCCTTTCGCCGCGAAGCACGTGATCGGAATTTCCCAGGGCTGTTCGCGCGCGAATTGATAGTTGGTCGCCATTCGAAATTCAGCCCGAATGACGGGCAACATCAGCCTGCGCAATTCCGCATTCGCAAGTAGCTGCTCGGTCGCCTGAATGTTGAAATGACGAATGAGTTCGGCGAACACATCTTCGGGCTGTGCGTATGCCGGAAGGCCGATACGGAATTCCGCGAGCCTAAGCAGGTCATACATCAGACGTTCTTCGAATAGACCAAGGTCGGAGATTCGGTCAGGGGGACGCGCGCCTGAAACAAACAGATGCTCGGGGCGGACCATGGTCGTATGAAGCAATCTGCGCGTGGTCTCATACATGGTCAGAGCGCCCAGACAATGGCCGAAGAACGCGAATGGCCGGTCCAACAGCGCTCTCATCTCGGGTACCAGCTGATCGACAAACTGATCCATGTCGGTAATCGGCGTCTCGTTGATGCGTGCGAGCCGGCCGGGCGGCTCGATTGCGATCACCTCGATCGCCGGATCGATAAACTGCGCCCAATTTCGGTAGATCCCGGAGCCGCCTCCAGCGAATGGAAAACAAAACAACCGAAGTCGGGGCGCAGCTCTGGGCCCAACCACAACGAGCCAGTCGGAGGCACGACCGTTGGGAATAATCGATACCGGAGGTGGCCGGCTTTCATCGCCAATCTGCAAGTCCGGCGAGAGTGGCCAGCTTTCGTCGGAAAGATCCGCTTGTCCCCAGGCCGGCGGCTCCAAGGCCTCATCGTCGGCCCATGAAGTTATTTGGGCGGGTGGAAGGTCGACACCAGCGCCGCGCTCGAGCGTAGTTGGCGTAGTGCCGTTTCCGGTATCGATCGCCTCGGCAAGGATTTCGTCGACCAGTTGCTCTATGCTGGGCCCCTTGATCAATTTGACTGTCGAAATCTTGATTCCAAGCGCTGCTTCCAATCGGTTAACAAGCGTCACCGACATGAGCGAGTCGAGTCCGAATTCGCGAAGCGGCCTGGCGATATTGATCGTTTCCGTGATGCCTAATGTCTTCATCGCCTGCTGACGCACGAACCCGACGAGCAATTCGCGGCGGTTTGCAACGGATCCTTCTCTTAATTGGAGCCTGATCGCAGGTGGGTTTGCGGTGGTGCCGGGGCTTGCTTGCATGCGGTTGTGCGAAGTGCCTGCTCCAGCCGCCACGTGTGATCGCAGCACCTCCGGGGGCAGCAATTTCAGCGACAACCCTTCAATTGCGGCGGCCAACCCACCATCATCGCCAAAAATGGCGATATCGACCATTGGGCTTTCCGACCCGCCATTTCCCTTTTGGCGCAATACGCCATGCACCCACACTTCTCGGCTACGAAGCCCCACACAATGAAAGCGTTCGACACCGACCGGCAAATGCACGCCCTGCCGTTCATTCACCACTTTGGTGAAATCGCCGTAGGTGTCGATCAATGCAGGATAGAGATGGAGACACGCGTCGAGAAGCACAGGATGCAATCCCAATTGATGGTCACCGGCTAGATGCGAAGGCAACCGGACTCGTGTCAAAACCTCGCCGTCGCCACGCTGAAGCACCTCGATTGCTCGAAACGACGCTCCGTATTCTAGGCCCAAGGCGCGCAAGCTTTCATAATAACGGTCAATCGGGATCGAGCCGGCGCACCGTTGCTTCACTCGATCCAACTCAAACGGAACAGATTGAAAAATCCGCGCAGATTCTCCGTTGCGCGCGACGCCGACCATGTGGATTCGCCACGCATCGGACGTGCTACGGGAATCGGTGCTCGCGAATTGGAATTCGGCAGTTGAATCATCAAGCGGTTTAAGGATCGTCTGCACGATGCGATCGCCGCGTTCCGGCAAAATCATCGCCTCGCGGTATTGCATGTTGGCAATCTCGACCACGTCTGAACCAAAGTATTGGCGTGCAGCGCCCCGCAGGGCCATCAGGCCGACCGTGGTCGGCAGCACGGCCATGCCATGGATGCGATGATCATCAAGATAAGCGACGCGTTGTAAGCTGTATGCGCTCTCGAATTGAACATCAGGCAACGCGGAACGTAACCGTACGCCGGTAAGATCATTAGGATGAGACCGCGGAGGCTGTGCCGCAACGTCGCTCTCAATCCAGAATCGATGGTGGTCGAAAGGATAAGTTGGCAGTGACACACGGTGACAATGATGCGGTCTATTGAAACCCTCCCAGTCGACGTTGCATCCGCGACAGTAAAGTTCGCCGAGACTCGCGAGAATTTCTTTCGATTCGCCTCGCTTGCCGAGCGAGGCGAGCCACGCCTTCCCGTCTTCCTCCACGCACCGCCGGGCGAGCGCAAGCAATGTGTTACCCGGCCCGATCTCGACGAAGACGGAAATGTCCAATTCGCTTAACGCGCGCACGCCTTCGACAAAGCGAACGGGTTTCAGCGCGTGGTCACACCAGTAATTGGCATCCGGCGGCTTTTCCGCTGGCGTCGCGGAGACAGTCGAGACCCATGCGATTTTCGGCGGCTGGGCCTGAATGGCTGCTGCGCTACGAGCGAAAGCGTCTATCGCTGGCTGCATCAACGGAGAATGGAATGCGTGCGAAACCGTCAGCCGTTCGCACCGAATCCCGACGTCTTCAAAACGCGCCATGAGAGCCCCGACGACGTCGCGGTCCCCGGAAATAACCAGGCTCTGCGGAGCGTTGTGCGCGGCGACCGCAACATCCAAGCGGCCACATTGCTCGATCTCTTCCGTCACGGTGGCCACGTCAGCAAATACGGCGGCCATGACACCGTTGCGCGGCAGGGCTTGCATGAGACGGGCGCGCTCAATCAGCAATTCGAGCGCCTGCTCCAGCGTGTAGACGCCTGCGCAATATGCAGCCGCGAACTCACCGACGCTGTGACCCAGCACGGCGTCTGGAACGATGCCCCATGATCTCCAGAGAGCAACGAGGCCGGCCTGTACTGCGAATAATGCCGGCTGCGTATAAGCCGTCTCATTTATCAGGGTCGCATCCGTATCGGCGCCAAACAGCACCTCTTTGAGTGGCCGCTCTAAGCGGGTACCTGTTATCTCGGCGCAGCGATCGATCTCGTCCCGAAATACCGGTTGATCGCGATAAAGCTCCGCACCCATTTGTGCATATTGCGAGGCCTGCCCGGAGAACAGGAAGGCAATGCGGCGCGCTTCGCTTGATTGAGTTTCGGCAGCGTCGTGCAACGCTGTGTTGAGCGCTTCCCGCAACTCTTCTTTCGAACCCACAACGGCGGCAAACCGCTCAGGAAAATGCGCTCGGCCTCCAGTGCTGGTGAAACAAATGTCAGATAACGGTGCTTGCTCGCGATCAAGCCACTTGATGTGACCCCCGATTGCCCCGCGCAAACTGGCGCGCGTCCTTGCCGACAGCGTAAACAAACCCAGATTCTGTTTACCGATCGGCTCACTCGTGGCCGGGGGTCCTTCGAGCACGACGAAGGCATTCGTCCCGCCCAGCCCCAGAGAATTCACCGCCGCGAACCGCGGACGATCACTTTCAGGCCAGTCTCGGCACTGCGTGTTCACGAAAAAGGGACTGGCGGCCAAGTCGATCTTTGGATTTGGGCTTTTGAAGTTCAGGCTGGGCGGAATTTTTCCATGCTTGAGTGTCAAAGCGGTTTTGATCAGAGCGGCAAGGCCGGCGGTTTGCTCCAAATGACCAATATTGGTCTTCACCGAGCCGATTGCGCAGAAACCGTTGCGCTCGGTCCCGGTCCGGAACGCTCGCGTCAACGCGTCAATTTCCAGTGGATCGCCCATGGTGGTGCCTGTTCCGTGACACTCCACAAAAGCGATGTCGTTCGGTGACACCTCGGCCACCTGCAAAGCCTCGACCATCGCGCGAGCTTGACCTGCGACGCTCGATGCCGTGTAGCTCACCTTGTCGGAGCCATCATTGTTGATCGCTGATCCTTTTATTACCGCGTATATGTGATTGCCGTCGACAACAGCAGCGCTAAGGTCCTTGAGCAGGACCGCGCCAACGCCGCTCCCAAAAATTGTGCCCTGCGCATCGGCATCGAAAGCACGGCAATGTCCGTCGGGTGACAGGATCCCACCTTTAATGCTCCTATATCCGATATGCTGAGGCACACGGATGCTCGCGGCGCCGGCCAGCGCCATGTCGCATTCACCTGAAAGAATCGCCTGGCACGCCAGATGCACAGCGACCAACGATGTTGAACACGCGGTCTGCACATTGATACTTGGACCAGTGAGGTTGAGCTTGTAAGAAATTCGAGTGCTCGGAAAATCCTTGTCATTACCAAGGTGCGTCAGGCTGCCGGTATAGCCTGGCAACTCAACGCTGACCGGAAGCCGATCGACAAGATAGCTGCTCACCACCCCGCCCAATCCCGTAAAGACTCCGATCGGCTGGGCCGAGTTTCCCACCGGGTGCCCAGCATCCTCAAAGGCTTCCCACGCCACTTCTAGGAGTTGCCGCTGCTGCGGATCCATGAGCCGCGCTTCCTCTGGCGAATATTCGAAGAAGTCAGCGTCAAACAGGTCGATGCCGGGCAGCAAAGAGGCAGCCTTTACATATGACGGATCGTGGATCAGGTCGGCAAGGACTCCCGCCGATAACAGATCCTCATCGCTCAGCCCGCTGATCGATTCCACGCCGTTACAGAGATTTTGCCAAAACGCGGAGTGGTTGGCAGCGCCGGGAAAGCGGCATGCGATGCCGACGATCGCAACGCCTTCGAATCCATTTCCGCCTTTCATCTGCGCTTCCCCCGCGCTCGCCTGGTTTGAGCTCGCTTGACCGCTGTCGAGATCGAATTATCCTCTTCGCTGCTCGTTGGGTCCGGAAAGCAAGCCTTCTGGTAGGCCCGAACGAGATCCCCGACCGACCGGATGCTCGTAATCGAAACGAGCTTTGCAAACGGATCGACGCCAAGCGTCGTTTCCAATTCGGCCACGAGAAACGCCAAATCGAGCGAGCTAAGGCCAAGCGTTGCGCTGAGCTTCTCCATCCCGGACAGGCGGCCATAATGGCTGCCGTGCTCCGCCAAGATCGCACGGATTTTGTCGTGCACGGTGGATTCGATCTGTGCGGGTGTTAGCGCAATCAGCATGTCAGGCCTCCATCCACCACAAGGGTCTGCCCTGTGATGAAAGATGCCTGGTCGGAGGTTAGGAAGTGAACGGCGTCTGCTACCTCGTCGATACGCGCCAATCGGCCCAGTGGGGTACGCCTCGTGATGCGCCGCTTTTGCTCCTCGGTCATGTCACCAGTCATGTCGCTATCGAAGTAGCCGGGAGCAACGGAATTGACCCGGATCTGACGTGGACCGAGCTCGCGAGCAAGGCTGCGTGTCAAACCGTCAAGCGCTGCTTTTGTCGCGCCATAAACGGCCACACCCGAATGGCCACGAATGCCGTGCACCGAGGATATGTTGACAATACATCCGCGTCCCTGCCGCAGCATCAACCGCGAACAGGCTTGCGCGAGCACCAAAGCGGCGGTGAGGTTCAGTTCGATCGTGTCGATAACGTCGGCCTCACGCATCGTCGACAGAATGCCCTCTGTTGCAATCCCGGCATTGTTGACAAGTACGTCGATGCGGCCCAAGCGCTCGCCTACCTCCTTTACGAAGGCGCGCAACGCCTCATGATCGCGTCCATCTACAGGACTCCAGTGAAAGCGCTTGCGGGCACGTAACATATCGTCGATGAAGGCTGTCTTTGTCCGACTCAGTGTCGCTACTCCATACTGCCGCTCGATAAATCCCGATACGAGCTTGGCTCCCAGGCCGCGACTGCCTCCGCTAATCAGCGCGACTTTTCTTGGCTGTGGCATTGTCGACCCAGTCCTCTCACCGCCGAACTCTTCGGAGGCTGTTCCGGTACTGCACCATCAATGGTCGGCGCGTGATTTTTTGAAACGTATACTGTGTTGATCTTCCATAACCACTTCGATGACGGCAGGCATCTTGTAACGCTCAAGACGAGCACGGCAGAATTCGCGGACCCGTCGTTTAAGCGCGTCAGGATCCTCCCGTACGAGCGGCGTGATTTTAGCCGCGACGATCTGGCCGGTAATCGGATTTGACTGGCCACGCACGGTAACGTCCTTAACGTTATCGAGCTGTAGCAGAAGGTTCTCGATCTCGGTTGGATGAACTTTTTCGCCGCCGACGTTGATCAGTTCCGATTGACGGCCGAGAATACGAATATACTCGCCGTCTTTTTCGACGAGATCCTGGGTGTTGAACCATCCGTTCGCATCGAAGGGAGATGATGCATTTAAATAGCCGAGCATTGCGCTCGGCGACCTGATCCAGAGCACACTGTTGACAATCTTGTGCTCAAAGCCAGTGTCGCCCAGCTTCAGCCAGACCGAATCGGAGTCGCGTGACCGTGTCGGCAGGATGCCGACCTCCGAAAGCCCGTATGTCTGTTTGAACTGTACCCAAGGAAGTGCTTCGCGAATTGCTGCGAGCGTACTGGGTGGCATTGGCTCGGTGCCATAGGTGATAACTTTGAGAGAGGAAAGGTCATAACGCCCAACAGTGTCGGCAATCAGGAGGAGGCGCAGAAACGTTGGTGTCGTAGGGAGCACCTCGACCCGATGTTCTTCAATCGCCATACAGACAGCATCGGGACTGCGCTCGTGCGCGGTCACAATGGTCCCGCCGTGACAAAGCCCGTGCAACAGCGTGTTGATACCGCCGATATGATCGAGCAGCAGAAAGACGAGCATGCGGTGGGACGGCCGCGAGGTCTCAAACTTCGTCAGCAGCCGATTGAATTCGAGGACCGAACCCTTGCTCTCGCCGGTCGAACCCGAGCTGAAAAGAACAAGACCTGGCGCGTCGCGTTCTCTGAGTTCCTTCAATAACGGATGGCTCGCGGCGCGGTCGAAACGAGTGACCTCCCATGCGTCATTGCGGTCAAATCGAATGGCGAATTGGACCTGCGCCAGCTCCATAAGACGATTCCAGCGAGGAGCAGTCGCAGAGGCCAGTGGTACAATGATGTTGCGGTTAAGCACAGCGGAAAGTAGGAGGACGCATGCCATTGGCGAATAATCGCCACAAATTGCCAACGTATCTCCCGGCTTGATTCCCTTTCGTGCCAACTGGTCCGACCAAGCGTCCGAGGCGTCACAAAGCCGGCTGAACGACCAACTTTCATTACGCCATATCAGCGCCGGTCGGTGCCCCCAAGAATGCAATCGTCGAATTAACCAATGACGATCCATAGTCGCGCGCCCTGTCGACCTGCGTTTTTATTCGAAATTCCTACCAGGCCGCTCTTTCCTCATTCGCGCGTGATCTTCGTCTTTGCACAACGGCCTCCATGGCTTGCATTATCCGAACGGCATGCAAAACTTTGCCAGCCTGCATCGGGTCCATGGACTGCAAGCACTCCTCGAGTTTTTTCATGTCAATCGATCCATTCGCTCCCTCAGTTTGACCGGTCCAGTGGGAGGCGAAGGGATTATGTCGTGCGTTCGATGGGTCGCTGCTTTCGGCAAGAAATTCAGCGGCTCTATGGGTCTGATAGGAGACCTCCGAAATTGCCTCGAGCCAGTCATGCCAAAGCTCGGCAAGCACTAGGCGAAAGCCGGGACCGGATTCGTGGGTGTCGGATGGGTTGTCATGAAACATGCGACAAACTCCTTCACAAGTAATTGGAAATTTTACATAATTTCTGATATCTGTCCACGGCTCGCAAAGACACAAGTAGCCCGCTCAAGGAGACGTCAGGACCATTCGGCTGAAGCGTAATCCCAAGTCCGCAACGTTAGGGATCGGATCGGATGCACACCAGCCACAGCAGCGACATAGCCCAGCGCAGGATCAAGCCGACGGGTGAACCACATTCGTGCAACGGATCGATTGCCGTCCCACGCTGCGAGTCGCAGGGCCCCCGCCGGATTAATCTTAAACTCCACGCGACCAAGATTAGCTGCCAAGCTCAGCCCCAACGCTTTGACCGCAGCCTCCTTGTGCGCCCACCAAACAAAAAATGCGTCGCACCGGCCCCCTTCCCCAAGTGTTGCCAAGGCCCTGCTCTCCTCCGGCGTAAAATAACTTTTTGCGATATCGATGGTATGCGAGAGATTGCGCACCTTCTCGATATCAATCCCAATGGAGTCGTCGAGTCGCAACGCAAGCACGCAATAGTCGCCGCTGTGCGACACGCTAAACTGAAGTCGCGGACCGTTTGTTTGTGGAACTAAATATGGCTTACCTTGACCGTTGCGTGCGAACCTCAATGCTGCCGCTTCGGTATCGCAATAGCTGGACAGTATCTGGCGCACGATACCGTGCGTCTGGATGAAGCGCGCACGATCGCGCGCGAACACGAGCCGCGCAGCCCTTTCTTGCTCCTCTTCGTCGAGAATTCGCGACAAGTCCGTCGTCGCGCTATCGCGCGAAACCACCTTCGCCGTCCATACGTGCACGTCGACTCTAGACAGCCCCTGACGATAATCCACGCGAGAACGCGTCATGGCTGCTATCCAGCTGTTATTGCGTGCATACTCGCGGACACACGCATATCCTCAACAATCTCCCTTGCAAGCGCTCCAGCTGCACACGAAAAATAGAAATGCCCTCCCCGAAAAATGCAACTCCGGAATTTTGCTAGCGTGAAGTCGCCCCACGACTGCAGAAGGCCCGAATGAGACACGTCGTCCGAACCACCAAACGCAGTGATCCTGCAAGCGATACGATGTCCCGGCTCGACTGAATATCCTTCGATAAGCGCAAGATCAGCTCGCAACGCCGGCAAAAGAACGGCCATCAACTCCGGGCGCTGTAGGACCTCTGAAGGTGTCCCACCAAAGCGCAGCAGAATTGAAAGCAGATCCTCGTTCGACAACGGTAAGCGTGCCTGCGAAGAGCCAGCGGAAGCGCGTTTGGGACTGTTACGGCCCGAAACGAAAAGGTGCACGGCGGTCCGGCCATCCGCCGCACGGAGCTGCCTGGCAGCTTCAAACGCCGTCCAAGCACCCACGCTATGGCCAAAAAAGCCGAACGGCACGGTCATCAACGGCTGGAGCACATGGTTAAGCCGCTCCATGAGCGAGTTCATCGAACTGAGCGGAAGTTCATCGACGCGAGCAGCGCGACCGGGCAGTTCGACAGGACAGAGGTCGATGTCAGGAGGCATCAGAGAGCGGAGAGGCCGGTAAATCGCGGTGTTTCCGGCAGCATGCGGAAAGGCGAACAGGCGGCACCGAACGCCCGCGCCCTCATTCCGAAATGGAATCCATTTATCCAGTGTCATTTAGATCCATTGCACTGAGCCGCAGCAATGGTGCCGGACGAGGAAGTCGCGCGCAAGACTGGTCCTCGACTGAGACATCGAGTTGCGACGGACCTCGGCCCACCGTAATCTTTATGTTATGTGAGTGATGAGGACGAAGACGTGCCAGCATTCAAGGCTATTGTGATCGAAAAGGGTGATAACGGGCAAAAAGTGCACCTTACTGAATTCGATGAGGCCAATCTGATGGGCGGTGATGTGACCGTCCGAGTCGAATGGTCGACGGTAAATTACAAGGACGGGCTGGCGATAACCGGCAAAGCTCCGGTCGTACGACGCTTTCCGATGATTGCAGGTACTGATTTTGCAGGCACGATAGAATCCTCATCACATCCAAATTGGAATCCAGGTGACAGAGTCATTCTTAACGGCTGGGGGTTGGGAGAAACGCACCTCGGTGGCTACGCGGAAAAGGCGCGAGTCAAAAGCGAGTGGTTGGTGCGGCTACCCGCGCGGAACAGCGCGCGCGGCGCGATGGCGATCGGGACGGCGGGTTATACCGCCATGTTGGCGGTGATGGCGCTTGAACGCCACGGCATCACTCCACGGCAAGGACCAGTGATCGTCACCGGCGCGGCCGGAGGATTGGGTTCTATCGCGGTGGCATTGCTATCCAGGCTTGGCTTTACGGTCATTGCATCAACGGGGCGTGCGACCGAGGCCGATTACATTCGAAGCCTAGGAGCTCGCGAAGTCTTAGAGCGCAAGGAGCTCGTCGGCGCTGCAAGGCCGCTTGGACGGGAGCGGTGGGCAGGCGGCATCGATACCGTTGGATCTACCACGCTCGCCAATGTGCTTTCGATGACCCGCTACGGAGGCGCGGTCGCCGCATGCGGATTGGCGGGTGGCATGGATCTCCCAGCGACAGTCCCTCCATTTATTCTCCGCGGAGTTTCGCTCATCGGCATCGATTCCGTGATGTGTCCCATAGAAAGGCGATGGGAGGCGTGGAGACGACTTGCATCCGACATTGACGCAGGCAAGCTAGCTGCGATGACAAGCGAGATTGATCTGTCAGGAGTCATTGACGCCGCTCGACGCATCATTGATGGACAAGTGCGCGGACGGATTGTGGTCAAGATTTCTTGAATTCTCATCGCGGACGCGCCGTGTCTAGCGGCTAGCGTGAAGTCGTGTCGTTGCGCGCTGGATTACCCGGGCCGCCGTTGCAATTATCACTTTATCGAGTCAGCCTGTCCGGAGGTAGAAGAGTTTCGTCCAGCCTTCTCTTGGCGTACAATGAGCGCTGTCGTCCTCGGAGGCGGAATGCCATGTCTCGCAATGCCGACATGAGCGCATTTCAGAAAAGCGTGGCCACGCTTCCTCTTGCAACCTTCCGGCCCAATGAAACCGTGCTTGCTGCCGGATCAAAAACCGGTCGGCTCTTTATTCTTAAGCAGGGCGCTGTCGCAATAATCGAGGAAGGTATCGAAATCGCTAAGGTGACTGAGCCCGGCGCAGTGTTCGGCGAAGTCTCCGCATTGCTGGATACTCCACACACAGCCGATGTGCGCGCTTTGGAATCCTCGCAGTTTTACGTCGCCGACGCCGATATTCTCCAAGACAAAGCGGCTCTCCGCCACGTGGCCGCTATCCTTGCACGACGCCTCGTCAACGCCAACGAGGCGTTCATTGAGCTGAAACGTCATCTTGAGATCGGAAAACAACGTGACGTCGTCAATAAGGCTGTCGAAAAGATTCAAGAACTGATAGGCGGCATCTAAGACGTACGGAGAAAACAAGAAACGCACTGGATCGCCAGCCGCCAAAGGAATGTGGGCCGGCTCTCGAGAGAGAGACACCCACCCGAGTGGCAAATACAATGACCGTCAATCCAATCGCAGCAGGACTGCTCGCCACCCAGTTGGTTGGTAAGCCAATCACTCTCAATCTTATCGTCGGGCTGATTGCTGTATTTGCAGGGATATGGATTGCTAACACGGAAACCCAAAAACGGTAGCCAATGTGCGCTATTGGCCCTTAGCGGACATCGCTCCTGTGTCTCAATTCGATTTCAAGCCTGAAAGGACCGCATTTAGTATTTTGGCAATCATCTTTCAAAACGGGGACTTAATGTCTTTTTGCTACGTGACGCGTACCGTTGGCTTGGAGGATCCGATGCGTCACTTAGGCTGGCTATTTGCGATTGCTGTCGCAGTTCTTGCCCTTCAGGTGGGGAAAAACACAAATAGCGGGACGCTTTCTGTGAGCCCGCTTTCTACGGACGCAATGCAGATTGGTAAAATCCAAATGCAGGCCGATAGGAACTTGCCGGTCACGGTGATCGACAATCCGATCTGAAAGCGACTTAGAACATTGTTCGTCAATTGAGGCCGTTTCAAATTGGCGGCCTTTTATTTTCATTGAATAAGGCGCCATCGGGCCGACACGGCGTTTTGTCTGCTTTTGGATCGCCGGATCAGTTCGGCTCTATTCCTGCCGCCCTAACGGCATCGCCCATCAGTTCGACCTCCTTGCGGAAGTAGGCGGCAGTTTCCGCAGCACCCCGGTTGTCAGGATAATAGCCGTCGCGCTGCATGGTTGATGCAACGGCTGGCGCCTGCAATGCGGTCCGGATCGCGGAGTTTAGTTTTTCAATGATTTCCGGGGGCGTTTTGGCGGGAGCGAAGAACATGCCCCACGACCCGATCGGCTCAAATCCCGACAGCATGTCTTTCATGAGGGGCACGTCCGGGAATGCCGGGAACGGCTTGCTACCGGTGAAGGCAAGGGCCCGAACACGTCCCTCTTTGAGCAGGCCCATGACTGACGGGGGTGTTACAAACATCACTTCAACACTGCCGCTCAGCATGCCGGTCATGACTTCCGAGGCGCCCTTGTAGGGTATGTGCTGCATGCTGATGCCGGCCTTTTTACTGAAGATCTCGGCTGCTAGATGCAAGCCGTTCCCGACACCGGGAGAGCCGTAAACCGCGCGGTCCTTTTTCGCGTGAGTAATAAAATCCTGCAGGGTTTTGTAGGGTGACTTGGCGTCCACCAACATGAACAAGCCATCGAGAACGCCGGCGCTTGCGATTGGCGTGAGATCGGTGAAGATGTCGTAGCCAAGATTTTTGTAGATGTACGGCGTTGGCGCGATTCCGTTTGATGAATAGAGCAGCGTATAGCCGTCCGGTTTGGCCTGGACCACCGCGCGAGTACCGATGGTGCCGTTTGCACCGGTACGATTTTCAACGAAAAACTGCTGGCCAAGATCGAGGCTGAGCTGCGCAGACACAGTGCGGGCCTGAATATCCGGCCCGCCTCCTGCCGCATAGCCTACGACGACTTTTACCGGATGATCGGGATATTGCTGCGCCTCCGCAACTGTCACACAGAGTGACAAAACGAACGCTAGGTTCGACAGCAATCGAAGCATTTTATCCTCGATGCGCGAAATGTTGTCTAAGGGTATCGTCCGGGAGTATAACCGCGCAAGGGTGGGCCAAGCCCGCAGCGCAATACCTTGTCGCAGAGATCGCCTTTATTGCTGGCGCAATTTTGCTCACGCAACAAGTTGTCTGACCTTTTGCAAATCCTGGTGACACCATTTTGTCTGCTTTTGACCCAAAGCGGTTCAGGGCTGCTTTTAGCGAACGCGTGGCCAGGCGCCATTCGCGGCGACGGGTGCCGGTAGACCCGGCACCGATTTTGGCATCGCTCGCACCGGTATCACATGGACAACCCGGTAGCCCCGCTCCTTCAGTTCCTTGAGCAGAGCCGGAAGCGCCATAGCGGTTGCGGGATGAATATCATGCAGCAACAGGATGCCACGGCCCTTGGCTTCGAGGCGCTGTATGGCACGCTGCACAATCTGCTGCGGAGTGATGCCCCTGAACCAGTCGTCGGCAACAATGTCAGCGCTCCAATTCACAAGTGACCGTGACTTGAGAAAATTATCGATGGAATTGGATCGTTTGAAGCCGGGAATCCGGAAAAACGGCGCGACCGCCCTGGGATCGCCAATCGCCGCATCGACGTATGCGATACCACCCTCGACTTCCTGTTTGACGCGCGCCAGAGCCAAGCGCTCGAAAGCGAACGGGTGATCCAGACTGTGCGTGCCGACGGTGTGACCCGCATTATAGAGGCGTCGCACCAGATACGGGTAACTGCGCGCCATCTGCCCGACCACGAAATATGTGGCTTTGACGCATTGCGATGCCAACGTGTCGAGGATCACATTGGTATAGGGCGGCAGCGGGCCGTCATCGAATGTGAGTACGACCTCGTGGTCCTTGAGCGGAAGAATCCCCTTATACTGCATGCTGCCAACTTGGCTCAGCTGATCAAAGCTGAGGGTGACAACCCGGCTCGTGCCAAGTGCGTCGGGATTGCCGGGGCATTCTGCAGCAACCGCCGGAATGTTGGCGCCGGCGAGCGCGAGAACGCAAAGGAAGACCCTCAGATTAGGCATGGGTTGCTGCTCACAACGTTTGCGTTATTCGACCGGCATTCCAATCACTCTGACGAGTGTCTGCTTTGGGGCGAAAAGCAGGCATTCTGCGGACATCGCGACCATGTATCGCTTATGTCCTAAGCGGACATCCGCGCGCCGAAAGTCTGCTTTGGCCCCAATGTCTGCTTCTAGCCCTGAGCGGACATTTTGATCGGCTTCGGAAATGTCCGCTTTCAGGAAGAAAACAGACGTGGCGCCTGACCGCATCTTGTCATTTTTGTTTCAGCAGTTTCGCTCTGAGGTCGTCCATTTCACGCAACAAACTTCCCATTGGGCTGTTGGGATCACTGCGCAGAATGGGTCCCCACTTTTTTTCAAATTCGCGATTGGCTTCTGCCTCAGGCCCGGTGCCGTACATCAAGCGCTCGAGTTCGTCCAAAAGTGTCCTTGGATCTTTCCTCATTGGTCTTTCCTTTTGGTCGCCCGACGCCTACGTAGGTCTGCTGTCTCGCCGTGTCTTGTCATTTCCGGCCAAAAACTTGGCTGCTATGGCCCAAGGGCGCGGCTTGACTAAACACTCGCAAAAGAAACAGGCACGCGGATCAATGTCCGCTTTCGGGGGTAAAGCGAACGTTGCAATGAACGGGCAAAATGTCCGCTAAGGACCCAAAGCGGACATTCAGTCGCCTTTCCTCATGCTGATTTAGACCAGTAGAATGGTCGCGCGGAGTTTCGGGGGCGGCAATGAGACGTCGTGAATTCATTCGGTTGATAGGCGGCGCGGCCGTTGCATGGCCGCTCGCGGCGCGAGCCCAACAACCCGAAAAAATCGCGAAAATTGGTTATCCGGATCTCGGACCTGCTTCCGCGCGAGTGGATCGGGTCGAGGCGCTGCGGGCGGGGCTGCGGGATCTGGGCTATATCGAGGGCAAGAACATTGCAATTGAATTTCGTTGGGCGGAAAGGGCAGAGCAATTTCCCGAACTTGCAACTGATCTGGTTCGTCGCAAGGTCGATGTCATCTTTGCAATATCCTCGACCATGGTTGAGCCTGCTCGGAAAGCGACAAGCACGATCCCGATCGTATTCGCGACTCATGCCGATCCGGTCGGCATCGGCCACGTGGTGAGTCTGGCCAGACCCGGGGGAAACATCACTGGCCTCTCGATGCTTCTCACGGATCTCGCGCCTAAGGAATTGGAGATATTGACGGAAGTCGTTCCGCAGGCGAAGCGTGTTGCAGTTCTTTGGAATCCCACGACGCCATCCCTTCCCCCCGCCATGAAAGCCGTTGATGCCGCCGGCCAACGTCTTTTCCTTCAACTTGTTAAGGTGCCGGCTCAAGCCGATGAGGATTTTGATGGTGCGTTCGCGATCATGGCGCGTGAGCGTCTCGAGGCACTCATGGTCGTGGCGTCACCGTTGTTTATTACTCATCGCCAAAGGCTCGCCGAGCTCGCTCGCGAACATCGGCTGCCGGCAATGTTTGGCTCCAAGGAGAATGTACAGGCGGGTGGTTTGATAAGTTACTCAGCCGATCTCACTGACCTGCATAGACGTGCTGCCTCCTACATCGACAAAATCCTGAGGGGCGCCAAACCGGACGAACTCCCCGTAGAGCAAGCATCCAAATATGAGATGGTGATTAATCTTAAAACCGCGAAGGCATTAGGCATCACAATTCCGGCCTCGTTACTTGCTCGCGCCGACGAGGTGATCGAGTAAGTAGGTGCATGTCCGCTATTGGCGCTTAGCCGACATCTCGTTCGCACCTGCCGAATGTCCGCTTTGGGGGTAAAGCAGACATCGAAGTGAAGGGCTTTGTTCCGCTTTGACCCAAAGCGGACATCACTCAGAGTAGACCCGTTATCACTTTTTCATCCGCCACAATTGAAAACCGGCTTTGGCGATGGATGCCTCGATCACGTCTCGGCTTAGATTATGGGGAGGCGCCGACTCCGGGCGGATGACACCAATCGCGTGCCATGGTCGGAATTGCGCCGGTAGCTTATTGCCGTCCTGATCGTCAGAGAAGGCACGCAGGTCGGGGTTTGTGTCCGATTTGAAGATAAAGATCCGCATGGCTCAGTATTTCCGGACGCGCTCGGCGGGCTTGGCTTTGCCGTTGGCGTCGTAACCCGGTTTCTTGCGCGAAGCCGGGATCCGGCGCACCGCCTCGTTTTTCTCTCGAGTTGCCTGCTCGGAAGGCTTTTCGTAAAAACGCCGCCGTTTCATTTCACGAAAGACGTCCTCACGCTGCATTTTCAAAACACGAAGGGCTTGCTCAACATTGTTGTCTCGCACAAAAACTTGCAATGGACATTCCTTTGTCCAAGAGGAGGTGAAATTCAGACGGTGCACGCGAATGTAGTCCAGGCGCACGCCGCATAAGATCAAAGGCGCCAACCAAGCTTCTGTCGCAGTATTCGGCGGCGTTTCGATGAGGCCATTAATTTTTCTTGTGCACGCGACACGCCACGTCTGCGATATGCCGGTCAGACAACCTTCAGCCTCTCTGCCGCTGTCTTGCCCTTGTTGGATACCTCTTCGTACTCAACAGTCTGCCCCTCATGGAGTGTGCTTAGGCCGGCCTTTTCAACGGCAGAGATGTGAACGAAAACGTCTTTGCCGCGGCCATCCGTTGGTTGAATAAATCCGTAACCCTTGGTCGGGTTGAACCACTTCACTGTGCCCCTTGCCATACTAAGACTCCAGTTGACGAGAGAAGATTCGCAAAACGATTACGCGAGCTAAGCTAACGACGTTTGGCCAGGGCCATCGTACTCGAACGACCTTTGAACTGGCCGTTGAAGATGTATGCATCATTGGCCGGTAGGCTGTCAGCGATGAGATACCATGTCTCGGCAATGCGCTCTAGCGTCATACGGCGGGAATTGGACACCGTCTGCTGCGCCAGTTTAAGCACTTTGTCGCCTTCGCCCGGCAGAGTCAGCGCTTAGGTGAATAGGGGATCATCGCGGTATTGTATAACACCCGTCTGATCGCCCGGATATCGAGCCAAGGCTCGAACTGCTCGCCCGGCGGAAGTTGAAAACACCTCTTTTGGGCGCCGCACCTCCCCCAAAGACTAGTTCGACTGCTTTATGCGAGCCTTGAGATTGGCGAGGTCTTGTTGGAACTCTTCATTTATCTCATCGACGCCATCAGGGTCATTTCTTTTCATTGTTTCGAAACTAGACGACGTATTCTCCACGATGCGGTTTATATCTGACCTGACCTGGTCATACGGCGGCTCGATACTTCGCAATTGAAATTCCGCCTTCAGATCGATTTCTATCGCCCGTCTGCGCTCATCAGATGGAGCGTCAGCGAATAGCCTGAAGGCATGGATCCATTTCTCCGCAAGCTCGCCGTCCGTTAGTCGCTCATATGCGCGACCGCGACTTGCGTAATCGGCAATCTGATCCACTTGCTCGTTTGCCAGAAACAATTCCACGTCGCGCTCTGCATCTGTGCGACCTGAGGAGCGCATACGAATACTCTTGTTCTTAGGCTTGCGCATGAGTTCCCACCTTGAGGTCGCAATATGTCGCAACCATGTCGGCGTTTGGCTCCAACCAGGGCTAGCGAGTGCAATCATCGACCAAGAAATTTGCTAAGTGTCAACAGATCTAGATAGCCGGCATGGCCGCTTTTGGCGCTTAGCGGACATCCCCAGTGGCACCGCCCTTGTCCGCTGCCGGGTAAAGCGGACATAATTTTTTGCGGTGCGAACCTCCGTTTCTGACCCAAAGCGGACGTTGCGACGCTGCGATCCTTTCCGGTGTGCTAGCTTGAATCGACAGGCATTGAATAGGGTTAGGCGCTTCGATGGACGTTGGTGGCTGGCTGCGAAACCTAGGACTCGAAAAGTACGAGCCAGCGTTCATCGAGAACGCTATCGATCTTGATGTGCTGCCGGAGTTGACCGAAGATGATCTTGAAAAGCTCGGGATAGCGCTGGGCGACAGGAAGCGTTTGGTCAGGGCGATCAAGGCGATGGCTGGGAGTTCTCCCAGTGCACCTGTCACGAGCGAAGCCCGACAATCTCCAGGCGAACACCCCATAGCTACTGGCGAGCGCCGTCACTTGACCGTGATGATCTGCGATCTGGTGGGCTCGACTGCTCTCTCGGCCCGGCTCGATCCAGAGGATATGGGCGCCGTGATCGATGCCTTTCAGGCCGCCTGCGCCCGAATTACGCTGGCCTTTGACGGTTTCCTTGCCGATTTCCGGGGCGACGGAATATTGGCCTATTTCGGTTATCCCCGTGCGCACGAGGACGATGCCGAGCGAACCGTTCGCGTGGCCCTCGATATCGCTGCCGCTGTTGCAAGGCTGAAGACGCCTGCGGAAGAACCGCTCTCGGTCCGCATTGGCATAGCCACCGGCTTGGTGGTGGTCGGCGGTCTTGGCGAGGGTGCCTTGCGGGAGCATGCTGTGGTTGGCGACACGCCGAGCCTGGCGGCGCGCCTTCAGATCTTGGCTGAGCCCGGGACCGTGGTCGTCGCCGCTTCCACACGTCGGCTGCTCGGCGATCTGTTCCGCCTGCGCGATCTTGGCCTTCACAAGGTCAAGGGTATTGCTGAGCCGATCGCGGCGTGGGCGGTTGACGGCGTTTCGGCTTCCCAGAGCCGTTTCGAGGCGATCCACGCGGCGGGCCTGACTGACCTCATCGGCCGCGAAGATGAACTCGATTTCCTTTTAGAACGTCAACGGCTCGCCTGGAAAGGTGAAGGCCAGATCGTGCTGATCTCAGGCGAGCCGGGGATCGGCAAGTCCCGTCTTGTCGCAGCTCTCGAAGAGCGCGTCGCCGACGAGCCGCACATGCTCTTGCATTACCAATGTTCGCCTCACCACACCAACAGCGCGCTTTATCCGTTCATTGCCCAAATAGAGCGGGCGGTGGGGTTTAAGGCAGACGATTCGTCCGAGAAACGCCTTGACAAGCTGGAGGCGCTTCTCGGCATAACCCCACCGCGCGTTCAGGACACGGCACCACTTTTTGCAGCGCTGCTCTCTATCCCGTTTGGCGACCGATATCCGAAACTGACGCCCAACCCCGCACAGCAACGGCGGCGCACGTTTGCTGCATTGCTCGATCAATTCGAAAACCTCGCACGTCAGAAACCGATCCTGCTCCTGTTCGAGGATGTGCAGTGGGCCGATGCCACCTCCCTGGAGCTGCTCGATCTAACTGTCGAGCGCGTGCGCCAATCACCGGTCATTGCCCTGTTCACCTTGCGACCAGAATTCGAGCCGCCTTGGGTTGGTCTCCCGCATGTCGGTACGTTGATGCTTGGTCGCCTCGACCGCAACAATGTTGAAAGCATAGTCACCCAGGTGACCGGCGGTCACACCCTGCCTGCCGAAGTGATGAACCAGATTGTCGCAAAGACAGATGGCAACCCCCTGTTCGTCGAAGAACTCACAAAAACGGTGCTGGAAGGCGACATCCTGATCAAAGACGCGGACGGCTATCGGCTTGACGGGCCTCTTCCTCCGCTCGCGATTCCAACGACCCTTCAAGACTCCTTGATGGCGCGGCTCGACCGCCTCGCGCCGGTGAAGGAAATCGGTCAGATAGGAGCAGCCATCGGACGTGAGTTCTCCTACTCCTTGATGCGGGAGGTGGTGGGACGCGATGAACCGTCGCTAGAGGATGCCCTCGGCAAACTTGAGCAGGCTGAACTCGTGTTCCGCCGTGGCGAGCCACCGAACGCCATCTATAGCTTCAAGCATGCGCTAGTGCGGGATGCGGCATATGAGAGCCTGCTCAAGAGCCGTCGGCAGCAATTGCACGGCCAAATTGGACGCAAAATGGAGGAAAAGTTTTCTGATATCGTGGTGAGCCAACCGGAAATCGTGGCTCACCACTTCACTGAAGCTGGTCTTGTTGAATCCGCGATCGCTTACTGGCTTAAGGCCGGCAATCTCGCACTCAGCCGGTCAGCGAACGCTGCTGTCGGCCATCTGGAACAGGGGCTGAAACTAATCCCCCGCATCGACAACCCGATGGTGCGCAACAAATTTGAGTTGCTGCTTCAAACGTCGCTCGGCAATTCGCTCCGGGCGACCAAGGGCTGGAGCTCAGACAGTGTCAAGAATGCGTATACGCGAGCACTTCAGCTATGCCGAGAGAGTGGGCTTGATGAACATACTTTCCCGGCGGTGTTTGGTTTGTGGACCTGGAATTTTCTGCGCGCAGCGCTTCGCGAAGCTCAAGCCCTTGCCGAACATCTGCTGAATACAGCTAAGAATGTAGACGACTCGGTTTATAAGGTTCTTGCCCATGAAGCTTTGGGGTTTACTTTATTTGCACAAGGGAAACTCGCCGCCGCCCACACGGAGCTGGAACGCAGCATCAGCCTGTGTGATGACAGCAAAGCCGCGGCATATCTTGATCTGTCGGCGCAAGACCCACGAGTTCACGTAAGGTTATACGACGGCTTGGCACTTGGGTACCTTGGTTTCCCGGATCAGGCGTTGCGACTTTGCGAAGACGCCCGCCGTTATGCGGATGCATCTCGACATCCGTTCACTGAGGCGATGGCAAAAACGATAAGCCTACGGGTACATCAGCTCCGTGGCGAGACCGCCGTCGTTGCAGGTCAGGCCAACGCTGCAATCGCACTCTGCGAAGAATATGAGTTTGTGCACTATCTAGCCATGGCTCGGATTTTGCGCGGATGGGCGAGGGCTCAGCAAGGCGAGTTCGAGGAAGGTATCGCCGAGATCCAGGAAGGTTTGGAAAAAGAACGGGCAACCGGCGCCTTGTTGTTTGAGTCGTACTCCCTGGGATTGCTGGCTGATGCATGCGTAAAGAACAAACGCTACGGGCAAGCGCTCGAATTTTTGCGTCAGGTAAGGCTCGATGAAGAGAACAACGAACGATTTTACGCAGCTGAAATATATCGCTTGCTCGGCGAAACAAATTTTCGATCAAACCAGGATCTGGATCAGGCAGAGGATTATTTTGCAAAAGGCCTGAAGGTCGCGCGCGAGCAGAAAACTAAATTTTTTGAGCTTCGACTTCGCCTGAGCATGTGTGATTTATACGATTTGAGACAAAATTCGGATACGTGTCGCTCACAACTCGGCGAGACGTACGGATCTTTTAGCGAGGGCTTTGACACTGCGGATCTCGTCAGAGCCAAGGCAAGGCTGGAAAATGCTTGACGAGGCCGGACCGAACAAGGCGATGTCCGCTTCCGAGGGCAAAGCAGACATCAAAAAATGTTTTTGTGCATGCGGACTTGAATCTGTGTCCCCTTGCCCGTCGCAGGACGCCCTCACTTTCTAGTTCTGGCCGCCACTTCGATGCCCCCAAAATGGGGGAGCCTGATAAGACCACGTACAAACGCGAAAAAGCGCCCCGACCAATCTGTCCGAAAGATTGTCCGAAACGTTGCCGAAGCAAGAAAGCCTTTCGGGCAACCTTTTGAAACGATTGGTCGGAGTGGCAGGATTTGAACCTGCGACCCCCACGTCCCGAACGTGGTGCGCTACCAGACTGCGCTACACTCCGACTGGGGGTCCTTATCTTCCGAACGCTAGCCTGCGTCAAGAACGCCAGTAAGAACCACAACCGAGAATCTAGAGAACGGTAACAGGGCCCCCGCTGATGCGTCGATAAATCTCGGCCCCTCCTCCGGCGCGGCGGGCCCATCCTCAACGTGCGCTCTCGGGGGCGACTTATGATCGTAGGGAGTTCGATGTGCCGGACTATATATTTTTCATGCATGACGATGCACGAGCCGGAGAAAATGACTGGGAGCCATACCTTGCAAAGTTGAAGGCCACCGGCTCTTTTGAGGGCGGTAGTGCGATCGGTGATGGCGTCTGCGTACGAAAGAGCGGCGAGGTGCCGTCTCTGACTGCCCATCTTGCAGGATATATCCGCGTGAACGCCGATAATCTGGATCACGCAAAGTCTCTGTTGGTGGGCAACCCCCATTTTGAAGCTGGTGGAACGGTGGAAATCCGTGCGTTACCACGGACAGATTAACGTTCAAAAAATCAACGGACGCATGTCCGCTTTTGGCCCTCGGCAGACGTTGAACTCACCGCGTGAATGGTCACGAACCGATTCAGATCCGCCGCTCTTCAAAAAGTACAAAGGGCGGGCGAGACTTGCGCGTCCCTTGCGACGAATTTGGCCAGCACTTTCGAAGCGTTTGCTGATATTTGGCGCGACTTTTTCGTTGCCGGTGTGACGCAGCTGTGACCGCGACCGTTCTTCGTGTTCTTGCGAAGCTTCAGGAAGTTCACTAAACGCTTGAACCCGTTAGTGAAGCCGATGATGACCGCCGAGCTCGGAACACGAATTTTGAAGGCTGATCAGGACGCTATCGAGGCAGGCTCACGTTGCCTGTCGGCCGGCGGCCTCGTCGCCTTTCCCACCGAGACAGTCTATGGGCTCGGCGCCGATGCCGGAAATGGCGAAGCGGTTGCGCGGCTTTACGCGGCCAAGGGACGCCCGTCCTTCAATCCTTTGATCGCGCATGTCGCCGATATCGGCTCTGCCCGTCGCATCGGCATTTTCACCCCCGCCGCGGAAAAGCTGGCGGCCGCGTTCTGGCCCGGGCCGCTGACACTGGTCCTGGCGAAGCAGCCGGATTGCGACATCGCCGACCTCGCCCTCGCCGGCCTCGACACCGTCGGGCTGCGGGTGCCAGCGCATCCGGTCGCACGCGAACTTCTCAAAACATTCAAAGGCGCCGTTGTCGCACCGTCGGCAAATCGGTCGGGCCACGTATCGCCGACCAGCGCCACGCATGTTCTCGCCGATCTGCGCGGGCGCATCGATCTGATCATCGACGCCGGCCCTTGTGCAGTGGGTGTTGAATCGACGATCGTGTCGTGCGTCGAGCAACCGGCATTGCTGCGGCCAGGGGGCATCCCGCGTGATGCAATCGAACGTGCTCTCGGGAGCACGCTCGCGAGCGTTTCTGTCATGGATGATGCGCCGGTCGCACCGGGAATGCTGAGCTCACACTATGCGCCAAGGGCAGCCCTGCGTCTTGATGCCGAGACCGCCCAGATGGGGGAAGCGCTGCTCGCCTTCGGGCATGCCCCGGCTTTTTCAGGTACCGCGCTCAATCTGTCGCCGCGCGGCGATCTCATCGAGGCCGCGGCCAATCTTTTCTCGCATCTGCGCGCGCTCGACGCTTCCGGTGCCCGGCGCATCGCGGTAATGAGGGTGCCACACGAGGGCCTGGGCGAGGCGATCAACGATCGCCTCAAGCGTGCCGCGGCTCCGAGACGGTCATGAGATGAACGAACAGCTTCGCCGCGCGCCTTCGCCAGAGCTGCTGCCACGCTTTGCGGCTATCGTCGGCGAGAAATACGCCATCACCGATCCGGCCAGTCTCGAACCTTTCCTGATCGAAGGCCGCGGCCTCTATCATGGCCGCACATCGATGCTGCTGCGGCCCGGCTCGGTTGCCGAGGTCCAGTCGATTCTCAAACTGGCAAACGAGACCAGGACACCATTGGTGCCGCAGGGCGGCAATACCGGCCTGGTGGGTGGACAAATCCCGTTCGATGGCGAATTGATCCTCTCGCTCACGCGGCTCGACAACATCCGCGAAGTCGACCCGGCATCGAACACGATGACCTGCGAAGCAGGCGTCGTCCTGGCAAACGCGCAAGAGGCGGCGGCAGCTGCTGACCGGCTGTTTCCACTTTCTCTTGGGGCCGAGGGCAGCTGCACCATCGGGGGAAATCTCTCGACCAATGCAGGCGGAACAGGCGCTGTGGCCTACGGCATTGCACGCGATCTCGTGCTCGGGCTCGAAGTTGTTCTTGCCGATGGCCGGATCATGAACCTGCTGTCGAAGCTCAAAAAGAACAATACCGGCTACGACCTGCGCCATATTTTTATTGGCGCCGAAGGCACGCTCGGCATCATCACCGCCGCCGTGGTCAAGCTGTTCCCGCGTCCCCGCGCGGTGGAAACGGCTTTTGTCGGCGTTCCCTCCCCGGCCGCCGCCGTAAAACTGCTCAATCTGGCGCAGACCCGCGTCGGCGGCGCCGTGACAAGTTTCGAATTGATCGTCCGCGACGTGATCGAATTCGCGCTCAAGCATGCCCACGGCGCCCGCGATCCGCTTGCCGGCAAACATCCCTGGTACGTACTGATGGAAGCCTCATCGCAACATGGCGAGGGCCTGCGTGAAAGCGTGGAGCAATGGCTCGCGGAAGGCAGCGCGCAGGGGCTCGTCGAGGATGCAACAATTGCCGCGAGCCTCGACCAGACCAAGGCCTTCTGGCATTTGCGGCACATCCTGCCGGAGGCGCAAAAGCCCGAAGGTGGATCGATCAAGGCCGACGTATCCGTCCCGGTCGCATCGGTTCCGCAATTTCTTGAAGAAGCGAGCGCTGCGGCCAAGGCCATCATAACAGGCTGCCGTCCCGTGCCTTTCGGTCATCTCGGTGACGGCAATGTCCACTTCAATGTGAGTCAACCGGTTGGGGCCGACACCCCACAATTCCTCGCGCGCTGGGCCGAGGTCAACGATGCCGTCAACAAGATCGTGCTCAAGTACAACGGTTCCATTTCGGCAGAACACGGCATCGGCAAGCTCAAGCGGGAATCGTTGACCAAGGTGAAGGATCCGGTCGCGATCGAGTTGATGCACGGCTTGAAGCGCATACTTGACCCGAACGGGATTCTCAATCCGGGGAAAGTGCTCTAGTCAGGGAGCCACCACCACCCGGCCCTTCATGTTGGGATGCAGCTTGCAGTAATAGTCGACCGCACCCGCCTTTTTCAGCTGAATTTGCCCGCGCTGGCTGGCCGGGATGTTGACGTCCCAGTCGCCATTGCGAGCGGTCGCGGTGTGCACCAATGCGTCCTTGTTGATCCATTCGATGGTGTCGCCAACTTTCGCATTCACGTCGGTCGGCGCGAAGACAAGCTTATCAATGGTCACCTGAATCGTTTCCGCCCTCGCCGGGACGGATAACAACGCGAACGCAATGGTGGCGGCGAAGCTGATCCGTCCCGGTGTCATGGCTGAACTTCGTCTCTATTTGACATCTTTAGCAACATGCTCGGCATGTTGCTGGTGGCCCTGGAAAACTTTCAGGCCGGTCTGGAGCAGGCTCTTGAGCTCGGCATTGCTGGCCGACGGAATGAGCGTGCTTTCGAGCGCGCCATTCACCGCCTTGTGGTAGGCGACTTCGTTCGCGACGTAAGCCTTGTCAAAGGCGGCGCCGTTAAGCTTCGCGAGCTCGTCCCGCTTGGCCGCTGCCTGTTTGGTCAGGGAACGGCTCGTGTCGTTGTCTTCGGGCTTGACCTTCAGCTTTTCGACCAGGGCAAGCGCCTGCTTGTTCACCTCGGTGTGGTCGCGCACCATGTCGTTGGCAAAATCGCGCACTTCCTTGCTCTTCGATTTCCCCAAAGCCTGTTTTGCGGCTTCGATGTCGAGCTGCCCGGCGGTGTAGGCAATGTGCGCGATCTGGGGATCGGTTGGTTTTGCCGCGCCTTGCGCAAGGGCGGGCGCGGACAGCAGGCACAGCGCCGCAAGTCCGGCGCCTAATCTGGCAATCATGGGAACCTCCTTCATGCATGCATCTCGATGTTTGATGCAGCAGCACGGCGGAGGTTCCCGGGTTCAGCTCGCGCAAATCCGGCGGACGACAGTTTCCGTCATTCGCTCGCAGCGACGTCCCCCAAACGGAAATGTTTTTGTGAGCGCCGGGCCAAGCTGCCTGTCGAGCGCGGCGCGCAATAATGCGCGGGCTCGGTGCAGGCGTGTTTTCACCGTCTCAGCTCGCAGACCGAAAAGATCTGCCGTTTCCTCAACGCTCATTCCTTCCACGAGGCGTGCAACGAAAACTGCGCGGAAGGTGTCCGGAAGCTCATCGATCGCGCGTTCCAGAACCGCTCGCACTTCCCCTTGCGCCATTGTTTTCTCCGGATCGTTGCTGACCGCCGAGAGTGGAAAATTGATGATCTCGGCCTCGTTGCGATTGGCCCCATAAGTCTCCCAGTCGACCGTCGGTCGCTGGCGCCGCAAACGCCCCAGCGCTTCGTTCATGGCAATGCGGGTTATCCATGTGCCGAAAGCTGCATCGCCGCGGAACATCTCAAGACCTGTAAACGCCCGGACGTAGGTTTCCTGCACCACGTCTTCGGCTTCGGCATCATTGCGCACGATGCCCCGAGCGATGCGAAACAGGCGTCGATTGTACCGGTTCGTGATGGCTCGCACCGCGGCTTCGTCACGCCCGCGCGCGAGGCGCACCAGATCCTCGTCGCCGAGCTTTTCAGCAACCGCGCGCTGTGCCTGCGTTACAGTCATCTGTGGCGTCCTTTGCCCGATGGATTGGATGCTTTCGCGGCAAAAAGGTTCCTGCCGCCCTGTCGATTAAAACAATACTCCCTGACCGTCATCCTTCCTGGCCCGCGCAGACCGGCGGCCCGCGACGGAAGCCCGCTTCGGAACCGGCTCGGGTTCGGTTGCGGAATTCGGCTCGACCAATTGCGGATGATCATTTGCCGTCCGATTGACCGCGCGCGACACCTCATAGGCCTCGAGCAGATCTTCCGGCGCGGGCGCGATCAAGGTCGTGGCCGTTTCGGGATCGACGGCGCCGCAATTGAGCCAGAGATCGAAAGCGTCCGGCGTTATGATTACCGGCATGCGTTCATGAATGCCTGCAAGGGTGCGATTGGCCCGCGTCGTGACAATGGCAGCTGTTTCGAGTTCCTCCCCGTTCGGTCCGGTCCAGGTCTCCCATAACCCGGCGAAGGCGAGTGGCTGGCCCGACTTCGCGCGCACATAGTAAGGCTGCCTGCGCGTGCCGCTTGCCTTCCAGTCGTAGAAGCCATCGGCCGGAACGAGGCAGCGCCGGTACTTCATCGCGGACTTGAAAGCCGGCTTATCCATGACCGACTCGCCGCGCGCGTTGATCAGCAAGGAAAAGCTTCTCGGATCCTGGACCCAGGAGGGCAGCAGTCCCCACCGCACCAGCGCGAACTGACGCTTGCCGTTCACCAGGCGAACAATGGCGATTGGCTGCGTTGGCGCGAGATTGTAGCGCGGCGGAAAATCGGGCTGTTCGGCATAACCGAACAGGGTCCGGATCGCCTCCGGGGCCGAAGTAACCGCATAACGGCCGCACATCGATCAAACCTCAATCACTGCGTTTAAGCGCAATTTAACTCCCGACATAAACACTGAAGGCCAAGCGGCTTCGGGGTGGGTCTCGCATGAAATATCAGGATGGCAGGGCCCCCTTGCAAGCGCCCGAGTGGGCGCGTGACGCCGAAAAATCGGCGCTCACTGACGCGCACATCAATCCAGAAACGGGTCTCGCGACCGACTATCTTAATCGCTTCAGTGAAGCCGTCATGCTGCTCGACATGCTGTCGAGCGCTCCGGAATTCCGCCCCGATTTTCTGGCCTGGGAACCGATGAGCTATCGGGAGCATTTCAGGCTTTCGCATTTCAAGACGCGGGATGTTGCTGTCGCCGCCTATGACCGGGCCGATCCGGACATCCGAAACAGCCTCGACACGCTGGCCGTCACCATGACGATCGTGCTAGAGGCAACCCGGGCGGCGATGGAGGACGCCGATCGCCGTCCGGAGACGATCGCGGCACTCGCCGGAAACGCCATCGGTTGGTTGAAGCCGCTTATCGCGCGCGCCGGAGCCCTCATCAATGGCGAGTCCAATGAAAAGAATACGCTCACCCCGCAGGAACTCGTCGACAGGCTGATGAAGCGATAGAACGCGTGGCCGACGAGCGAACTTATCCGCACCGCCCCTTTCTTGCCGTCAGCGCGGCCATCATCCGCAACGACAAAGTGCTTCTGGTGCGGCGCGCGCGTAAACCCGCGCTCCACCTTTACACATTGCCCGGCGGCGCAGTCGAAGCTGGAGAGACACTACGCGAAGCCGTGGTCCGCGAGGCGCGCGAGGAAACCGCGCTCGCGATCGAACCGATCGCGCTCGCGGGTCACCGCGAAGTGATTGCGCGCGACCCGCAGGGACGGGTCGAACGGCATTTCGTGATCCTATCTTTCGCCGCGCGCTGGATTGCAGGAGAGCCTGTTCTCAGCGAGGAGCTCGACGATGCCCGTTGGGTTGTTTTCTCCGACGTCGGCGCCTATCGAACGACCGAGGGCTTAGCCGAGATCGTCGAGGCGGCAGTCCGGATGCTTTCGCGCGGATGAACTCCTGCCTTGCGATTGCCTTCAAGCGGGCGCATATCATCCGCTCGGGGACCTGGGCACAACTGTGAAAAAAGCCTGCATTGCCTCTTTGATTCTGCTCTGTGTCGCGCTCCCCGCGCACGCGCAGAGCGATACGCCGGCGCCTTTCGACGGCGATCTGGCGCGTCTCGGCGAGATACTCGGCGCGCTTCACTATCTCCGTGCCATCTGTGGGGCCAACGAAGGACAGAAGTGGCGCAACGAAATGCAGGCGCTGGTCGACGCGGAAGCTCCCGGTGGCGAGCGGCGCCGCAAGATCGTCGCAAGCTTCAATCGCGGTTATCGCGGGTTCCAGCAGACCTACCGCAACTGCACTCCCTCTGCCGACCTTGCAATCCGCCGCTATCTCGATGAAGGCGCCAAGATCGCCCGCGACATAACTGCGCGATACGCCAATTAGGCGGCGCAATTAACCTTTTCTTTAATGCGAACTATCGCACGTCCGCCAGCGTGCTAACGTTCTTGTGGGAGACGTGGGGTTTGATGTTTCGCCCCCTTTGGGCGCCGGGGACGCTGAGATGGCCACAGCCGAAGGCTTTATCTACCTGCCCGAGTCGAATTCCGACCGCGAGCAGAAGCGCGTGGCACTGCGCTACCTCCAGGAAGCCTGGGCGGAAGCGCGCCAGGATGGGGTCGACGGCGATTGCCTTGCGCAAGCCTGTCTGTTCGCGGCTCTCGTCGAACTCGTGACGACCTACGGCGAACAGGCCGCGGCGACCTTCACCGAGGGCTTAAGCGCGCGCATTCGCAAAGGCGAATTTTCGCTGGAACAGCGCCAGCGGCAATAACCGCCTCAACTGGCCAAGGTTTCCGAGAAACGCACCCGCTCGCCCTGCGCGGGCGCTGTGAGACTACCCTCCCACATGACCTTATGGCCACGAACGAATGTTCCTACCGGCCAACCCGTCACCGCCACGCCGTCATACGGAGTCCAGCCAGCGCGTGACGCCACCCATTTATCAGTGATTGTTTCGCGTCGCTTGAGATCGACAACGGTCAGATCGGCGTCATAGCCAGCGGCGATACGGCCCTTTGCGGCAATGCCGAACAGACGCGCCGGTCCAGCGCTGGTGAGATCGACAAAACGCAAGAGCGAAAGCCTTCCGGCGTGAACGTGATCAAGCATGATGGGGACGAGCGTCTGCACCCCGGTCATGCCCGACGGACTCGCCGGATAGGTTTTTGCTTTCTCTTCGCGCGTATGCGGCGCGTGGTCCGAGCCCAGCACATCGACCACGCCATCATCGATGCCCGCCCAGATCGCCGAGCGATGCACGGCGTCGCGCACCGGCGGGTTCATCTGCGCGCGCGCGCCGAGCCGCTCATAGCACCCCGGCGCCTCCAGCGTAAGATGATGCGGCGTGGTCTCAACCGATGCTACGTCCTTGTGACCGGCAAGGAACACAATCTCCTGCGCAGTCGACACGTGCAGCACGTGCACGCGCGCACCGGTTTCGCGCGCGATCGATACAAGCCGTTGCGTTGCTTTGAGCGCTGCGATTTCGTCTCGCCACACGGGATGGGAACGCGGATCTCCCGCCACCCGCAGTTTCTTGCGCTCGTTCAGGCGCGGCTCATCCTCAGCGTGAAAGGAAGCACGACGGCGGATTCTCTGCAGCACCGCGCGCAGGCCGGCATCGTCGGCGACCAGCAGCGAGCCGGTGGATGATCCCATGAAGACCTTGATGCCGGCACAACCGGGAAGGCGTTCCAACTCGGCGACATCCTCGGTGTTGTCGGCCGTCGCACCGACAAAAAATGCGAAGTCGCAATGCATCCTGTGGTGGCCGCGCTTCACTTTGTCCGCGAGCGCTCCGGCGCTGACGGTGAGCGGATCGGTGTTCGGCATCTCGAACACCGCGGTCACTCCGCCCATCACCGCCGAGAGGGACCCGCTCTGAAGATCTTCCTTGTGGGTCAGGCCCGGTTCGCGAAAATGCACCTGGGTATCGATCACGCCCGGCAGCAAGTGCAGTCCACGGCAGTCAATAATCTCGCCGGCGGACGCTTGCCGCAGGTCGCCAATCGCCGCGAAACAGCCCGCGCGGATACCGACGTCACGCAGGCCCTCGCCGTCCTGGTTGACCACTGTACCGCCCTTGAGGATCAGATCGTAGCTGTCAGCCATGCTGGAATGCGTCTAAACGGGCTTGAGCCCGGCACGACAGCGCTTACGTTCCGCGGCGACTTCTGGCAAGAGACTATCGCAAGAGACCCCAGAGATTTGGCATGCAGGCAGCTCTTCTTCCCGATCGTGGCGTGGTGAAGGTCGTCGGAGACGATGCCCGGCGCTTTCTTAATGGGCTTGTGACCAACGACGCGGCCAAGGTCGCGCCGGGCAAGCCCGCCTTTGCCGCGCTACTCACTCCACAAGGCAAGATCATCGTCGATTTCATCGTCGCCGAAGCACTGGCCGAGGATGGCGGCGGCTTCTTCCTCGATTGCCCGCGTGCGCTGGCACCGGACCTTGTGGAGAAGCTGAACTTCTACAAATTGCGCGCCAAGGTCCTCTGCGAGGATCTGTCGGACGTGCTGGGCGTGATGGCGATCTGGAATGACGCGGGCGAAAGCGAGTACGGCCTCTCCTATCCGGACCCGAGGCTGCCTGCGCTGGGCATGCGCGTCATGCTGCCGCCGCACCTGGCCGCCGAGGCGGCTTCAGACCTCCGCGCGACTTTAGCGGATGCGGAATCCTACGACGCCTACCGCATTGCTCTCGGCGTCCCGCGTGGCGGCACCGATTTCATCTACGGCGATACCTTCCCGCACGAGGCCGACATGGATCAGCTCAACGGCGTCGATTTCGACAAAGGCTGCTATGTCGGGCAGGAAGTCGTCTCCCGCGTCGAGCATCGGGCCAGCGCGCGCAGCCGCGTTGTGCCGATCGCATATGATGATTTTTCGCCGTTGTCGGGGCTGCCGATCATGGCAGGTGAGAAGCAGGTTGGCACGCTGTGCTCGACCGCCGAGGGTCGAGGTCTCGCGCTCATGCGCCTGGATCGCGTCGAGGATGCGCTAGCGAAGGGGATTGCGCTCGAAGCAGGAGGGGTTTCCATTCGCCTGGTGAAGCCGGACTGGGCGAAGTTCGAGTGGCCTGGCGAAGAGAAAGTCACTTCATGAGCAAGTCCATTCTTCACGCCGATGGCCTCCAGCGCTGTCCATGGCCCAAAGAGGATCCGCTTTACATCGCCTATCACGACAAAGAATGGGGCGTGCCGGAGTTCGACGACCGGGCGCTCTACGAGAAACTTGTGCTCGACGGGTTCCAGGCCGGCCTTTCGTGGATCACGATTTTGCGCAAACGCGACAATTTTCGCCGCGCTTTCGACGACTTCCAGCCAGAGAAAATCGCGCGCTACCAGAAGCGCAAGATCGAATCGTTGATGAAAGATGCCGGCATCATTCGCAACCGCGCCAAGATCGAGGGGGCGGTGTCGTCTGCCCGCGCGTGGCTTGAGATCATGGAAAGCAGCCCGGGATTTTCCACGTTGCTCTGGGGCTACGTCGACGGCAAGCCCAAGCTCAACAAATTCCGCACGACGAGACAGGTCCCGGCCGAGACGCCGTTATCGCAAAAGATTTCGAAGGACCTTGTGGCACGTGGTTTCAAATTTGTCGGACCGACGATCGTTTACGCTTTCATGCAGGCGGTCGGAATGGTCAACGACCATCTCGTCACCTGCCATCGCTATGCGCCGCTCGCGAAGCTAGCCGGAAAGCGATGACCAGAACGGCAAAAAGCGGGCGCATGGCGAAATCGACTCCGCGCGCGTGGCAGCGCATGCTTTCCGGCCGTCGGCTCGACCTGCTCGACCCCTCGCCGCTCGACGTCGAGCTTGATGACATTGCACATGGGCTGGCGCGGGTGGCGCGCTGGAATGGGCAGACGCAGGGTGCGCATATTTTTTCCGTCGCGCAGCATGCCTTGCTTGTGGAAGCGCTGGCGCGCGCAAAGGTGCCGCGGCTCGATCGAAATGGGCGTCTCGCCGTGCTGCTCCACGATGCTCCCGAATACGTCATTGGCGACATGATCTCGCCATTCAAGGCCGTCATTGGCGACAGCTACAAGGCTGTGGAGAAGCGGCTGCTCGCCGCGATCCATTTGCGTTTCGGCCTTCCGGCCAGATTGCCCGAAAGCCTGGAGAACCTGATCAAATCCGCCGACCGGAGCGCCGCCTATCTCGAGGCGACGCACCTCGCCGGCTTCGCCGCAGACGAGGCGCGGAAATTCTTCGGGCCGCCACCGAAATTCTCCTCGAGCCTGGTCCGCGACTATCTCAATCCCTGGTCCGCCGGCACCGCACAGGCACGTTACCGTGAACGGTTCGAAAAACTTCTGCGTGCCTGATGGTTTGAATCGCGGTATTCAGGTCTTACATTTAAACAAAAGAATCAGGGTTCCCTGCCTAACTCATGATCCATGTCTGCTCATTGGCGCGCCTGCACGCCACGGTCGACGAAACCGGAGCGCGCCATATAGTGACCCTGCTGCGGCTGGTCGATCGGGTCCAGCGGCCGAGCCGTATTGCGCCGGAAAATCACCTGGTACTCGCGGTCGACGACATCACCATGCCGATGGAAGGTTACACCGCGCCGGCGCATGAGCATGTCCAGCGCCTCGTCGACTTCGTCAGCGCCTGGGACCGCAAGGCGCCGATGGTGATTCACTGCTTTGCGGGAATCAGCCGTTCGACAGCAGGCGCCTATGTGGCGGCCTGTGCGCTCAATCCAGAGCGCGACGAAATGCAGATTGCGTGGGACATTCGACGCGCATCGCGTACAGCACAGCCGAATTCGCGGATCGTGACGATCGCCGACCGCCTGCTCAGGCGCGATGGCCGGATGATCCGGGCAATCGAAGCAATCGGCGTCGGGGACGCGGCAACCGAAGGCCATCCCTTCCGGCTCGAAATCGCCTGAGCTGAGAAGCCCACAGGCTCATCCCTTCGTCGCTTTCTAATCTACTTACGCGCGATTAGATTGCCGCTGCCAATCGACGCGGGAGGGCGGGAGATGGATCTGATTGTCACCGGGATTGCCATTGTCGCCCTGATAATGGAGATGGGCGCCCGCAAGCGACTGCGCCGGCTTGAAGACCGTGTCGCCGAACTCACTGCAAGCCGCCAGGCATCCCAGCCCGTCACACCCACAATTGTTGCAACGCCCGCCGAAACTGCGCCCCCTGCGGTCGAACAGCCGGAGCAGCAGCATGCAGCGGCCGAGCCCGCCCCAACACCAGAACAGCCGCCATCGGTCGCACCGGCTGCCGAAGAGTCGGCATCGACCACGCTGGAAAAAAAATTCGGGACACAGTGGGTGGTCTGGATTGGCGGCCTCGCGCTGGCGCTCGGCGGAATATTCCTCGTTCGTTACACGATCGAACAGGGCCTGCTCGGGCCCGGCGTGCGCGTTTTCCTCGGCGCGATATTTTCCGCGCTGCTGATTGCGGCGGGCGAATGGGCGCGCCGCAACGAAATCGCGGCCGGCATCACTGCAATTCCGACCCGACACATTCCCAGCATCCTCACCGCTGCCGGAACCGTCGCTGCCTACGCGACCGTCTATTCCGCCTTCGCGCTTTACGGGTTTCTGTCACCGGGCGTCGCGTTTATTTTGCTTGGTGTCGTAGCACTTGCCACCTTGGCAGCGGCATTGCTGCACGGGCCGGCTCTTGCCGGACTTGGAGTCGCCGGTGCCTTCGTGACGCCGCTGCTCGTTGCTTCGCAGACTCCGAACTATTGGGCGCTTTATGTTTATCTGGCCATCGTTACTGCTGCCGCGCTGGCGCTCGCGCGGCTGCGTCTTTGGCGATGGCTCGCAATCACCGCCGTTATCCTCGGCACGCTCTGGACCTTGCCGGGAGTTGCGTATCCCCGTGTCGATGAGCTCGGCGCGCATCTCTTCCACGTCGTAAGCGGTTTCATCCTGGTGGCGGCCCTGATCGTGTCCGGCTTGCTTTACGGACCGACCGGCGAACCGGGAAAGCCCGACCAAATTTCTTCCGGCGCGCTGGCCGCATATTTGCTGGCAGCGACAGTGCTTGTTATTGCGAGTGTTCATGCCCTCGCGGCGCTGACGGTCTTCACGATCCTGACTGCGGCAACGGTCGCTATCGCCTGGCGCACGGACGCGGCATTGTGGGCAGTACCCGCGGCCGGCTTGATGATCATCCTTGCGATCCTGCACTGGGCCGTACCGGCAATGTTCGATCAGCTGGTACTCGCACCCGGCGTGACACGCGGGGCCATTCCGGGACCTTCAACCGGAACCGAACCCCACCTGGCACTCGGGTTTGCCTTCGCCGCGCTGTTCGGAGCGTCCGGTTTTGCCGCGCAAAGCCGTACCAGGACCGCGTTGACAGCGCTGCTATGGAGCGCAATGGCGGTCATAACACCGATCGGCATCCTTATCGCGCTTTACCTGCGCATTGCGGAATTCGATCGCTCGAGTCCGTTCGCCGCCCTCGCGCTCTTGCTTGCCGCACTCAATGGCTATGCGACCGAACTTTTGGCGAGGCGTCCTCCCCGCCCCGGCCTTGCAACGGCGTCAGCCATTTTTGCCACCGGCGCCGTCGCGGCCCTGGCGCTGGCGCTGACGTTCGCGCTTGATAAAGGATGGCTCACCGTCGGCCTTGCTCTGATGGTGCCGGGCATCGCGTGGATCTCCGAACGCAGGCCACTGCCAGCGCTGCGCTATCTGGCGGCGGCGGTGATCGTGCTGGTGCTGCTGCGCGTCGCCTACGAGCCGCGCATAGTCGGCAACGATGTCGGCACCACGCCGTTCTTCAACTGGCTGCTCTATGGCTATGGGGTGCCGGCCGGGGCGTTCTGGTATGCCGGTTACCTGTTGCGACGGCGCGCTGATGATGCCCCCGCGCGCATGGCCGATTCGGCGGCGATCCTGTTCACGGTGCTGCTCGCGGTATTGCAAATTCGCCATTATATGAACAACGGCGACGTATTCCGACAATCGACCGCCTTGGCGGAAGTTGCGATGCAGGTTTCCGTCGGCCTCGCCATGACGATCGGGCTCGAGCGGCTGCGCCTGCGCACCAATAGCGTCATACACAATGGCGCCGCGCTCCTGATCTTTGCGCTGACAGTCGTAGCGATCGTGTTCGGATTGATGCTGGCGCTAAACCCGCTGCTTACCGGCCGACCCGTCGGCGGCGCATTCTTTAACCTGATCCTGCTCGGTTATGGCATCCCCGCGCTGCTGGCAGCGATTCTCGCGGTGCTCGCGCGCAACAGCAGGCCGCTTGCATATCGCGCCGTCGCGGCGACGCTGGCGGTAGCTTTGTCGCTAATGTATCTCGGTCTTGAAATTCGCACGCTCTATCACGGCGCGGTCCTGACCCGCGGCGTAACGACCGACGCCGAGCAGTACACGTACTCGGCGGTATGGCTCATCTTTGGAGTGCTGCTATTGATGGCGGGTTTCATGCTCCGATCGCAGCCGGCGCGGCTCGCCTCTGCTGCAGTGATAGCGCTGACGATCGGCAAGGTATTCTTCGTCGACATGGCAGGCCTGACGGGCATTTTCCGTGCGCTTTCCTTCATCGGGCTCGGCGCCGTGCTGGTCGGTATCGGCTGGCTCTACCAACGCATGCTGTTCCCTGTGTCCGGGAACGGTATAACCTCGGTCGCAGTCGGCTCGAGGAGCGGCAATGGATAAGCGTACGCGGAGTTACGGTGTCGTCGCACCGGATGTACTCAAATCATTTGACGGCCTTGGATTCCTGAGAGGCATCGTCAACGGAACGGTTCCTAATCCGCCGATCAGCGAATTGCTCGGCTTTCACCTGGTCGAGGTCGAGGAAGGCCGCGCGGTCTTCGAGGGCGTACCGGAATTCCGTCATTACAATCCTATTGGCACCGTGCATGGCGGCTTCGCCGCGACGTTGCTCGATTCCGCACTGGGCTGCGCGATATTTTCGACGATCAGAAAAGGCGACACCTGGACCACCCTCGAACTCAAATTCAATCTGGTGCGTCCGATCAGCAAGGACACCGGCCCCTTGCGGGCGGAAGGCCGCATCGTGCACAGGGGACGAACGGTTGCTACGTCCGAAGGCGACCTTAAGGATCGCGCAGGCAAGCTTTATGCGCACGCCACCACGACGTGCATGATCTTCCCGGCGAACGGATGAAATTATTTGTTGTCGGCTGCGAGCGATGAGCGCAGGCCGAGCGGCTGCGAGCCTAGCGGGCTTTGCGTCCGGCGAATGCTGTGCGCGACCGTCGTTCGCCCGTGCCGGGTGAATTCGCAATACATGAAACCGAGACCCGAGATCGCGCCGCGGAAGCTATTGTCGCTCGTGCGCTGGAGGTTGAAACAGGGCTGAAACATCATCCCACGCAGCGTGGCGCAAACAGACTGGCCTTTGAGCTGCAGCGTGTTGACCGGGAGATGCGCATAGCGCACAGGACCGGATCCCTGGACTTGAATCGTCCCGGCAACCGAGCCATCGGGATTGACGCGGCCCTGCCCTCGCGTGCCTTCAAAGCATGTGTAGGTGAATGTCTTGCCGATGACGAACTGGCGCGCCTCGTCGGCGCTCATCTCGCCGGCAACCGCCGGTACCGCGGCCAGCAAGCCGACCGTCAATGCAATGCCACGCAACATTCCCCGTACTCCCGCTCACGCAACAGCTTACCGCACATTCAGTCAATTTTTTAACGCTAACAGATTATGCACGGCTTTCGTCGACAAATCCTGAATGCATTTACCCGATTTTGACCACGATCCGACCCCGCACCTGACCGGCCAATATGTCTGGCGCGACCCCAAATACGTCGGCAAGGCCTATTTCCCGGGTTATCATGGCCAGTTTTTGGCGGTCCAGGTCGCTTTCCAGGCGTTTCCACGCTTCGCGGCGGCGGTCGAGAGGGCACATCACGGAATCGATGCCGTGAAGACACACGCCACGCAGAATGAACGGGGCGACTGAGGTCGGGAGGTCCATACCGCCGGCAAGACCGCAGGCCGCTACCGCTCCGCCATACCGGATCATCGATAAGAGGTTCGCCAGCGTCGTGGATCCCACGGCGTCGATACCGCCCGCCCAACGCTCCTTTGCCAGCGGTCTGACGGGTCCGGCGAGTTCCTTGCGTTCCACAATTTCGCTAGCACCCAGTCCTTTCAGAAAATCTGCTTCCTGCGGACGACCGGTCACCGCATGAACCGCAAAGCCAAGCTTGGCGAGAAGCGCGATCGCAACCGAGCCTACGCCGCCAGCCGCGCCCGTCACGGCGATTGGGCCGCGTGCAGGGCTAAGGCCGTGCCGCTCAAGCGCCGTGACAGCCAGCATGGCGGTGAAACCAGCGGTGCCGATTGCCATTGCCTCTCGAGCGCTCATGCTCTTGGGAAGCGGGACCAGCCAGTCACCTTTGACCCGCGCCTTCTCGGCATAGGCGCCAAGATGAGTCTCGCCGCAACCCCACCCGTTGAGCACAACCTTGTCGCCCGGCTTCCAGGCTGGATGAGTCGACGATTCCACCGTACCGGCGAAGTCAATCCCGGCGATCATCGGAAAGCGACGCACCACCGGCGCCTTGCCGGTAATAGCGAGGCCGTCCTTGTAATTGAGGGTCGAGTACTCGACGCGGACGGTTACATCGCCGTCCATCAGATTGGCTTCGTCGAAATCGGTAAGCGCAGCCTTGGTGCCGCCGTCCGTCTTCTCGATCGCAACCGCCTTAAATGTACCCACGCCACGCAACTCCTCGTCCTTGCTGCTCCGGCGCCAACTTACGCCGTCATTGATGGCATAGTTCTAAAGACGTGTATGCCCGGGACAAGCCCGGGCACGAGAATTTTGGGAAGCGGAACCTGTCTCAGGCGGGCGCCGTTGCCGGACGCGCCACCGGCTTCTCCACAATCGGCAGGTTGATCACCGCCGAAAGCACGCCGAACAGCACCGAAAACCACCAGACGAGGTTGTAGGAGCCGGTCCGCTCAAATGCGACGCCGCCTATAAGCACGCCAAGGAAGCCGCCAACCTGATGGCTGAAGAAGGCAAAGCCGAAAAGCATCGCCAGCCAGCGCGTGCCGAACATCACAGCGACCAGTGCTGACGTGGGGGGTACCGTCGACAGCCACATGAGGCCCGTGACCGCACCGAATACCAGCGTCGCGACGGGACTCGCGGGCAGCGTGATGAAGGCGACGATGGCGATAGCCCGAATGAAGTAAATGCTCGAAAGCAGATAACGCTTCGGCATGCGATTGCTAAGCCAGCCCGAGCCCAACGAGCCGATGATATTGAAAATACCGATGACAGCGAGCGTCCAGCCGCCGACCTCAGCCGACAGGCCGCGGTCGATCAGGTACGAGGGCAAGTGCACGGTGATGAATGCGAGTTGAAAGCCGCAGGTGAAGAAGCCGAGCACGAGCAGGATATAACTGCGATGGCCGAATGCTTCCGCGAAAGCCTGGCGTGCCGACTGCGTTGGTGCGGCCGGGGCTGATGGCCCAGCAGCAGTCGCTGGCGTCGCGAGAGCAAGGGATAATGGCAGAATCAACAACGTGACCCCACCGAAAATCAGCAGCGTTTCCTGCCAGCCGAATTTGTCCATCAGCGCGACTGCGATCGGCGAATACAGGAATTGTCCGAACGAGCCGGCGGCAGTGCCCGCGCCGAATGCAATCGAACGCCATTTTTCCGGCAGCAGTTTTCCAAACGCACCAAGCACGATAGTGAATGCACAACCGGAAAGCCCGAGCCCGATGAGCACGCCGGCTGAAAGGTACAGTTCCCCAGGCGTGCTCGAGTGCGCCATGATCACGAGGCCGAGCGTATAAAGAATGGCACCGACACCGAGCACCCGGTTTGTGCCAAAACGGTCGGCGATAGCGCCCGCAAAAGGCTGACCAATCCCCCACAGCAGATTCTGGATGGCGACTGCGAGCGCGAACACATCACGCCCCCAGTGATTGGTCTCCGATAGCGGCGTCAGAAAAAAGCCAAGCGACGAGCGCGGACCAAAACTGATCATCGCGATCAGGCAGCCACAGGCAACGACGACGGCGGGCGTACGCCACCCTATTGATATCGGCCGTTCAGTGGTTGCATGCATTTCAGGAAGTCTCCGTCGCAGGCGCGCAACATATAGGCATCGGATATACCGGCCCAAACGAAATTTCGTGATCGCCTCATTTGCTCCGCGCATGATTACTCAGAGGAACTATTTGCGCGCGTTTTTCTGGCGGGTTGAGGCCTGACCTTCCTCTGACTTGAGCCATTCAGCGCTGTGACTTACGGGCCCTTTTGCTTCCTCGGCGGCGGCCTGCTTTTCGGTCGTCGCCGCGTCGCCCCAGGTCGGCTCATCGTCGCCGTCGCCCCATGCGCGTGGGCGATAGAAGGTATGCACCCCGAGCTTGTAGACTTTCTTCATCTCGCCCACCCAGTCGGGACGTACCCAGTACGCGTGATAGTGGGTCGATTTGGACACCTCTGGCATCCATAACTTGCCGTCGAGCATGTCGCGCGCGATGCGCTTGGCGCGCTCCCAGGCATCGGGCTCGGTGACGACGTCTGGAATGCCGTCGCAAGCGAAGGTGAATTGACAGGCATTGTGGCGATGGGCGTTCTGGTAAACCACGCCGCAAACGTCATTCGGATAGAACGGGGAAAATACGCGGTTCATCACGACCTGCGCCACCGCGATCTGGCCGCGCACCGACTCGCCACGAGATTCAAAATAGACTGCGTTAGCCAGACATTTTTCCGCCTTGGCGCGCGCCACGCCAGTCAAAGCCAGCCGCTCCGCGGGCGATCGCGGCCGCTGATCGATACCGGTGACCTCGCCTTTATTGGCGACGCTCTCGCCGGCGTTGTTCGCGTTCTCTGGCGAAGAGCCTAGTGCCGACTGCTTGATGTCGGGATCGCCGCGCGAGGCAAGGACCACAGGCGCCTCGCCCGGTGCCCAGGGCGCGATGGCCTCTCGGCCGGCCGCCATCGGGTCAATTCCGAAATATAATTGGGCTGCATCCTTGCTGGCTTTCGGAGGTGCGACAGGCGTGAGATCGGCGGGCGGCAAGTCGAGGTATGGCAAATCGACGTCGGGCGTCGAACTCCGATCGTCCGGAACGACGAATTCATATTTGGCATAGGGCTCGAAGCGACCGTCGGCTTCATCCTTTTTTTGTGCCGTCTCCGCTTCGGATGGAATCGCCGATACGGACGGAAGTGGCGGGATCGGTTGGCGCGGGCGCTCGACGAGTGAGTCGCCCTTCGCCTTGCGGTTGGCTTTGGGAAATTGCAACGGGGTGGTCGGATCGCCGAGCCGCTGCCTGCCGATGGACGCGGTGATGTCCAACGGATCGAAATTGGCGAGCGCATAAATGGGCGGATGCGGAATCGCTGTGCCCACCGGTCTCGGCAAGGTAAACATCGCAACATGGATCGTGCCGAACGGCGACGCGATCAGATGCTGTTGCCACCTGGCGACAGCGGGCTGGCGGGCCAGCAAGGCGCCAAGATCCTGGAACGCGATCCTCTCCGGGAGCAATGTCAGCACCGCCGCTCCAATGGCTATCGATACGGCGCCACTCCGCCGTCGACGCCAACGCGACACTGCTCCCTGTTCGCTCAACGCCACACCGCAATGTCCTGCCACCGCCTTGCCGCCGGCCGGCGACAATGCGACGGATTTTTTATGGTCTGATTAACCTTGCGAAGGCGTTAACTGCAGGGGCTTACGCGCGGCCGCTTGTTCCGCTCTATCGAATGGGAAGCAAAAATTAACTATATCGCAATCGCTGGCGCACAATATTACCGGCCATAATACTTGCGGACCGCATGTTTGCTTCCTTCCTGCCATCGACTGTTGCAAGTCAGATCACGCTGATTGCGAGTGCATGTTTTGCAGTCCTCGCTGTCGTCTGCATCTTCTACCGGCGTCTGCAGGTGCAAAATAGCCGCCTCTCCACGGCGCTCAACAACATGTCGCAGGGTCTGAACATGTTCGATGCGCAAGGGCGCATCACTCTGCTGAACCCGCGCTACCTCGAAATGTACAGACTTTCTCCAGAGGTTGTGAAGCCGGGTTGCTCGCTCAAGCGCCTGATCGAGTACCGCAAAGAAACAGGATTGTTCGCCGGCGACGTGGACAGCTACGTGAAGAACATTCTTGATGCGATGGCGCAGGGGAAAAGCCTGGAACACTACGTGAAGGCAAGCGACGGCCGCATCGTGCTTGCCAAGAATGAGCCATTGCCGGGCGGAGGCTGGGTTTCGACGCACGAGGATGTCACCGAACAACGCCGGGCGGAACAGGAGCGGGCCGCTATTCGCGAGCAGGAGGAACGGCGCACAACTATCGACTCCGCAATCGCTTCATTCAGGCCGACTGCCGAGAAACTGCTTTCCACCGTGAGCGAAAGCGCGACGGCGATGCGTTCCACAGCGCGGGCGCTTTTCGGCTCCTCCGAACACACATCGCAACGCGCCGAAAGCGCAGTACAAGCGTTCCACGAGGCGTCAGCCAACGTCGAAACAGCCGCAGTTGCCGCCGACGAATTGTCGCGCTCGATTGCAGAAATCAGCCGCCAGCTGACTCACACGACCGATATTGTCAGTTTGGCCACGAGCGAGGCGCGTTCCACCGACGGCGAAATCGGCGGCCTCGCCGACGGCGCACAGAAGATCGGCGACGTGGTCAAGTTGATCCGCAACATAGCCGGACAAACCAACCTGCTGGCCCTCAATGCCACAATCGAAGCCGCGCGCGCGGGCGAGGCCGGCAAGGGCTTTGCGGTAGTCGCGTCCGAGGTCAAATCGCTCGCCGTGCAAACCGCCAAGGCGACCGAAGACATCGCAAATCACATCCTTGCAGTGCAGGATTCGACCTCTGCGGCCGTGGAAGCCATCCGGCAGATCGCGGCGCGCATGCGCGATATCAATGAAAACACGTCGGCCGTCGCTGCATCCGTTTCGCAGCAGAATTCCGCCACCATCGAGATTTCCCGCAATGTCGCGAGCGCGGCCGAGGGTACCGCTCACGTGGTTTCGGTCCTAGGCGATGTCGCCGGCGCAGCGACGCAGACACGATCATCGGCGGAAGTCGTGCGCGACGCCTCAGAAGCGGTCGATCACGCCGTCGCGAACCTGCGGCTCGAAGTGGAAGATTTCCTCGCCAAGGTGGCGGTGTAGCAACCGACAGCAGCACTCTCCGTTCATCCCCGCGAAAGCGGGGATCCAGCTTTTGCCGAGGGGGCCTGGGTCCCCGCTTTCGCGCGGACGAATGGACATGAAGGAATCTATGCCTGGCTTGCCGCGGTTTTTCCAAGCGCGGCCTGCGCCGCAGCGAGGCGCGCGATAGGCACGCGGAAAGGCGAACAGGACACATAGTCGAGCTGCGCCTGGTGACAGAAGGCAACCGATGGCGGATCGCCTCCGTGTTCCCCGCATATCCCCACTTTCAGCTTCGGGCGCACTTTGCGGCCGCGCTCGACGCCGATCTTGACCAGTTCACCCACGCCACGCTGATCGAGCGATACGAAGGGATCGACCGGCAAAATGCCGCGTGCCGTGTAGATCCCGAGAAAGCTCGCTGCATCGTCGCGTGAAATTCCAAAGGTCGTTTGCGTGAGATCGTTGGTGCCGAACGAAAAGAACTCGGCACTCTGCGCGATCTCGTCAGCCATCAGGGACGCGCGAGGAAGTTCGATCATCGTGCCGACCTGGTAGTCGAGCTTGGCCCCTTTTTCCTTCGCCACGGCCTGCGCCATCGCGTCAATGCGCGATTTCACCAGGTCGAATTCGATCTTGCTGGCGATCAGCGGCACCATGACTTCGGGCACCACGGGTTTGCCTGTGCGGCGGGCAGCTTCGACCGCTGCCTCAAAAATCGCGCGCGCCTGCATTTCGGCGATTTCCGGATAAACGATGGCGATCCGACAGCCCCGGAAGCCGAGCATCGGGTTGAACTCGGAAAGCTCGTTCGCGCGAGCAGCGAGCTTCTTCGGATCGGCGCCCATGACGGCCGCGACCTCCGCAATCTCCTTGTCGCCATGGGGAAGAAACTCATGCAGCGGGGGATCCAGCAGACGGATCGTCACCGGACGGCCAGCCATGATTTCGAACAACTTGACGAAATCGGCGCGTTGCATAGGGAGAAGCTTGGCAACTGCGCCACGGCGCGCCTTCTCGTCGTCGGCGAGGATCATCTCGCGCACGGCCTGGATGCGGTCTTCCTCGAAAAACATGTGCTCGGTTCGGCAAAGCCCGATGCCCTCGGCGCCGAATCGCATGGCGGCCTTCGCGTCAGCAGGCGTATCGGCATTGGCGCGCACGCCGAGCCGGCGCACCTTGTCGGCCCAGCCAATCAGAGTCGCGAATTCGCCCGACAGTTGCGGCTCGATCATATCGACCTTGCCCGCCAGCACCTGCCCGGTTGAGCCGTCGACGGTGATGTAGTCGCCTTTCTTGAAAGTCTGCCCGCCCGCGCTCATGGTGCCGGCGGAGTAGTCGACGCGCAGTGTACCAGCCCCGGATACGCAAGGCTTTCCCATTCCGCGCGCCACAACCGCCGCATGGGACGTCATGCCGCCCCGCGTGGTCAGGATGCCTTCTGCCGCGTGCATGCCATGGATGTCCTCGGGCGAGGTTTCCACGCGCACCAGAACGACCTTCCGGCCGTCGGATTTCAGCTGCGCCGCTTCGTCAGGCGAAAACACGATCTCGCCGCTGGCGGCGCCCGGAGATGCGGGTAGTCCAGTGCCAATGACGTGACGATGCGCGCGTGGATCGATGGTCGGATGCAGCAACTGGTCGAGCGCGAGCGGATCGACGCGCAGCACCGCATCATTCTTCGAGATCAGCCCTTCGTTGGCGAGCTCGACTGCGATGCGCAGCGCGGCCTTGGCGGTCCGCTTTCCCGCGCGCGTCTGCAGCATCCACAACTTGCCCTGCTCGACTGTGAATTCGAGATCCTGCATGTCGCGATAGTGACGCTCGAGTACGTTGTAGATGCGCTTGAGCTCGGCATAGGCTTTCGGCAGGGTGTATTCCATCGACGGCTTGTCTGAGCCCGCTTCTTTACGCGCTGCCTCGCTGATCTCCTGCGGCGTACGAATTCCGGCAACGACGTCCTCGCCCTGCGCATTGATCAGGAATTCGCCATAGAGCTTCTTCTCGCCAGTCGACGGGTTGCGCGTGAAGGCGACGCCGGTCGCCGACGTGTCGCCCATATTGCCGAAGACCATGGCCTGCACGTTCACCGCCGTGCCCCAGCTTTCCGGAATATTGTGCAGCTTGCGATATGTGATGGCGCGCTGGTTCATCCACGAGCCGAAGACGGCGCCGATCGCGCCCCAAAGCTGCTCATGCGGATCCTGGGGGAAGTCATGGCCCAGCTCGTCCTTGACCCGCTTCTTGTAGCGCAGGACGAGCTCGGCCCAATCGTCTGCTGACAGATCGGTGTCGAGGCTGTAGCCCTGACGCTCCTTGTGCCGGTCGAGCAATTCCTCGAAATGCTCATGGCCGACGCCGAGCACCACGTCGGAATACATCGTGATGAAACGCCGGTAGCTGTCGAAGGCAAACCGCCGGTCGCCGGACTTCTTCGCAAGAGTCTCGACGGTTTCGTCGTTGAGGCCCAGATTAAGAACAGTGTCCATCATGCCGGGCATCGATGCGCGGGCGCCGGAGCGCACGGACACCAATAGCGGATTGCTTTTGTCGCCGAATGTTTTTCCGGTGATGCGGCCCACCTGGGCTAACGCCTTCTCGACCTGCGGGCGCAAGTCTTTTGGATACTGCTTGTCGTGGGCGTAATAGTACGTGCACACGTCGGTCGTGATGGTGAAGCCCGGCGGGACTGGAAGACCGAGATTCGCCATCTCGGCGAGCCCGGCCCCCTTGCCGCCAAGCAGATCGCGCATGGAAGCCGCGCCTTCGGCACGGCCGGCGCCGAAGGCGTAAACCCATTTACCCCTGGATAGCCGGCCGGCCGCCTTTGGCCTGGGCTTGGGCCTGGGCCTGGAAGCCTTCCGAGGCAGTGTTTTTTTGCGTTTTGCGCCGACGCGCGCGCGTTTCCGTTTGGCCATAGATCAAGCAGTGTTGGTGGGACGCGGGCCCTTAAAAGCACCGCCGAATAGTCCGACGCAAGTCCGGAATTCGACTAACGGAAAAGCCCAAGGCCCAACAGGCCAATCAGGATGAGATAGATGGCTACGATGATGTTGAGAAGCCTTGGGATAATAAGAATAAGAATGCCGGCAACCAGTGCGACGATGGGCTGCAAATGCGCAATACTGATGGTCATGATGGACTCCCCTGTTGGCAGGCAATTGACTGAAACGGCAAGACTTAGAAAGTAGTTCCTTTTTATCCTTCGATCTTGGAGAAATCGGCGACGGCGCGCGTCGCTTCGCGAATCTCATTGAGAAGTCGCAAGCGGTTTTCACGCAGCGCCTTGTCGTCGACATTGACGGTGACCTTGTCGAAGAAAGCATCGACGCGCGGACGGAGCCTGGCCATCGCTCGCATGGCGGGTTCGAAATCCTCCTTGGCGACGGCGGCGGAAGCTTCTTTCTTCGCAACGCCGATCGCCTCGGCAAGCGCCTTTTCCTCGGGCAATTGATAGCGCTTCGCATCCGGCGCGCCGGTATACTCGCGGTTGTCCTTTTTCTCCTCGATCCGGATGATGTTGGTCGCGCGCTTGTAGCCCGCGAGCAGGTTTTTGCCATCGTCGCTGTCGAGAAATTTTCCCAGCGCCTCGACGCGCCGCACGATCATCAGCAGATCGTCCTGGCCTTCCAGTGAAAACACAGCATCGACGAGATCGTGGCGGGCGCCCTGCTCGCGCAGCTGCACTTTCAGACGATCGGCGAAAAACGACAACAGATCAGAGCGTGCCGAAGTAGAGGCTTGTACCAATTGATCCGACGTAAATTTGTGTACTCGGGGAGTCAGAGAAGTAAACCAATTGGTCAATTGCAACTCAACAATTTGTCGAAGGCTCAAACGAATTTCATTATCAAGTACTATTCTAATCATTCCGAGCGCTGCTCGGCGCAAAGCGTACGGATCTTTGGATCCAGTAGGAGGCTCGAAAATTGACCAAAAGCCGGTCAGCGTGTCGATCTTGTCGGCAAGCGCCACTGCAATCGAGACCGGATCAGAGGGGACGAGATCGTCGGGGCCTTTCGGTCTGTAATGATCCTCGATGGCGTGCGCCACCGCCCCATCCTCGTCCTGCGCTTCGGCGTAGTAGCGGCCCATCAGGCCTTGCAGCTCGGGAAATTCGCCAACGACTTCGGTCAGCAAGTCCGCCTTGCATAGTTGCGCGGCTCGCTCGGCCTTGACCTTGTCGGCATCGACGATTGGCGCCAGCTGACCGGCGAGCGATGTAATCCGCGCGATGCGCTGCGCTTGCGTGCCAAGCTTTTCGTGAAAGATGATCTGCTCGAACTTTGGTAGGCGATCCTCAAGCCGCGTCTTCAGGTCGGTCTCATAAAAGAACTTCGCGTCGGCCAGCCGGGCGCGGATCACGCGCTCGTTGCCGGCGGTGATCGCCTTGCCGCCGTCGGCGGCTTCCTCGTTGGCCACAACAATGAATTTGTTGACGAGTTTCGCCGTCTGCGGGTCGCGGAGCACAAAGCATTTCTGATTGTTGCGGATGGTGGCGCGGATCACTTCGTCGGGGATCGACAAAAATGATTTGTCAAAAGTGCCCATCAGGGTCACCGGCCACTCGACGAGGCCGGTGACTTCGGCCAGCAGGCCCGTGTCCTCGACCAGTTCGAAGCCCTGCGCAAAGGCGAGGTTCTTGGCGTCTGCAAATATCGTGTCGGCGCGGCGCGCCGGATCGAGCACCACCTTGGCCTGCTCGAGCTTGGCGACGTAATCCTCGAAACGGCGCACCTTGAATGGCGCCGGAGCCATGAAGCGGTGTCCGCGCGTTTCGTCGCCCGAAGCGATGCCGTCGATCTCAAATCGCACGATCTCGGGTTCTTCCGTCTCCGGTCCGAACGTCGCCACGACCGAATGGAGCGGCCGCACCCAATTGAATCGGCCGTTCCCCCAGCGCATCGATTTCGGCCACGGGAATGTGCGCGCAACCTCAGGAATGACTTCGGCGATCACCTCGATTGCCGGGCGACCTGGCCTATCGATGACCGCCACGTAGAAATCGCCTTTCTTGTCCGGCTGGACCTTGGCTTCCTTGATCGATTTGAGACCGGCGCCCTTAAGGAATCCGGCAATCGCATTCTCGGGCGCGCCGAGGCGCGGGCCTTTCTTCTCTTCCTTGATGTCGGGCTGACGCGCAGGCACGCCGTGCACCGAAAGGGCCAGCCGCCGCGGCGTGGCGAAGGCTTTGGCGCCCTCGTAGACGAGCCCCGACGCGACCAGGCGGTCGGTGACCAGCTTGCGCAGATCCTCGATCGCGCGCGGCTGCATGCGCGCGGGAATTTCCTCGGAGAAAAATTCGAGCAGAAGATCGGGCATTGCGGATTCAGGAAGAGCTGAAATACGGGCTCGGACTAGCAGGGCGAGCGCGACTTGTCACCTAACCTGCCCAAGGATTGCACCCCTCCCCACAAGCGGGAGGGCAACACAGCAAACTCGGTTGGCCAGGAAAGTACAATCGCTCTTGCGACTGATGCGCCGATAGGACAATCACTTCGCCCCGCCGCCCTCCGTGGCCAGCCAAGCCTCGCCGCATGCTTTTGCCAGATCGCGCACACGCAGGATGTAGCTCTGCCGCTCGGTGACCGAGATCACGCCGCGCGCATCGAGCAGATTGAATATGTGGCTTGCCTTGATGCACTGGTCGTAGGCAGGCAAGGCCATCAGGTGACGCTGCTTCTTGCCATGGGCCCAGCCGGCTTCGAGGTATTTTCGACAAGCCGCTTCCGCCATCTTGAATTGTTCGAACAGCATCGCCGTGTCGGCGAATTCAAAATTGTGCCGCGAGTATTCCTGCTCCGCCTGCAGAAATACGTCGCCGTAAGTTACCTTCTTGTCGTCGTCGCGGCCGTTGAAGTTGAGAGCGAACACATTGTCTACGCCCTGCACATACATCGCCAGGCGTTCGAGCCCGTATGTGAGCTCGCCCGTAACAGGCGCGCATTCGAATCCGGCGACCTGCTGAAAATATGTGAACTGGGATACTTCCATTCCATCGCACCAGCATTCCCAGCCAAGCCCCCATGCGCCGAGCGTCGGACTCTCCCAGTCGTCTTCGACAAAGCGGATGTCGTGAATTTTTAGATCGATGCCGATCGCCTTGAGAGAATTCAGGTACAGATCCTGAATGTCAGCCGGGGACGGCTTCAGGATCACCTGGAACTGGTAGTAATGCTGCAACCGGTTTGGGTTTTCGCCATACCGGCCATCCTTGGGGCGACGCGAGGGCTGCACGTATGCCGCATTCCACGGCTTCGGCCCCAGCGCGCGCAGCGTGGTTGCTGGGTGAAAAGTCCCCGCTCCCACCTCCATGTCGTAGGGTTGCAAGATTACGCAGCCCCAATCCGCCCAGTACTTCTGCAGCGCAAGGATCAGGCCCTGGAACGATCGCCTTGGATCCAGGCTGTCCTGATGCGTGCGGTCGCTGGCGCGAAGTTTGGCTTCAGCCATCGGATAGATACTGATTCTTAAGCACGGGAATAGATTTGACCCTAGAGGCGAGGCCAAAGGGGGTCAAGCCGAGCCGCATTTACGGGCTGTTGAATGGCGGCTGGTATCCCCCGCGATTGGTCAAAGAAGCACGCGCGTTTGGGGAAATCGATGCTTTCTTTTCAGTTGATCGGGTGGGTCCTGATCTTGCTGTTCTTCGGTGCAATGATTGGCGGCCACAAGAACGTGGCCGACCGCTGAAAGCCGCCGATTGATCAGTGAAAGAATGCCCTAGAGCCGGTACTCGCCGGTTACCGGATCGCGGCGAAGCGTCGGCCTATTCTCGGCATCGGTAATCTTCGCCTTCACTCGCCCCGCCTGCTCGAGCTCCTCGTTAATCCGGCGCGCTTCTTTGATCGCCCAATGCACAACCATGGCGCCGCCCAACGCGGCGAGCGACCACTTGACCAGCGGGGACAGCAGAAACGTCGGCATAGGCAGCTCCAATAGGATCGAACCGCAAACTCGGTTGCGAAGGCGGCATTTTCGGGGCGGGGGCCTCGTTGCGCAAGTGCCTCATAGCGTCACAGCGTCGCCTGTGCGCCAATTGAGCTTATGGGTCAATGAGTTTGGCGGCGTATAGGCTAGACTGTCGTGGGCCCATTTCAGTCAGAGGCCGCAACGGCCATCGCTTTGAGTGGCCGCCCGGCTCGTGGAGGAGAGCCATGAACAAAACCGCGAAGTCCCGCTGGACCATCCTGGCGTTTGTCGTATTTGCAACGCTGTCGCTGCTGCCAGGCCCATGCAACGCGGCAGACGCCTGGCCCAGCCGGACGGTTCACTTCATCGTGACGCTAGGACCGGGCAGCGGCGTCGATATCGGCGCGCGGCTGTTCGCCGACAAGCTATCCGCGAGTTGGGGCCAGCCCGTCGTCGTGGAAAACCGTCCAGGCGGCGACGGCATGGTTGCCATCACCAGCTTTCTTGGCGCAAAGGACGATCACACCCTGCTCGTTTCGCCGGTGAGCTCCTTCACTGCGCATCCTTATTTTCACGACAAGCTTCCTTACGACCAGCGGGACCTCATTCCGATCGCGCGCATATCGAAGACGGTGGTCGCAGTCAGCGTTCCCACCTCGCTGAACGTCAATTCGCTGAAAGAACTGGAAGCCCTGGCCCGCGCAAAACCTGGCCAGTTGAACTGGACGACCGCCACAGGCTTCACTGACTTTGTATTTGCCGGCTATCTGCAAGCCGTCGGTCTCAAGATGGCGAAAGTGCCTTACAAGAACCCCGCCGGCGCTGCGGCGGATCTCGCGTCCGGAGTCATCCAGGTCTACATGCCCGCTTATGCGATTGTGCGACCACAGGTAGAGGCCGGAGCGGTCAAAGTGCTCGCCGTCACAAATCGCGAACGCGCACCTACGCTCCCCAATGTGCCCACGGCGGTTGAAGCAGGCTATCCGTCGCTCGAGTTTGACGGACTAGTCGGGTTATTTGGGGCGCCCGGAATATCCGATGATATCCGCACCAAGATTGCCGATGGCGTTCGCGCGGCGGCGTCCGACCCCGAGATCGTGAAAAGACTGACTGCGACCGGACAAATCGTCAGTGCAGGGAACGCTACCGAATTTGCTGCCTCGATCGCGCAACAACGCGAGCAGGCCGCTGCCGTTGCGAAACTGTTCGGCAACAAGCCGGTGCAGTAGCGTAAGCATCGGAGTTCCGCTCGTCCCGCGATCCAGCCTTCGCCCGCGTCGCGAGCTTCGGCCGGTTTCAGTCAGTCCGCCGAAGCGCGGAGGCGGAAGGCGGGGGCCCAGAGCGTAGTGTTTTCCTGGGGATCAACAGAAATCAAAAACCGTAGCGTCCCCAGATCGCGCGCACTTCAAGCGCGGAGATGAGATCGTCGGCGAGAGCGGGCGGGTGGCTGAACGCATCGACAAGGCTGACCCCTGGTAGTCGTCTGCCGAACAGCGAGCGCTCGGCGGAAATCAGCGGCGTATGCACCTTCTCGCCAAATCGTTCCCTCAGAGTGGACCGCAGATCGCCGATGCGATCCGCCAGGCCCAAATCAATTGCCTTCTGGGCGGTCCAAAACTCACCTGAAAACAGGGTCTCTTCGGAACCTTTCAGCTTCGATCCGCGGCGCTCCTTGACCAGCGCAATGAAATTCTCATGGACGTCCTTCTGGATTGCCTTGATCCTCTGCACGTCTTCCGGCTTCTCCGGAAGAAATGGATCGAGCATCGCCTTGTGATCGCCGGCGGTATATAGCCGCCGCTCGATCCCGACTTTCTCCATTAGATGATTGAAGCCAAAGGAAGCGCCGACAACGCCAATCGATCCCACGATCGAGAACTCGTTGCAGACAATCTCGTCGGCCGCGCAGGCCAACATGTATCCCCCCGACGCACCGACATCCTCGACGAAGGCCAGCACTGGAATCTTTTTTTCGTCGGCGAGCTGCCGAATCCGCCGGAAGATGAGATGCGATTGCGATGGAGAACCGCCGGGAGAGTTAATCACCAAAGCCAGTGCGCGCGCATGAGGCATTGCGAAAGCGCGCTCCAATGATTTGGCGATTGTCGAAAGCAGCAGCCCGGGGCGCAAGGGTGTGACAACCCCGATGACACCGGCGAGGCGCACCACCGGTACGACAGGTATGTCGGTGCGGAACCGGCGCGGCACGAGCCGGGCTGCCGCCCTGACCAGGCGTGCGCCAAAGTTGGGCCGGGACGGAGGGGTGGAATTGGCCATCTGTCCAAATACCCAGCCCGGACCGCTTAAGTCAAAGGTCGCGGGCTTCACTGGGGAACCGGAGCCGGGTTCGCAACGAATTAAATCTAGGCGATGCGCACGAAAAGCATCCGGCGTTGCCTAATTTTTAACTTTGGAATGCTTTTTGCAGGAAGCTGGGTGCCGGCGCTTTTGAAGAGGCGGGTCGATGGATCCCAAGATTACACTCCTGTTCCTGCTAATAGGCAGCGTTATTGGTCTTTCGTACCTCAGCGACGAAAAGCGCGGGCGCTTCCGGCGCCAGCTAAGCGCCATGCGGTGGCGCTATTTTGTGCCCGGACGGCGTAGGGTTTAGGCACCGGATCGGCTACGCCTGCGAAATTGTCAGCGTTCTTCCCTGGCGCAGAATGTCTTCGGCGGCTTCCGTTGGCTCGCCGCGCTCATCATTGAGGCTGAGAGGGGGATAGTCCATTTGCGTGCCAGGCCCGGCTTTCACCGCGCGCACGAGCACGCGGATCGCAGGCGCGGTCGGCTTCGGCAGAACAGGCTGGACCGCGAGCGCGCCGAACGCCGCCCCTAGCTCGCCTACGATTTCGTCCCGTCCGTTCGCCCGCCAAATGAGCGTAAGGACTCCGCCTGGTCTTAGTAGCCACTTCGCAGTGGCAATCCAGCGCCGAAGGAGTCCCGGTGATCCGACATGAGCCAGACGACGCCTGGGGTCGGGCGAGACGTTCTGCCGTCCCGCATCGTGAAACGGCGGATTCATCATGACGCGGTCAATGGTGCCGGCGGCAAAGCCGGCGACAGTCAACGACGCGACATTCTCCACGTCGAGAGCATAAGCCGTGACCCGGCCATCAAGATGGTTCAGGCGCGCGTTCCCCGAGGCGAGCTCCGAAAGTATTGGATCGATCTCGAGCAGCGACACCCGCAAGTCCGGAATGCGGGCGGCAAGCGCAAGGCCAGCGGCGCCTACGCCGGCGCCGAGATCGACCGCATGCTCGCCACCACGCGCTCCCGTGGCGGCCGCCAGCAGGATGGCGTCGTGACCGAACCGGTGGCCACGTAGTGGCTGCCGCAGACGAAGCCTGCCGCCCAGAACGGCGTCCTCGGTGATTTCGATCTCAGTTTCCATCTGGACGCAGTTCATGACCGTACCCGGCGTCTTGAAGAAGCTGACGCGCCCGCAACTCCTGATCGTCCGGGACCAACACCCTCCGGGGCAGGATGCCAAGCGAGCCTTCCAGCACGCTCATGTTCTGGTCGAACACCAGTGAACGAATGCCGGCACTTTCCAGGAGGGCCACGACCGCGGAGACTAGAACCGCATCATTTGTGCGAATGAGTTCGCGCATCGGTAGCCTATCCCTCGACACAACCTTGCCGCTTAATTGCGGCAGACCGCAATCTAACGCACTTGCCGCATTGGCACAGCGTTCATATGCTTGCCTTTTCTCAGTACCGGAGCCGAAATTGGCGGTCGTTCTTCCTTTTGAAAGTCCCAATCTCGCGTCTATCAACCGCCTGTCCGATCTCGTGGCAGCGGACATGGACAGGGTCAACTCGACCATTCTGTCGCGCACCGGCTCCGAGGTCGCGATGATCCCTGAGGTCGCCAACCACCTGATTTCCTCGGGCGGAAAAAGGCTCCGTCCGATGCTCACTTTGGCGATGGCCCAGCTCGGCGGCTACTCCGGCGATGGGCACATCAAGCTCGCAGCTGCCGTCGAATTTATGCATACCGCCACGCTTTTGCACGACGACGTGGTCGATGAAAGCGACATGCGCCGCGGCAAGATCGCGGCACGCATGCTTTGGGGCAACGAAGCCAGCGTGCTCGTCGGCGATTTTCTGCTGGGCCAGGCCTTCAAGATGATGGTCGAAGTCGGGAACCTGCATGCACTCGAAATTTTGTCTTCGGCGGCGGCGGTGATCGCGGAAGGCGAGGTGATGCAACTCGGGACCGCGAAAAACACCGCGACCAACGAAGACGAATACCTTGCAGTCATTCGCGCCAAGACCGCCGAATTGTTTGCGGCGGCTTGCGAAGTTGGGCCGGCGCTGGCGGCAAGAAAAAAAGCCGAGCTGGCGGCCTGCCGCTCCTTCGGGATGAATCTCGGCCTTGCCTTTCAACTCATCGACGATGCGCTCGATTACGGCGGCAAGTCCGCAAAGCTGGGCAAAAATGTCGGCGACGATTTCCGCGAGGGAAAAATCACTCTGCCGGTTGTCCTGTCCTTCCGGCGGGGCACGGAAAGCGAGCGCGCGTTCTGGAACCGAACGCTCGGGCAAGGCGACATCCGCGACGACGACCTTGATCAGGCAATTGCTCTGATGGCGAAATACCACTCGATCGAAGACACGGTCGGTCGGGCGCGCCATTATGGCGCAATCGCCATCGATGCACTGGCGTTGGTGCCGCCGTCAGAGATCAAGACGGCATTGGAAGAGGCGGTCGCCTTTTGCATCGGCCGCGCGCACTAGGCGGTCAAATAGCCCGGGTCCCCCGCTTTCGCCGGGAATAGGTAGGTCTCTAGGTCTCGATTACAGCTCCCCGGAGCCGATCGTCGCCGCCTGCACCCACCAATCCTTCCGCTCACCAGCCAGTCTTCGCGCCGCCGTTGCGGCTTCGCTCGGCGCGGAGAACAAGGCAAAGCACGTGGCGCCCGATCCTGACATGCGGACAAGCCTGGCGCCCGGAAGAGTTTCCAAGGCCCTGAGGACGTCACCCACCACCGGCGAACAAGCACGGGCCGCCGGCGTGAGGTCATTGCCGTGCAGCTTCAGAAAGTCGATGAGCGACCCCAGCTCGCGCGGCACATCCCCGAGATCATTTCCGACCTGCGCCCCGGCAAATTTTCCGAATACATCGCGCGTCGACAAGGGGATACGCGGATTGACCAGCAAACCCGCCAGCGGCGGCAGGTCTACCGGATCAGAGAGCAACTCGCCGACACCGCGCATGATGCGCGGGCGCGATGCAAGACAGACCGGCACATCGGCGCCCACGGCTCGCGCCGCCGACATGATGCGTGCATCATCGAGAGCAATGCCGTTGGCGCTGGCGATCAGCCGCAACGTTGCCGCGCCATCGGCCGAGCCGCCGCCGAGACCAGCCGCGACCGGAATGTTCTTTTCGAGCGAAAAACGCCCAGCCTTGACTGCCCCGATGTAAGTGCGCGCAGCGCCAAGCGCCTTCAGCACCAAATTGTCGGAAACGGCTCCGCTATCGGCCGCGAAAGGACCGGCGATATCAAGCGTATCCTTGCTGCCAGGCTCGAGTCTCAGCTTGTCGGCCACGTCCGCAAATGCCACGAGACTTTCCAGCTCGTGATAGCCGTCGGCGCGGCGGCCGCGCACCCGCAATGTCAGGTTGATTTTGGCAGGAGCCCTCTCGAGCAGCGTCGCGCCCACACGAAGACCTATCGCTCACGCGTGCGCGATTCAGCCGCCGTCGCCGCTTTTCCTCACGGCCTTGGCCTGCGATGAGGTCTCGTCGGGAAGGCCTGACTTGAGTTTCTCCTCGATCTTCGGGAGCTCCTCCGCGTCAGGCTTGAGATCACGCGCATGCGCCCACTGGAATTTCGCCTCGAGCACGCGACCGACCCTCCAGTACGCATCGCCCAGGTGGTCGTTGATCGTCGGATCTTCGGGCTTGAGTTCGATTGCGCGCTCGAGTTGCTTGGTGGCTTCCTCGTAATTGCCGAGGCGGTAATAGGCCCAGCCGAGAGAATCGACAATATAGCCGTCATCAGGCCGCTGCTGGACGGCCTTCTTGATCATCTCCATGCCCTCGTCCAGCTTGACCCCCTGGTCGATCCAGGAATAGCCGAGGTAATTGAGCACGTGCGGCTGATCGGGGAACAGCTCGAGCGCTTTCTTGAGGTCTGTTTCAGCCTTCGCCCACTGCTTCGAGCGCTCGGAACAAATGCCGCGGAAATAAAAGACGATCCAGTTCGCTTTTTCCGGCTTTGAGATGGTCGCAATGCCTTTGGAGTAGACGTTGGCGCATTCCGCAAACTTCTTGTGGCCGCGCAGCACGTTCCCCAACGCCATGATGGCTTCAAGATCATCCGGATTTTGCTTGATCAGGGCCTCAAGATGCTTCTGCGCGTCGTCCGCACGTTCGAGGCTATCGAGATTAGCTGCCAGCTGGATGGCGGCGTTGCGATGCAGCGGCGAGCCTGGCGGCACGCGCTCGTAAATCTTGATCGCCAGTTCCGGCTTCTTGAGGGATTCGTACAGATCGGCAAGCGAGAGCAGCGCAAGCGGGTGGCTGGGGCTCAGGAACAGGGACAGCTGCAGATAAACGAGGCCCAGATCTTCGCCACCACGGCGGCCGAGCGACGCACCGAGGCCATATAGCGCTTCAGCAGCGCCCGCCTGAGCGTTCGTGACAAGCGCCGGCAGTTTTTCGCCCGCCTTGAGCTTGTCCATCGATTCCATCACCAGCGGGTGGCGCGGCAGCGTCTTGTCGAAAGCCTCAAAGACGGCCAGCGCTTCCTTCGGCGAGCGATTGCGCGATAGCCAGCTGCCGTAAGCCTGCACAACTCGTAACGCCGTGGAGTCCAGTTTGTGGGCGCGTTCTAATCGCTTGCCCGCCTCCTTCTGGTTTCCGGCGAGGTCGTAGATCAAACCGGCATGCAGGTCCTTGAAGATCGCGTACCAGTCCGGCCCGGCCAGGTGATCAATTGCCGCGACCGCTCCCTTGCTGTCGTTGGTGGCGAAGGTGCTCCAGGCGGACAGCAGGGATGCCGTAAGGTCCGTGATCGGCCCACGGATGGATTGCGCCAGGTCGCGTTTTGCGGAGCCATATTGCTTGCGCTTGAGCGCGTTCACACCGAGCACCAGACGGGCAACGCGATCGTTCTTGTCGGCCTGCGCCACGCGCTCGGCAAACTTCACAGCCTCGTCGACGTCCCCATCGACCAAAAACGACAGGAAGGCGCGATCGAGCAATTCGGCATTGTTTGGATCGCGCTTGAGCGCCGCCCGGTAATAGGCCGCCGCCGACGCGGCATCCCGCTGCTGACCCGCATGTCGTGCAGCAAGGTAGCTGCCGGATGCGCTCGTATTCGTCGATTGCAGAGCGCTGGATGGCTGCGCGTCAATTTGAAATGGTGCTGCCGCCAGAAAGGCGGCAAGAGCGCTGCCAGCAGTGCAGCGCCGGAAGCTCAAAACAGTCACGGGCGATGCTCCAATGAGGTGGCGGTCGCGCGATTGCGAGCGAACCACCGAATGTGACGCCGAGAATGGCCTTTTTGCGCCGCAACCGCAAGAACGTCACGCAGTGCGAGCGGAACGAGATTGACGCGTCCGGTGTGGCGGGATCGTGACCTAAGTCCGCCCGGCTGGTCACATATTTGGATAATTCGGCCCTCCGCCGCCTTCGGGGGGAACCCAGATAATGTTCTGGTTTGGGTCCTTGATATCGCAGGTTTTGCAGTGAACGCAATTTTGGGCATTGATGACGAATTTTGGCGCGCCGGCTTCGTCGACCCACTCGTACACACCGGCAGGACAGTAACGCGCCGAGGGGCCTGCGAAGACATCACGTTCGGATTTTTTCTGCAATGCGAGGTCGGCGACGAGGAGGTGAACCGGCTGATCTTCCTCATGATTCGTATTCGACAGAAAAACGGAAGAAAGCCGGTCGAAGGTAATTTTGCCATCAGGCTTCGGATACGAAACCTGCGTGCATTCTGATGCAGGCCTTAGGGAGGCATAATCCGGCTTGCCATGCCCGAGCGTGCCGAATACCGAAAAACCCACCGTGCTTGTCCACATGTCGAGGCCGCCAAGCAGAATCCCCGCGAGAGTGCCGAATTTCGACCACAACGGCTTGGCGTTGCGGACCCTCCATAGATCTTTGCCGATGGCCGATTGGCGCCAGGCCGCATCGTAATCCACAAGCTCATCGTGGCTGCGGCCGGAAGCGAGTGCGGCAGCGGCCGCTTCGGCAGCCATTATTCCCGACAGCATCGCGTTGTGGCTGCCCTTGATGCGCGGCACATTCATAAATCCGGCGTCGCAGCCGATCAGCACCCCGCCAGGAAACGATAGCCTCGGCACCGACTGGTAACCGCCCTCGGTCAAGGCACGTGCGCCATATGCGACACGCTTTCCGCCGTCGAAAGTATCCCGAATCTTGGGATGGGTCTTGAAGCGCTGGAATTCTTCAAACGGCGACAGATACGGATTGGCATAGTTGAGGTGCAGCACAAACCCGACCGACACCAGGTTGTCATCAAGGTGATAGAGAAACGAGCCGCCACCGGTGGAGTTATCGAGCGGCCAGCCGAATGTGTGCTGGACCAGGCCTTTGCGGTGCTTTTCCGGCGCGACCTGCCAGAGTTCCTTGAGGCCTAGCCCAAATTTTTGTGGCTCACGAGCCTTCGCCAGATCAAACTTTGCAATCAGCTGTTTGCCGAGATTGCCGCGCGCCCCTTCCGCCAGCAGCGTGTATTTGGCCCGCAATTCCATGCCGCGGGTGAAGCTGTCTTTGGGCTCGCCATTCTTCCCGACGCCCATGTCGCCTGTCGCAACGCCCACAACCGAACCTTTCGCGTCAAAAAGAACTTCGGCGGCGGCAAAACCAGGGTAGATCTCGACTCCGAGCGCTTCGGCTTTCGTTGCCAGCCAGCGGCAGACACTGCCGAGTGAGACTATGAAGTTCCCGTGGTTGCTCATCAAAGGCGGCATGATGAAATTGGGCAGCCGCACGGCGCTGCCAGCCGTGAGATAATAAAAGCGATCGTCCGTGACAGGCGTCTTGATCGGCGTATCTTCCCAGCGCCAGTCAGGCAACAGACGATCGAGCCCGACCGGATCGATGACGGCTCCGGAGAGGATGTGGGCGCCAACTTCGGACCCCTTCTCCACAACCACCACCGAAATGTCCGGATTGATCTGCTTGAGGCGGATGGCGGCAGCGAGCCCCGACGGCCCGGCGCCAACAACAACCACATCGAATTCCATTGCCTCCCGGGCGGGCAGCTCAGGCATAGGCGTCTCCTCGGTCTCGCAAGTCTAGCGCGAGTTTGGTGCGTTTGCTTGCTCGAGGAGTGTGCAAAAATATGGCGAGATGCCCACATCGGCCATCTTTGGCGCGCTATCCGGGTGCGCGGCAGCCCGACAAATAGTATTTTGTTCGCCGCAATGACTCCCGAACGTGACCTTCTGACCTTCTATGCTGAGGCCGGCGTCGATGCCCTTCTGGGCGAAGTGCCGGTCGACCGTTTTGCATCGGCTGAGGACATGGCGTCCACCGGCCGCATTGTTCGACAGGCCCCGCCCGCGGATCTCCGGCCCGCGATGCAAGCGGCGCCAGCACCCCCTCCTCCCGATGAAGCGACCAACGACGCGCGCACCGCCGCAAAGAGCGCAGCGACGCTGGAGGAGCTGCGCGGCATTCTTGAGAAATTCGAAGGCTGCAGCCTGAAGCCTACGGCGACACAACTTGTATTTGCCGATGGCAACCCGAAAGCGCGGCTAATGTTTGTCGGCGAAGCTCCGGGCCGCGACGAAGACATCGAGGGCCTGCCCTTCGTCGGTCGCTCCGGCAAATTGCTCGATCGCATGCTGGCCGCGATCGGCCTCGACCGTACATCGGTATATATCGCCAACATCGTCCCGTGGCGGCCGCCGGGCAATCGCACGCCGACGCCGCAGGAGTCGCAAATCTGTCTGCCTTTCATCCTGCGCCAGATCGAGCTCGCCGATCCCGACATCCTGGTCTGTCTCGGCGGTCCGTCCGCGCAGACGCTCCTCGGCATCAAAGACGGCATCACCAAGACTCGAGGGCGGTGGTTCAGTTTTCACACGGGCAAGCGCGAGATTCGCGCAATGCCGACGTTCCACCCGGCCTTTCTCTTGCGCAGCCCGCTGCAGAAGCGTTTTGCCTGGCGCGATTTCCTGGCGATCAAAAAGGCGCTCGATCAGCGCTAGGCGATCAGAATTGCCCGGTCGCGATCAGGGGCACACCGAGCGTTGAACTCAAGAAGTCACCCGGTGACAGCAAACTTGATTGCAAACAGTAGCGCCAGCACGATCACTGCAGGCGAAGCCTCGCGTGGTTTTCCAGAAACAAACTTGGCCAGTACGTAGGTAATAAAGCCAAGGCCAATGCCGGTCGCAATCGAATAGGTCAGCGGCATTGAGATTGCGCACACAACGGCCGGCGCATATTCCGTGATGTCCTCCCAATCGATCTCGGCGAGGCCGCGAGCCATCACGCAAGCGACATAGAGCAGCGCTGCTGCCGAAGCATACGCAGGTACCATGCCCGCCAAGGGGGCGAAGAACAGCGCAAGCAGAAAAAACACGCCGACAAACGCTGCGGTGAGCCCGGTACGCCCGCCCGCCGAAACACCGGCGGCGCTTTCGATATAGCTCGTGGTCGTTGATGTGCCGATCAACGCGCCGAACATCGCGGCAAAGCTGTCGGAAATCAGCGCTTCTTTCATTCGCGCGAGCTTGCCGTTTTTCATCAAGCCGGTGCGATGCGTCACGCCGATCAACGTCCCCGCATTGTCGAATACATCCACAAAGAGGATCGAGAATACGACAATCAAAAATGTGAGTTCGGTCACGCGTGAAAAGTCGAGCTGCAGCAATGTCGGCGCAATCGAGGGCGGCATTGAAACGACGCCATTGAATTGCGCGAGCCCAAACGGCAGCCCGATGAGCGTCACGACGAGAATGCCGATCAAGGTGGCGCCAAGGATGCGCCTGTGGTTGAGCCCTGCTATCAGCACGAACCCGAGCAGCATAAGAACCGGCGTGGGTTGCGTCAGATCGCCCAGCGTCACCAGCGTGGCCGGGTGATCAACAATGACCTTGGCTTCCTCGAGCGCGATGATCCCCAGAAAAAGTCCGACGCCTGCCGACACGGCCAGCTTTAGATTCTGCGGAATTGAATCGATGACGTATTGCCGTATTGGCAATACCGAAATCAAAAAGAACAGCACGCCGGAGCAGAACACGGCAGCGAGCGCCTGTTGCCAGGTATATTTGTACGTCAGTACGACGGTGAAGGCGAAGAACGCGTTGATGCCCATGCCGGGCGCGAGCGCAATCGGATAATTCGCGTAGAGCGCCATCACCAGAGTGCTGACGGCGGCGGCGACGCAGGTTGCGACGAACACCGCGCCCTGGTCCATTCCGGTCTTGCCGAGAATGATCGGATTGACGAACACGATATAGACCATGGTCAGAAACGTCGTTACGCCGGCAATGAATTCAGTGCGGACATCAGTGCCCTGCTCCGACAATCCGAAATACCGCCCGAGCACGGCGCCGATCGGCGACTCGCTTCGCCGCGTCGGTGATGCCCTTTTTGGCTGTTTGACCATCTCGACCCCTTGATCTCGCAAGCCTAACGCGGCTCCGCCCCGCAAGTCAGATGCGGTATGGACGCTGTGGATACCGTGGCATGTGCCGCTTCGCTTTAGCGCACCCGGGGAACACAATTCGCTCCCGCGCTTTGTAGCTCACGGATTATAGTCATCCGCGGCCTTCGCCTGGAGCTCGCCATGGATTTTGATCCCGTACTCCTTGCCCGTTTGCAGTTCGCCTTCACCATCATCTTTCACATCATATTTCCGAGCTTCACCATCGGGCTCTCCGCCTATCTCGCGACGCTCGGCTGTCTCTGGCTGCGCAGCGGCAACGACCGCTACCAGCACATCATGCGCTTCTGGACCAAGATATTTGCGGTTTCTTTCGCGATGGGGGTGGTGTCCGGAATTGTGCTCTCGTACCAGCTCGGCACGAACTGGAGCCGCTTTTCGGTCGTGACCGGCAACGTGCTCGGACCTCTCCTCGGCTACGAGGTGCTTGCAGCATTCTTCCTGGAGGCGACCTTTCTCGGCATCCTCCTGTTTGGCTTCAACCGGGTGCCGCCGTGGCTCTACGTTCTGTCTGCTGCGGTCGTTGCGGTCGGCACTGCCATTTCCGCCTTCTGGATCTTGTCAGCGAACAGTTGGATGCAGACGCCCACGGGTCACGAACTACGCGGCGGCATAGCCTATCCGGCGGATTGGCTGACCATCATCTTCAATCCAAGCTTCCCCTATCGCTTCGCGCATATGCTGAATGCAGCTTACCTGACGACCGGTTTTGTGGTGCTGGCGGTTGGTGCGCGATATCTCCTTGCGGGCCGACACATCGAGGAAGCTCGCACCATGCTGCGCATGGCGATCGGCCTCACCGCAATCCTTGCGCCGCTGCAGCTGTTGCTCGGCGATCAGCACGGCCTCAACACGCTGAAACATCAGCCGATCAAGGTCGCGGCGATGGAGGCACATTGGGATGGCAGCAAGCCGGGCGACTTCCATATCTTTGCATGGCCGGACGAAGAAGCCGGCGTGAACCGTTTCGCAATTTCGATTCCGCGTGGCTCTTCTCTTGTTCTCACCCATCACATGAACGGCTTGTTCCCCGGATTGAACAGCGTGCCGCCATCCGATCGGCCGCCGGTCAAAGTCGTATTCTTCGCCTTTCGCATCATGCTGGCCGTCGGCTTCTTCATGATCGCTGCCGCGCTTTTCGGCGCATACCTTTGGTGGCGCGGCACATTGTTCGAGACGCGCTGGTATCTGCAGGTCATGGCGCACAGCTGGTGGATTGGATTCGTCGCCGTCATCTCCGGCTGGGTGGTCACCGAGAGCGGACGCCAGCCATGGATCGTACACGGCATCCTTCGTACCGCCGATGCAACTTCGCCGGTGCCGAGCGCGTCAATCGTCGGCACACTCGCACTGTTCGTGATCGCATACGGAATCGTGTTCTGGTTCGGCATTTATTACATCAACCGGCTTATCGCGCACGGCCCGCAGAAAATCGCCGCCGAGACTGGGCGTTTCTCGCCCAGCCCGATCTCCGCCGCGCAGGATGCCGGGCGCGAAGCGTTGCGGCACTGAGAGGGAGGGCATCATGGAATGGTATCTCCCCCTGATCTGGGCGGCCATCATTGGCACCGCCGTGGTTATGTACGTCATCATGGATGGCTTCGACCTCGGCATCGGGATCCTGTTCCCGTCCGCGCACAACGAAAGCGAGCGCGATCAGATGACGCGGTCCATTGCACCCTATTGGGATGGCAACGAAACCTGGCTGGTGCTTGGCGGCGCCGGGCTTTTCGTGGCCTTTCCGAGAGCTTATGCGGTCATCATGCCGGCGCTTTACCTGCCGGTGATCGTGATGCTGGTTGCTCTCGTTTTCCGCGGCGTTGCATTCGAATTTCGTCACGTGTCCTACAGCAAGACCGGATGGAATGTTGCCTTCACCGTCGGCTCTACGGTCGCGACCGTTGCGCAGGGCGTTATCCTCGGCGGATTGGTCCAGGGCGTGGCGGTACGCGACGGCGCTTTTAGCGGCGGTCCTTTTGACTGGGCAACGCCGTTTGCCTTCCTCTGCGGAGCGTCACTTGTCGCCGGCTACGCCTTGTTGGGCGCTACCTGGCTCACGATGAAAACGGAAGGGGCTGTTGCCGAGCGCGCTCGCGGGCAAGCAAAGATGCTGCTTGTGGTAGTCCTCGTTTTCATGGCCCTGGTGAGCTTATGGACGCCGCTTACGCAGCCACGCATAGCAGAGCGCTGGTTCAGCCTGCCAAATTTCTTTTTCCTGTGGCCGGTGCCGCTCGTGACCGCGCTCATTGCCTACTATGCCTGGCGCTGGATAGAGGCCGGACGAGAGGTGCCGCCATTTCTGGCGACAATCGCACTATTTCTTCTGGGTTTCCTCGGGCTGGTGATTTCCAATTTTCCCTATCTGGTCCCGCCCTCGCTGACCGTGTGGGACACTGCGGCGACGCCGGCGAGCCAGATCTTCATGCTGCTCGGCACGCTGCTGCTCTTGCCGATCGTGCTGGGCTATATCGGTTTCGTGTATTGGCTGTTTCGCGGCAAGGTGCGCGAGGGCGAAAGCTATCACTGAAGCAGATGATCGCGCGCGCCGTCCGTTAAGGCGTTGCCGGCCGCTGCACCGACCACCCCAGTCGGATCAGCGGCAACATGCCTTGCACAGCGCGCGGAAACGAGCGCGGCACTTCCGGCACCATTTCCGGGAATTGCACTTTCAACGTCTGCGGCGCTGTGCCGCTATTGTCGGCAGCGGGCCACACCAGGATGCCACCTTTCGTCTGAACATCAGTCGCACTCGCCCACGGACTGCGATGCGGCGCCCATGCGAAATAGACATGGGGGCGGCTCGGAGCGCCCAGCGCGACAAGCGGAGCCACGCGCGGATCTCCACTCAGGTAAAAAAGAGGCTTACCGGTGCGACGCTGGTAGATGTCGGCATAAAATCGTCCTTCGCTGTTTGCGGGCTGTGCAATTCCGAGATCGATGCCCAGCGTCCAGGGGAATATCGCAAGCGAAAGCGCGACCAGGACCGGCGGCGCCACCAAAAGGCCAAGCCAGGCCGACGACACCAGCCGCTCGCGGTAGAGCAGAACCTTGTCACCAGCGGCAACGATCACCGCAAGCCCGGAAAGCACCACGAGTGGTGCGATGCGATCGAGCGGCCCAAGTCGACCGCTTGCAAATGCGATGATGATTGCCAACAACGCAGGCGCGAGCGCAAAAAAGAAAACGAAGTTTCGTGCAAATGGATCGACTGGGTTGCGTTCGATCTCGGGTGCGCGTTCGCGCGGATGGCGAGGCCAGCCGCTCGTTAAAGTCACAAGCAAGGCGAGACCCAGGTGCGAGGCCGCCAATGCAAAAATCAGCCAGACAACCGGTGACAGGCGGCCAGTCGCCGCAATGCTCTCGTTGATGCCTTCGATGACGAGCGAAGCCCCGTTCTTCAGCCACACGGCGTGCGGAAACACGACGACGCACAGAAGAAGCACGGCAAACCCGGACTCGGGATGGAATGCAGCATCTCGGGCGCGATCGAACGAAAGCGTGAACGCGATGATGAGCGCCAGCAGGATCAGTCCGCTATAGCTTGTCAGCAGAAGCAGACCGAGATCGACTCCAAGCAGGAACCAATAGCCGCGCCTGCGTTCGCCGACGGCCCGCCAGTAATACAGGAGCCCCAACGCCCATAATGGTGCCGCAAGAATGGCGGGACCAAAATTCGGAGTCGGCACAGTAAAGGCGGCGATGCCGACCATCAGCAGCACGCCGAGAATTGCGTGCCGTGTGCCAACGATGCCGCGTCCAAGGGCAAACACGGCCCAATAAGTCACGACGATGCAGGCCTGCGCCAGCGCGTACAAGCCGAAGCTGCCGGCAATCCCGAAAGCGATTTCACCCAGCCAAAATGCCAGCGGCGGCCCGAGGTAGCTGCCGAGCACAAATTCGCGCCCGATCGCCAATAGCATCGCGGCGTCCGCAGGAGGGGCGCTATAGAAGATTGCGGGGATCAGCGTCCAAAGCGCGGCTTGTGTCAGAGCCACGGTCCAGAACACCACCGCCGGGCGACCGCGCAGGAATTCAACAAGCAAGGAGACGTAATGCATTGGCCCGGGCGGGTTAAAAACGGCAGGAAACGCTATTCGTTGCGTATACTATCAGAAACCGATGCCGATCCCGCGATCAAGGAGAGGCAATCGGGCTTAGCGTCGCAGCAATAGAGAAGCCGCTCTAAAGAGGCAACAACTCGGCGATCGCCTCATCAGAAGCACCGCCCAAGGCAGCCAGTTTAGCGGCAACCGGCGCAAAAGATTTGCGATGGTGCACGGTTGGTCCCAAACGAGCCAGCGCGGCGAAATGCTCTGGCACGCTGTAGCCCATATGACGTTCGAAGCCGTAACCGGGATGGGCAAGTCCAAGCCGGGTCATGAAACGGTCCCTGGTGACTTTGGCAACAATCGAGGCGGCCGCCACCGAAACGACCAGGGCGTCGCCCGACACGACCGTTTCACAGTCGCAGCCGCAGTCGATTTTTTGGTTTCCGTCGACGAAAACCAGCTTCGGCCTAATCGGTAGCGCCTTGACGGCGCGCGCAAGTGCCCAGAGCGACGCGCGCAGGATGTTGTCGCGGTCGATGCGCTCGACCGCTCCGAATACGACCGCCACCTGCGCCGTCGCGCAGATTTTTTCGTAGAGCTTCTCGCGCTCTTCGGGATCGAGTTTTTTGGAATCGTTCAGCCCGCGCGGAATGCGCTTGGGATCGAGCACCACCGCTGCCGCGACCACCGGACCAGCGAGCGGGCCCCTCCCCGCTTCGTCGCACCCCGCGACCGGAAAGATGCCTTTGTTAAGCGCCCGCCGTTCGCGCCGGAATGTGGGACGCAAAACCGGCTCGTTGAACGGCAGACGAGGCGCGCTTTTCGGTTTCGGCTTGTCCGCCATGGCCGCGATCAAACGCGCGGGACTGGCCTCAAGTCAATTGGAAGAGTCCCTGCCCGGTAAATAACGGGGGACAAGGCGCCGGATTCCTATTCCGGCAGAATCAAACGTCCATCTTGGGTGAAGGCAAATCCCGGCGCCTGCACGACTTCCCAGGCGTGTCCGTCCGGATCGGAAAAATATCCGCGATAGCCGCCGTAATCTGTCTTTTCCGGCTTGCGCAAAATGCCCGCGCCGGCCTCGATCGCCTTGGCGAAGATTGCGTCGACTTCGGCCGGGGTGGCGCAGTTCCATGCGAAGGTGGCGCCGCGAAAAGACTGAGGCTGGGTTCGCCCCGGAAGCACCGCGTCCTGCGCCAGCTTGTCCCAGTCCCATAGCGCAAGAACCACGCCGCCCCCGTCAAGAAATACGATCTCGTCGCCGGTCGCGCGAAACTTACGTCGGAAGCCAATCGCCTCGTAAAAACGCGCACTGACCTGCAAGTCGCGCACGCCGAGCGTCACCGCTGTCAGTTTCGCGGGCGGCATTGTCATGCAAAAAGACTGAGCTGCTCCGATCCAAGTTTCGGCTTTCGGAAATGCTCCGTCGTCAGTGAACGGCGCTCGGCATTCAGGCCGAGTTTTTCGCACGCCATCTCGAAGCGGCGTCCGATCATCCACGCATAAGGGCCTGTCCCCTTCATTCGGGTTCCCCAGGTCGAATCGTAATCCTTGCCACCGCGCATGTCGCGGATCAGCTTGAACACGTGCCGGTAGCGATCGGGATAGTTCGTCATCAACCATTCGCGGAACAAGTCGCGCACCTCGAGGGGCAGTCGCAACAGAACGTAGCCTGCTTCCTTAACGCCGGCCGCGCGGGCGGCTTCCAGGATACGCTCGATCTCCACGTCGTTCAGTGCCGGTATCACAGGAGCGACCATGACCGTCGTGGGCACGCCGGCCGCGCTCAAGCGCCGCAGCGTCTCCAGCCGGCGCATTGGTGTTGCGGCGCGCGGCTCCATCTTGCGGGCGAGCGTCGCATCGAGCGTGGTCACCGATAGTGCGACTTTTGCCAAATTTCGCTCGGCCATTCGGGCCAAAATGTCGAGATCCCGCAGGACGAGCGCAGATTTAGTCACGATCCCGACCGGGTGACCGGCACGATCAAGCACCTCCAGGATACGGCGCATCACCTTGTAACGTCGTTCTATTGGTTGATACGGATCGGTGTTGGTACCGATTGCAATGACCTTTGGCTCATAGCCCGGCGACGACAGTTCTTTTTCGAGCAGAGCGGCTGCTTCGGGCTTCACCAGCAGCTTGGATTCAAAATCGAGTCCAGGCGACAGCCCAAGATAGGCGTGGGTCGGCCGCGCAAAACAGTAGATACAGCCATGCTCGCAGCCCCGATAAGGATTGATCGAGCGGTCGAAGCCGATATCCGGGGAATCGTTGCGGGTAATTATCTTGCGGGTGGAATCGATCGTGACCGTTGTCTTGAACGGAGGGAGTTCATCGAGACTTCGCCAGCCGTCGTCGAATGCCACCCGCGCAAGCGGCTCGTAGCGGCCCGAGGCATTGCTATGGGCGCCCCGACCCTTTCGCCGCTCGTGTTCGACGACGACGCCGAGAAGCTCACTGACATCGTCATAGGCGCCCGCCGGCGCGGAGGGCAGCTCCTTCGCCGGCGAGCGTCTTTGGGCTGAGTTCGATCGACCCATGCCAGGACCCTAGCTGTGAAATGTGAACATAACAAGAACAGTCTTTTACGAAGCCCGTTACGGGCTTGATCTCGTGGCCGGAACAACTACGGCCACATGATATTGTGCCAACGGCACAAAGCACGCTGGGGTTCCATGCTCACTGCAATCATTGCCACGCACGAATCGGAGCGTTTGCTGGTGCCGACATTAGCGGCGCTCGTTCCCGCGGCGGCGACGGGATTTCTGACGGCGGTGGTCGTTGCTGATGCAGCGTCTCGCGATGGGACGGCAGAAATCGCGGAACTCGCCGGCTGCCGGCTCATGTCATCCCCGCAACCCTTGGGCTCACGGCTGAAAAGCGCGGCGGCGAGCACACGCAACCCCTGGCTTCTGTTCTTGCGCGCAGGCGTGATCCCTCAGGTCGGCTGGATCGAAACGGCCGAGCGGTTTCTTCAGAAAACCGATATGCGGGAGGGCGCGGAATGCGCAGCGGTCTTCAGGTCGCCGGGCCCCTCCGATTACATGCGGCCTGGCTTTGCCGAAATCGCCGGTTTGATGCGGGCGGCGCTTGGCGGATACCCCGGATCCGAACAGGGTCTGTTGATCGCCCGGCGTTTTTACGACGCCGTCGGCGGCCATCCAGGCGGGGCCGATGCCGAAAGCGCGCTGCTGAGGCGCCTGGGACGCCGCAGATTGGCCGTCCTTGCCACGGCGGTCAGCGTGGTCCGTCAAGATACTTGACTTTGTCAACTAATCTGCCCACGCTTGGCTTATGCCAGGCCAACAGACAGTCGCGGCGGTACGCCGATTCAATCGGTTCTACACGAAACAGATTGGCGTGCTGCGCAAGACTTACCTCGATAGCCCCTATTCGCTCGGGGAGATGCGCGTTCTCTACGAGTTGGCGCATCGCGACGGGCTGACAGCGAGCGACATTGGCCGCGCGCTCGACCTCGATGCGGGATACCTCAGCCGCCTGCTGCGGAATTTCCAAAAGCGCGGGCTTATCAGCCGCAAAACGTCGGCGAAAGATGCCCGCCAGAGTCATCTCTCGCTAACCGCGCGGGGCCGCAAATTGTTTGCACCGATGGAGGAGCGATCGCAGCGGCAGGCAGGCGCCATGCTCGACAGACTGGACGCATCGCAGCAGGCGCGAATTATTGCGGCGATGACGGCGATCGAGACATTGCTTTCCGATGAACCGCACCCGCAACCCGGCGCAAAGCCGCGTTATATTCTGCGCGAACCGCGGGCGGGCGACTTCGGCTGGATCGTCTCACGTCACGCCGAGCTTTATTTGCGAGAGTACGGTTGGGCCGAGCCGTTCGAGGGTCTTTGTGCGCAGATCGTCGCCGATTTCGTCAACAATTTCGATCCGAAGCTCGAACGCTGCTGGATCGCGGAGTTGAACGGCGAGAATGTCGGCTGCGTCATGCTGGTGAAAGACGATCAGCCCGCCGTCGCTCGAGTGCGCCTGCTGCTGGTCGATCCGAAGGCACGTGGCCTCGGCTTGGGGGCAAGACTGGTCGACGAGTGCCTTCGTTTTGCGCGCAATGCGGGATACAAGAAAATCACGCTCTGGACCCACAGCGTTCTTTCGGCGGCCCGGCATGTCTACGAGAAGGCCGGTTTCACGCTCACCTCAAGCGAACCACGCCACACCTGGGGCAAGGACGTCGTCGCGGAGTTTTGGGACCTGGATTTGCAGGCTGCGCCTTTGTTTGTAGCGCAGAGACGATACGTTTAGGCTGTCACGCCCTTTGCCTTCGACCGACGCAAATGTTCGTCAAGGCGCGGAAGGATTTCCACGAAATTGCAGGGCCGGTAGCGGTAATCGAGCTGATGCACGAGGATTTCATCCCACGCATCCTTGCACGCGCCGGGCGAGCCCGGCAGGCAAAAGACATACGTCGCATTGGCGACGCCCGCGGTGGCGCGCGTCTGTATTGCGGAGGTGCCGATTTTCTTCTCGCTCACCAGGAGAAACATGGCGGCAAAACCATCCATGCGCTTTTCAAACAGAGGCTCAACCGCTTCCGGGGTCACATCCCGTCCCGTGAACCCGGTACCTCCAGTGGTGATAACGACGTCGATTGATTTGTCGCTGATCCAGGCCTTGACCATCTGACGGATTGCGGTCACTTCGTCCCTGACGATCGCGCGCTCGGCGACAACGTGCCCGGCTACGCGAATGCGCTCTATCAGGGTCGCTCCGGATTTGTCGTCGGATTCCTCGCGTGTGTCGGATACCGTCAACACCGCGATCTTCAGCGGCACAAATGGTCGGCTTTCGTCGATGCCGGGCATCCGGTTAAACTTGGCCCGTGAAAGTGTTGCAGGCCGATACCTTGCCCTCTCTCAGCCCGGTCATGAACCAGCGCTGCCGCTGTGACGACGAGCCATGGGTGAAAGCGTCGGGCACGACGTAACCGCGTGACTGCTGCTGCAGGCGGTCGTCGCCGATGGCCGCCGCCGTTTGCATCGCGGCTTCAACGTCGCCCGGCTCGATAGATTTCCAGCGCTGATTGGAGTTGTTCGCCCAGACGCCGGCGAGACAGTCGGCCTGCAATTCGACCCGCACTTGAATACGATTTGCTTCCTGCTTGCTGCCTGCCTGTTGTTGTGCCCGCTGCGCCTGCGGCAAAATGCCGAGCAGGTTCTGCACGTGATGACCGACCTCGTGGGCGATCACATAAGCTTCGGCGAATTCGCAGGCTTTGCCGCTGCAGCCGCGGAAGCGCTGCTGAATATCACGGAAGAAAGAGGTATCGAGATAAATGCGTCGATCGTTCGGGCAGTAGAACGGTCCCATCGCCGCTTGGGCGAAGCCGCAACCACCCTGGACCACACCCGAGTAAAGACGAAGGCGCGGCACGCTGTACCGTTGCCCGCTTTTCTCGAAAATTTCCTTCCAGGTGTCCTCCGTATTCCCGAGTACGGCCGCGACAAAATCGCCCATCTGATCGCCTGGCTTCGTCTCTGATGTCCGCCGCGGCTGAGGCTGATAAGGCTGCTCCTGGTGTTTGGTGCTGTTCACGATTTCGGCGCCGCCGATCAGGACGCTGGGATCAATTCCCAACGCCCAACCGAGCAGGCCAAGAATGATGAGAGTTCCGATGCCGATTCCCCCGCCGCCGATCGGGATACCCATACCGCCGCCACCGCCGAAGCCTCCCTCGTCACCGCGACTGTCTTCGACATTGTCGCTTCGGCGAAAATCATCCCAACGCATTACGAAATCCTCCCGAAATTTTTCACGTGTTCATCGACAAATAGTCGCGATCAACACGGGTTCAAATTTCGTTCCTTATCATACTGCCTACAGCGACATTGAATAGGCAGAATTTGCCCAGTCGCGAGCAACGATCATAAACCGGTTTTTTACTTTGCGCGCTCAAGATGCCGGTCTGTCGGTTGTAGGTCCCGCGTCGCCGACCGCGTCGCCTGAGTCAGAGTCCTGAGTCATGGTTGTGTCGCGTCGCGGGGCGCCCCCAAAGGCGCCCCGTGGAGTTTCAGAGAGTCCGCAACCGCATCGCGTCCTTGTCGGCGACTGCATCGCCGGGATGGCGAAGTTGCCGGCGGCTTCGGTCGATCTCGTGTTCGCCGATCCGCCTTACAACCTGCAGCTCGCGAGCGATCTGAAGCGGCCGGACGACTCCCGCGTCGATGCGGTCGACGATGACTGGGACAAGTTCGCAAGCTTTTCGGCCTATGACGAGTTCACGCGGCTATGGCTTACCGCCTGCCGCCGCGTGATGAAGCCCGCAGCGACCATCTGGGTCATCGGTTCCTATCACAACATTTTTCGCGTTGGCGCGAACATGCAGGATCTCGGGTTCTGGATCCTGAACGACGTGATCTGGCGCAAATCGAACCCGATGCCGAATTTCCGCGGGCGTCGTTTCACCAATGCGCATGAGACGCTGATATGGGCGTCGCGCGACGCCGACGCGCGCGGATACACGTTCAACTACGAGGCACTCAAGGCCGGCAATGAGGATATCCAGGCGCGATCCGACTGGACTCTGGCGCTGTGCACCGGCGAGGAGCGTCTGAAGAATCGCAACGGTAAAAAACTGCACCCGACCCAAAAGCCGGAAGCGTTGCTGGCGCGCGTCATCCTGTCGAGCTCGCGCCCCGACGACCTGGTGCTGGATCCATTCTGCGGCACCGGGACGACGGGCGCCGTTGCCAAAAGACTCGGCCGTCGCTTTGTCGGCTGCGAGCAGGACGCGAAATATGCCGATGCAGCGAGTAGGCGCATCGCTGCGACAAAGCCTCTGGAAGCGCCCACGCTCGCACCTTTCGCAACCGCGCGCGAAGCTCCGCGCGTGCCTTTCTCGGCGCTGATCGAGCGTGGCCTGGTTTCGCCAGGAGCGCGGCTGGTCGATGCCAAGAAACGCCACAAGGCGCTGGTGCGCGCCGACGGTGCGGTTTCACTCGACGGCACTGTCGGCTCCATTCACCGCATTGGCGCGCTGGCGCAGGGACTCGAAGCCTGCAATGGCTGGACCTTCTGGCATCTGGAAACGCCAAAGGGTCTTACCGTCATCGACGATTTACGCGCCAAAGTGCGCGCGGAAATGTCCTAGCTCATCGCACCGAGAACGGCGAACCGTAGGGCCGTCCGAACGCGACGCCGGCGGTCACGGTCTGCACCGGTTTCAGATGGGCCTTGCCCTCGCGCTTGTTGTTGCGCGTGTCGACGAACGATACCGGCCCTTCCACCAGTTCCATGATCGCCAAGTCACCGGGAGCGCCCACCTGCAAAGTTCCGAGCTTCGGCACCCGATTGATGATTTTCGCAGGATTGATGGTCGCCATCGCGACGACTTGTTCGAGAGTGAAGCCCAGGCCCATGAATTTCGACATCACCCAAGGCAGATACGGCATGCCCGGCGTGTTGCCGGAGAAGACATGAATGTCGGAGGAGATGGTATCGGGCGCGCATCCACCGGGGATCGCCACTTCCGCAATGGTGTAGTCGAAGCTGCCCCCGCCATGTCCCACATCGAAGATAACGCCGCGTTGTTTCGCCGCGAGTGCGGCCGGCAGCAGCTTTCCGTCCTGCACGATATTGGTGAAGGTGCCGGCGATGTTGGGCGCCCCAGAATAAGAGTGGGTCAGGATATCGCCGGGCCGCAACAGGTCGAGAATTTGCGACATGAGCTCGACGGTCTCGACGCCGCCGATATGGCACATCACCTTTGCGCCGGTCGCGGACCTTTCGCACGCCGCGATTGCGCGCTTGAGCGGCTCGGTGCCGTGCTTTGCAATGACGTTCTCGGACATGCGCACTTTGGTGCCAAGCGCGATATCCGCGTTCTCCCCGATCGTTCTGGCGCAGGCATCCACTTGCGCAAAATCGATGTTGTAAAGCTCGGCAATCGGAAAAGGTGCGAGTCCGATATTGGCGATATGTACGAAGGCGTAGAGTCTCGTGCGACTTTGCGCCACGATGTGGCGGCGGAAGGCAGCAAAATTATTGGCGCCGGCATCGCCCGCCGAAACGCAGGTGGTGGTGCATTGATGGGGCACAAGCTCATCGGCGGGAATGCCGATGGCCGAGCCATAGGGATAAACGTGGCTGTGAAGGTCGATTAGCCCCGGCGTCACCAACTTGCCTGACACATTGAGCACGCGCAGCCCGCGCGCCTCAGGGATATCTGCCTCCACCGCTTCAATGACGCCATAGCGAATGCCGATATCGCGCCGTCCGCGTAACGACTGGCTCGGGTCGAGTACGTCGCCGCCCTTGATGAGCAGATCGAACTTGTCGTTCGGGCCCATCGCGGCGTAGGCGGAGCCTGAACCGGCGGTGAGAGCAAGCGAACCAGCCGAGGCAAGAAATTCGCGGCGCGTTAGCATGATCGATCCCCCCTGGTGATTTTGGACCGATGCTAACTTCGGGGCCACGCGCCGTCGAGTAGGCACCGCCCAAACTTTTTTCCTCCCGGCAAGGCGTGGACCAACTTACAAATCGCCGCGGCCCAATTGACAGAGGACGCGGAATACGCCGACCTCGGCATCGGAAAATTGTCTCGACAAACGCGCGCCCATTGCTTCGACATCGCTTTGGCGCAGCGTATCGACCATCAGGCAGCCTTTGATCTTTTTATCCCCGCCGCGCAATTTTTCCTCCATCGAGACGGGCATTCCGGCAGGGTCAAGCGCAATCCAGAATTCGCCGCTGGCAACGGCCGGATCTTCAATGATGGCTTCGAGAAATCCGGTGAGCCTTGATGCGTCCGGTGTCTCATTGAACCGGGCGGTCACCGCAAATGCGCCGCGAAAGGCGCCGCGTCGGAGCGCGCGGCGGCACACCGTGCGGTTCATGTTAAGGAATACCTCCGACATGATCTTGCGCGTCATTGGGGTCGGATTGTCGAGCCGTTCGAGATATGGCCTCGATGTCAGGACGTCCGGCGACTCGACCAGATAAAAATTGAAGTAGCCGGCATTCCCGGAAATTGCCTGATGGCGTCGGCCGAACAGGAAGCCCGGAACCGCAAGTCTCTCCAGCAGATGCTCGCCCTGAAACCATGCGTCGAATTCGGCCTCACGGCCGGCACGACAATCGTTCCAGATCGCGAGAATTCCCGGTTGTCGCTCAGCCATCGTTATTTTGCGGCCACGACCATGATCTCGACCTTGTAGTCGGGCGAGGCCAGCTTCGCCTCCACGGTCGCGCGCGCGGGCGTGTTGCCGGGCGCGACCCAGGCATCCCATACCGCGTTCATTTCGGCGAAATTGGCCATGTCGGTGATCCAGATATTGGCCGACAACAGTTTCGATTTATCGGTGCCGGCCTTGGCGAGAAAGCCCTCAATCTGCTTCAGGATGTCCTTTGTCTGATCGGTGATGTTCTTGCCTTTCGGGTTATCGGCCACGATGCCGGCGAGGTAGACGGTATTGCCGTTTACCACCACCTTGCTCATGCGCGGTCCGACGTCGTGCCGTTCTATGGCCATGTCTCTCCCCCCTTAAAAAAATTTTGGAAGTTGCCGCGTCTTCCTAACGATCTTTGACAGCTTTGGGAACCTGCACCGCCTGCGCGACTTAACGCTTGAAACAATTCTCACGGAGACGCGCCATGGGTTGGTTTTCCGCAGACATGCAGACGATGAAGGACCTCTTCCTGCACAGCATGCAGGACATCTATTACGCCGAGCATCAGATCGAAAAAGCCCTTCCCGATATGGTCTCGAAGGCGTCCGATGTCGAACTCAAAAAGGGGTTCCAGACCCATCTCAAGCAAACAAGGGGGCAGATCAAGCGGCTCAACCAGGCGTTCAAGAAACTGAAGGTCAAGCCGCAAGGGACCAAATGCCCGGCGATCGACGGCATCATCGACGAAGCGAACGAGATCGCGGGCGAGGTCGACGACAAGATGGTGCTCAACGCTGCGCTGATTGCGGCGGCACAGGCCGTCGAGCATTACGAAATCACGCGCTACGGCACCCTCGTGGCATGGGCTAGGCTATTGGGCCATAGCGACGTCGCCAAAGTCCTGAATATGAACCTGAAGGAAGAGAAGGCCACCGACAAGAAGCTGAATGGGCTTGCCAAGCGCAAGATCAATCGCAAGGCGGCGGCGCGCCAGCGCAAGCGGCCCGGCAGGCTCGAACGGACACAAGATGCGTTGATGGAGGCGGCAGCCGGAATTCCGGCTGTTTAGTACCGGTCGAGGGCGTGCGCCAGGACTTTTCGCATCACGTTCGGCAGCGCCTCATTGTGGAGATCGCCAAGCTTCGCCCAGCGCGCACCTTTCGGGGCGGGCGTCGTGCTTGGCACCTGTGCGATGAACACTGCAAGCTCGAGCGGAAAATGCGTGAACACGTGCCGCACGATGCCTTGAATGCGTCGCCATCGGACGTCGGCGCCAAGCACGGGCGCCGAGTCCTGCGCCCGGCTGTCCCTGAAATCGTGCGTCCATTCGGTGCCTGGAACTTCCATCATTGACGCGAGCAAGCCCTTTGCAGGACGCCGACGCAGCAGCACGCGCGCGTCCGCGCGCAATGCAACAAATGCGGCCCCTCGGTGCACGCGGCCATCTCGCTTGGGCGCCTTGCGCGGAAATGTCTCCTGATCGCCGCGAGCACTCGCAGCGCACGCGCGGTTCCACGGGCACAGCGCGCAGGCCGGACGCTTCGGCGAGCAGATGGTCGCGCCAAGATCCATCAAGGCCTGCGCGAAATCACCGGACCGTTGCGGCGGACGCAACGAAGCAGCGAGTTCCTCGATCGCTGCCTTCGCCGCCGGCAATTGGGACTCGACCACGAACAGGCGCGATACCACGCGCTCGACATTGCCATCGACCGGCACAGCGGGGAGATCGAAAGCGATCGCGGCCACCGCGGCGGCAGTATAGGCGCCAACGCCGGGCAACGCGCGCAGAGCGCCGATATTGTCGGGAAACTGACCGCCGTGTCGCTCGACAACCGCTCTCGCGCAGGCGTGCATGTTTCGTGCGCGCGCGTAATAGCCGAGCCCGGCCCAGACTCGCAGCACATCATCGAGACTTGCTTTGGCAAGCGCATTCACGGTCGGCCAGCGCAAAAGAAATCGGGCGTAATAGGGTCCGACCGCCTTCACCGTGGTCTGCTGCAGCATGATCTCCGACAGCCAGACACGGTAAGGATCCGCGTGCTCGCCGCGCCGCGCGCGCCACGGCAAGACGCGGGCATGCCGGTCGTACCAGGCCAGCAGATCAGCCGGATCCGGCCTGTCGATTTTCTTTCGCCGCGGCAATCGGACTGCTACGGTCATGGCGCCGACCATGGCACATGGGGCGCTCGCATGACCAAGTCCTCGCGCAGTTTTCCCCGACCGCTTTCCGAATTGCTTGGTGCCACCCTGGGGGACGCGCTCAAGGCGCAGGGCTTCGCCTCAACCGAGATCATTTCGCGCTGGCGGGATATCGTCGGATCCGAGATCGCCGCCCATAGCGAGCCGCTCAAAATCAATTGGCCACGCCCTTTCGGCGAACAGGCGCCGGAACCTGCCACCTTGGTGGTTCGCGTTGAAGGCCCGGCGGCGCTCGAAATACAGCATCTCTCGGCCGTCATCCTCGAGCGGGTCAATCGTTTCTTCGGTTGGCAGGCAATCGGGCGAATTGCCTTGCGCCAGGCTCCCCTCAAGCACCGCAAGACGATGGCGCCAGCTGCTCCCGATCCGGCGGCGGCCGCTCAAATCGCCGAGACGTTGCCCGACGTCAAGGACGAGAACTTGCGGCAGGCGCTCGCTCGGCTGGGCGCGGCGATCAAGCGAAATTGAGCCCTCCGACCGCCTTGGCAGCCTGGCCCGGCATTGCCACAATTGTGCTGTCCAGCTAGCCAGTGACGGCATAAACCGCCATCTCAGCCTCAGGAGCCTCAGTTGCAGATCACCCGCCGCGAATTTTGCCAGAGCACGGCTGCCTTGGCGTTTGCCGCCGCGCTGACAAGTGTTTCTTCCCTTCCGCCTTTTCTCGCCGAGGCTTCGGCTCAAACAATTCCTCCGGCGGAACTGATGAAACCCGACTCGTTGCCGGAGATGGCGATCGGTAACGACAAGGCGCCGGTGACCGTTATCGAATATGCCTCGATGACGTGTCCGCATTGTGCGCATTTTCAGGAAACCACATTTCCTGAGCTGAAGAAGCGTTACATCGACACCGGCAAAGTGCGGTACATTTTCCGCGAGTTTCCGCTCGATAATCTCGCCGCAGCCGCTTTCATGCTGGCGCGGTGCGCTGCCAAGGATGATAGCGAAAGATATTTTGCCTTCATCGACACGCTGTTCCGTCAGCAGCGGCAATGGGCAATCGAAAAACCGATCCCGCCTTTGCTCGCGATTGCCAAACAGGCTGGCTTAACGGAACAGACTTTCAACGCCTGTCTCGCGAATCAGCAGATGCTCGACGGCATCGAAAGCATCCGCCAACGCGCCGTCGACAAGTTCAAGGTTCAGTCGACGCCTACCTTTTTCATTAATGGAACGCAGCATCCGGGAGCCTTGACGATCGACGACATGGCCAAGGTGATCGACCCCTATCTCAAGGGCTGACAAGGGTTTTTTGGCCTGGGTTCCGAGCGACGCCGCTGGGGCGGGCTTGGGTATTTTTTCCGACGTTCCCGAAAAGTATGGAAAACCACGATCCGCTTTGGGACGGCAGTTGCCCTTGCAGGCGCGCCGATTCATTCTCCGGCCCGACACCGAACCGGGCCGGCCAAGCCCCGGAACGGTCTAGCGAATCGTCGGGCACAAATCCCGCCCGGGCCAAGCCCGCCGGCAGGCAAAGGAAGGTCGTAACCGGTCATGCGTCAACGAAAAGAAGGGTGAGGCCCACCGCATGAAACTCACACGACTGCGCCTGCTCGGCTTCAAATCCTTTGTCGAGCCGACCGATTTCCTGATCGAGCCGGGCCTGACCGGTGTGGTCGGGCCGAACGGCTGCGGAAAGTCGAACCTCGTTGAAGCATTGCGCTGGGTCATGGGCGAGTCCTCGCACAAGTCCATGCGTGCCGCATCCATGGACGACGTGATCTTCTCCGGTTCCAACACCCGCCCCGCAAGAAACAACGCCGAAGTTGCGATCGCCATCGACAATACGACGCGCGCGGCGCCGGCCGCTTTCAACGATCAGGACTCGCTCGAAATCGCGCGCCGGATCGAGCGTGAATCCGGCTCAAACTATCGCATCAATGGGCGCGAGGTTCGTGCGCGCGACGTCCAGATTCTCTTTGCGGACGCTTCTACGGGTGCCAGGTCGCCGGCGCTCGTGCACCAGGGCCGCATTGGCGAGATCATCCAGGCTAAGCCCGAACAGCGCCGCCGCGTGCTGGAAGAAGCTGCCGGAGTTGCCGGGCTGCACGCCCGCAGGCATGAGGCAGAGCTCAGGCTGAAGGCCGCCGAGACCAACCTCCTGCGGGTCGAAGACGTAATCGGTCAATTAACGGCGCAGATCGATGGCTTGAAAAAGCAGGCGCGGCAGGCGGTCCGCTACCGCACCGTATCGTCGCAGGTGCGCAAGGCCGAGGCGACGCTCTACCATTTGCGCTGGAATTCCGCGAACACAGAGGTGAGCGAAGCCGAGCGCGCGAAGGATCTCTCCGTGCGCACGGTCGCTGAGCGTGTCGGAGCTGAAGCGGAGGCCTCGAAACGTCAGGTGCTCGCCGCAGCATCGCTTCCCGAATTGCGCGGCGCCGAGGCGCGCGCGGGCGCCGCACTGCATCGTCTTAACGTTGCGCTGCAGGATCTTGATCGCGAAGAGGCTCGCGCCAAGGACCGCATCGTCGAACTCGATCTGAGGCTCGTTCAGTTTGCGGCCGATAGCGAGCGGGAGCAGCGCCTTGCCGCAGATGCCGAACAGGCCATCGCACGCGTCGCAACCGAAGAAGAGACTATCCGCAACGAAGCGCGAGAAAACGCAGGCCGCCGCAGCGGCGCCGATGCCAGGGTGATGGAAGCCGACGCTGCGCTCCGCGCTGCGGAAAAGATTTTCACCGATCTGACGACAGCGCTAGCCGATCTTGCGGCCCAACGCAGTCGGTTTGAGAATTCCGCGCGCGAGCAAAATGAGCGCATTGCAAGGATTTCAACCGAAATCGAAACGATCGAGCGTGAGCTGGCAATGCTGCAAACCGCCGATCTCGGTCCGCTCGACGTTGTCCTCGAGGGCGCGCAGGCGGCGCTTACCGAGGCGGAAGCAGCGGCCGTCGCCGCTGAAGCGGCACACAACGTCGCCCGCTCCGAGATGGAAGCGGCGCGCGCGGCATTAGCTGAATCTGAAAAGCGTATGCAGCGCCTGGAGACCGAAGCAAAAACTCTTTCCAAAATGCTGTCGCTCGAAACGCGCAGCCTTTGGCCGCCGGTTATCGATCATATCTCGGTCGAAAAAGGCTACGAAAAGGCGCTCGGTGCAGCCCTTGGCGATGATCTCGATGCTCCCGTGGATCCGTCATCGCCCATGCATTGGACCGAGATCACGCCGGAGGGAAGTGATCCGACCCTGCCGGACGGAGTCGAGGCTTTGGCGCAGCATGTCAAGGCGCCGGCGCAACTGAAGCGACGCCTTTACCAAATTGGCGTCGCCGAGCGCAGCGCCTGCATCCGGCTTGCCGGCGCGCTCAAGACCGGCCAGAGGCTTGTCTCGCGCGAGGGCGACCTGTGGCGCTGGGACGGATTCGTCGCGGCGGCGCATGCCCCGACCGGTGCCGCCCGGCGCCTCGCGCAGCGCAGCCGGTTCGTGGAGATCGACAGCGAACTCGGCAGCGCGCGCAACGAGGTCGACGCCGCACGCCGAACGCTCGAAGTAGTACAATCGGCATTCGATGCCGCCGGCAGCGCCGAAACCGAAACGCGCGCGCGCGAGCGCGACCTCAATCGCCAGGCGGCGCGCATTTCGGCGCTCGCGGAAGCACGCGCTCGCCTCAACATGAGCCGCGATGAAGCGGCGACAGCCAAAACGGACGCGGAGAAAGCGCTCAACGCGCTCGCTCCTTCAGCCGGTCTCGAAGCAAAGCTCGCGCAGGTGCGCAGCGATATTGCCGCCAAGCATTCCAGACTTGCGGAAGTCCAGGCCGAACAACAGGCGATCGTGCGCGAAGCCGAGCTCGCCGATCGACGCCTTGCGACGCTGGCCACCGACAAGAAAGACTGGGTCGAACGCCAGCAGAGCGCGCGCAACCAGATTGCCACGCTTGAGCAGCGCACGATGGAGGCCAAGCGCGATCGAACCGAGCTGGAGAACGCGCCAAAGGTGTTCGCCGAAAAGCGAAGTGCGCTGACCACAGAAGTCCAGAACGCTGAAGCAGCGCGCCAAGGCTGCGCGGACCGCTTGCAGCAGGCAGAGACCGCGCTGGCCCAGGCCGACCGCGACGCACGCGCAGCACTCGAAGCTGCCAGCTCCGCACGTGAGGAGCTCGCCCGCGCCGAAGAGCGCTTCGAAGGCGCCAAGCGTCGGTTGAATGACATTGGCCGCGAGATCCGCGACATGCTTGAGATCGAGCCGACTGCGGTTGCAGAGCTCGCCGAAATCAGGCCGACCGATCCCTTGCCGGACCTGGCCGAGATCGAAGAACGGCTCGAGCGCCTCCGCCGCGAACGGGAGCGTCTCGGCGCGGTCAATCTCCGCGCTGAGGAAGAACTGCGAGAGGTGGAGAGCCAGCATTCCTCGCTCACCGGAGAACGCGACGATCTCGTCGAAGCAATCAAGAAATTGCGGCTGGGAATTCAGAGCCTCAATCGAGAGGCACGTGAACGGCTCCTGACGTCATTCGAACAGGTCAACAAGCACTTCCAGCATCTTTTCACGAAGCTGTTCGGTGGCGGGACCGCCGAACTGCAACTGATCGAAAGCGAGGATCCGCTGGAAGCCGGATTGGAAATCCTGGCCAAGCCGCCCGGCAAAAAGCCCGCAACCTTGTCGCTGCTTTCAGGCGGAGAGCAGGCATTGACGGCACTGGCGCTGATTTTTGCGGTGTTCCTGACCAATCCGGCGCCTATCTGCGTACTGGACGAAGTGGACGCCCCCCTCGACGATCACAACGTCGAGCGTTTCTGCGACCTGCTCGACGAAATGACAAAATCGACCGACACGCGTTTCGTGATCATTACGCACAACCCCATCACCATGGCGCGCATGAATCGCCTCTATGGCGTGACCATGGCCGAGCGCGGCGTATCCCAGCTTGTGTCGGTTGATCTGGAAGCTGCGGTGCGGTTCCGCGAGGCGAGCTAAGGTTCGTCTCCAGTGCAAGGGCGGGAAGATGGCCCCCGATGCAGGGCCCGCTTTCTCTGGATTGCGCCTCGTCCAACCCTGTGGCGTAACATCCCAGAACCCATTGGCAACGCTTGCTTTCCAGTGATGCTGGAACTTTGGGAGCCTGGCAAAAAACTTTAGATCTGCACCCGGAACGAAATCCTGCCGCTCGCGTTGAGTACTCAGCTGGGCGGCTCCCCCCTTACCCCCCGAATAGCCGTCTAGCGAATAGACCCCGGGTTAAGACTCGGGGTCTTTTTTTGCCTTTGCATTCGCAAGTTGCTCCTGGCCTTGGCGATTACCGGCTCACGTAGGATACACTCGGTTCCATTGGCGCTTTCAATCCGGAGCCGTCTCATGTCCACCACTGGCTGGGTTGTCCTCGGCATCATTGTCGTCCTCGTCATTTGGGCGATCAGTATCTACAACAGCCTCGTCGCAATGCGGCAGAGGACCAATCAGGCGTTCGCCGATATCGACGTGCAGCTCAAGCAGCGTCACGACCTCATCCCCAACCTTGTCGAAACGGTCAAAGGTTACGCGGCGCACGAGCGCGGCACGCTGGAAGCGGTGGTGCAGGCGCGCAACGCAGCCATTGCGGCGCCCGGGGTTGAACAGAAGGTCGCGGCCGAAAATGCTCTTACGGGCGCGTTACGGCAATTGTTCGCGCTTTCGGAAGCCTATCCGGATCTCAAGGCCAATCAGAACTTCCAGCAGCTTCAGTCCGAGCTTTCTGACATCGAAAACAAGCTTGCGGCCTCCCGGCGGTTCTTCAACAACGCGGTGCAGGAGTACAATACGGGCATCCAGCAATTCCCGGCGTCGCTGTTCGCCACCATGTTCGGCTTCTTGCCGCGTACCTTCTTCGATCTCGGCGAGGGCCGGGCCCAGCTCGAGCAGGCTCCGAGCGTGAAGTTTTAAGTCTGCTCACTCACATCGGTCATGGCCGGGCTTGTCCCGGCCATCCACGTCTTACTCCTTGCCGGACTGAAGACGTAGATGCCCGGCACAAGGCTTGTGCTCGGGCCGGCGGAGCCGGACCCGAGTGCCGGGCATGACGAGCGAACGATCGAGCAGGACAATGGCCGCTTACGGACTTTACTCTCACATCCAGGCGAACAGGCGCCGCTCGGTGGCGCTGCTGATCGGCCTGTTCTTCCTGGTCTATGTGCTGGTGTTCGCCGGAGCGCTGCTAGCCGAGGCCCTGACAGTCAATGCGCCGCTCGACTACCTGGTCCGGGCCGCGCTTTACGATTTGATCACGGCATTTCCCTTCGCGACCGCAGGCGCCATTGTCTGGATCCTGATCGCCTATAAATTCCACCAGTCGATGATCGACTCCATCACCGGCGGCCACGAGGTGACGCGCGCGGAGGAGTCTCGGCTCTACAATCTCCTGGAAAATCTCTGCATCTCCCGTGGCATCACCATGCCGAAGCTCAAGATTGCCGACGACGAAGCGCTTAACGCTTTCGCCACTGGCCTCAATGAAAAGCAGTATTCGATCACGGTGACGCGCGGGCTGATGAATGCGCTCGATGACGCGGAACTGGAAGCCGTGCTGGGCCACGAGCTGACGCACATCCGGAATGGCGACGTGCGCATGCTGGTGATTGCGGTTGTGATCGCGGGCGTGATCTCGTTCTTCGGTGAGATGGTGTTCAGATTGTTTTTCCAGAACGCCTTTTACGGCGGCTTCCGCCGCAGGGGTGGGGATGGCGACCGCAAAGGGGGCGCTGGGCTTGCGATCATCATTGCCATTGCACTGATCGTTGTTGCCTGGGTGCTGTCGATCGTCATTCGCTTCGCATTGTCACGCAAGCGCGAATATCTCGCCGATGCAGGCTCTGTCGAGCTCACCAAAAACTCCGATGCCATGATCTCCGCGCTGCGCAAGATCGAGGGGCGCGGCGAGCTCGCCGCCGCGAATTCGGCGGTGATGGAAATGTGCGTCGACAACCCGCGCCAAGGTTTCGCCGATCTGTTCGCTACGCATCCTTCGATCGAGTCCCGGGTCGAGGCGCTGATCAAATTCGCCGGAGGCCATGATCCTGGGCCACTCGCGTTGGAGCCGCCGCAGGAGCCGGACCAGCTCCCGCCGCCGGCATCCGAGGGGCCATGGGGTAGCAGCGAAAAGAATGAGGCCGAAGCCAAGCCGTTTTTGCCGGACCAACCGCCGGTCGACCTTGGGGGCGGCGGGCCTTGGGGTCCGCGGCGAAATTAAATTTAGTGGGCCCAAACGTCATGGCCGGGCTTGTCCCGGCCATCCACGTCTTGAGATGAAGTAAGACGTGGATGCCCGGCACAGGGCCGGGCATGACGAATGAGAGACAGTGCGTTCACCTCTCATGTCGGGGCATGACTCGTATGGTCCGCCTAATGCCCCTCGAATGAAATCAACGTGCGCACGGGCACCTGCAGCTTGCGCAATTTGTCCGCGCCGCCGAGTTCGGGCAGATCAATAACGAAGCAAGCGGCGAGCACGTTGGCGCCGAGTTGACGCAACAGCTTCACCGCACCCTCCGCCGTGCCTCCCGTTGCAATGAGGTCATCCACGAGGATCACCCGTTCGCCCGTCTTCACGGCGTCTTCATGCATCTCCATTTCGTCGATGCCGTATTCGAGCGAATAGCCGATGGTGACGCGCTTGTAGGGCAATTTGCCTTTCTTTCGGATCGGGATGAATCCGGCCGAGACCTGGTGTGCGACTGCGCCCCCGAGAATGAAGCCGCGCGCCTCAATGCCGGCGACCTTGTCGATCTTCATGCCGGCCCAAGGCTGCACCAGTTCATCGACCGCGCGGCGAAATGCGCGCGCGTCGCCCAGCAATGTCGTGATGTCGCGAAACATGATGCCGGGTTTGGGATAGTCGGGGATATTGCGGATTGCCGCGCGCAGATCTTTTTCGAGTTCGGGAGAGGCCATGAGCGCCAAATGCCATAATCGAGACAGCAAAGCTTTTCAGTCGTCATGCCCGGCACTCGGGTCCGGCTCCGCCGGCCCGAGCACAAGCCTTGTGCCGGGCATCCACGACCTAAAAGGTATAAAGACGTGGATGGCCGGGACAAGCCCGGCCATGACGCGTTTGGGGCGTGCGAAGCGTCATTTCATCACCGCCGGCAGCCAACGTCGCGGCGTCTCTCGCTTGTCGTCATAGGCGGCCTCGAACACCGGCGCGGCAAGCGTCGACTCGATGTGAAGAACTGCCTCGCCGCTGTTTGAGAAACCATGCTTGCGGCCAGCCGGCACGATGATGAGTTGTCCGCTGGTCAAGGTGATGTGCTGATCATCGATCCAGACGTCAGCCTGTCCTTCGCGCACGCATAGTATTTCCTCAACCGCATGCAGGTGGGTCGGTGCGCCATGTCCCGGATCGCACCATTGCTCGAACAGGCAAAGCTGCGTCGCGTTATTTGCCGCGGAGGCTCTCATGCGCGTCGTGACCCCTGCCCGCCATTCTTCACTCGGCTGCTGATTTACATCGACGATTTGCATCGGCTCTCCCGGGTGCTTGTTGAATAATGGTCTCCCGCCCATCATGCCCGGGCTTGTCGCGGGCATCCACGACTTTAGCAGAGTAACAAGGCCAAGACGTGGATGGCCGGGACAAGCCCGGGCATGACTCGTTCTTAACCTGCATGAAGCGTACGTAATTGAACGACGCCAGCGTGAACCTTATAGCGGCGAGGCTAGCCGCCGAGCACCCGACCGGCAACGGCATCGAGCTTTTTAATCAGCGCGGGATCGCGGGCCTCAGGCGCCGTAATCAGCGCCGTGTCGAGCGCGCGATCCGACCCGGTTGGGCACGGCTCGTGCTCGCGGGGAAAATCGCGTGCGAGTCGCGCAACAAGCCGTTTGGCCTTTTCCGCATTGGCCCGCAGCACCTTGATGATTTCCTGCACAGTGACAGCGTCGTGTTCGGGGTGCCAGCAGTCGAAATCCGTCACCATTGCAACCGTTGCGTAACAAATCTCGGCTTCGCGCGCGAGCTTGGCTTCCGGCATATTGGTCATGCCGATGACCGAGTAGCCCAGCTGTTTGTAGGTCATGCTCTCCGCGTAGGTGGAAAATTGCGGACCTTCGATGCACACGTAAGTGCCGCCCCAGCGGGGTTCGATGCCTTCCGCCAGCGCGGCGGCACGCAGATGCGATCGCAATAGCGGGGATACCGGATGCGCCATCGACACATGCGCCACCAGTCCCTTGCCGAAAAACGAGCTCTCCCGCTTGTGGGTGCGGTCGACGAACTGGTCGATTAACACAAAGCTGCCTGGAGGCAATTCTTCCTTGAACGAGCCGCAGGCGGACAATGACACGAGATCGGTCACACCGGCCCGCTTGACCGCGTCGATGTTGGCCCGATAGTTGATTTCGGAAGGCGACAGCCGGTGGCCCTCGCCATGGCGCGAGAGAAACACGACCGGCAGGCCCGCGATCTCCCCGATGCGCAAAGGTGCGGATGGCTCGCCCCAGGGGCTGACAATGCGCTGCTCGCGCACATTCGTCAGTCCCGGCAATTCGTAGATGCCTGACCCGCCGATAACACCGAGAATGGATTTGGTCATTCCCCACCCCGTCATGGCCGGGCTCGTCCCGGCCATCCACGTCTCACTTGCGTTAGAGCTTTAAAGACGTGGATGCCCGGCAACAAGGCTTGTACTCGGGCCGAAGCCATTCTTACAAATTCAGACCGTCGTCTTTTTCGGATCCTGGCCGTGCCCGATCTCGGTCGGCTTTTCGACTTCGTGCCAGACCTTCTTCTTGGTGAAATACATCAGCCCTGCAAAAACGATCAGGAAGATCATGACCTGAAGGCCGATGCGCTTGCGTGCGAGCATGTGCGGCTCGGCTGCCCACATCATAAAGGCCGAAATATCCTTCGAATACTGATCGAGCGTCTGCGGCGCGCCGTCATCGAAGGTCACCTGGCCGTCCTGCAGTGGAGGCGGCATCGCGATGTTGTGGCCTGGAAAATATTTATTGTAGTGGCCGCCGGGAGGCAACTGGAAGCCCTTTGGGGCCTCCTCGTAGCCCTTCATAAGCGCGGCGATGTAGTCCGGACCCTGTTCCTGATACTGCGTGATCGTATCGAAGACGAACCAGGGAAAGCCGCGCTCATAGGTGCGCGCCTTGGCCAGTGTCGACATGTCGGGCGGTGCGACACCGCCGTTTGCCGCTTTCGCGGCCAGCTCGTTCGGAAACGGCGGCGGGAAATTGTCCGCCGGCCGGCCCGGACGTTCGGTCGGCTCGCCTTTCTCGTCGAGGTCCTTGATCTTGTATTCCGACGCAACCGCCGCTGCCTGCGCTTCCGAGAAGCCCGGTCCGCCCGGATCGGCCAGATTACGGAAAGCCAGCATCTGGATTGAATGGCAGGATGCGCACACTTCCTTGTAGATCTTGAATCCACGCTGGAGCTGTGCCGGATCATATTTTCCGAACGGACCGGAGAATGACCATCTCAGTTTTGGCGGGGTCGGTGTTTCATGCTCATGCTCCTGCGCGTTTACCGGCAAGGCGAGCATGCCAACGCAGCCCGCGAGCGCGAGAGCAATGATGGTCCGCTGCATTTTCATGTTCATCCTCCCGCTCACGCCTTCGCACCAAGTACCGAGTCCGAAATTGAATTCGGCTCCGGCTTGGTCTTTTCGAAGATGCCGAGCAGCGGCAGGATGACGAGGAAAAACGCGAAATAGTAAATAGTGAAGACCCGCGCGAGGATGACGTAGATGCCCTCCGGCGGCTTGGAGCCGAGCCAGCCAAGCCCGACGCAGACGACCACGAACAGCCAGAAGAACTGCTTGAACAGCGGCCGATAACGCGCCGAACGTACGCGCGACGTGTCGAGCCAGGGCAGGAATGCCAGGATCAAGATCGAAGCGCCGAGCGCGATCACGCCCATCAGCTTGTCGGGAATCGCGCGCAGGATCGCGTAGAACGGCAGGTAATACCATTCAGGCACGATATGGGTCGGGGTCACCGCAGGATTGGCGGGAATATAGTTATCGGCATGGCCAAGGAAGTTCGGGATGTAGAACACAAACCAGGCATAGAGGATCAAAAAGGCCGCCAGGAAGAACGCGTCCTTGATCGTGGCATAGGGCGTGAACGCCACCGTATCCTTCTCCGATTTCGGCTCGATGCCGGTCGGATTGTTCTGACCTGCGACATGCAGCGCCCAGATGTGCAGCACCACAACGCCCGCGATCACAAACGGCAGCAGGTAGTGCAGCGAATAGAAGCGATTGAGGGTCGGATTTCCGACCGCATAGCCACCCCACAGCCAGGTCACGATCGTATCGCCAACGCCCGGAATGGCGGAGAACAGGTTGGTGATGACGGTCGCCGCCCAGAAGCTCATTTGGCCCCAGACCAGCACATAGCCCATGAAACCGGTTGCCATCATCAAGAGGTAGATGATGACACCGAGGATCCAGAGCACCTCGCGCGGTTCCTTGTACGACCCGTAATAGATGCCCCGGAACATGTGAATGTAGACGGCGAGGAAGAACATCGAAGCGCCGTTGGCGTGCAGGTAGCGCAACAGCCAACCGTAGTTGACGTCGCGCATGATGATCTCAACGGACTTGAAGGCAAAGTCGACATGCGGCGTGTAATGCATCGCCAGCACAATGCCGGTGACGATCTGCACGCCGAGCATGAATGCGAGGATGCCGCCGAACGTCCACAAGTAATTCAGGTTACGCGGGACCGGATAGACGACGAACGAGGAATGAATGAGACCGCCGATCGGCAGCCGCCTCTCGAGCCATTGCAGAAATTTGCTCTGCGGTTTGTAGGTCGAGTGTCCGCTCATGATTGAACCTTGAATAGACGTGCTCAGCCGATCTGGATCTTGGTGTCGGAAACGAACTTGTAGGGCGGCAGCTCCAGGTTTCTCGGGGCCGGGCCCTGCCGGATTCGCCCAGCGGTGTCATAGACCGAGCCGTGGCACGGGCAGAACCAGCCGCCATATTGGCCCTGATGGGCGAGCGGGATGCAGCCGAGATGGGTGCAGATGCCGATGACCACGAGCCACTGGTCATGTCCCTGCTTGACGCGCGCCGAGTCCGGCTGCGGATCGGGCAGGCTCGCGACATTGACCTTTTGCGCCTCCTCGATTTCCTTCTTGGTGCGATGGAAGATGAAGATCGGCTTCGATCGCCAGAACACCTTGATGATCTGCCCGTCGGCGATCGGCGCAAGATCGACCTCGATCGGCGCCCCCGCTGCGATGGTCGAGGCGTCCGGATTCATCTGTGCAATCAGGGGAACGAGGGTGGCAGCAGCGCCTACCGCGCCCACGGCACCAGTGGCGATATAAAGAAAGTCGCGGCGCGTGTGCTCCGCCGAAGACACGGTCGTCACGTCTTAGGTCCTCTCCTCCGGCTGGCTTATTCTTCCGCCCGCGGCTGGAACCCGGAGCGAAGTCCTTCGGGCGGCGGGGCGGCCCCGGTTGCGGCAGCCCCGAAAAGGCAGGACAGCGCGTCGGTGGCGTTCTATTGGCACCCTTGCCGTGATAGCGCAAGCCCGGAAAGGCCCGACTAACAAGGCTGGGCACTGATTTTGCGCCCGCCCGCGCTCTAAATGCTACATATGCGCGCAATCTGCGCGGCTCAATGGGGGCTTGATTGCGCGCGCGTCCCGCGAAGATTGGTCGCATAAATCGTTTGGATAGACCGGCCTGGTCCGAGGCATGGAGATCACCCGTACCGCTATCCGGATCGCCCTTTACGAGCCGGACATCCCGCAGAATACCGGGACGATTCTCCGGCTTTGTGCCTGTCTCGGTATTGAGGTGCATATCATCGAGCCTGCCGGCTTCCCGGTCACCGATCGCGCCTTCCGTCGGGCTGGCATGGACTACCTCGACCAGGTCTCCCTCACCCGGCACCCGTCGTTTTCCGCTTTCGAGGAGTGGCGAGTCCGCGAACGCCTGGCGCTGGTGCTGCTGACGACCGCCGCCGAGCGTTCGTACATCGAGCACACATTCAGCGACGACCAGGTCCTGCTGTTCGGCCGCGAGAGCGCCGGCGTTCCCGAGGCAGTGCACAAGGCTGCCGACGCACGTCTGCGGGTACCGATGCGTCCCGGCATGCGGTCGATTAACGTTGCAATGGCCGCCGCCATGGTGGCAGGCGAGGCACTGCGTCAAACGGCCGGGTTCAAAGTTGACTGATCGAGACCAAACAGGACGCGGCACGAGTGTGCTAGCAACCAGCGCGGGTTATATTTTCCATCCGGAGCCGGCTATGGACGCAGGACAACTGGAGGCACGCAAGACACGCGCCCGCGCATGGTTCGAGGCGCTGCGCGACGATATCTGTACCGCCTTCGAGGCGCTGGAAGATGCCCTGCCCGAGAATGCGCCTTTTGCGAACCGGGACGCCGGCCGCTTCGTGCGCACGCCATGGGAACGCACCGACCACAGCGGCCAACCGGGTGGTGGCGGCGTGATGGCGCTTATGCACGGGCGCGTGTTCGAAAAGGTCGGCGTGCACTGTTCGACGGTTTACGGCGAATTTGCCCCGGAGTTCCGCAAGGAGATTCCCGGCGCGGGAGAAGATCCGCGCTTCTGGGCATCCGGCATTTCGTTGATCGCGCATCTGCACAATCCAAACGTGCCGGCGGTTCACATGAACACGCGTTTCGTCGTCACCAGCAAAGCCTGGTTTGGCGGCGGCGCCGATCTCACGCCGGTGCTCGACAGGCGCCGCACTCAATCCGATCCCGACAGCATCGCGTTTCATGCGGCGATGAAAACGGCCTGCGACTCGCATGCGGAGATCGCGCCCTATGACAAATACCGGAAATGGTGCGACGAGTATTTTTTTCTCAAGCACCGGAACGAGACACGCGGCATCGGCGGCATTTTTTATGACTATCTCGAAACCGACTGGGACGAGACCTTTGCCTTCACGCAGGATGTTGGCCGCGCCTTCTTGCGGGTCTATCCCGGCCTGGTTCGGAAGAACGTCACGACGCCATGGACCGACGCCGAGCGCGAAGAGCAATTGATCCGTCGCGGTCGTTACGTCGAATTCAACCTGCTCTACGACCGTGGCACCATTTTCGGTCTGAAGACCGGCGGCAACGTGGAGTCGATCCTGTCGTCCATGCCTCCCGTCGTGAAGTGGCCATAAGTCAGATCAGCGCAGCGCTCCGTAAACCAGAAATACGCCACCGAGCAGCACCACGGCGTCGAGAATCGCCGTGTGTACATGCAGCGGCATCCGTTCCACGAAGGCCTTGGCCAGGAACGCTCCTGGGAGCGCAACCAGCCCGGTCAACAGGGCAAAGGCAATCACTTGCGCCGTGATCACGCCCGCAATTCCGAACACAAGAATTTTCACGATGCCGATGACAATTGAGATGGCCGCGTCGGTTGCGATCACGCCCGCGCCTTCGACACCCGCCGCCATCAGCAGGGAGAGCAGGATCACGCCCGACCCCGCGGTGCCGCCTACTACCAGGCCATAGCCGAAAGAACCGAACGCCAGTCCCCTGTCCCCGATTTTCAGGCCGTGATGACGCATCAGCCGCCGCAGCGGCACGCTCAGGATCAGCATGCTGCCAATGACCAGGGCGGCACCGGCGCTGCTGAGTTTCGTATAGCCCCACGCACCGAGGACACAGGTCGGTACGGCAGCAACCAGTACGATGGCCACGCGCCGCCAATCGGCATACTTGGAGAATGCGAATACGCGGCTGGAATTGGTGAACATCGCCGATACGGCGATGATCGGCACCACCGGTTCGGCGCCGACCAGCGGCACGAGCACCAGCGGCATCAGCGCGCCGGTGCCGTAGCCGGAAACGCCGCCGACAACGGAAGCGACCAGGGCGACCGCCGCGACCGGGATCAGCTGCCAGAACGAAATGTCTGCAAAGCCGGAAAAGAGATTCATGCTCACAAATGAGGGCCTTATTTTTTTGGAGCTGATGCGCGAATCACCTCGTCTGCGATCGCATCGAGCCCAGCCCGATCGTCGGGAAATCCTGCCGCGACCCAGGCCTGCTCCGCTGCGGCAATCGCGGCGCCGAGCGCCGGGCCTTGCAGCACACCGCGTTTCATGAAGTCGGCCGCCTTGAGCGGAAACGATGGCGCGGTCCAGCGTTGCGGCAACGTCGCAAGCGCGTGCCACTCGGGATCGTACGCTGTGGCCTGCGAACGCGCCCAGCCGAGCAGCACGCGATCGGTAAACTGCTGCGGTCTCAGCCGGTACAGCAAAGCCTTCGCCGCTTTCTCTCCATACAGCGGGGAAATGCGGCCCCATCCCTCTCCCATCGATGCAAGCCGATCACGCTCACTGTTCGCTAGCCGCAGCCGTTGCCCAAGCCGGTCGGCATCTTCGGGAATCGCAACGGCAAGCGCGCCAAGCCGGCGCACCGCGTTCGGCTCCAATCCGATCGCCGCTTCGACTTTGGTCATGTTTTCAAAGCTGCCCAGGTAGCTGACCCCGTCGAGTACGCGAAGCAGCAAGCCTGCATCAGTCATCGAGATAAGCGTCGGCACCGCATGCGGGGCGACGACCAGCTTCAAAATCTCCATGCGTACGCGCTCGCGCGAGAGCTGGTCGAGGCCGTTGCGTCCGGCAATACATGCGGCGAGCCCGGCCGCGTCCGGGTGATCGCTGGTGCCGTAGGTTGCGTGGAAACGGAAAAAGCGCAGGATGCGTAGATAATCCTCGGCGATGCGTTTCGCCGGATCGCCGATGAAGCGCACGCGGCGATGGTTCAGATCGTTGAGACCACCTGTGTAATCGTAAACCGTGCCGTCGCGCGTCAACGACAGCGCATTGATCGTGAAATCCCGTCGCTCGGCATCCGCTCTCCAGTCGCGGCCGAACTTGACCTTGGCGTGGCGGCCGTAGGTTTCGATATCCTTGCGCAGCGTGGTCACTTCGAACGGCTGCTTGTCGATCACAACCGTGACCGTGCCGTGCTCGATGCCGGTCGGCACCGGCCTGAAGCCGGCGGCGGTGACGCGCTTCACGACTTCTTCCGGAACGGCGGTGGTCGCGACGTCAACTTCCGCGATCGGCATGCCGAGAAGCGCATTGCGCACTGCACCGCCGACGACGCGCGCCTCCTCGCCATCCCGATCGAGCACGCCAAGCAATCGCGGCAGCCCGCCCTTAGTGAGCCAGGCGTCGCCGATGTTGAGATCGGTGCGGCCCTCGTCCGTCATCCTGAGGCGGCAGCCAAAGGCCGCCCTTGAAGGATGACGGTGCCCTTCGAGGCTCGGGGCTTACGCCCCTCGCACCTCAGGGCGACGGTTTGCTTTGCTGAGCGGCTCTTTATTTCTCTCACTTCGTGGTCCCCGGCACGAACTTGCCATTTTCTATATGCGCCGGCACATAAGTCGATCCGGGCGGCGCTCCGGAAAAATGCGCGAAATAGATGAAGCTTCCGAGCACCAGCGCGAGGGCGGCGATAGCCAGTGTCGCCACGCGGACCAGTGGCCAGGATTTGAGATCCAGCACCCCCGCCTGCGTCGCCCACAGGAACACCGCGTAGAGCACGAACGGCGTCAGGAACAGGACGATCTCGGTGAAGATCGGGCGGATCATCGTGACTCACCCCTCTGCGTCAATTTTTGCGGGCGGATCATCGGTAAATCCGGTCGTAAAGATTGCGCAGGATACCAGCGGTGACACCCCAGATGTAGCGCTCGCCGAAAGTGATCGCATAATAATGTCGCGTCATGCCCTGCCACTCGCGCGAGTGGCGCTGCACATTCGCCTGGTCCATCAGGAACGCGAGGGGAACCTCGAACGTGGCATCGACCTCGGCGACGTTGAGCTTGAGTTTAAAACCGGGATGCACGCGGGCGACCAGCGGCACGATCCGATAACCGAGCGTGGTCAGGTAAAGATCAAGGTAACCCAGCGGCTCGACCTGGGCGCGATCAAGGCCGATCTCTTCTTGCGCTTCGCGCAAGGCCGAAGCCGACGGATCGATATCGCCCGAGTCTATCTTTCCGCCGGGAAATGAAACCTGGCCGGCATGATCCGGCAAATGCTGGGCGCGCTGCGTCAGCAACACGGTCGGCTCGGGATGGTCGATGATCGGCACCAGTACGGCGGCCGGACGGATCGGGCGCACCTCCGCGATCTTGCGCATCACCGGATCGGCATCATGATCGCCGCGCATCGGCGTTACGCTCGCATCGGTGAGACCAGGCGGCACGTCGAGGGTGAGCCGTCGGCGCACGCGCGCGAAGAATTCCGCCGCCGCGAGAGCAGTCGTTGCCGATTCCTGCATTAGTGCGCGACCCGTTTAGGTTCAATCACAGTGCTTTCCTAACATTAATTTTGGCGCATGATCTTTTCCGAAAACCGGTGTCCACTTTTGGGGACCATGCGCTAGGCAAACTCCCGCACCGCGCTGGCTTCGGCCATGGCAAAGAACTCGCCGCCGGACATCACGCCAAACATTGCCTTGCCGCGGACCTCACGTTCTTCCCCGAGCGCGACTAGATCGTAGAACAGTGGACGCGTCACTTTGGCCCACAATTCTCGCCGCACGTGGAGATAAGGCTTGAGGCCGCCGGTTGCCGCCTGCAGTTCGAAGCGCAACGCATGGCCGGGGCCCGCCGCGACCCAATCGTCCACATTGGTCCGGAATTCGAGAATACGGCCGGCATCGCCGTCGATGACTTTCATTTCGACGGCAAGAAACGGCGCATCGTCGACGACAATTCCAACTTTTTCCACCGGCGTAACGAGAAAGTGCTTGTCGCCCTCCCGCTTAAGCACGGAAGCGAACAGCTTGACCAACGCCGGCCGCCCGATGGGCGTCTTCTGATAAAACCAGGTCCCGTCGGCAGCGATCCTCATGTCGATCTCGCCGCAATAAGGAGGATTCCAGCGCTCCACGGGCGGGAGCCCTTTGTTTTCGCGGGGCAGCCCTGCTGCAATCCCCTCTAGACCGCTCTGCCCTGCCTTCGCCATTGTTTTCCTTCGATAATCGGGCGGCCGTCCGCCTGTTCGCATCTTCGTGATTCAGCCGACCCGGCGGTGGAAGATAGCGTAAGCTTGACCATAGATTGAGCCAGATTCGGCTTAAATGGCGCAGCAAAACCGCGCGTTGTGCGTTTGTTGCATGGCGCGCGGTGTGGCGTAAGGCGAAGTGAAAGGAACTGAGACAATGGCTGGCGGCGAAAGCCTCGAAAAACTCGAAGACATGATCGTTCGGGCGGCGGAATCCACGGCTGCCCACGTCCGTGCCGCAAAGACTGCCATCGGCGCGGTCATCTTCGGTCAGGATGTGGTGGTGGAGCAGGCGCTGGTCACGGTGCTCTCCGGCGGCCATGCGCTGCTGGTTGGCGTCCCGGGCCTTGCCAAGACGAAGCTCGTTGAGACCATGGGTATCGCGCTGGGCCTTGACGCGCGCCGCATCCAGTTCACTCCCGATTTGATGCCGTCCGACATTCTCGGCACTGAAGTGCTGGAAGAGAGCCCGGGCGGAAAACGCAGCTTTCGATTCATTGCCGGACCGGTGTTCGCGCAGTTGCTTATGGCCGACGAGATCAATCGCGCCTCGCCACGGACTCAGTCGGCGCTTCTGCAGGCGATGCAGGAGCAGCATGTGACGGTCGCTGGACAGCGTCACGACCTGCCCAAGCCATTCCACGTGCTGGCGACGCAAAACCCCCTTGAACAGGAAGGTACATATCCGCTGCCCGAAGCGCAGCTCGACCGCTTCCTCATGGAAGTCGATGTCGACTATCCCGATCAGGACGCGGAACGCAAAATCCTCTTCGATACGACAGGTGCCGAAGAGTCGCGCGCCAAGCCGGCAATGACCGCCGAGGATCTGCTGTCGGCGCAACGGCTGGTTCGCCGTCTGCCGGTCGGCGAGTCCGTGGTCGAGGCAATTCTGGCGCTGGTGCGCTCGGCGCGTCCCGGTCCCGAAGGCGGAGACATCGGCAAGCTGATCTCCTGGGGCCCGGGCCCGCGCGCGAGCCAGGCGCTCATGCTGGCGGTGCGCGCACGCGCGCTTCTTGATGGCCGCTTCGCGCCCTCGGTCGAGGATGTTCTGGGGCTGGCCGAACCCGTGCTCAAGCACCGAATGGCCCTCACCTTCGCTGCACGCGCCGAAGGCGAAACCATCTCCAACGTCATCCGGCGGCTGAAAGCGCGCATCGGATAGTCACGATGGCGCAGGCAAGAGCCAACGACAGAGCGAACGACATCGAAGCCAGGACGGTACGGCAGGCGACTGTCGGAGCCCGCAAGCTCGCCGACGCCATGCCTCGTCTTATCCTGGAGGCGCGTCGTGTGGCATCGACGGTCATTCATGGCCTGCACGGCCGCCGCCGCGCCGGACCTGGCGAAAATTTTTGGCAGTATCGCCGCTTTGTCTCGGGGGAAGCCGCGCAAAACGTCGATTGGCGGCGCTCCGCGCGCGACGACCATCTCTACGTGCGGGAGCGGGAATGGGAGGCTTCGCACACCATCTGGATCTGGCCCGATCGCTCGCCATCGATGAATTTCGCATCTGCCCTGGCAGCCGAAACCAAGCTCGAGCGCGTCATGGTGATTGCCTTTGCCCTGGCGGAAGTCCTGGTGCAGGGCGGTGAGCGCGTCGGCGTTCCCGGGCTGCTGCGCCCCACGGCGAGTCGCAACGTCATCGAAAAAATGGCGGAAGCGGTCCTGCATGATCCGACAGAGAGAGCCAGCCTGCCGCCGTCCTTCGCGCCTTCACCGCTGTCCGAGGTCGTAATGCTGTCGGACCTCTGGGCGCCTATTCGCGACGTGCGTGGCACAGTCGGGCAACTCTCCGCGACGGGCGCCCACGGGCATGTTGTCCAGATCGTCGATCCGGCTGAAGAAAGTTTTCCATATTCCGGCCGCGTAGAATTCATCGAGCCCGAGGGGGCCGGCCGGATCACCGCGGGCCGCGCGGAGACCTGGCGCGACGATTATCAGGGCATCGTCGCGCGGCATCGTGCGGAAATTCGTTCGGAGACGGATTTGCGTGGCTGGAGCTTCGCCATTCACCGCACTGATAGGCCTGCCAGTGAGCTCCTGCTTGTGCTGCATTCGCGCATGGGTGACAACCCGCGAGCCGCAATCATCAAAAACCGGCACGCCCCGGCAAACCCAGCGAGCGCCGCATGATAGGCTCATTGCCGCTTGGCTTTGCCCAGCCTCTCGTCCTGCTCGGCCTGCTCAGCCTGCCGGTCCTCTGGTGGCTGTTGCGGCTGGTACCGCCTCGTCCCCGGCAAATCGATTTTCCGCCGACGCGGCTATTGTTTGAGATCGCGCCCAAAGAGGAAACACCTGCGCGCACGCCATGGTGGCTCACGCTGTTGCGTCTCACCCTTGCGGCACTCGTGATTATCGCCGCAGCCGGACCGCTGTGGAATCCTCCGATGGCGACCGTCGATCGCTCGACGCCGCTGCTCATCCTCATTGATGACGGTTGGCCGGCGGCATCGACCTGGGATGCGCGGCTCCGGACCGCCGATGAAATGATTGCGCGTGCCGAGGCGGACAATCGCGGCGTGGCCGTGCTGCCAATCTCGGAGACGGAGCGCGATATCTCCCTTCAGGTCGCCGGAGCTGCGCGCGTGCAGATCAAGCAGATCAAGCCCAAGCCTTATGGTGTCGACCGCACCGATGCATTGCCGGGGATCGAGCGCTTTTTGGCGAACGCGCCCAACGTTGAAGTGATCTGGCTTTCAGACGGCACCGACCTCGGCAAGGGAGCCGCTTTCGTCGAGGGGCTCAAGCGCATCATCGGCAATCGTCCGCTGACTGTTGTCGAGGGTGGCCTGCCCATAGCGCACGCGCTCACGGCCGCGGACAACGCGGCTGGTGCGCTGACCGTGAAGGTGCTGCGCACGCAAACCAGTCCGGGCGATGTCGGCACGGTGAATGCGATCGATCTCAAAGGTCTCCCGCTTGGCGAGGCGCCCTTCAGTTTCAAGTCCGGCGAGCGCGAGACCGACGCCGTGATCGATTTGCCGGTGGAAATACGAAACGACGTGGCACGGCTCGAGGTCGCAGGGGAGCGTTCGGCAGGCGCCGTCCAGTTGCTTGACAAGCGATGGCGCCGGCGGACCGTTGGCGTCGTGTCGGGCTCGACAGCCGACCGCTCGCAACCACTCATCGGCGCCACCTATTACCTCGCGCGCGCACTTAATCCATTTGCCGATGTCAGCCTCGCCGAAGGCGTCGCGCCGACGGAAGCGGTCACGCGCTTCCTGGACCGTCATCTGCCGATGCTGATCCTCGCCGACGTCGGCAACGTTACCGATGCGGTCGACCGCCTAAACAAATGGATCGACGATGGCGGCGTGCTGGTGCGTTTCGCCGGGCCGCATCTTGCGAGCGGCGACGACAATCTTGTTCCGGTGAAGCTGCGACGGGGTGGCCGCATACTCGGCGGGAGTCTGAGCTGGGAAAAGCCGCAGCCGCTCGCCGCGTTCTCGCGGGAAAGTCCGTTCAATGGAATGACGGTGCCGAACGACGTAACGGTGACCCGCCAGGTACTGGCGGAGCCCGACTCGCAGCTCACCGATCGTACCTGGGCGACGCTTGCCGACGGGACGCCGCTCGTCACGGCCGAGCGCCGCGGCAAAGGCCTGCTCGTGTTGTTTCACGTCACCGCCGACAGCCGCTGGTCCGATCTGCCTTTATCGGGTGCTTTCGTCGATATGCTTCGCCGCCTGGTGGCGATTGCAGGCTCAACCGCAACAGCGGAGGGCGAAAATTCCGCGGCCGAAGGCACCGGCAATCGTGCCCCCCAGGTCGTGCCCGCAACGCGCGTCCTCGATGGCTTCGGCGCGTTTACGACCCCGCCGCCGACTGCTCGACCGATCCCGAGCAATTTCACGGGACGGGGCAGTCTCGACCATCCGCCGGGTTTTTACGGACCGCCGGAAGGCCTGGTCGCTGTCAACACGCTGGCTCCAGCCGACCGTCCTGCTCCGCTGGACGTCTCGCCGCTGAACGCTCGCAACGACATCTACCGGCACGGCGAGCCGCTCGACCTGCGTGGACCAATTTTTCTCGCGGCTCTCGCATTGCTGATGCTCGACGCCGTGGTGGTCCTCATGTTGTCCGGCGGATTGACGGCCTTTGGACGGCGTCGTCGCGCCGCGGCGGCGGTGTTGCTGGCGGGCCTCGTCGTTTCATTGACCGCCCACCATCCGGTCCGTGCGCAGACCGCGCCGCAGCAGCCGCGGACGCCGCCACTCACGGCCCAGCAGCAAGACTTTGCCATGAAGGCGACGCTGCAAACCCATCTTGCCTACATCATTACCGGCGATGCGGCCGTCGACGACGTCAGCAAGGCGGGGTTGCAGGGTCTCACGCTGTTCCTCGCGCAGCGCACGGCCCTGGAGGCGCTCGAACCGATCGGGGTGGATCCCGCGCGCGACGAGCTCGCCTTTTTTCCTCTGATTTATTGGCCTATCTCCCCAAGCGCCCCGAAGCCGTCGCAGGCCGCGCTCGAAAAAATCGACAGCTACATGAAGCGAGGGGGCACTGTGATTTTCGATACCCGCGATGCAGTTGATGCACCGCCGGGGCCCGGCGGCGAAATGCGCGGTCCTGGCATGGTTGCATTGCGATCGATCCTGTCCTCTCTCGATATTCCCGAACTCGAGCCGGTTCCGCACGACCATGTGCTGACCAAGACATTCTTTTTGCTGCGCGATTTTCCCGGGCGGTTCACGACTGGCCAGCTCTGGGTTGAGGCGCTGCCGGCAGGTAACGAGGATGAAGAGCCCAACCGGCCGGCGCGCGCGGGCGACGGCGTATCCTCGATCCTGATCACCTCGAATGATCTCGCCGGAGCATGGGCCGTGCGCCAGGATGGCCAGCCAATGCTTCCAATGGTGCCGGGCGAGCCGCGCCAGCGCGAGTTCGCGTTCCGCGCCGGCGTCAACATCGTCATGTACGCGCTGACCGGCAACTACAAGGCCGATCAAGTACATATCCCCGCGCTGCTCGAGCGGCTCGGGCAATAGGAGCATGTCGTGAATCTCGGTGTTTCATTTGCTCCTCTGGTGCCCGCCTACGCGGTGTGGGGTGCATTTGCCGCAGCTGTTTTGATTTCTTTGGTGCTGCTCGTTGCGCGAAGCCGCGGCGCGCCGCTGCGCGCGCTTGCGCTGGGCCTGATGGTGCTTGCGCTCGCAAATCCCTCTCTCACCCGCGAAGATCGCGACCCGATACCGTCGGTGGCCGCTGTCATCGTCGACAAGAGCCCGAGCCAGAATTTCGGCGATCGCACCCAGCAGACGGAGGCTGCGCGCACCGCCCTCGTCGAGCGGCTCAAGCGCATTCCGGGACTCGAGGTCCGTGTTGCCGAAGCCGGCGCCGCCGACGGCGAAACCGACGGCACCAAGCTGTTCTCCGCCCTGTCGTCGACGCTCGCGGATGTGCCGCCCGATCGCGTCGCGGGAGCCGTCCTGATCACCGATGGCCGCGTTCATGATGTGCCCGCTGACGCGTCAACCTTGGGGTTGTCCGCGCCTCTACATGCGCTGATTACCGGCCAGAAGGATGAAATCGATCGCCGGGTCGTGCTTACACGCACTCCCCGCTTCGGGATCGTCGGGCAATCGCAAACCATCGGCTTCCGCATCGAGGATCAGGGCGCAAAGACCGGCGCCGCGGAAGTCACCGTGCGACGCGATGGGGAAGTCCTGGAAAAGCGTGTCGTCACCGTGCACACCGACATCAAGTTCAATGTGCCGATCCCGCACGCGGGACCGAACATCGTTGAGATAGAGGCATCTCCTCTTGAACGCGAACTTACGCAGGTCAACAACCGCGCAGTCATCTCGATCGACGGCGTGCGCGACAAACTGCGTGTGCTGCTTGTCTCCGGCGAGCCCCATGCCGGCGAGCGCACCTGGCGGAATCTGCTCAAGTCGGACGCCTCGGTTGATCTGGTGCATTTCACGATCCTGCGGCCGCCGGAAAAGCAGGACGGCACGCCGATCAACGAGCTGTCGTTGATTGCATTTCCCACGCGCGAACTTTTCCAGCAGAAGATCGCGGAATTCCAGCTGATCATATTCGATCGCTATGCGCGGCAGGGTGTGTTGCCGCTCATCTATTTCGACAACATTGCAAAATATGTCCGCGATGGCGGCGCGGTGTTGATTGCCGCGGGGCCCGACTATGCGAGCCCGACGAGCATCTGGCGAACGCCGCTTGACGGCATCCTGCCAGCCGAGCCAACCGGAGAGATCACCGAGCGCAGCTTCTACGCGCGGCTTACCGAAGCCGGCCAGCGGCATCCCGTGACGCGCAAGCTGGAAGGCTCCGACACCGATCCTCCGCACTGGAGCCAGTGGTTCCGGCTGGTGGACATCAAACGCAGCACCGGCACCAACGTCATGCAAGGCCCGGACGGCAAGCCACTCCTCGTGCTGGCGCGTGAGGGCGAAGGGCGCGTGGCGCTGCTGTTGTCGGATCACATTTGGCTTTGGGCGCGCGGCTATGAGGGCGGCGGGCCGCATCTCGATCTTCTGCGCCGGCTGTCGCACTGGTTGATGAAGCAGCCGGACCTGGAGGAAGAAGCATTGCGGCTGATCGTCCACGGCCGCGATCTGACGGTGCAGCGTCAAACAATGGCTGACAGCGTCAATCGGGTAACGCTCACCTCGCCGAGCGGCGAAACCCGTCAGATTGAGCTGCAGCAGGTCGAGCCGGGGCTATGGCGCGCGGCGACGACTGCCAACGAGCTGGGCCTCTGGCGCGCGACCGATGGCAAGCTTACGGCCCTGACAAACGTAGGTCCGGCTAATCCGCGCGAGTTCACCGAGGTGACCTCGACGACGGAAGTACTGGATGCATTGACCAGTGCCACGGGTGGAGACGCCCGGCGGGTTGCGGATGGCGATCGCATCAACGTGCCGCGGATAGTGCCCGTGCGAACCAGTACAACCTTCAAGGGGGACGACTGGATCGGCCTGAAGATGCGCGACGCCAGCGTTGTGCGCGGCATCGGAGTCCTCCCGATCTTCGCGGGTCTCATCGGACTCTTGCTGTTGATCGGGTCTCTCGCCGCGACCTGGGCGAGAGAGGGGCGGTAGTTCCTTCACCGTTCATTCCCGCGTAAGCGGGAATCCAGCGATATCTACAGAAAAGTCAACAGCAACTGGGTCCCCGCTTTCGCGGGAACGAACGGTGAATCATTTGCTGATATCCCAATCCGGGCGGATCATGCCGGACACGCCATCGAAGGCGCCAGACGCAAGTTCGGCGATCAGCAGCCTGGCGGGATCTACCGGACCGGGCATCTTCACCTGACCCTTCGGAATGCGCCTGAAGCCAGATTTGGCGTAAACCGGCTCGTCGCCGACCAGGACAACGAGCTTGTGACCATTGGCCTTCGCTTCGGCAAGGGCGCGCTTCACCAGCGCCGTGCCGACACCGTGCGAACGGAACGGCGGCTCGACCGTCAGCGGACCCAGCAAAAGCGCGGGCGTGTCGCCGATGCAAATCGGTGTCAGCCGCACGGATCCCACCATCAGCGTGCCAATGCGCGCGGTAAACGATAATTCCAGAACATGACCCCTGCCCTCGCGGATACGGAATGCCGTGCGCGCAAAACGCCCGGGTCCGAAAGTGCGCTCATGCAGGTGCTCGATCGCAACCGCGTCGACCGCAGTCTCCGGCATGATGGTCAGTGCCAATTCACTCATTGTGTTCAAAGTATCCAATCCGTCTTGCCCGACACTCGGGTCCGGCCTTCAGCCGGCCCGAGCACAAGCCCTGTGCCGGCATCCACGACTTTGGCGCCCACGCATAAAAGACGTGGATGGCCGGGACAAGCCCGGCCATGACGATCGTGGCAAAATGCGATTGATATTGTTTAATTCGACCCCCAACTCGGGTGCTGGGCCTGCAAACGGAGCAACGGTATGGGACTTCTGGTTGACGGCGTCTGGCAGGATGATGTTTCCCGCACGAAAGACGGCCATTTTATCCGGCCGACCACGCAATTCCGCAACTGGGTCACGCCGGATGGAAACGCCGGCCCTTCCGGCGAAGGCGGATTTCCTGCCGAAGCCGGCCGATATCACCTTTATGTCTCGCTAGCCTGTCCGTGGGCGCATCGGACCGTGATTTTCCGCAAACTCAAGGCGCTGGAGAACGTGATCTCGCTTTCGATTGTCTCGCCCGACATGGGTCGCGAGGGCTGGACGTTCAACAAATCAGAGGGGTCGACCGGCGATGAGGTGAACGGGAAAAGCAAGCTGTCGGAAATTTATCTGCTGGCGAATCCTCGGTACTCGGGCCGCGTGAGCGTGCCGGTGCTCTGGGACAAGAAGGGCAAGACGATCGTCAATAACGAATCGCCGGAAATCATCCGCATGCTCAACTCGGCGTTCGATGCGTTTACCAACGTGCACACCGATTATTATCCGAAAAACCTGCGCGAGGAGATCGACCGCTTCAACGATCTCATCTACCCGAACATCAATAATGGCGTTTATCGCGCGGGCTTTGCCACGACGCAGGCCGCCTACGAGCAGGCCTTTCGCAACGTTTTCGATACGCTGGAGGAGATTGAGCAAATTCTCTCGCAGCACCGCTATTTGGTCGCAAACACGATCACGGAGGCCGACTGGCGGCTGTTCACTACTTTGATCCGCTTCGACGCCGTTTACTATTCGCATTTCAAATGCAACTGGCGACGCATCTCGGAATATCCGAACCTGTCGAACTATGTGCGCGACCTCTATCAGGTGCCGGGCGTTGCCGAGACGGTGAGCATCGAGCAGATCAAGCGGCACTATTATGCAAGCCAACGACAGGTGAACCCGACCGGCATTGTCCCGGTCGGCCCGCAGCTCGACTTCGCCGCGCCTCACGATCGCGCGCGGTTCAGCTGAATTGAGTTGGCTATGCCCGGACAGATCTGTACAGGATGATGACCTTGTTGGCTTTGTGGTTTCCGGGCCCTATAAGCTTTTGCAAGTGGTCAAGCTGACTTTGATCTGCTTTGAAGAACAGCAAGTCCTTTCGGCACGCAGCAACGACGGCGGCCAGTATATCTGGCTCGACATTTTCCCTCGCAGCCTCCATCATTGAAAGCAGTCGCGAAAATTGGTTTTCTGCCATCTCTTGTTCGGTGGCATTTTGTTTAATTTCAGAGGGATCGGGTTCGGTTATCCAATGCGCCGCGTCAGCGACAATTGCTGTCGCTTTGTCCAACTTTACATCGCCGAGAGTTATGGCAGTGTCGAGCGCGATCAGGTTTTTGATTGCTCGGACATTTTGAACGTGACGAATAGCTTCAGCGAAAATAAATGCCTTTAAGGGGCCGCTTGTAGCGATGCTTTCTGCGACCTTTGTGGCGATGAGCTGAGCCCTTTGGTTCATCTCGCCGGGGTCATATATGCCGGTATAACTTTTGCGGACCCCCTTGATGATTTCCGCGTCAATAGCCTGCGCGAACTTATTCTTCGCCAGTTGTATTTTAGCCATCGAGCCGCCGTGCAGTATTTTTTCGTTCAAGGCAGTTACTAGTTCACCGTAAGCAGCCTCTAATGCATCAATCTGGATCGGAACAGGTTGCGTCCGCTTGGCCGTCGGAGGAGCCGAGGGCAAGGGCGCTGTATTTGGCCCAGAGCCGCTTCCTGCCTTTATCGGCGAAGCAGGAGAAGGCGCTTCTTCAGGCCCAACTCTCTGGACGCCGCCCTGGCGCGTTGCTGCCGCCTCGTCCAGTGGGATACCTGGCTGGCCCACCCTACTTCCTGATACTGGCGCGGTCATGCCGAATTCCATCGCTTGATCGCACCACAGCAAGCATGATCCCGCATGTCGCGCTGTGCCAAATGTTACACTTACAGTGATATTGGTACGCGCTGACGAGATCCTCACCACAATTCGCTGACTGCCGCGCCGCCGAATACTTCCGCCACGCGGGCGCGCGTGGCGCGGCTTGTGTCTTCCGGCAATGCATCGACCGGGAAGAATCCGTGTTCGATAATTTCGTGATTGGGGCGCGGGCTTCCGTCCTGTCTGAAATCGCGAACAATGAAAAGCGCCACGTGATCGCGCCGCGATATCCGTTTGTTGAAGTAGATCCCGAAGAGCTGAGGCGCAGCGCCAAGCCGGATGTTTCCTTCCTCGGCGAGTTCACGCGCGAGTGCCTCGAGAAGAGTTTCTCCCGCCTCGACGCCGCCGCCGGGGAGATGCCAACCCTCGACATACGAATGCTTGACCAGAAAAATACGGCCTGTGCCGTCGACCACCACGGCGCGTGTGCCCAGTGTCGCGGGGCGCGAGAACCGCCAATAGAGATGCAGCCCGCGGCTGATTACGGGCTCCAATCGGCGGCGAAGGCGCTGCAGTGCCATTCAGACAAGCTTCTCATGTTCCGGCGTCGGCGATTTATCGACAGCCCTGCGGACAAGTGCAAACGCCTGTTTCCACTTTAGAATACTTCTAATATAAGAAAATCCTCAGAGCCCAAGGCGAAAGGATCTTCAGTGAAACGTTTTTCCGACCTCAGCGAACAGGAAGTCCTGGCCCTTGCCATAACAAACGAGGAGGAGGACAGCCGCATTTACCGCGGCTTTGCCGAAGGCCTGCGCGAGCAATTTCCCACCTCGGCGAAAGTGTTCGATGAGATGGCGGAAGAGGAAGTGCACCACCGCACAATGCTGTTCGACCTCTATCGCAAGAAGTTCGGCGATTATCTGCCGCTCATCCGCCGCCAGGACGTCAAAGGCTTTCTGCATCCCAAGCAGCCTCTTTGGCTGACGAGGCCCCTCGGACTCGAAGAGGTGCGCAAGTTCGCCGAAAACATGGAATATGAAGCCGAGCGGTATTACCGCAAGGCAGCGGCGAACGCGCGCGATGCCTCGGTGCGCCAGTTGCTGGTGGAACTGGCTGAGGCCGAAGCGGGGCACGAGAGTCTCGCGCATAAACTGAGCCAGGAAATCCTCACCAAGGGCGCGCGTGCCAAGGAGGACGAAACCGCGCGACGCATGTTCCTCCTGCAATATGTCCAGCCTGGCCTCGCCGGGCTCATGGACGGATCGGTTTCGACACTCGCACCGCTCTTTGCCGCGGCATTCGCCACGCACAATACCTGGGAGACTTTCCTGGTCGGGATGGCGGCCTCCGTTGGCGCCGGCATATCCATGGGCTTCGCCGAGGCGCTGTCCGATGACGGCTCCCTCACCGGCCGTGGCACACCCTGGCTGCGCGGCACAGTATGCGGCTTGATGACGACCATCGGCGGACTAGGCCATACGCTGCCTTACCTCATTCCCGACTTCTATGTCGCGACCGCGATCGCGATTCTGGTCGTCGTGCTCGAGTTGGCTGCGATCTCGTGGATCCGCACCCGTTTCATGGACACGCCATTCCTTCAGGCGGCATTCCAGGTCGTGGTCGGCGGCGTGCTGGTTTTCGTTGCCGGCATTTTGATTGGCAGTTCATAATTCGTCATGGCCGGGCTTGTCACCCGCACATCGGGTATACCCGATGTGCGGGCATTTTATAGAGTGGGCGCAATTCCGGCGGGCCGGAGTTGCATGTGCCATCCACGTCTTTGATGATCCGGCGACTCAGCCAAGACGTGGATGCCCGGCACAAGGCCGGGCATGACAAACACAATGTTCACCCTCGCGCATCTTTCGGATCCCCATCTCGCTCCCCTCCCCGCACCCCGCTGGAGCGAGCTGATCGGCAAGCGCGTCACCGGCTACATCAATTGGCAAAAGAAAAGGCGCTTCATCCATGATGCGGCAACCCTTGCCGCACTCATCGCTGACTTGAATGCGCAAACACCCGACCACGTCGTGGTCACCGGCGATATCGCCAATATCGGTCTTGCAGCGGAATTCCACCAGGGGCGCGACTGGCTTGAGCACCTCGGCTCCAGTCAGGACGTAACCTTCGTGCCGGGAAATCACGATATTTATGTGCGCGAGGCTGCGGTTTTCGCAACGCGACAATGGAGCCCCTACATGAGCGACGACGAGGGGCTCGGCGGCTTTCCCTTCGTCCGTCGACGCAACAATGTCGCGCTGATCGGCCTCTCAACCGGTGTGCCAACTGCGCCGTTCCTCGCGACCGGGTGGCTGGGGGCCAAGCAGCTGACCGAACTTGCGGCCACGCTCAACAAGCTCGGCACGGAAGATGTATTTCGTATCGTATTGATCCATCATCCGCCCGTCACCGAGGCGCCGCAGCACAAGCGGCTGCTCGACGCCCATGTATTGAAGCGCGTAATTGCCGCGCACGGCGCAGAACTCGTGCTGCACGGGCACGACCACCTTCACATGATCAATTGGCTGGAAGGGCCGAAGGGCACGAGGGTGCCGGCTGTCGGCGTACCTTCTGCGTCAGCTGTTCCCGGCAGCGACAAGGACAGTGCCGCCTACAATCTCTACCGGATCGATGGCGGCCGGGGCGCCTGGCGGTGCGAACTGATATCGCGCGGCGTCACCTCCTCGGGCGAGGTCGCGCAACAAAGACGCTTCACGCTGATTGGCTAGGAGTGCGAATTGGTGAGCATGGCGAGCGCGAACAGTGCCGCGATGCCAGCCACGAGTCCATAGATGAAAGTGCGGACGGCACGCCAGCGACGCTTGTTCCGCAGCCGCCGCAAGACCGACTGCGCGACGCCGCCCGTAGCATCGCCTGAGAGGACGCGCTCGCGTTCGACCATTCGGCCTGCCACGTAACGCGTGATCGCCTGCACAATTGCCGGCACCTCGTAGGATTCCGCCAGGATTGCGCGTCCGTACCGGGTATCTTGTATGAAACGGTATTGCCGCTTGTCGCGACCCATTTCCACGTGCGCGACGACATCGATCCAGAGCCGCGGTACATCGCCTTTGCTGACACCGCGATCGAACAGTTCGATATCGTCAGGAATTTCCTTGAACAACGGATCCAGTGCATCGTTGAGAAGCTCAAGCCGCGCGACGTCGGCATCACGCAGATCGACGACGACTCCCGAGCGTTCGGCGGCTTCGATGCGCGCCTCGCGAACAGCGTCCTTCAGCGGATCACCGCTTGCTGTTGTTGGCGTCTCCGGATTGTTTTCCTTGGGTTCCCACATACCGCCAATCTAGCAACGCCCGCTTCGCAGGCAAGAAAAAAAGCGTGAGTTTTCAAGAAGTTTGAAGCCCAGTCGGCTATTTATGCCCGGGCGTCACGCCATATTGGCGCGCCCAGCCGAGGCCATCCTCCGTGCGGCCGCGCGGGCGATATTCGGCGCCAATCCAACCCCGATAGCCGAACTTATCCACGGCTTCGAATACGGCCGGGTAGTTGACCTCCCCCTCGTCCGGCTCATGACGCGATGGCACTGCCGCACATTGCAAATGGCCAATCACAGGAAGGAATTTCTCGAGACGATGGATCAGGTCTCCGCCGACAATCTGCACATGATAGAAATCGAACTGCATGCGGATATTTGCTTTGCCGACCTTTGCGATAACGTTTGCCGCGTGCTCCACATGATTGAGAAAATAATTCGGCCGGTCGCGACCGTTAATCGGCTCGATGAGCAACGTTATGTTCCTCGCCGCCGCACGGTCGGCGGCTACGCCAAGGTTTTCAATAAATACCCGGTCGGCCGCCGGACGCTGCTCCGGCGCGACCTTTCCCGCGAGGCAATGAATTGCGCTGGCGCCAATCTCGCTCGCATAATCGAACGCGCGGTTGAACAGCGTCTGCCAGTCCTTCTCGCGCCCCGGCACAGCGGATAGCCCGAATTCGCCTTCGCGACCGGGTGGCGTGTTCAGCCCCAGGATGGTCAGCTTGTTTTTTTGTATCGCAGCCTTCACCGCCGCCGAAGGGACGTCGTAAGGAAATTGCAGCTCAATGGCCTTGAAGCCGGCGGCCGCGGCCGCATCAATCCTTTCGAGCAATGGCCGTTCGGTGAACAAATAGCCAAGATTGGCGGCAAAACGCGGCATGGACTCCCCTTAATGATCCCTTGCGCGCGGACGCGCGGGCGTATTCATTAGCGCCGCGACCTGCACAATGCCATCCGGAAAAATCGATGACCGCCAACACAGCTTTCCATATTGCCGTACTCCCGGGTGACGGAATCGGAACCGAGGTGATGGCCCCCGCGCTCGAGGTTCTGCGGCGCATCGAATCGAGCACCCCAAGCCTGACATTCCGCTTCACCGAAGGCGCGGCCGGAGCCGGACACTACAAGGAGAGCGGCAAGTCGATGCCGGATTCGACCGTCAAACTGTGCGAGGAAGCCGACGCGATTCTGCTCGGGGCATGCGGACTCCCGAGCGTGCGCTATCCCGACAATACCGAGATCATGCCGCAGGTCGAGTTGCGCTTCATCTTCGATCTTTATGCCGGCGTCCGGCCGGCGCGGCTCATACCCGGCGTCCCCAGTCCGATCGTGAACGCGCACGAGCGCGGCATCGACTTTGTGCTGATCCGCGAGTCGACTGAAGGCCTGTTCGCATCGATGGGCAAAGGCGTCGTCACCACGGATGAAGCGCGCGAGACCCTCGTGATCACCCGAAAGACGTCGCAGCGCCTGTTCGATTTCTCGCTTCGCCTCGCCGAGCGTCGCAAGAAACGTGGCAAGCCCGGCCTTCTGACCTGCGTCGACAAAGCCAATGCGTTCAAGGCCTATGCCTATTTCCGTTCGATTTTCGACGAGCGCGCAAAGAACTTTCCGGGCGTCAGGACCGATCACGTCTATGTCGATGCCTGTGCCGCGCTGATGGTGCGCAGGCCCTGGGATTTCGACGTGATGGTGATGGAAAATATCTTCGGCGATATCCTTTCAGACCTCGCAGCCGGACTCATCGGTGGCCTCGGCATTGCGCCCTCGGCGGATATTGGAGACAAGCACGCAGTGTTCCAGCCGTGCCATGGCACCGCGCCCGACATCATGGGGCAAGGCAAGGCTAATCCCACCGCGATGATCCTGTCCGCCGCGATGATGCTCGACTGGCTAGCCGACAAGCACGATCACCAGCCGGCAGCGGAGGCCGCGCAGCGCATTGAAGCCGCAGTGGACAAGGCCTACGGCGGCGGCATCAAGCCCATGGAGTATGGCGGCACGGACGGGACTGCCGCCATCAGCAAAGCGGTGCTCGCGGCACTCGGGTGAAAACGTCATGGCCGGGCTTGGCCCGGCCATCCCGCTTAGGGAGTCGCAGCGCCCACCTAATCGAGATCGCCGGGACAAGCCCGGCGATGACGGTGTTGCGTGATTTAAGCAGGCTTGTAACGAAACGTCGGACCCACGAATTGGCTATAGCCCGACAAACTCTTTGATCGCGGCGAGGAACTGCTGAGGCTGCTCGAGCGGCGGGCAATGGCCGCAGCCCGGCAATTCGACGTAGCGCGCGCCGGGCACCTTCTCGACGATTTGCTTGTTGAGCGCCGGCGGCGTGGCCTGATCGAATTCGCCGCAAACGACCAGCGTCGGTACTTTCAGATGGTGCAGCAAGGGCACGAGATCAGTCTCCTGCAAAATCCTGCAGGCGGCCTGGAAAGCCTTCGGATCGATCTCGAGCAGGACTTTCTTTCGTTCCTCAATCTTTTCCGGATGCGCGGCGAGATAAGCCGGCGAAAACACGCGTTTGGCTGCAATCTCCGCGATGCTGCCGAGGCCGCCATCGGCAACTGTCTCTGCCATGACGGCGAAGGCCTCCCGGCCCTCGGGAGGAAATGCAGGAGCAGCGTCGCTGAGGACAAGCTTGGACATGCGCTCCGGATGCGCGAGCGCGAAAGCCAGCGCGACGGTACCGCCAAACCCATTGCCCATCAGGATGGAATCCCTGGCAATCCCGAACTCCTCGAAGCCATCCTCGATCACGGCGATATAGGCATCCATCAACGCCAGCATTGCCGGCTGCGATCCGTGGAAACCCGGCAAATTAAACAGCGTGACCCTGTGCTTGGCTGCAAGCGCGGGCAGTACCGGGTCGAAAGCGTGCCGGTCGGCGAGCAGCGAATGCAACAAGACCAGGTCCGGGCCCTCGCCCGTCCGCACTGCGGTAAGCGCACCGCGGCCGGCGCTTAGCTGCTTCATTTGCATAAAGCCCTCCTGAAGCCCTGTATTGCAACGCAAGTCATAAATTGGTGGGCACAGTCCCGCCGAAGGCAGCGGAATCTATAACGCAGAACCTCGCGTTGCTTTCCATACTGTGCAAAATTGTTTCGAGGGCAAGCCGGGCCGCGCCGCTCGAACGGCGTGGCGGTAATCCAAAACGAGAACAATCAGGGAGGGAGCAAATGCCTCAGACACGACTGGCGGTTTTCCGATCGATTGCGGTCGCTACCGGTTTCGCCTCGATCGTACTCGGCGCGCACGTCGCCGCTGCGCAGACGCTTGGCTTCGCTACCATGCAGCCAGGCACGCTCAACCACACGTCGGGAACGGCCGTCGCCAAGGTGCTGAAGGAAAAAGCCGGCTTGAACGTCGTGATCCAGCCCACGGCGGGCGAATCCGTTCTCATTCCCCTCGTTAGCCGTGGCGAAGCGGAGTTTGGCATTGCGAACATCTTTGAAGTCGAAGCGGCCAAAGCCAATAGTCCAAACCTTCGCCTGATCGGTTCGCTGCACCCACTCCGCGGCGCTTTCTGGGTGCGCAAAGACACCAACATGAAGACGATGGCCGACCTTAAGGGCAAGAAGGTCGGCATGGGCTATTCGGCGATGCGCACCATAGATCCGATGGTCAAGGCCATTCTGGCGACAGGCGGGCTGACCGAAAAAAACGTGACGCCCATTTTGATCCCCAACGTGATCCGCGGAGCCGACGATTTTGCTTCCGGTGCAGCCGATATGTTCTTCTTCGCTTTTGGTGCGCCGAAAGTGCGTGAGGTCGACGCGACTGTCGGCGGCATCCGCGCGCTTGAAATTCCGGAAAGCGGAATGGCGGCTGCCAAGAAACTCCTTCCGGAAGGCTATCTGACGCAAGCCACGCCAAGCCCATTCTTTGTGGGCGTCGAAAAGCCCATGGGCGTTTATACGTGGGACAACATGGTGTTCACGAACGCAAAGGTGGGCGACGACACGGTCTACAAGTTCATCGATACCCTGGAAAACAATAAAGCCGAACTGATCGCGATCCAGCCGGCGTTGCGCGAGTTTTCTGCCGCCGCGCTCTACAAGAGCTACAAAATTCCTTATCACCCGGGCGCGCTGAAGTACTTCAAGGATCATAACGTCCAGGCCAAGGCGATCCAGTGAGCGAGGAAAGAATCGTTCCGGATGCGGCGGAGTTTGCCTCCGCCGCATCGAAAGCCAGTTTATTCTGGACGAACGTTTTCCAATCACTGCTTGTGGCCGCTGTCGTTCTTTGGGTCCTGGATATTCCGCGGCGGGTTTTCAACGTTGCTTTCTATACCGAACAGCTGCTGACAATCTGCCTCGGGCTGACGCTCGCGCTCGCCTATATCGCTGATACATCGCGGCGGCGGCACTGGAGCGACTGGGTCGCCGTCGTGCTTTCTCTCGCGTTGTGCGGTTACATCGCCGCACGCTATGCAACGCTCACCGACGAAGCGGCTCTCCTGCCATTGAGCGGCCTGATCGTGAGCGGCCTGCTCATCCTGCTCATCATGGAAGCCAGCCGGCGCACCAACGGCTGGGGCTTTGTAGGCATGATCGCTGCCATGGCTGTCTACGTTTACATCAGCCCGCACCTGCCTGGTGATTTTCAGACCCGCTACGTGTCGCCCGAGCGAATGACGATCTATCTTGGACTCGACATCAACGGCGCGATCGGCTCGATCCTGCAGGTCGCGGTGATGGTGGTCATTCCCTTCACCATTCTCGGCCAGGTGCTGGCACGAACCGGTGGAGCGGACTTTTTCGCGGACATCTCCATGGCCGCCATGGGCCGTTTCCGGGGTGGGGCTGCGAAGATCGCCGTGATCGGGTCCGCGCTGTTCGGCATGATCTCCGGCAGCGCGGTCAGCAATGTGCTCGCAGTTGGCATTGTCACCATTCCGACCATGGTGCGCTCCGGGTTTACCCCGTACCGCGCCGCTGCAATCGAGTCGGTCGGCTCAACCGGCGGACAATTGATGCCCCCCGTCATGGGCGCGGCCGCTTTCATCATGGCGGAATTTTTACAGGTACCTTACGGCGCCGTCTGCATCGCTGCGGCCATCCCGGCATTCCTTTATTACGCTTGCCTGTTCTTCCACGTCGATCTGGAAGCCGCCAAGCACAGGATCGGCGCCGCCAGGATCGCCGACGCACCCCACATCGCGGACGTGCTCAAGTCCGGATGGCATTTTCTGGTGCCGATCGCATTTCTCGTTTTCGCGCTGATGTATCCGGACATCACACTGCTGACGCCGGAAAAGGCAGCGATCGTCTCAACCGGGATGCTGATGGTGCTGACAATGATCTTCGGCTACCGCGGCAGGCGGCTCGGCCTGCTCGATATGCTGAAAGCGATCATGGAGACCGGGCGTGTTTCGCTCGACATCATCCTGATCGGCGCCGCCGCCGGCATCATGGTTGGCATCATGAGCATTTCAGGCCTCGCCTTCAGCATGACGATTCAACTGCTCGCACTCGCAGGCGGAAATGTCTTCCTGCTCCTGCTGTTGATCGCGGTGCTGGCTTTCGTGCTCGGCATCGGCCTGCCAACGGTGAGCGTCTACATCCTGACGGCCACTCTGCTTGCGCCGGCGCTCGTCAAGCTTGGGGTGACGCCGATGGCCGCGCATATGTTCGTCATGTACAACGGCATTCTTTCAATGATCACGCCGCCGGTCGCTTTCGCAGCCTATGCCGCCGCCAATATCGCGCGCACCGACGGCTGGACGACCGGGTGGATCGCGTGCGTGGTCGGCTGGAGCACGTTTATCTTGCCGTTCCTGTTCGTGCTGACACCGAGCCTGCTGATGGACGGCACCTGGATCGAGATCGTGCTCAATTTCAGCCGGGTTCTTTTCGGCATCTGGCTTGGCACAATGGCTGCGGTTGGCTTTGCGCTCGCGCCGCTGGCTCGCGTCGGACGGCTGCTGTATGCGGTAGCATCAATTGCAATCGTGCTGCCGCCGGAAAGCTTCCAGGGTGCGGTCTTGATCAATGCCGCCGGCATCACTGCCGCGGTTATCCTGCTTGCGCTGGACTGGTTCCGACGCAAGCAGGCAAAGCCTAGCGAAGCTCCTGCGACGCCATACTAGGCAGGATCAGTTGCCTTCGCGCCACATGCCGAGCGCTTCCTGCGCCGGGCGATCCGATATGGAGAACAGGACAGCGTCGCTACCGGTCACGTTATGCGAATAGCTTTTCCACGGCGGCACGACGAAGACGTCGTTGACGCTCCATTCGAATGGCTTGCCGTCAATTACCGTGGTGCCTTGGCCCTCTGCGACCGCGAAGATCGTGCCGTCGGTCGAGCGGTAGGGCTCGCCCTTGAAGCCCTTCGGCAATAGCGCAAGGCAGGCACCCATGGTCGGCAGCACCGGGCCGCCATTGATCGGATTGGCATAGCGCACGCGCGCGCCGTGACGGCTGTCGATGTCGCCCGTTGATTTCAGCCGCTCCAGGATCGGCCGCATCTTGGCATAGGGATAATTGATCACGGGCGAGCGGTTGAGATGAATCGGTGCACCATCAGGGAGCACGCCGGTCGCGTAGCGCTCGAACGAGTCGCCGTCCTGGTGATTGACATTCTGCATCTTCTCGTCGAAGTGCGACGCGAACGATGCCTGGAAATGATTGACCGTCGGCATATCAAGTACATCGAGCCACATCACCGGCTCCTTGCCCGGATTGCCATGATCGTGCGGCGCCCAGTTGGCTGTGATGATGAAGTCGCCGTGCTCCATCTGCGCCTTCTCGCCCTCGACCGCCGTATAGGCGCCCTTGCCCTTCAATACGAACCGGATCGCGGAGGCGACATGCTGGTGCGCATCGGCGATTTCGCCGGGCAGGATCAACTGGATACCCGCGAAAAGTGTATTGGTGATACGCGACTTGCCCGGTTCGCCGGGATTTTCCAGCACGAGCACGCGACGCTCGGCCTCCTCGGCGGTGATGACCTCGCCGGCTTCGAGCATCAGCTTTTCGACTTCGGGAAACTTCCACAGCGCCGGTTGCATCTGGGTCTTCGGCTCAGGCGTCACCAGGCCCTTAAGAACTTCCCACAATGGCGCGAGATGATATTTGGAAATCTTGTCGTAGTAGGCCTGACGTGCGCCCGTGATGTTGTGCTTGTTTCCGGTCTTCGCGGTGTCAATCGCGAGCGTCATTGGAGTCCTCCGTGAACCGTTCGTGCCATTTGCAACAAATATAGCTCACCGCGCAGTCCGCTTAAACCCGCGAAACCCGGAGGCATGGCGGCTATGTAGCGGGCGGCGGCACCGCCGATTGGCCGGGCTTAGGGCCGCTGCTTTTCGTAACCCGGCAGCGCTTCGATGCCGGAGGTCCAGTGCTGCGCCGACCGACACCAGTATTTCAGCTTGGGCGCGAGTTGATCGCGCTGGCGGACCGTGCCGACACGAAGCGAATGGACCTTCGGGTCAGGATCCGTGCTGGTCGAATAGATCGGCGATCCGCAATGTGGACAAAACGATTGTGGCCGCTTGTTTCCGCTCTCTCCCGTCTTGACGTAAATCTTCAGCTCGCCTGACAGGAGCCTGAAGCTTCCCTTCTCCGTCGGCACCACGGTGCGGAACGCCGAGCCCGACAAAGTCTGGCAATCGGTGCAGTTGCAGATTGCCACCGTCTCCGGATCGATTTCGGCCTCATAGCTGATGTAGCCGCAATGGCACCTGCCATCTATTTTCATCATTCAACGCTTTCCTGCTTCAGTTGTTGATCGAGCCGCCGTCCACCACGAGCGATTGGCCGGTCACGAAATCGCTATCGCTTGAGGCCAGGAATAGAAGCGCGCCGAGGAGATCTTCGGGATATTCGTCGCGCTTGAAGGCTCGGCTGTTGCGCACGTGCACACGCTCCTCCTCGACGTGGGTTACATTTTCGAGCCCGGTATCACTGAGCGTATAGCCGGGCGAGAGCGAATTGACCGCGATGCCGTATTCGCCAAGCTCGCGCGACAAGGATCGCGTGAACGCAAGCATCGCACCCTTGGACGTCACATAAGGCAGCATGCGCGGCACGCCTTTGTACGGAGATCCCGATGCAATGTTGATGATCTTTCCAGTGCGGCGCTCCATCATGTGCGGCGCGACGTGCTTCACCATCAGAAATGGTCCGCGCACGTTGATCGCCATGACACGATCCCAGGTCTCATTGTCCCATTCGACGAAATTGCGCGGCTTGAGCTTGGCATAGAGCGCGGCGTTATTGACCAAAATGTCGATCTGGCCGAAGCGATCGATCGTCTGGTTGACGAGGCGCTGCACCTGTTTTTCGTCGCTCACATCGAACTTGACGCTCGCCACCGAATTCGCGCCATGCCGGCCGGCGATCTCCTCGGCGAGCTCGCTGCCGTCGGCAATGTCGGCAATCATCACGCGCGCGCCTTCGGCGGCGAGCGCCTGCGAATAATGCCGCCCAATTCCCTTTGCGCCACCCGTCACGATTGCGGCTTTACCGGCAAGCCTCGGCATGACTTCCTCCGACAAGTCATGGCCGGGCTTGTCCCGGCCATCCACGCCTTTATGGTTGATCATGCAAGACATGGATGCCCGCAACAAGTGCGGGCATGACGAGAGGTTACCGGGGGGAACACCATGGCGCGCGATACGGCAGACCGCCTGGCAATCCGGGCGCTGATCGAAAATTGGGTGCTCTGGCGTGACGCCCGCATGTGGGACCGTTTCCGGACGGTCTGGCACAAGGACGGGCAGATGTGGGCGACCTGGTTTCAGGGCTCGTATGAAGAATTCATCCGCGTCAGCCAGGAGGGTTACGATCGCGGGGTGCGCATCATGCATATGCTGGGCGGCATGAGCATCGACATCAAAGGCAAGCGCGCAATTGCGCAGACCAAGATGACGATCTCGCAACGAGCTCCTGTTGAAGGTGTCGTCTGCGACGTCGTGTGCACCGGCCGCTTCTACGATTTCCTTGAGAAGCGCCGAGGCAAATGGGGCATCGTGCTGCGCCGTCTCGCCTACGAAAAGGACCGGCTCGATCCAGTCGATCCGTCGGCAACCCTCAACCTCGATGTGAGCCTGTTGGCCCAGTTTCCGGAGGGCTATCGTCACCTCGCCTACCTGCAGACGAAAATCGGCTACAAGGTCAAACGCGACATGCCTGGCCTCGACGGCCCCGACCTCGAAGCCCTCTATGCCAAAGGGGAAGCCTGGCTCAAGGGGCGCAAGCTATAGCGACATGTGGCAGGGTTGGCTCACGCGCCAAGAAGTGCAATTTTCAACAAAACCACCGGGGGGAACCAGATGTCGCTGGCTGACAAATTCAACCTGCTCGACGGTTTCAACATTCTGCGCATTGCATGCGCGGTGTTCTTCATTCCCCACATCATCGGGAAGATCACGGTGCCGGCGACGCTCGAATTTTTCGTCAAGGCCGGCTTCAAGCCACCGGCAACATGGATGTACATAGCGGGAGCGATCGAGACCGTCCTCTGCATCGGATTGTTCTTTGGCATCTATCTGCCGTTTGTCGCGTTCATCGCCTTCATCCACTTGCTGGTGGCGGCCGCTGCAACCTACAAGGTCACAAAAAGCTGGATCTGGGTGATCGGTGGCATCGAGTATTGCGTATTCTGGGCAATCTGCTGTCTGGTGGTCGCCATTCACGCCTACCGTGCCGGCATTTGAATTTTTTTGCACTGAAAGGAAGTCCTCCCAATGGCTAGCGTTCTGTTCTCACCTATCACCCTGCGCGGCCTGACCCTGCCGAACCGGGTCGTGGTCTCGCCGATGTGCCAATACAATTCCGACAACGGCTCGGCCAATGACTGGCACCTGATGCATCTCGGCAATATGTCGCTCGGCTGCGCCGGGCTGGTGATGTGCGAGATGACCAACGTCAATCCGCAGGGCCGCATCTCGCCAAAGTGCGCCGGAATGTGGTCCGACGACAACGAGAAGGCGCTCAAGCGCGTGCATGATTTTTGCCGCCAATATGGCGTCGCGAAACTGGGCGTGCAGCTCGCGCACGCCGGCCGCAAGGGCCCTACCACGCCGCCGGCAGCCGGTGGGAAGCCGATTCTGACCAAGGGGGACGGTGGCTGGACCCCGGAAGCACCATCGGCGATCCCTTTCGACACCGGCTGGCCGGTCCCGCACGCAATGACCAAGGACGACATCAAACGGTGCCTGCGCGAATTTGCTGAAGCCGCCAAGCGCGTCGATCGCATTGGGTACGACGTGATCGAGTTGCATGGCGCTCACGGCTATCTGGCGCATCAATTCCTGTCGCCGCTCTCGAACCAGCGCATCGACGAATACGGCGGATCGCTGGGAAACCGCATGCGTTTCGCAATCGAGATGTACGAATCGGTGCGCGCCGTATGGCCGGAGCAAAAGCCGCTCGGCATGCGCGTCTCCGCAACCGACTGGGTCGATGGTGGCTGGACGCCGGACGAAACAGTGATCCTGGCAAAGGAGCTCAAGAAACGCGGCATGGACTACATGGACGTGTCCAGTGGCGGCCTTGATCCGCGGCAGAAAATCCCGCTCGCCCCGGGGTATCAGGCGCCTTTTGCCGAGAAGGTGAAGAAGGAAAGCGGAATCACCACGATGACCGTCGGTCTGATCGCGGGCTACCAGCAGGCCGAGGACATTGTCGCCTCGGGCAAGGCGGATCTGATCTGCCTCGCGCGCGGAGCCATGTGGGATCCGCGCTGGGCCTGGCACGCGGCCGAAGAACTGGGCGCGGAGGCGCCCTATGCCCCGAAGATGATGGGATGCCATCCGAAGCTGCGGCCGCAGCTTTTTCCCAAGCGCGCGCAGGCGGCGGGGTAGCGTTTGCCCGTTCATTCCCGCGCAAGCGGGAACCCAGATCAATGAAGATCAGCGAATGCGGGTCTGGGTCCCCGCTTTCGCGGGGACGAACGTTATCGTTTCATTTTCTCGATGAACTTCGCAAACGCGGCGAGCTGTGCCTTGACCGCATCCTTCGTGGCCTGGTCGGTCAGCGCCAGCGTCTCCTTGTCGAACTTGCTGGCGGCATTTCCGACGAACACCTCGGGCGTGCCGAAGATGAAGGCTTTCAGGAACATCATCGACATGCGCCAATGATATTGCATGCGCGCGCCGCCGAGCGGCCCCTGCGAGCAGGACTGGATTGCAACCGGCTTGCCCTCGAACGGCTGCTCCTTCATGCGCGATACCCAGTCGATTGCGTTTTTCAATCCACCCGGCATCGACCAGTTGTACTCGGGCGTCACGAACAGAACGCCGTCGGACGCGCGGATCGCGGTTGCGAGGTCTTCCGCCGGTCCAGGGAAGCCTGAAGCTTCCTGGATATCGGCATTGTAGAGCGGCAACGTTTCAAACGGCGGAGCCGTCACAAACTTCATGTCGGACGGCGCCAGTTCCGGCAAGGCGCGAGCCAACGCCGCGTTATACGAGCGCTTGCGCAGCGAGCCGCAGATCACAAGCACATTGAATTTGGCACCTTCAGCCATGGGCAACCCTTCCAGTGAAATCTCTTATCCGTTCCGTTTGACGACAATGCCGACGACGCTACTTGGCTTCGAGGCCAGCTGTCCTGGCGACTTCCTGAAAGCCCTTGATGTCGGACTCGATGGCTTTGCGAAATTCGGCGGACGACGACAGGTTGGCGATCGCGCCGACACCTTCAAGCCGCTTCTTGACGGCATCCTTGGTTAATACCTCCTTCATCGTCTTGTGAAGTTTGTCGACGATCGGTTGTGGTGTGCCGGCCGGAAACACGAGCCCATACCAGCCGAGGTAGGCAATCCCCGGCACGCCGCTCTCGGCAAGTGTCGGAACCTTCTCAAGTCCCGGCCAACGGTTCGGAGTGGCAACCGCGATCAATCGCAGGTCGCCCGAATCCACCTGGCCGCGAATGGAATGATAGAGCTCAACTGCGAAAGCCGCATCGCCGCGGAGCAATGCGCTGACCACTTCGCCCGACGTGCGGAAGGAAACCGGCTGAGCGTTCATAGCGGTCCGCTGGCGCAGATGTTCGGCGATAAGATGCTGCGTCGAGCCGAGTCCAACCGTTGAATAATTCAACTTGCCCGACTGCTTGTTGATGTATTCGACAAGACCCTTGATGTCGGTCACGGGCGAATCCTTTGCGACAGCGACAACGAAGGCGGAATTGGTGAAGATGCCGACCGGCACGAAATCGTTGATCGGATCGTAAGGCACCTGTTTGACCATGACCGCGGAAACCGCGTGGCCCATGCTGATGGCGAGAAGGTTGTAACCATCCTTGGGCGCCCTGGCGGCGACTCCGCCGGCAATCGTGCCGCCTGCCCCGGGGCGATTTTCGACGGTGAATTGCTGGCCGAGCGCTTCCGACAGGCCGTCGGCGAGGATGCGGGTGGCCACATCTGTTCCGCCCCCCGCGCCGAAGCCAACCAGAATGTGGACCGGGCGCGATGGCCAATCCTGCGCGGCGGCGGGCACCAGCTGCGCCATAGCCGCAGCGGCAATGCTGAAAATAACTGCTGTAACACGCGCGATCATCGACGTTCCCCTTTTTTGGCGCGCCACTGTCCGGGCCGCCCTTTGGTGTGAACGACAAGATAAGGAACGTGGCCGGGGGGCCGATTGTCAAGCGGCCGAGATCAAGCTTTTTCGTCCGCAATCGGATTGCGCAATACGCCGACGCCTTCGATTTCGATCTCGCAGGTATCGCCTGCTTTCATCCAGACCGGCTCGGGCTTGCGCGCGTGACCCACGCCGGATGGCGTGCCAGTAAGGATGACATCGCCCGGCTCCAGCGTCATGCCCTTGGTGAGATAGACCAATGTCTCGGCAAGCGGAAACATCATGTTCTCGGTGTTGTCGGATTGCATGGTGTTGCCGTTGAGGCGGCTCATGATTTTCAAACCCTTGCCGCCCGGCGGCAGTTCATCCGCCGTGACCATCCAGGGGCCGAAGCCGCCCGTGCGATCAAAATTCTTGCCTATACCCCACTGCGTGGTGTGGCGCTGGAATTCACGCACCGATCCTTCATTCGCGCAGGAGTAACCGGCAATGCAATCAATCGCATTGGCCATGGTGAGACGCTTCGCGCGCTTGCCGACTATCGCGACCATCTCGGCTTCGTAATCGAGTTGAATCGAGTCCTTCGGACGCACAATCGGCTGTAAATGCGGAACCATGGACGTGATGACCCGGAAAAAAATTGATGGAAATTTTGGAATGTTATCGCGTTGCGGGCCTTCCTTGACGTGCTCGAGATAGTTTAACCCGAGGCAAATGATTTTTCCGGGCCGCGCCACTGGCAATGCGTAGGTCAGTCCGCTCAGCGACCGACGCGCCGAGCTGGGCGCCTTTCTGGCAATGTCGGCGACGCGTTTGAGATCGCCATCGCCCCGGCGCAACAGTTCGCCGAGTTCGTTGGGCATATTTGCATCTGCAATCTGTAAATCGACGACGTCATCGCCATCGATCACGCCCAGCCGTACGCCGTTGGATTCAAAACCGACGATCTTCATGAGCCCTGCCTTGCTTGATGACTGCGTCCGGCCCCGAGAATGGCCAGCCGCAACGCTTAGCGCAGGCCAAGCAAGTCGAGCAAGTCACACGCCGAGTTTGAACGTCTGGAGGGAAAAATACTTGCGCGAGTCCATCCATGTCGCGACCGGCAGCCAGCCCACGCCCCGCGCGAGCGCCGACAGCGACTCGATGCTGTACTTGTAGCTGTTCTCGGTATGAATGGTTTCGCCGGCGCGAAAATCGATCGTGTCCCCTGCGACCTTCACTTTTTGCCGTTTGAGGCTGGCGAGATGCATTTCGACCCGATGACGCTCACGGTTGTAAAAGGCGTGATGCTCGAACGTGTCGAGCTGGAAGTTGCCGTCAAGCTCGCGGTTAATTCGAGTCAACAGGTTGAGATTGAACTGCGCTGTGACGCGTTCTGCATCGTTGTAAGCGGCGTTGAGGATATCGGCCGATTTGATGAGATCGACGCCAATAATCAGCAGAGCGCCGCGTCCCAGAATATTCGCCGCGTTGCGTAGGAAACCCGAAGCCTCGTGCGGCTCGAAATTGCCGATGGTCGAACCTGGGAAAAATCCCACCCGCGCGGCGGCCTGCTTGGCCTCTGCCGGCAGGTTGAATGGCTTACAGATATCGGCCGTAACCGGCAGAATCTTCACCTGCGGAAAATCGATTCGCAGTTCCGCCGCTTCCTGCTCGATCATTTCGCCGCAGATATCGACCGGCACATAGGCGGCCAGTTTCGTCGCTGCCGCCTTCAGCAAAATCCGCGCCTTTCTGCTTGAGCCGCTGCCGAATTCCACCAAGGCCGCGCCAGAGGGAATCATGTTGGCGATGTCGGCAGCATGTCGGCGCAGAATCCGCATTTCGCAGCGAGTCGGGTAATACTCGGGAAGCTCGGTAATGCGCTCGAACAATCGGGAGCCGGCTGCATCGTAGAAATATTTCGCCGGCAGGTGCTTGGGAATTGCGTTCAAGCCCTCGAGCACATCGGTTTCAAACTCGGAGACCTCGGCACGCTGTTGGAAACGCTTGCGTGCTATTACTGCTGCAACCATGACGCCCTCATACGAACTCGGCCAGCCGCAGGCCACTGAACTGCCAACGCGCCGTCGGATAAAAGAAATTCCGGTAGCTCACGCGCTCATGACCGTCAGGAGTCGCAAGCGATGAGCCGCGCAGAACCATTTGGTTGACCATGAACTTGCCGTTGTACTCTCCGAGCGCGCCTTCGGCCGCCCGATAGCCCGGATATGGCAGATAAGCGCTGCGCGTCCATTGCCACACAATGCCGAAAGCATCCGCCATCACATTGGCGCGCGCCGCGACCTCCCACTCGGCTTCGCTCGGAAGATGCCTTCCCGCAAAACGCGCAAAGGCATCCGCCTCGTGGTAGCTGATATGGTGAACGGGTGACGCAGGATCAACCGGCTTGAGACCGGCAAGCGTCATCGAATGCCAGGCGCCGTCCTTCTCGCGCCAGTAGTCGGGCGCCTGCCAGCCTTCCGTCTGCACCGTCGCCCAGCCATCGGAGAGCCAGAGCGATGGAGTCTGGTAACCGCCCGCTTCGATGAATTCGATCCACTCGGCGTTCGTGACCAGGTGCCGCGCAATGCGGACGTGCGGGATCAGCTCATCATGGAAAGGCAACTCGTTATCGAAACAAAAGCCATCGCCATCATGGCCGATCGCATGAATTCCCGCGGGCACCTCGACAAACCCGCGCGGGCCTTGCGTCGCGTGCGGCGGCTGCCATTTCGGATCGTAGACGGGGTCAGTCGGATTCTGCACAAAGGCGTGGAGAATATCGGTGATCATCAATTCCTGGTGCTGTTGCTCGTGGTGCAATCCGATCTCGACGATCGTAAACACACGCTCGGCAGCCGCCGCGGACACCTCGGCAATCAGGCGTTCAACCGCCGCATCGACATGCGCGCGGTAGGCGGTGACGTCCTCGCCGTTCGGCCGGGTTATCAATCCGCGCTGCGGTCGCGCATGACGTGGGCCGGCGGCGACATAGTAGGAATTGAAAAGAAAGGGAAACCGTTCGTCGAAAATCCGATAATTCGGATCGTGAGGCACCAGTAGGAATTGTTCGAAAAACCAGGTGACGTGCGCGCGATGCCATTTCGTCGGGCTGGCATCCGGCATCGACTGAACGATCTGGTCTTCGGCCGATAGCTGTGCGGCGCGAGCCTCGGTTTCGGCCCGCACCCGGCGGAACGCTTGCACCCAGGTTTTTCGGAACTCATCCAGGGAACGCTTCGGCTTCTGCGCCGGCTCACCGCGTGTAGCCGGCGACGCTGCTGTCCGCGCCATGGAGGGGTCTCCCTAACTATACAAAGGGCTTCGGCAGTCGATATAGGTACAGATACGATTTACGCATGCGATTGTTCCATCGCATGTTGGTCCGGGCAACCGGGAGGAATTGTGGCCTGACGGGCTTGTGATCGCTCGGAGGTCGAAATTGGTAGCGGGCGACCGCTACAAGCCAATGGGCACACCCGGATTCATAAGGCCTCAGCTTCGCCGTCAGTCATAGGCCCAAAGGTTCAAGCTCCATAGGATTCGACTGAATGACTGAATGGATATCTGCTGTTGGGGAAAACGCGGGCATCGCGCGAAAGTGTCCGCTAGCGACTAAAAACGGACATTCAGCAATCTCGCATTGGACTTGAGGCCAATCGTCTTCGGGTCTTTTCATCAATTTTCTTCGTTCACGCCATTCACATGTTCGGCGCTATTGGGCGCGCCATGCGTGGCCGCTGCAATAATTGGAGGCGTAGCCATGCAGACATGGAAAGTTCTTTTGGCTACAGCGGCGACCATAGCTTTGCTGGGTCTTTCTTCAGCTGCGCAAGCGCAGGGGCCAGTATCGCCGATATCACCCTCGCCCGGCTGGGTTAGGGCGTTGCCTCCTGGCCCGGATACCCGTGTAAAGATCACTGAGGAATACGCAAAGCTCGTTGCTCGCGACGCATACTTTTGGGCGTGGCCGATGGTCAACATCTATAACCGGCGGCAGGCCTACAAAGACGTCAAGGATTTTGTGATGGCTGGCCCGGTTCCCACCGCGCCGCTCAACCGGGTTGCGATGCTGACCGACTACGTCAATCCCGACCAGAGAATTGTGGCCTGCCCAAACCAGGACGTGGTCTATGGCGCGGGATCGATCGCGCTCGACGTTTCGCCCGTCGTGATCCAGGTGCCTGATTTCGGTGATCGCTTCTGGGTCTACCAGGTAGTCGATTTGCGGACCGATGGTGTCGTCCAACTCGGCAAGATGTATGGGACTACGCCCGGCTTTTACCTGTTGGTCGGACCCAACTGGCACGGCGAAGTGCCCAAAGGCATCACCAAGGTGTTCCGCTCTCCGACCAACACCGGCTTTGCCGCACCACGCATCTTCCAGGATGATACGCCGGAGGACAAGAAAGCCATCCAAGGCGTGCTCACGCAGGTCATGATTTACCCGCTGTCTGAATACGACGGCACAGTGAAGAGCCATGACTGGAACAAGATACCCAAGGTCGCCGGCGCAGCGACCGGTCAAGAGGAGACGAGATGGGTCTTCCCGGACAAATTCTTCGATGAGCTTCCAGCCGTGCTCGCCGACGCACCTCCGTTACCGGGCGAAGAGGCACGCTACGCGCAAATACGCGCAGTCCTTGATGCGATGAAATCCAATCCCGCACTCAAGCCTGCAATGATCAAGGCGGCGCAGTAGGTGGAAGATCAGATAGTCACGCCACTGCTTCAATTCCGCAACTACGGCGAACAGCTTCCGACTACTTCACCCGCACTGCAGTGGCCAAATCCAACATCCTCGTCAATTCCCCGAACGAGACGAAATACTACTACCAAGACCTCGATATGGCCGGTGCTCGGCTCAACGGCGCTAACCGCTACACCGTGACTTTCCCAAAGGATCGGACGCCACCGGTCAACGGCTTCTGGTCACTGACGCTCTACAACGAGCATCACTTCTTCGCGAAGAATGACCTCAAACGCTACTCACTTGGCACCAAGAACAGGGATCTGAAATACAACGCAGACGGATCGCTCACCATCTATGTGCAGGCCGATCCGCCAGCCGACGTATTGCGTGCCAACTGGCTACCCGCGCCCAAGGATGCAGATTTCTCGCTGTTCGTTCGAGCCTATTGGCCGAAGGCTGCGGTTCTCGACGGCGTATGGACGCCACCGGGAGTCCAGCGTGCGGAAGGCACTGTTGGCCGCCAGTAAAACTGCGAAATCGTACTGGACTGCCAGGTAACGCCACGAGTGGAGCGCAGGTGAGCACATGGCTAGAAAAACTTTATCGGCGCCCGATTTTCGCGTTCAGAACGATGGCTCATCCTTTCTGCTGCATGCCAATACAAAGCAGCCAGAAACTGGGTCGAGGAACACATCCCCAGAGACGCCATGACGTGGCATGGCGACATAGTCGTCGCGCCGGGCTATATCTCCGACATTGTGAAGGGTGCTGTTGACGACGGTCTAATGGTACAACTGCAATGAATGCCCCCAGTCGCCTCAATGAAAATAGCGCCGCCGACGTGAACCCTGCTGCCCGGGCTGCCTGAACACGGCAGGGTCTATGCAGGGAATACAAACTTTGGGCGACGCGGCAGGCGACCTTTCCGCTACCCAGTTTGCGGCGCCGCAGTTATCGCATCCGCATACTAGTGAAGGCTCTTTCGGCGTCGGCACGTCCTCAACGCGATCGCAAATGAGGCACATTTGACCGTCGGTGTCATTATGCACTGGCCAACCTCCCATTGAGTTTGCATGCCGCTATCGTTTCGTGTTGACGTGGGCGCGGCCAAATTTGAGTTTGTTGTTAGACGTTACGTTTGATTGTCAGGGTAAAAGGTGCATCCCGTAGCAACTACAGAAGCAAGGCCTTACCTATGCGTGCAGCCATCACTTCGCGGACCGACGGCATAACGATTGGGGAGCTGTCGAGACTGACCGGCGTACACATTGAAACCATACGCTACTACGAGCGGATCAAAATGCTTCCCAAGCCGCCACGCACAGCCAGCGGTCGTCGCAAATATTTTCCGGCACATTTGCGCACTCTTGCCTTCATCCGGCGATCACGCGAGCTGGGATTCTCCCCTGACGAGGTTCGTACAATGCTCCGGCTTGGAGGACCGGGGACGGCACCGTGCCGCGAAGTTCGCGAGATTGCCGTAAATCGCCTCAACGATATTCGAACAAGGATCAGCGATCTTCGTAGGCTCGAACGGTTGTTGGCAAAAACGGTTGCTCAGTGCACCGGAACTACGGCGCCTGAATGTCCCGTGGTGGATATTCTTGATGTGCAAAGAGAGGCGCAACCCGTTAGGGGCTAATGATCCGCTTGGGTACGACCAAATCTTCCGGCTGCCAATCTCGAGAGCCGGACTACCCGCGCACAACAGATGTCCGCCTTGGGTCAAAAGCGGAAGTAAAAACCCTTCACTTCGATGTCTGCTATAGCCCCGAAAGCGGACATTCGCAGTGCACTAGGCATGTGGGCCAATAGCGGACATGCTCGCGATCTACCGGTTGACTGGCAGCGGAGCGCTAGCACGAAATCTGCAGGCCGCTCCTTCGGTCATAAAGCCGCCCCTCGCCTCCGGGATTGATCTCTTGGACGGCGGCGTCAATGCCGGCTTCATTGGGACGGCGATGACCCCACTTGCCATCGAATGGGCATATTGTGAGTGTGAGTCGCCAGGGGCCATCGGGGATTCGGGATCATGTTGCTGCGCGTCGTGGGGGTGCTCATCGCGGCTACGCTCGCCTGTGCCATTGCGCATACTGCGCGCGCCGAACCCCGGCCCGCCGATGCCTGCAAGCGCGCGGCATTCCGCACCATCATCGATGTCGGACACACGGCGCAGGCGCCGGGTGCCATCAGCGCGCGCGGTTTCCCGGAGTTTTCCTTCAATTTGAATCTTGCGAAGCGCATCGAGCAGCAGCTGCTCGCCGCCGGATTCCGGCGCAGCGTGCTTCTGATCACCGAGGGTCCTTCACGGAAGGCATTGGCGGAGCGCGTCAAGCGCGCCAATGCTCTGGGAGCTGATCTCTTCCTGTCGATCCATCACGATTCCGTGCCCGACACGTTCCTAGAAAATTGGGAGTTCGAGGGCGAGCAGCGCACCTTCAGCGACCGCTTCCATGGCCATTCCATTTTCATCTCCAACGACAACAGCAACGGTGCCGGCAGTCTGCAGTTTGCCCGATTACTCGGCACTGAGCTGCGAAAACGCGGATTGCAGTACACACCCCACTACACGGAACGGTACATGGGGCATCGCCAGCGGCTGCTGGTCGACGCGCAAGCGGGCGTCTATCGCTACGACGAGCTGCTCGTGCTCCGAGACACTGACATGCCTGCAGTCTTGCTCGAAGCGGGTTCGATCATCAACCGCGAGGAGGAGCTGCGGATGGGATCAGTCGAGCGTCAAGCGCTGATAAGCACCGCCGTCACTGATGCGGTCAAGGCGTTCTGCACGGCGCGCCGGCCGTACACGCCGACCGACGTCGCGAACGGGGCCGGTGCCGCATCGAGGCAGGCGACAGCGCCCGCCGCAGCAGCACCGGCACAGACAATCAGGCAACGCTGACCCGTCTCGTCGACACTCGCGAGCAGGCTTTCCGGCATCGGCGGCAGGTGAAGTTTTCAACTCGGTGCTATGGCAGGACCTGAGACGATTACGAGCGGATTGCCAAGATCGTTGAGCAAATGCCAAGACCCGGAAGTAGCTTTGCGCTGAGCAAGCGGGCGGTCGCGGGTCGGAACAATTGTTAAAAATCAAAGTGCCCCCGCCCGCCCAAAAAGCCGTCGCTAGTCGTTGTGCGACCTACGACGTTGCTCCGCATGCTGGGCGAGGCGTTCGTAGTCGTCGGCGATCCTGTTCATAATGGCCTTGCCGTGGCGGCTTCTCATCTCTTTGGCAAAGGTGCGGACTTCCTCGGCGCGCGAACGCCAGAACTCTGGATCATCGATCAATTTGCGATCCGGCATTGGTGCATGCTGAAACCCGTAGCGACTACAACATCAAGCACGTAATCACGACCTCGCGAGGCTGAACGATCGACCAGACCGAGCGAGGAAAGTCTTGGCGGAACCGAGAAATTGAGTTTTCCAGGATCGCTGCCTAGGGCTCAAAGCGATTATCAAGATTATTGGGACCCCCGGCGACAGACTCGGGAATTGGAGCTGGTTGATTCTTGGATAGCGCGTCCGGTTCCCGGAGCTTCCGATCGATGTCGTCAAGGGTCCCTTTTCCCGGCAATCCGAGTAATTTGTTGCCAATGAAAGCCACCATTTTTCGAGATTCATCGCCGTTCTTTTTAAACGACTCTTT